>Ga0180223_1000101_pt1 | contig 180197 bp, 170 predicted proteins | sample eDN5th30CKraftOP_FD_151337 | JGI IMG/M metagenome (GOLD analysis project Ga0180223, IMG submission 151337) | Enriched Organic Plus compost microbial communities from Emeryville, California, USA - eDNA 5th pass 30_C Kraft OP (version 2) (version 2) ...
TTTCGCCGAGTTCGCGGTTGAGACAGCTGGGAAGTCGTTACGCCATTCGTGCAGGTCGGAACTTACCCGACAAGGAATTTCGCTACCTTAGGATGGTTATAGTTACCACCGCCGTTTACTGGGGCTTCATTTCGCAGCTTCGATTGCTCTAACCGCTCCACTTAACCTTCCAGCACCGGGCAGGCGTCAGTCCGTATACATCGTCTTGCGACTTCGCACGGACCTGTGTTTTTAGTAAACAGTCGCTTCCCACTGGTCTCTGCGGCCTTCAAACGCTTCGGCAGCAAGTGCCTACACGCCTCAGGCCCCCCTTCTCCCGAAGTTACGGGGGCATTTTGCCGAGTTCCTTAACCACGATTCTCTCGATCTCCTTGGTATTCTCTACCTGACCACCTGAGTCGGTTTGGGGTACGGGCAGCTAGAACCTCGCGTCGATGCTTTTCTTGGCAGCATAGGATCACCGAATTCCCCCGTGAGGGGTATGCGTCAGATCTCAGGCATAAGAGAGACGGATTTGCCTATCTCTCGCCCTACATCCTTACCCCGGGACAACCATCGCCCGGTACGGCTACCTTCCTGCGTCACACCTGTTAATACGCTATCCGCACCAGCATGGGGTCGAGCGTTAGGCCGGCACCATCACCCCGAAGGGATCAGTGCGCCGGATTAGGACTCTTAGCACTACTGGATTGAATTGGGCGGTTCTTCGCCGGTACGGGAATATCAACCCGTTGTCCATCGACTACGCCTGTCGGCCTCGCCTTAGGTCCCGACTTACCCAGGGAAGATTAGCTTGACCCTGGAACCCTTGGTCTTTCGGAGGACGGGTTTCTCGCCCGTCTTTCGCTACTCATGCCTGCATTCTCACTCGTGTGGCGTCCACGGCTGGATCACTCCGCCGCTTCACTCGCCACACGACGCTCTCCTACCAATCCATGCCCCTGGACCTTGCGGCCGGGGAAATGCATGAATTCCATAACTTCGGTGGTGTGCTTGAGCCCCGTTACATTGTCGGCGCGGAATCACTTGACCAGTGAGCTATTACGCACTCTTTCAAGGGTGGCTGCTTCTAAGCCAACCTCCTGGTTGTCTATGCAACTCCACATCCTTTTCCACTTAGCACACGCTTGGGGACCTTAGTTGATGGTCTGGGTTGTTTCCCTCTCGACTATGAAGCTTATCCCCCACAGTCTCACTGCTGCACTCTAACTTACCGGTATTCGGAGTTTGGCTAACGTCAGTAACCCGTTGAGGCCCATCGGCTATCCAGTAGCTCTACCCCCGGTAAGAAACATGCAACGCTGCACCTAAATGCATTTCGGAGAGAACCAGCTATCACGAAGTTTGATTGGCCTTTCACCCCTATCCACAGCTCATCCCCTCGGTTTTCAACCCAAGTGGGTTCGGCCCTCCACGAAGTCTTACCTTCGCTTCAGCCTGGCCATGGATAGATCACTTCGCTTCGGGTCTAGGACCAGCGACTGAATCGCCCTATTCAGACTCGCTTTCGCTACGGCTTCCCCTCACGGGTTAACCTCGCCACTGATCACTAACTCGCAGGCTCATTCTTCAAAAGGCACGCTGTCACCCCTGCTAGGGAGGCTCCAACGGTTTGTAAGCAGACGGTTTCAGGTACTATTTCACTCCCCTCCCGGGGTACTTTTCACCTTTCCCTCACGGTACTTGTCCGCTATCGGTCATCTGGGAGTATTTAGGCTTACCAGGTGGTCCTGGCAGATTCACACGGGATTTCTCGGGCCCCGTGCTACTTGGGATCCTCTCCGCTGCTGAGCGACATTTCGATTACGGGACTGGCACCCTCTGTGGTCGACCTTTCAAGATCGTTCATCTATATCGCGCATGTCAACGTGAAGCCCGGTAGAGCTTCTTGAGAGTCCCACAACCCCGGACGTGCAACGTCTACCGACTATCACACACGCCCGGTTTAGCCTGTTCCGCGTTCGCTCGCCACTACTAACGGAATCACTGTTGTTTTCTCTTCCTGTGGGTACTGAGATGTTTCACTTCCCCACGTTCCCTCTACCCGCCCTATATATTCAGGCGGGAGTCACTAGGTCGGCAAGCCGCCTAGCGGGGTTTCCCCATTCGGAGATCCTCGGATCAAGGCTCTGTTACCAGCTCCCCGAGGCTTATCGCAGGTTCATACGTCCTTCTTCGGCTCCAGATGCCAAGGCATCCACCGTCTGCCCTTAGAAGATTGATATCCATCACATGAGATTCGAATCGTTCGCCGACGATCTTGCGACCGCCGACTTCGACTGAAATTGTTTCTATTGGATACATGAAGTCCAAAGACTTCATCTATCTAAGATGCTCGCGTCCACTGTGTAGTTCTCAAGTTACGGGCGGTGCTCCCCGAGCCTGCCCTACTGGCACAGACTCGGTGAAGCCCTGAGTTGCGAGCCCGGCGCGCGGATCACTCCGCCTTCCAGGCAGCCCGGTCCCTCAGGACCCAACAGCGTGCGTGTCGCCGACCTGCGGAGCTCCACCGTTCCAGACCCGAAGGTCGTACTGAGTGCAGCGCCGTTGCCGGCGACCATGTCAAACGTTCCACCCATGAGCTACCCCTCGAGGACGTTCGCCTCGAGCGGGCTCTCCAAGATCCGAAGATCTTGAGTGCTCCTTAGAAAGGAGGTGATCCAGCCGCACCTTCCGGTACGGCTACCTTGTTACGACTTAGTCCTAATCACCGATCCCACCTTCGACAGCTCCCTCCTTGCGGTTAGGCCACTGGCTTCGGGTGTTACCGACTTTCATGACTTGACGGGCGGTGTGTACAAGGCCCGGGAACGTATTCACCGTAGCGTTGCTGATCTACGATTACTAGCGACTCCGACTTCATGGGGTCGAGTTGCAGACCTCAATCCGAACTGAGACCGGCTTTTTGGGATTCGCTCCACCTCGCGGTATTGCAGCCCTTTGTACCGGCCATTGTAGCATGCGTGAAGCCCAAGACATAAGGGGCATGATGATTTGACCTCATCCCCACCTTCCTCCGAGTTGACCCCGGCAGTCTCATATGAGTTCCCACCATTACGTGCTGGCAACATACGACGAGGGTTGCGCTCGTTGCGGGACTTAACCCAACATCTCACGACACGAGCTGACGACAACCATGCACCACCTGTATACCGACCTTGCGGGGAGACTGTTTCCAGCCTTTTCCGGTATATGTCAAGCCTTGGTAAGGTTCTTCGCGTTGCATCGAATTAATCCGCATGCTCCGCCGCTTGTGCGGGCCCCCGTCAATTCCTTTGAGTTTTAGCCTTGCGGCCGTACTCCCCAGGCGGGGAACTTAATGCGTTAGCTGCGACACGGAGACCGTGGAATGGTCCCCACATCTAGTTCCCAACGTTTACGGCATGGACTACCAGGGTATCTAATCCTGTTCGCTCCCCATGCTTTCGCTCCTCAGCGTCAGTTACGGCCCAGAGATCTGCCTTCGCCATCGGTGTTCCTCCTGATATCTGCGCATTCCACCGCTACACCAGGAATTCCAATCTCCCCTACCGCACTCTAGTCTGCCCGTACCCACTGCAGGCCCGAGGTTGAGCCTCGGGTTTTCACAGCAGACGCGACAGACCGCCTACGAGCTCTTTACGCCCAATAATTCCGGACAACGCTTGCACCCTACGTATTACCGCGGCTGCTGGCACGTAGTTAGCCGGTGCTTTTTCTGCAGGTACCGTCACTTTCGCTTCTTCCCTGCTAAAAGAGGTTTACAACCCGAAGGCCTTCGTCCCTCACGCGGCGTTGCTGCATCAGGCTTGCGCCCATTGTGCAATATTCCCCACTGCTGCCTCCCGTAGGAGTCTGGGCCGTGTCTCAGTCCCAGTGTGGCCGGTCACCCTCTCAGGCCGGCTACCCGTCGTCGCCTTGGTGAGCCGTTACCTCACCAACAAGCTGATAGGCCGCGAGCTCATCCCGAACCGAAATTCTTTCCACGCGGAGAGGATGCCCTCCCGCGTCGTATCCGGTATTAGACGCCGTTTCCAGCGCTTATCCCAGAGTTCGGGGCAGATTGCTCACGTGTTACTCACCCGTTCGCCACTGATCCAGAGGAGCAAGCTCCTCTTTCACCGTTCGACTTGCATGTGTTAAGCACGCCGCCAGCGTTCGTCCTGAGCCAGGATCAAACTCTCCATTAAGGCTTGGCCGTCAGGCGAACCTGACGAAACCGTTTGCATACTCGGACGGGAAAACGTCCGAGCAGCGAGTCGATTCTGACTGTCCGAATGTCACTGACATTCATTCAATCCAAAGGAATCTCTACGACTGAGCAAGCTCAGCCGACGAGGTTATTTGGCATTTGACATGTGCACGCTGTTGAGTTCTCAAGGATCGGGCGCTCCAGCGCGGCCTCCTCTCGGAGTCGCGCAGGGCAACTTCTCCAACCTAGACCCTCGCCGCTGTGTCGTCAAACCGACACGCTGACTCGAGGTCGAAGGTTCATCCTAGTCCCGGTCTGGCTCACCCTCAAGGGGTGTTCCGTTTCCGGAGGATGGTCGCCACTTGGGGCCCGGAGGCGGGGGTCCGAGCTGATCGCTCAGGTCCCTCTTCGCTTTCCGGCCGCTTGGCGCGACATGAAGACTTTACACACGCCGCTCGCGCTCGTCCAAATCCGCGCGCATCTCGGGCGTGTCGCCCCAGTTTTCAGGGGTCTTCGGCTGCGGGCCCACCGAGGGTCCGAACACCCGCGAGGGACTTCTTTCCGCGACGGAGGACCACGATGCCGCCGGCGAGAGTCGGCGTGAGGACGGCGTCCTCCTCCGCGACCTTCACGTTGTCCACGTAGACGCCCCCCTGCTGGATCGCGCGGCGGCCCTCAGAGAGCGAAGACACGAGACCCGTCTCGACGAGCGCATTCACGACCGGCGTCCCTGCGGGGAGGGTCGCCGAGTCGAGCTCCTCGATCGCCGCGCTCAGCGTCGCCTCGTCGAGCGTGGACAGATCGCCCTGGCCGAAGAGCGCGCTCGAGGCCGCGATCGCAGCCTCAGTCGCGTCGACGCCGTGGACGAGCGAGGTCACCTCCCATGCGAGGCGGCGCTGCGCCTCCCGACGGAAGGGCTCCTCCGCGACCGCGCGCTCGAGCTCCTCGATCTCAACCCGGCTCAGGAAGGTGAACACCTTGAGCCTCGCGATGACATCGGCATCGAGCGTGTTGAGCCAGAACTGGTAGAAGCGATACGGCGAGCACATCTCGGGGTCGAGCCAGATGGCATTCCCCTCGGACTTGCCGAACTTCGTGCCGTCGGCATTCGTGATGAGCGGCGTCCCGATCGCGTGGACGGTGCGTCCCTCGACGCGATGGATCAGATCGATGCCTGCGGTGAGATTGCCCCACTGATCGGAGCCGCCCGTCTCGAGCACGCAGCCGTACTGGCGGTACAGCTCGAGGAAGTCGTAGCCCTGCAGGACCTGGTAGCTGAACTCGGTGTAGGAGATGCCCGCCTCGGAGTTGAGGCGCGCAGAGACAGCGTCCTTCTTCAGCATCGTCCCGACGCGGAAGTGCTTGCCGATGTCGCGAAGGAAGTCGATCGCGCTGAGACCGGAGGTCCAGTCGAGGTTGTTCACGATGCGCGCGGCATTCTCACCCTCGAAGGACAGGAACTTCGAGACCTGCGCGCGCAGCCGCTCAACCCACTCGGCAACGGTCGCTCGATCGTTGAGTGTGCGCTCCGCAGTCGGCCGAGGGTCGCCGATAAGCCCCGTCGAGCCGCCGACGAGGCCGAGCGGGCGGTGACCGGCAAGCTGCAGGCGTCGCAGGAGCATGAGCTGGACGAGATTTCCCAGGTGGAGGCTCGGTGCCGTCGGGTCGAAGCCGCAGTAGTAGGTGATCGGCGGGCCGGCCAGGAGCTGCTTCAGCTCGGCCTGGTCCGTCGAGACATGCACGAGCCCTCTCCAGAGGAGCTCATCCCAGATGTCCGGAAAGCTCGAATCGTTCTGCTGCGGCACGACCTCAAGCCTATTCGGACTGCGGGGTGGGCAACGCGTAGGCGGGCGGCCCGAGCCGGACCGCCCGCCCACGCATGCTCATCAGAACGGGTAGCGCTCGATGTCGCCCTGGATCGTGACCCACTGGGTCTCGGTGAAGGTGTCGAGGTTGGCGTGCGGGCCGCCGAAGCGACCGCCGACGCCGGAGGCCTTCACGCCGCCGAACGGGATCGGGGCCTCGTCGTCGACCGTCGCATCGTTGATGTGCACAGCCCCCGACTCGATGCGGTCGCACAGCTCGAAGGCGCGGTAGGCATTCGCCGTGAGGATCGACACGGACAGGCCGTACTCGGAGGCGTTGATGATGTCGATCGCCTCGTCGATGTCGTCGTACACGAGGACAGGGGCGACAGGGCCGAAGATCTCCTCGGTCCATGCGCGGTTCGTCGTCGAGACATCCGTGAGGACCGTCGGGCGGTAGAAGAGCCCGTCGTAGGTGCCGCCAGCAGCGACCTTCGCGCCCTGCTCGACCGCCGTCGTGACGATCTCGTGCACGTGGTCGCGCTGGCGCTCGTCGATGATCGGGCCGAGGGCATTCGACGGGTCGGTGCCATCGCCCACCGTGAGCCGCTCCGCCTTGGCGGCGAGTGCGGCGACGTACTCGTCCGCGATCGAGCGGTGCACGAGGTGGCGCCCCGTCGTCATGCAGATCTGACCCTGGTGGAGATATGAGCCCCACGCGGCGATACCGGCGGCGGCCTCGACGTCCGCATCGGGGAGCACGAGCATCGCGTTGTTGCCGCCGAGCTCGAGGTGGACCCGCTTGAGGAGCGGGGCCGCCGCGGCGCCGACCGCTCGACCAGCAGCCGTCGACCCGGTGAACGAGATGACCGGGACATCCGGGTGCGTGACGAGCGCATGGCCCACATCTCCGCCTCCGGGGAGGACATGCAGCACGCCGTCGGGAAGACCTGCCTCGGCGAGCAGGGCGGCGAGCGCGAGACCACCCGCGATGGGAGTGCGGGGATCCGGCTTGAGCACGACCGCGTTGCCGAGCGCGAGCGCGGGGGCGACCGAGCGCATCGAGAGGATGCCCGGGAAGTTGAAGGGCGAGATGACGCCGACGACGCCGACAGGGACGCGTCGCGCGAGGGAGAGCCGCGGCTTCATCGAGCGGAGGATCTCGCCGTGCGGGTGCGACGCAAGCGCGGCAGACTCCTGCAGCTCGGTCGTCACGAGCATCGTCTCGAAGCCCGCCTTGCCCTGGCTCGCGCCCGTCTCCTCGACGATGATGTTCGCGAGACGGGCCGGGTCCTCCTGCAGGAGCTGCGCCGCCTTGAGGAGCACTGCGACTCGCGCCGGGTAGGGCTGCGCACCCCACTCGACCTGAGCGGCCTTGGCGCTGGCGACGGCGCGGTCGACGTCGGCTGGGCTCGCACCTCCGACGATGGAGATCGTGCGGCCGGTCGCGGGGGCGGTCACCGTGATCGGTGCACCGCTCGCTTGCGTCCAGCCATCCGAGAAGACCCTGCGGTCCCAGAGCTGTGCTGCTTCTGCAGTCATGGTGAAATCAGTCCTTTCTTCACCCCGCGCGGACATCCTTTCACCCGAACCCGGGCTGCGACGACCGCTCAGGCGTGTCACGGGAGATTTCGCGGGCGTCGCGGCATATGGGCGCGATACGGGGAGACGCTCGGCTCCCCCGGGATCCAGAAGCGCCATGGGAATGCCTCGCCTCCCCCAGGACCGGACACCCCCGTCCGCGGACCAGTCGCGTGCGCGACCTGCTCGGTGCCAAGCTCGAGCCGCACATGACCGCGCGCGAGATCGGCGCCATCGTCCTCACCCGTGATGCCGAGCGCGCGGGTGAGGCGAGCGGGACCGGACGCGAGCTGGGTGTCGCGCGAGGCATTCGGCCGCCTGGCTCTGGCAATCTCGATGCCATCGATGACCTCGCCTGCGCGGAGCAGGACCGCGCTGGCCGTGCCCTCCGGGCTGCACACGACGTTCGCGCACCAGTGCATGCCGTAGGTGAAGTACACATACAGCCTCCCCGGCGGGCCGAACATCGTCGCGTTGCGCCGCCCCGGACCGCGGAAGGCATGCGATCCGGGATCGACAGCCTCGCCGAGGTACGCCTCGACCTCCGTGAGGCGCAGCGTCACTCCCCCGGCGCTCAGCGTCGCGCCGAGCAGCCGCGGCGCGAGCTCGAGCGCGTCCGCATGCTCATCGAACAGCGGGGTCGGCATCGGGCTCGTCCGGGATCGCTCAGGCGAGTCGGCTCGCGAGCCAGGAGGTCCACTTCGCGATATCGCCGAGCTGCCGATCGACGCCCGACTGCGCGGTGCCGGCGAAGCCGTCACGCGAGGCGACCGAGCCCTCGACCGTGAGCACCGAGCGGACGCCCGCCGTGAGGTGCGGGGAGATCGCCGCGTACTCCTCGTCGGTCGGCTGGTCGAGCTCGATGCCGCGCTCCTCGCAGAAGGAGACGAGCGCTCCGGCGATCTCGTGCGCTTCGCGGAACGGCACGTGCTGCTTCACGAGCCACTCGGCGACATCCGTTGCGAGCGAGAACCCCTCCGGCGCGAGCGATCGCATGCGCTCCGTGTCGAAGCGGAGCGTCGCGATCATGCCGGTGAACGCCGGGAGGAGCACCTCGAGGGTGTCCACGGAGTCGAAGACCGGCTCCTTGTCCTCCTGGAGATCGCGGTTGTACGCGAGCGGCAGGCTCTTCATCGTCGCGAGCAGCCCCGTCAGGTTGCCGATGAGGCGACCGGCCTTGCCGCGGGCGAGCTCAGCGATGTCGGGATTCTTCTTCTGCGGCATGATCGACGAACCCGTCGAATAGCCATCGTGGAGGCGGACGAAGCCGAACTCCCGCGTCGACCACAGGATGATCTCCTCAGAGATGCGCGAGAGGTCGATGCCGATCTGGGCGGCGATGAATGCGAACTCGGCGACCTTGTCGCGCGAGGCGACCGCGTCGATCGAATTGGGCTCGACCTCGGAGAAGCCGAGCTCCCTCGCGATCAGCTGGGCGTCGAGACCGAGCGTGTTGCCGGCGAGGGCGCCAGCGCCGTACGGCGAATGCGTAAGGCTCTCCCGCCAGGCTGCGAGCCGCTCGAGGTCACGAGCGAGCGACCACGCGTGCGCGAGCAGGTGGTGTGCGAGGAGCACTGGCTGCGCGTGCTGGAGGTGGGTGCGCCCCGGCATGATCGCGCCAGGGTGTGCGGCAGCCTGGGCGGCGAGCGCATCGATGAGATCGACGAGCTGCCGCCCGATGTGCGCTGCATGATCCCGGAGGTACATGCGGATGAGCGTGGCGATCTGGTCGTTGCGGCTGCGACCGGCGCGAAGGCGGCCGCCGAGCTCAGCACCGACGATGTCGATGAGCGCCGCCTCGAGCGCGCCGTGGACGTCCTCATCGGAGTCCCTGGGGATGACCTCCCCTGACTCGATGCGGGCGCCAAGGGTCGCGATGCCCTCGAGCATCGCCTCGAGATCCTCATCCGAGAGGTAACCGGCCGCGGCAAGAGCCTTGGCGTGCGCGCGTGAGCCCGCAAGGTCGTAGGGCCACAGGCGCCAATCGAAGTGCGTCGACTTCGACAGCGCCGCGAGTTCCGGCGAGGGACCAGAGGTGAAGCGTCCACCCCACAGCGCACCCTCGTTCGTCGCGCCAGCGCCCGATGCATTCTGGTCAGTCACGTCCGTCATCCTCTCGACTTCTCGAGCAGCCACACGAGGAGCGCCTTCTGCGCGTGCAGGCGATTCTCCGCCTCGTCCCAGATGACCGACTGCGGACCATCGATGACGTCCGCGTCCACCTCGTAGCCGCGGTCCGCGGGGAGGCAGTGCATGAAGATCGCATCGGCCTTGGCGTGGCTCATGATCTCCTGCGTGACCTTGTAGCCGCCGAGGTCGCGGATGCGCTGGAGCTTCTCCTCCTCCTTGCCCATCGAGACCCACGTGTCGGTCACGATGATGTCCGCGCCGGCGGCGGCCTCGATCGGCTCGGTGAAGAGTGTGAGGCTCCCACCCGTCTCGGATGCGATGCGGTCGGCGTCCGCGACCACGTCCTCGCGCGGTGCGTACTCGACCGGCGAGGCGATGCGCACGTGCATGCCGGCTGTCGCACCGGCGAGCGCATACGAGTGCCCCATGTTCGAGCACCCATCACCGAAGAACGTCATCGTGAGACCCGCCGTGCGGCCCTTGTGCTCCCGGATCGTGAGGAGGTCCGCGAGGATCTGGCATGGGTGGAAGTCGTCGGAGAGCGCATTGATGACGGGGACGCGCGTGCCTTCGGCCATCTGGACGAGCCCGGCCTGCGCGTAGGTGCGCCACACGATCGCGGCGACCTGGCGCTCGAGCACGCGAGCCGTGTCGGCCGGCGTCTCCTTGCCGCCGAGCTGGGAGGTCTCCGTCGAGATGATGAGCGGCGAACCGCCGAGGTCCGCGATGCCGACGCTGAACGACACGCGGGTGCGCGTCGACGTCTTGTCAAAGATGACGGCGACCGTCTCGGGACCGGCGAGCGGCTTGCGGCCCCAGCGGTCCGCCTTGATCTCGGCCGCGAGCGCGAGAACCTCGGCCTGCTCGGCGGGCGTGAGGTCGTCGTCCCTGAGGAAGTGACGGACGGTCATGCTTGCTCCTTCCAGGCCGCGCTGCTCGCGACGACCGCGAGCGCATCGGAGAACCTCGAGACGAATTCGGCGACATCCGCCGCGGTGATGATGAGCGGCGGGGCGATCCGGATCGTCGTGTCATTCGGCGCGTTGACGATGAGCCCGAGGTCGAGCGCCGCCGTCGTGACTGCGCTCGCAACGGGTCCCGCGAGCTCGATGCCGAGCAGCAGGCCACGACCCCTCACGCCCGTCACAAGCTCGGAACCGAGCCCCATGACTGCGTCCGAGATCGCGCGGCCCTGAACCGCGGCATTCTCCACGAGACCCGCGCGCTCGATCTCGGCGAGGACCGCGTCGGAGACCGCCGTCACGAAGGGGTTTCCGCCATAGGTCGACCCATGCTGGCCGGGCAGGAGGAGCTCCGACGCGCCGCCGAATGTCACGAGCGCTCCGATCGGGACGCCACCGCCCATGCCCTTCGCCATGGTGATCGCATCGGGAAGGATGCCCTCGTGCTGGAAGCCGAACCACTCTCCCGTGCGCCCGGCACCCGTCTGGATCTCGTCGATGATGAGCAGCGTGCCGTTCTCGCTCGTCAGGCGACGCGCCTCCGCGAGGTAGCCGTCCTCGAGCGGGAGCACCCCGGCCTCGCCCTTGATGGGCTCAAGCACGAGTGCACCGATCTCTGGGGTGAGCGCGGCCGCCAGTTCATCGATCGTCGAGCCGATGTGGATGACGCCGGGCACAAGCGGCTCGAACGGCTCGCGGAGCGCGGGCTTCCCAGTGAGCGACAGGGCACCCATCGTCCGGCCATGGAACGACTGCTCGAGGGCGATCACGCCCGTGCGACCCGTGCGACGCGAGAGCTTGAACGCCGCCTCGATCGCCTCGGCGCCAGAGTTGCCGTAGTAGACGCGCCCCGTCTCTCCCGCGCCCGTGATGCGGCGCAGGCGCTCCGCGAGGGCGAGCTGCGGCTCCGTCGCGAAGTAGTTCGAGACATGCATGAGCGTCGCAGCCTGGCGTGACGCCGCCTCCACGACGACGGGGTGCGCGTGGCCGAGCGAGTTCACGGCGATGCCGCCGAGGAAGTCGAGGTACTGCTTGCCGTCGACATCCCACACCCAGACGCCCTCGCCGCGCACAAGCTGGCGGAACGGCGTCCCAAGCGACCGCATCATGCGGGCGGCGAATGCCCCGCGCCAGGTTGGGGTCGCATCCTCGACAGTCGAGATGGATTCTGCGACCGGGTCAATCGCCGTCACTTGACGACCTCCGTCCCGATACCGGTATCTGTGAACACTTCGAGGAGCACCGAGTGCTCCTGGCGACCGTCGATGATCGCGGCCTTCGCGACGCCGCCCTCGACCGCATCGAGGCACGCCTGCATCTTGGGGATCATCCCCGACTCGAGCGTCGGGAGCAGCTGGCGGAGCTCCGCAGAGCCGATGTGGGAGACGATCGACTCGCGGTTCGGCCAGTCCGCATAGAGACCGGCGACGTCCGTGAGGATGATGAGCTTCGCGGCGCCGAGGGCGATCGCGATGGCCGCCGCGGCCGAGTCCGCGTTCACGTTGAGCTTGCCGTCGCCATCCTGCTCGATCGCGACGGTCGAGATGACGGGAATGCGACCAGAGTCCAGCACGCGGTGGATCGGCGCGGGATTCACCCGCGTGACCTCTCCCACGAGCCCGAGGTCGACGTACTCATCACCGACGGTGACGCCCTTGCGGACGCCCTTGAGCATGCCGTACTCATCGCCGGGCAACCCGGCGCCGAGGCCGCCGTACTGCGCGAGGCTCGAGACGATGCCCTGGGCGACCTCGCCGACGAGGACTTCCCGGACCACGCCCATCGCCTGCTCGGTCGTCACGCGGTAGCCGCCGCGGAACTCGCTCTGGATGCCCCTGGCATTCAGCGCCCGTGTGATCTGCGGCCCGCCGCCATGGACGATGACCGGGCGAAGCCCCGCAAAGCGGAGGAACGCCATGTCCTGGGCGAACGCCGTCGTGAGCGAAGGATCGACCATCGCGTTGCCACCGAACTTCACGACGACGACCGCGTCGTGGAAGCGGTGCAGCCATGGGAGCGCCTCGATGAGCACCGCGGCCTTGCGCGCAGCCTCCTCAGGGGTCGTCTGGATGCGGATCGTCGCAGTGTCGGTGGAGACCTCCGCGACGGGCCGGCGCGGCGGCATCGCGGCGCGCGCGTCGCCCTTCGTCGCCTCAGCCTGCGCCGCGCGGGCCTCAGCGGCTGCCTTCAATGCGGTCTCGTCCGGCACCCAGCCGGAGCCGACATGTTCACCCATCCGCTGTCCTAGCTCGAGTACGCCGAGTTCTCATGCACGTAGTCGTGCGTGAGGTCGTTGGTCCAGATCGTCGCGCTCGCCTCCCCCGCCCGAAGGTCGATCAGGAGGTGCATCGCGCGCGGCGTCATGTCCACCTCGGTCCGCGGGCGATCGGGGCCACCCGCGTGACACACGCGGACGCCGTTGATCGAGACGTCGACGTCGTAGGGGTCGAACTCGGCGCTCGTCGTCCCGATGGCCGCGAGCACACGACCCCAGTTCGGATCATTGCCGAAGACCGCGGCCTTGAAGAGGTTGTTTCGCGCGACGCTCCGCCCCACCTCGACAGCGTCCTCCTCGGACACCGCGCCGATGACCTCGATCGTGACGTCGTGGCTCGCCCCCTCCGCATCGCGCATGAGCTGCTGCGCAAGGTCCTTCGTGACGGCGTCGAGCGCCGCCTGGAATGCCTCGGGGTCCGGTACGACGCCGCTCGCCCCACTCGCCATGAGGGTCACATGGTCGTTCGTCGACATGCAGCCGTCGGAGTCGAGCCGGTCGAACGAGACCCGCGTGGCCGCGCGCAGGTGAGCGTCGGCCTGCTCGCTCGAGAGGACGGCGTCGGTCGTGATGACGACGAGCATCGTCGCAAGGGCAGGGGCGAGCATTCCGGCGCCCTTGGCCATGCCGCCGATCGTCCAGCCCGCAGGGTCCGTGACGACCGCGCGCTTCGGGACCGTGTCCGTCGTCATGATCGCGCGGCTCGCCATCTCGCCAGCCACACCGTCGTCGGCCAGCAGCGGGACGGCCTGTCGGACGCCGTCGAGCACCTTGGCGCGGAAGACCTCGTCGCCCTCCCCGATGAGTCCCGTGCTCGCCACGAGCACGTCCTGCGTGTCGATCTCGAGCAGCTCGGCCGCGAGCTCGGCGGTCTGGTGCGTCGTCTGGAAGCCGAAGGAGCCCGTGAAGCAGTTCGCCCCACCGGAGTTCAGCACGATCGCGCGGCTCCGCCCATCCGAGATGGCCTGCTGCGACCAGATGACCGGGTTCGCCTTTGCGCGATTCGTCGTGAAGACCGCGGCGGCAGCATCGAGCGGACCGGCATTCACGACGATCGCGAGGTCGGGAGCCCCCGTCGACTTGAGCCCCGCGGCGACCCCCGCCGCGAGAAATCCCTGTGCCGCCGTCACGCTCATGGCGCCACTCCATCCGTGCTGAGGCCCGCGGACTCCGGCAGTCCGAGAGCGATATTCGCCGACTGGATCGCCGCGCCAGCCGTGCCCTTGACGAGATTGTCGATCGCGGAGACTGTCACGAGCCGGTTCGCGCGCACATCGGCCGCGAGGGCGACGAGACAGGTGTTCGCCCCGACGGTGTCTGCCGTGCGCGGCGTGACGCCCTCAGGGAGGACGTGCAGGAACTGCTCGTCGCCGTACGCCTCCTCGAATGCCGCGCGCACATCGGCGAGGCTCGCCCCGCTCGCGAGCGTCGCAGTGTTCGTCGCGAGGATGCCACGGGCCATCGGCACGAGCACGGGCGTGAAGGAGATCGACACGGCTTCGGCACCCGCCGCCATGAGGTTCTGCCGGATCTCCGGGTTGTGGCGGTGGACGCCTCCGACTCCGTACGCGTGCGCGGAACCGAGCAGCTCCGATGCGAGCAGATCGGTGCGGAGCGACTTCCCTGCACCGGAAGGCCCCACGGCGAGGACGCTCACGAGGTCGCGCGGCTCGATGAGCCCTGCGCGGACCGCCGGAGCGAGCCCGAGCGTGATGGCCGTGACATTGCAGCCGGGGACGGCGATGCGGCGGGCGCCCACAATCGCCTCGCGCTGCTTCGAGCCGTCGGCGAGGACGAGCTCGGGCATGCCATAGGTCCACGCGCCGAAGTACTCGCCGCCGTAGTAGTCGGCCCAGTCGCCCGGGTCGGTGAGTCGGTGATCCGCGCCCGCGTCGACCACGAGCGTCTCCGCGGGAAGCGTCGCGGAGATCGCACCCGAGGCGCCGTGCGGGAGCGCGAGGAAGACGACATCGTGACCCGCCAGCACTTCTGGCGTCGTCTCCTGCAGCGTGAGGTGCGCGAGCGAGCGAAGATGCGGCTGGTGCGCGATGAGCGGCTGACCGGCATTCGAGTGCGCGGTGACTGTGACGACGTCGAACTCGGGGTGCGCGCTCAGCAGCCGGAGGAGCTCGCCCCCGGCGTAGCCACTGGCGCCAGCGACGGCGACCGAAATAGGCATGTTGTCAACCTTAGAGTCTCGAAGGAACACGGGACTTCGACGGCGACGAGCTGAGCCACGCCTTCAGCGATGCTGAAGTGAGACGGGAAGGGCTCGCCGCCTAGCCTCGGTTGTCGCGACGTCGCAGCACGGCGCGGCGCTCACGGCGCTCGACGGTGGTGCGGAGGAAGGTCACGGCTCCAGCGTACTCCTCCCGGCTCGGCGCGACGACCACGGCAGCGGAGCGCGCAGCCGCGACGGGTAGGCTTGACTGCCGTGTCAAAGGTCCTCACGAGCCTCCCCGTCGGACAGAAGGTCGGCATCGCATTCAGCGGTGGTCTCGACACTTCGACTGCAGTCGCGTGGATGCGCGATAAGGGGGCGATTCCGTGCACCTACACCGCAGACATCGGTCAGCCTGACGAGCCCGACATCGCGGGCGTCCCCGACCGTGCACTCGCCTACGGCGCCGAGATCGCGCGCCTCGTCGATGTGCGCCGCGCGCTCGTCGAGGAGGGCTTCGCCGCACTCGCGTGCGGGGCGTTCCACATCCGCAGCGCCGGCAAGACCTACTTCAACACGACGCCGCTCGGCCGCGCCGTGACCGGCACGATGCTCGTGCGGGCCATGCAGGCCGATGGCGTCGAGATCTGGGGCGACGGCTCGACCTACAAGGGCAACGACATCGAGCGCTTCTACCGCTACGGGCTCCTCGCGAACCCCGCGCTCCGCATCTACAAGCCGTGGCTCGACGAGGCCTTCGTGAGCGAGCTCGGCGGCCGCAAGGAGATGAGCGAGTGGCTCGTCGCGCACGGCTACCCCTACCGCGACGCCACCGAGAAGGCCTACTCGACCGACTCGAACATCTGGGGCGCGACGCATGAGGCGAAGGACCTCGAGCTCCTCGACAAGGGTCTCGACATCGTCGAGCCCATCATGGGTGTCGCCTCGTGGCGCGACGATGTCGTCGTCGAGCCGGAGGAGGTGACCGTCGGATTCGTCGCCGGTCGCCCCGTCTCGATCAACGGCGTCGACTACGCCGACCCCGTCGCGCTCGTCCTGGAGGCGAACACGATCGGCGGCCGCCACGGGCTCGGCGTCTCCGACCAGATCGAGAACCGCATCATCGAGGCGAAGTCGCGCGGCATCTACGAGGCGCCAGGCATGGCGCTGCTCCACATCGTGTACGAGCGCCTGCTCAACGCGATCCACAACGAGGACACCATCGCGAACTACCACGCCGAAGGACGCCGACTCGGCCGTCTCATGTACGAGGGGCGCTGGCTCGACCCGCAGTCGCTCATGCTGCGCGAATCGCTGCAGAAGTGGGTCGGCTCGGCCGTCACGGGCGAGGTCACCCTGCGCCTGCGGCGCGGCGATGACTACACGATCGTCGACACTCGCGGCCCCGCGCTCTCGTACCACCCCGAGAAGCTCTCGATGGAGCGCGTCGAGGACGCCGCATTCGGCCCTATGGACCGGATCGGCCAGCTCACGATGCGCAACCTCGATATCGCCGACTCGCGCTCGCGCCTCGAGCAGTACTCGGCACAGGGCATCGTCGGCGGAGAGACCGCCGAGCTCGTCGCGGACATCGTCCGGCCCGAGCTCGAGCGCTGAGCGGCTGATCGTCACCTCCGGCCAGTCGGGTGCGCCCCGGCCCGCCGGAGTCGTTTGAGCGCTAGGTGCGCTGCGGCCCTGGCTGCGGAAAGCCGTCGCTCGCGTCGGCAGGTGAGGATGCCGCTGCCTCGCGCGCAGCTGGGGCCCTCCGGCGGCGCCCGGTGCCCTGGCCGACGACGATGCCGATGAGCACGAGTGCGATCCCGATCCACTGCACGAGGTCGAGCTGTTCGTGCGCAGCGATCGTGCCGAGCAGGACGCCCGTCACGGGGTTGAGGAGGCCGATGATGCCCACCGTCGCTGCGGGGAGGTGCGCGAGCCCCACAAACCACGCCCAGTTCGCGATCGCGGTGGCGATGACGGCGACGTACACGTAGGCCGCGATGCCGAGGCCGTCGACCGCGGGCGGCGCGCCCTCCACGAAGATCGCGATCGCGACGAGCACGAGTCCGCCGAACGTGAGCTGCCAGGCCGTGAGCGCGAGCGGCGTCGTGCCGTCCCTCCCCCACCGCTTCGCGAGGATGAATGCGAGCGAGGACATGAGCATGGCCGCCGCGGACGCTCCAAGTCCGAGCAGATCGAGCCGGTCGAGCGCGAGGCCCACGAGGAGCACGACCCCGATGATGCCGAGCATCGCGCCGAGGCCGAAGCGCGCGGTAGGCCGCTCCCCCGCAATGGCCCACGCGAAGGCGGCCATCACGACGGGCGAGAGCGCCATGACCGACGTCGCGATGCTCGATGGCAGGAGCTGGGCCGAGATGTAGATGAGGAAGAAGAACGCCGCGACATTCAGCGTGCCGAGAACCGCGGAGCGCCACCACCAGCGCCCACGCGGGAGCTTGCGCGCGATGAGCATGAGGATGATCCCGGCAGGCATGGCGCGGAGGGCTGAGCCCCACCACGGGGCGTCGATGGGGAGCGCGTGACTCGTCACGAAGTACGTCGAACCCCACGCGATGGGGGCGATCGCGGTCACGGCGACCCAGCGCCAGTATGTCTTCATGCCCTGCCAAACTCTTCCGTGGAAGATATTATTCCACCATGAATGCCGAGCCCGCTGATCGCGTCGCGAGCGCCCAGGCGAGCTGGCGCACGGAGCGACCAGATCTCGACGTCTCCCCTATGGCCGTCATCGGCAGGATCCACCGCGTCGGGGACCTCCTCAGGTCGGAGCTCGTGGCGCTGTACACCCGCTACGGGCTCGGCGAAGGCGACTTCGATGTCCTCGCGACACTCCGACGCAGCGGCACCCCGTACGAACTCACACCTGGCGACATCGCCCTCCAGACGATCGTGACCTCCGGTGCGGTCTCCAAGCGCGTCGATCGGCTCGAGGCAGCCGGGCTCGTCACACGTCGCGGCAGCGAGCACGATCGTCGCGTCCGGGTCGTCGCACTCACCGACGCGGGGAAGTCGCTCATCGACGAGGCATTCACGGCGCACGTCGAGAACGAGCATCGACTGCTCGAGGGACTCGACCCCGAGGACCGCGCCGAGCTCGAGCGCATCCTCCGCGAATGGCTCGCGCGGCTCGAACCCGTCGAGACCCACGAGCGCCCACGCCCCGCGGACGAGCGCGCAGAGGGCCAGGCCTGAGCCAGCATCCTCGCGACCTCAGTCGCGGATCGTCGCCCCCGTGAGCTCGCCGGCACGAGCGACACCGGCCAGCTTCGCCTCGGTCGCCTCGGCCTGTGTGAGCGTGCGATCGGCGGCCCGGAAGCGCAGCGCGAAGGTGAGCGACTTGCTCCCCTCCGGGATCCCCTGGCCGCGGTAGTCGTCGACAAGGCGCGCATCCTCAAGCAGAGGACCCGCACCCTGCACGAGCGCCTCGAGCACGGTGCCCGCCGGGACATCCGCGCCGACGAGCAGCGAGACATCCTGCGTGGCCGCCGGATAGCCGGAGATCGGCGCAATCGAGGCCCCAGAGACGGCCGCGACGATCGCATCGAGATCGAGCTCGAAGACCGCCACCACGCGCGGCAGATCGAGATCCGCTGCGAGCGCGGGCAGCAGCTCGCCCGCGTACCCGACGACGCGCCCCTCGAGCAGGAGCTCCGCCGTACGCCCCGGATGGAGTGCCTGGTGCGCACCCTGACGCACCGCGAGATCGACCCCGAGCGCCCGTGCGAGGTGGCGGGCAGTCGAGACGGCATCGGCGATGCCAGAGGGCACCGCTGCGACCCCAGGCTGCTTCGCGACGGCGTCGCCCGTGAACAGCGCCGCGACGCGCCACGGCTGCGCCGGCACGCTCGCATAGAGCGCCGCGAGGACCTCGTCCGAGGGCCTCGCATGGCCGATCGGAAGCGACTCCGAGCCGTAGGCGACGCCGTCATCGGGGAGGAAGACGCGACCGATCTCGCTGATCGCAAGGTCGGTCAGGCCGCGCGAGAGATTGCGGCGAGCGATCTGGATGAGCCCAGGGATGAGGCTCGTGCGCATGAATGACGCGGCGGGATCGATCGCGTTCGCAAGGCGCATCGCCGGGACGTGGCCGGCGCCCCCCTCGGCCCGGCCGAAGCGGTCGTTGTCCGCCTCGCTCACGAACGGGTACGCGAGGACCTCGACGAGACCGAAGCCTGCGAGCGCCTGCGCAGCCACGCGACGGAGTCGCTGCTCCGCGGTCAGACCGCGTCCAGGAGGAGCGATGGGCAGGGCCGATGGAATGCGGTCGTAGCCCACGACCCTCGCGACCTCCTCCGTCAGATCGGCCTTCGTGCGCAGATCACCGCGCCAGGTGGGGGGCACGACACTCCACCCCTCCTCGACCGACGTCACAGCGCAGCCGATCGCGGAGAGCGTCCCCACGACCTCGTCATCCGTGTAGGCGGCGCCGACCATCGAGTCGACGAAGCCGCGTGGCAGCGGGATCGCCGCGGGAGCGCTCGTCTCATCGATGATCGCGCCGAACTCGTCGTCCGCGGTCCCGCCGCCGAGCTCGACGAGCAGGTCCACCACGCGCTGTGCCGCGAGCCGGCCGATCGCCGGATCGACGCCGCGCTCGAAGCGCTTCGACGCCTCAGACCACAGGCGGTGGCGCCGCGCGGAGCGCGCGATCGTCACCGGATCGAAGTGCGCTGCCTCGATGAGCACATCCGTCGTGGCCGCGGAGACCTCGGTCGACTCGCCGCCCATGACGCCCGCGATGCCGATCGCACCAGAGCCATCCGTGATGAGCAGGTCCTCGACATCGAGCTCGCGATCCTGGCCGTCCAGCGTCGTGATGCGCTCCCCCGGCTGCGCACGACGGACCGTGATCCCGCCCTGCAGCTTGTCGAGGTCGTAGGCGTGCGTAGGCTGGCCGAACTCGAGCATGACGTAGTTCGTGATGTCGACGGCGAGGGAGATGCTTCGCACACCCGCGAGTCGCAGGCGAGCCGCCATCCACGGCGGCGTGGGGGCGTTCGGATCGATGCCGCGCACGACGCGCGCCGCGAAGGCATCGCAGCCGACCCTGCCGCGGACGGGACTGTCGTCCTGGATCGTCACCGAGAAGCCGATCGGCTTCGCGGCATTCGCCCTCGAGACGAGGCCAGGCTCGGCGGCCGGGTCACGATAGGTCGCGCCCGTCGAATGCGAGTACTCACGCCCGACGCCCCGCATCGAGAGCGCATAGCCGCGGTCCGGCGTGACATTGATCTCGACCGCGGCGTCGTCGAGGCCGAGCAGCGCGATCGCGTCATCTCCCGGCTCTGCGGTGATGCCACGGCGACCCAGCACGATGATGCCGGCATGGTCGTCGCCAAGCCCCAGCTCGCGCTCGGAGGCGATCATGCCGTCGGAGACGTGACCGTAGGTCTTGCGCGCAGCGATGACGAACGGCTCGTCGGGCGTCGGCCCTGGCAGGCTCGCGCCCGGCAGGGTGACGACGACGAGATCGCCCGCCTCGAAGTTGGGGGCGCCGCACACGATGCCACGGGGCTCGCTCTCGCCGACATCGACCTGGCACCAGTTGATCGTCTTGCCGTTCGACTGCGGCTCCGGCTCACGCGAGAGCACGCGGCCGACCACGATGGGGCCCGTCACCGTGTAGCCGTGGACGTCCTCCTCCTCGAAGCCGACCTTCACGAGCGCCTCGTGCAGGTGCTCGAGCGAGACGTCCTCTGGCAGATCGACGACCTCGCCGAGCCAGCTCACCGGAACCCTCACTCAGATCACCATCCCGAACTGCCGCGAGAAGCGCACATCGCCCTCGACCATGTCACGCATGTCATTGAGGCCCTGGCCGAACTGGAGCGTGCGCTCGATGCCCATGCCGAAGGCGAAGCCCTGGTACTCGTCCGGATCGATCCCCGCCGCACGCAGGACGTTCTGGTTGACCATGCCGCAGCCGCCCCACTCGATCCAGCGCGGACCGCCCTTGGCATTCGGCTGCCAGACGTCCATCTCGGCGGACGGCTCGGTGAAGGGGAAGAAGTTGGCGCGGAGTCGGATCTGGGCGCCCTCGCCGAACATCGCGCGAGCGAGGTGCTCAAGCGTGCCGCGGAGATGCGCCATCGTCAGGCCGCGATCGATCGCAATACCCTCCATCTGGTGGAAGACCGGGGTGTGCGTCGCATCGAGGTCGTCCGTGCGGAACACGCGGCCGGGCGAGACCACGTACACCGGGAGCTCGCGCGCCAGGAGCGACCGAATCTGCACGGGGCTCGTCTGCGTCCGCAGCACGAGGTGGCGGTCAGCGGGCTCGACCCAGAAGGTGTCCTGCTCGCTGCGTGCCGGATGGTCCGCATCGACATTCAGCGCGTCGAAGTTGAACCACTCGTTCTCGAGCTCTGGCCCCTCCGCGACCTCCCATCCCATGCCGATGAAGATGTCGGCCATTCGCTCCATCGTGAGCGTGAGCGGGTGACGAGCGCCCGTGCGTGCGCGGTCAGGGAGGGCCGTGACATCAAGCGTCTCCGCCTCGAGACGGGCTCGCTCCTCGGCGACGAGGACGACCGCCTCCTGTGCGGCGAGCGCCTGATTCACCCGAGCGCGCGCCTGACCGACGAGCTTGCCCGCCGCCGACTTGTCCGCGGGCGCGAGGTCCTTGATCGCCGCATTCATGAGCGCGAGTGGAGAGGACTCCCCCGTGTGCGCGGCGCGTGCGGCTCGCAGCGCCGACGCGTCAGCCGCGGCCTCGATCTCGGCGAGCGCCGCAGTCACCGCGGCCTCGACATTCCCCTCGGTTATAGGCGTTGACACACCCTCAAGACTAGACGGCGAACGCTGGGTGAGCTGGCGACGTCGCGAGGTGCTGCCGAGCTCGTCGCGTTCCCGTCAGCGGCCGCTGCGCTGGGCGAATGCCGATTCATAGAGACACACGCTCGCTGCGGTCGCGAGGTTCAGGGACTCGGCCTTGCCGTAGATGGGCAGGCGGATCGCCCTGTCGGCGAGCGCGAGGCGCTCCTCGTCGAGTCCGCGCGCCTCGTTGCCGAACACCCACGCGGTCGGGGCCGCGAGATCAGGCCGCGCACGCAGCAGATCGTCACCGGAGACATCCGCCGCGAGGACCTGGAGCCCGGCGTCACGCAGCGCGGCGGAAGCCTCGCGCAGCGTCACACCCACGACGAGCGGGACGTGGAAGAGCGACCCGGTCGTCGAGCGGACGACCTTCGGGTTGTACGGGTCGACCGCGTCACCGGAGAAGATGACCGCATCCGCGCCGGCCGCATCGGCCGCGCGGAGGATCGTCCCGGCGTTGCCCGGATCCCGCACCTCCTCGAGGACCGCCACGAGCCGTGGAGAGGACTCGACGACCGCGTCGAGCGAGACCGGGAACTGGCGCGCGACCGCGACGACGCCCTGCGGCGTGACGGTGTCGGACATCGCCTCGAGCACGGCGGGTGAGACCAGCTCGACCTCGAGATCTGCCCGCTGCGCCGCGCGCACGAGATCGCTGTGACGGTCCGCGGCGGCCTCGGTCGCGAAGAGATCCACGACGAGGTCGGGACGGTACTCGAGCGCCTCGGAGACCGACTGCGGGCCTTCGAGGACGAACCGACCCGAATCGCGGCGACCTGCGCGCTTGAAGAGCTTCGCGACGGCGCGAACCCGCGGGCTTCGCGGGTTGTCGATCATGTCGACAAGCCTAGGTCAGGCGCGCCCTCTGCCCGTGAAGTCGTCCATCGTCTCGTTGACGCCGAAGAAGTCGGTGAGGGCGTCCATCGCGACGACCGGGAGGACTCGAAGCGCCGGCACGAGCCGCGCGAACGGCGGCAGGATGAGCCGCTGCGCACCACGCTCCACCGCGGAGATGACCTGGCGGGCGACCTCGCGCTCCTGGAGGATCGGCAGGAGGAGCGGCCACTTCGTCTTGACGCCCTCGAACATGCCGGTATCGATATAGAACGGCGCGACGTACAGCGTCGAGATCGAGTGCCCATCGCGTCGAAGCTCCGCTCGGAGCGACTCGGTGAAGCCGATCGCCGCCCACTTGCTCGCGGCGTAATCGGTCTGTCGCGCGACACCCACCAGGCCCGCGGCGCTTGCGATCGTCACCACGCGACCACGGCCCCGCTCGATCATGCCGGGGAGAAACGCCCTCGTCGTCCAATAGAGCGCGAGGGTGTTGACCTCAAAGGTGCGGCGGATCTGCGCCTCTGAGGCTTCCAGGAGGCGAGCGCCCGTGACGACGCCCGCGTTGTTGATGAGGACATCGATCGGTCCTGCTGACTCGGCCTCGCGCGCGACCGCGGCGGAGTCGGTCACGTCGACCTGCGCGGAGAATGCCACGCCACCGCCGTCGCGGATGGCGAGCGCCGTGTCTTCGGCTGCGGCGGCATTCAGGTCCCAGATGACCACATCGGCGCCACGGGATGCGGCCTCGAAGGCCATCCGTCGACCGATACCAGAACCGGCGCCCGTGATGAGAACATGGGCGCCGGTCAGGTCAAACCAACTGCTCACGAGCTGTGGCTCCTGCAGGGCTGATCGAGTCGGAGGTCGTCACGCCTTGGGGGCGTTGACGTCCTTGGGGAGCGCAGCCTTCGCCGAGGCGACGATCGCGCTGAACGCACCCGGGTCGTTGACCGCGAGCTCGGCGAGCATGCGGCGGTCGACCTCGATGCCCGCGAGCGAAAGGCCCTGGATGAGGCGGTTGTAGGTGATGCCCTCAGCGCGGGCCGCAGCGTTGATGCGCTGGATCCACAGGCTGCGGAACTCGCCCTTGCGCGCACGACGGTCGCGGTAGGCGTAGACGAGCGAGTGGGTGACCTGCTCCTTCGCCTTGCGGTAGAGGCGCGAGCGCTGCCCGCGGTAGCCCTCCGCGCGCTCGAGGACGGTCCGACGCTTCTTCGCCGCGTTGACGGCGTTCTTTACACGTGCCATGAGTCTGTATCCCTTACGTCTTCAGCCGTCACTTGCCCAGGAGGCGCTTGATGACCTTGGCGTCCTGCGGTGCGAGGACCTCGTCCTGGTTCAGGCGGCGCTTGACCTGCGAGCGCTTCACCTCGAGGTTGTGGCGCATACCCGCCTGCTGCTTCATGACCTTGCCGGAACCGGTCACCTTGAAGCGCTTCTTCGCACCGGAGTGCGTCTTCTGCTTCGGCATCGTTCTTCCTTACTTGTTGATGTCTACTCGGCGTCTGCTGCCGGAGCCTGTGCGGTGCGTGCCTCGCCACGCGCCTCTGCCTTCGCCTCAGCCTTGGCCTCTGCCTTCGCGGCGGAGGCCTCGGCCTTGATGATGGCCTTGTTCTTGTGAGGTCCGATGATCATGACCATGTTGCGGCCGTCGATCGTGGGGTTCGATTCGACCGAACCGAACTCCGCGACCTCCGCCGCGAAGCGCTGGAGAAGTCGAACGCCCGCCTCCGGTCGCGACTGCTCGCGGCCGCGGAAGAGGATCATCGCCTTCACCTTGTCGCCCGACTTCAGGAAGTCGATCGCGTGGTTGCGCTTGGTCTCGTAGTCGTGCTTGTCGATCTTCAGACGGAAGCGGACCTCCTTGAGGACCGTGTTCGCCTGGTTGCGCCTGGCCTCCTTGGCCTTCCGCGCCTCCTCGTACTTGAACTTCCCGTAGTCCATGATCTTGACGACGGGAGGCTTCGAGTTCGGCGCGACCTCGACGAGGTCGAGTTCCGCTTCGCGGGCGAGACGCAGCGCGACCTCAATGGGGACGACGCCGACCTGCTCGCCGGTCGGACCCACGAGGCGGACCTCGGGGACGCGAATGCGGTCATTCGTACGCGGATCGCTGATGCGCTGCTCCTTTGATTGATCGGATTGGGTCGATCGCGGAGACGCTGTGATTCCGGACGCGCTCGCGCGTCCACAATGCACCCTTCACAGCTGCCAGTCCGTGTCGCGATGGGTCCGATCGCTCGGCTCCGCTCCCACGGCCTGACGGAGTGCAACTACCCGTTAGCCTTGAATGCGGCGACGGGTGGGAGGTTTCTCCGCTTCGTTCTCCCGGGGTGACCCCCGGAAAACCTCGACAAGGATAGCAGAAAGCCCTCATGAGCGACGATCTCCACCTCGACCCCGACCTCGACGACGTCGTCCAGGAGGTGAATGCCGCGCAGCGCGACATCGCCGAAGTGCCGGCCGTCGAGGTCATCCTCACCGTCGCGGTCCACCTCATGAGCGCAGCCGCGGTCAAGCTCGGGCTCGGTGATGGCCCGAATGCGGCAGACGAGCTCGACCTCGACGAAGCGCGGAAGCTCATCAACGCGCTCGCCGGCCTCGTCGTGACGGCTGCGCCGGACATCGCCGACGTCCACGCTCGTCCGCTCCGCGATGGGCTCCGGAACCTTCAGCTCGCCTTCCGCGAGGCATCCCCGATCCCCGACCCCATCGGTCAGGGCCCCGGCGAGAAGCTCACCGGCCCCGTCAACTGACGTCCGCCTGGCCGCATCCAGCCAGGGTCGCCGCGGCCCGACGACGAGCTGCCATCAAGCAGGGACGATCCGCACAGCGAGCGAATCGACGCTCGCGGCGATAGCCTGCGACTCCTGCCACCTCGCGGTGAGGCGCCCCACGAGCGCCTCGAGCGCAGGACGGTCGAGGCCGGGCACGACCCCGAGCCGCACGACGAGCTCGGTACCTGCGAGCCTCGCCTCGGGATCACCAGGGAGCAGGTCGAGGACCGCGACGTCCGGCTCGGCCGCGAACGAGGAGGCGAATGCCTCCGCGACGGCTTCGTCCCGCCAGCACGGCATCCAGTCCTCGCCTCGCACGATCGCCTCGAGCGCGGGCCGTCGGACCGCGAACTCGGTCTCCGACACCGGGTCGATGACGACCGCCGCGCATTCGTCCGAGATCGCCGCGAGCGCGACGCGCGTACCCGCGACAGGGATGGGCCTCGCCTTCGGGCCCCAAGCCGCCATCGCCGTGACGGAGGTGAAGGCGGGCAGCACGCTGCGCCCGTCCGGACCAGCGAGCGTCACGAGGGAAAGCTCCTGAGTCTTGTCGACCTTGCGCCCCTCCGGTGTGAACCCGGTCTCGCCCGCCTCGGCCACGAGCGGCACGAGGAGACGCACTGCGCTCATGGCCGTGATCACCGGCTCAGGGCCGGAGACTCCAGATCGGAACGCCGCGATCGCCTCGAGAATGCGCGGATCCGCGCTCCCGTCGTCGCCTGCCGCGGGGTTCTCGTGGAAGGTTCTGCCTGCCCACGGCTGTCCGGCCGAATCGGCGTGATCGTCAGCGCCGAACATGTGCGACATGGTCGGGTCGATCAGCCAGCCGCGACGTCAAGCGCCTCGGCGAGGGTGAACGCCTTGGAGTAGAGCGCCTTGCCGACGATCGCGCCCTCGAGACCGTGCGGGACGAGCTCGCGGAGCGCCGCGATGTCATCGAGGCTCGAGACGCCGCCGGAGGCGATGACGGGACGATCGGTGCGGGACATGACCTCGCGGAGAAGCTCGATGTTCGGACCGCGAAGCGTCCCGTCCTTGGTCACGTCGGTGACCACGTACCGGCGGCAGCCGGCCGCCTCGAGACGTGCGAGGACCTCCCAGAGATCGCCACCCTCCTTCGTCCAGCCGCGCGCCGCGAGTGTCGTCCCGCGGACGTCGAGGCCGACCGCGATCGCGTCGCCATACTCAGCGATGACGTGCGCGGCCCACTCCGGGTTCTCGAGCGCGGCGGTGCCGAGGTTGATGCGCTTGGCGCCCGTCGAGAGCGCAGCCTCGAGCGAGGCATCGTCGCGGATGCCGCCGGAGAGCTCGATGTGGACGCGTCGCGGGATCGCCTTGATGACACGCTTGATCTGGCTGCGGTTGTCGCCTCGGCCGAATGCGGCGTCGAGGTCGACGAGATGGATCCACTCCGCGCCCTGCGAGACCCACTCCTCCGCGGCATCGACGGGGTCGCCGTAGCCGGTCTCGGTGCCGGCCTCTCCCTGGACGAGCCTGACGGCCTTGCCGCCTGCGACGTCGACCGCGGGGAGAAGTGTGAGAGTCGGGGTAGTGGAGAACTCGCTCATGACGGGGGTCGAGCCTAGCCGCTTTTCGGCGTGGCTCTCACATCGTGGTGGGCTCGCGGGTTCAGAGGGTCGAAAGCCAGTTCCCGAGCAGGCGGATGCCCGCCGCTCCGGACTTCTCCGGGTGGAACTGGGTCGCCGTGAGCGGGCCGTTCTCGACTGCCGCGATGAAGCGCTCTCCGTGCTGCGACCATGTGACCTTCGGCGGAGCGAGCGCTCCGACGGGATCGAATGTCCAGTCGGTGACGCCGTTCGAATGCACGAAGTAGAAGCGCTCGGACTCCAGGCCGGCGAAGAGCGCCGATCCCTGCGGGGGCTCCACGAGGTTCCAGCCCATGTGGGGCAGCACGGGCGCCGTGAGCTCATGCACCGTGCCGGGCCACTCACCGAGACCCGCGATGTCATGGCCTCGCTCGATGCCGCGCTCGAACATGACCTGCATGCCGACGCAGATGCCGAGCACGGGACGGCCACCGGCCAGTCGTCGCTCGATGATCGCTCCACCGCGCACGGCCTGGAGCTGCTCCATGACCGCGGCGAATGCCCCGACCCCTGGCACGAAAAGGCCGTCGGCCTCCTGCGCGCGCGCGGGATCAGCCGTGATCTCGACCGTCGCACCGGCGGCCTCCAGGGCCTTCGCCGCCGAGTGGATGTTGCCCGAGCCGTAGTCGAGGACGACGACCCGCCTGCGCTCGGACACGACTACAGCGCGCCCTTCGTCGACGGAATGCCGCTCACGCGCGGATCCCGCTCGACGGCGCGGCGGAACGCCCGCGCGAAGGCCTTGAACTCGGCCTCGGCGATGTGATGCGGGTCCCGTCCTCCGAGCACCGTGACGTGCACCGTGAGGCCCGCATTGAAGGCGATGGCCTCGAAGACGTGGCGGACCATCGAGCCAGTGAAGTGCCCACCGATGAGGTGGTGCTCGAACCCTGCTGGCTCCCCCGTGTGCACGAGGTATGGGCGACCGGAGACATCGACGACGGCGCGCGCAAGTGCCTCGTCGAGGGGCACGTGCGCGTCCCCGTAGCGCCCGATGCCGGACTTGTCGCCGAGCGCCTGGCGGATCGCGAGGCCGAGCGCGATGCCGGTGTCCTCGACCGTGTGGTGCACATCGATGTGGGTGTCACCGGTCGACTCGACCTCGAGGTCGACGAGCGAGTGCTTCGCGAACGCCGTCAGCATGTGGTCGAAGAACGGGACCGACGTCGAGATCTTCGAGGTGCCGGTGCCGTCGAGGTCGAGCGAGAGCCTGATGCTCGACTCGCTCGTCTCGCGGACGATGGTCGCGGTGCGCTGTGCTGTCACTTGTCAGAGTCTAGCGAGCGCCTCGAGGAAGGCGTCCGTCTCTGCGGGCGTCCCCGCCGTCACGCGGAGCGTGCCGGGGATGCCCACGTCGCGGACGATGACGCCTGCCGCGAGAAGGCCGTCGAAGACTCGCTTGGGGTCGTCGACGCCACCGAACAGGACGAAGTTCGCCGCCGACTCGTAGGGGTGGTACCCGAGCTCTCGGAGCGCCGCCGACATGCGGTCCCGCTGCTCGATGATCGAGGAGACCTGGGCCAGCATCGCGTCCGAGTGGCGCAGGGCGGCAACCGCCGCGCCCTGGGTCAGGACCGACAGGTGATACGGGAGACGCACGAGCCGGATCGCGTCGATGACCGCGGGATCCGCGGCGAGGTAGCCGAGGCGCACACCGGCGAAGGCGAACGCCTTGCTCATCGTGCGCGAGATCGCGAGGCGTGGGCGCCCGTCGAGGAGGCTCACCGCGCTCGGGGCGTGCTGGAACTCGCCGTATGCCTCGTCGACGATGAGCATGCCGTCGTGTGCGTCGTATGCCGCGCGCACGACGTCAAGCGACACAGGCGTGCCGGTCGGGTTGTTGGGCGAGCACAGCACAACGATGTCGGGACGCTCGCGCTCGATCGCGGCGACGACGTGCTCGGGCGTGAGCTCCCAGTCGTCGAGGCGCGGAGCGCCGATCCATCGAACGCCGACGCCCGCGGACAGCAGCGGGTACATGGAGTAGGTGGGGCTGAACCCGAGCATCGAGCGCCCCGCCCCGCCGAATGCCTGGAGGAACTGCTGGAAGACCTCGTTCGAGCCATTCGCGGCCCAGATCTGCTCCGCGGTCAGACCAGAGCCGAGATACTGAGCGAGCGACTCTCGGAGCTCCGTGAACTCGCGGTCGGGGTACCGATTGGCCCCGCGGATGGCCCGGGCCAGCTCTTCGACGATGTCGAGCGCGACCTCCTCGGGGATCCCATAGGTGTTCTCGTTGACGTTGAGCTGGACAGGCACGTCAAGCTGCGGCGCACCATACGGCTTCTGGCCCCGGAGATCATCGCGGATCGGGAGATCGGACAGTTCGGTCACGACCTCAAGCCTACGAGCGAAGGGCTGGCTGCCTGCTCGGCGGTCAGTGTCCGATCAGTAGCCGTACTTCGCAGGAATCCGAAGCTCCTGCCCGATGCCCACCTCGAATGTCTCGAGACCGTTCAGGCGCGCGAGCTCGAGGACGACGTCCCGCGGGTCGCTCGCGGGAGCGATCTCCTCGGCGATGCCCCACAGCGACTGTCCGACACCGACGGTGTACGTCCGGAGGTCGACACCCGCATCGAGGCTGCCAGCCGCGGCGCCGCCATTCAGCGCCGCGAACACGACCGCGAGCACGAGCGGAATCGCCGCGAGTGCGAGGAGGACCCTGCGCCCCCTGCGGGTGATCCGAAGGCGCGACGGGCGAGCGGCGCTGGACATCGAGCCCATGCGCGGCGCTGAGTAGGCCATCGTCATCGAAGTCATCGCCCTGTCCTTCCGGTAATCGTCGATCTGAATCAGTGGGGTGGTATCGCGGCCGGCGCTCGGCCGGGAGTGCCGGCCGCGAAGCTCTGCGGATCGAACATGCATTCGATCTGATGTCTCGAACATACCTTCGCCTCCTTCGAATGGCAAGCCCATATTCGAATGAACCACCGACATTCGACGCGCCGCATTCGAAGCAATGTTTGTCTGGGAGGTCTGCACGGAATAGACTTTCGAACCAACCACCGACATTCGGTCCAGCAGGAGGACTCATGGACGAGACCCGTCGACGCACGACGCTCAGCGAGAAGCAGCTCGCGATCCTCGAGTGCGTGAGCCGCTCGGTCTCCACTCGCGGCTACCCGCCGAGCATGCGGGAGATCGGGGACGCGGTGGGGCTCGCCTCGCTCTCGAGCGTCTCGTATCAGCTCGATCAGCTCGAGCAGTCCGGCTATCTCCGTCGCGATCCGAACCGTCCGCGAGCCATGGAGGTCCTCATCGACGTCCCCGCGGCGCAGGAGCCGGAGTCGGCTCCGTCGATCGGCGACGCCGCGATGGTTCCTCTCGTCGGCCGCATCGCGGCTGGCATCCCCATCACCGCCGACCAGCAGGTGGAGGAGGTCCTGCCGCTCCCCCGCCAGCTCGTCGGCAAGGGCGACCTGTTCATGCTCACGGTCGTCGGAGACTCGATGGTCGACGCCGCGATCTGCGACGGTGACCTCGTCGTGGTGCGCCAGCAGCACACCGCGGAGAACGGCGAGATCGTCGCCGCGATGATCGACGGCGAGGCGACGGTGAAGGTATTCCGCCAGCGCGACGGTCACACGTGGCTGCTCCCGCGCAATTCGGCGTTCGAGCCGATCCTCGGCGATCACGCCGAGATCCTTGGCAAGGTCGTCGCCGTACTTCGCTCCGTCTGAGGCGTCGCTCACCTACGATCGCGGCATGCGCGCCATTGCAGCGGTCACCATCCCGGTGCTCGCCTCGCTCGCGCTCGTAGGGTGTGCGGTGTCCGCGACATCCAGCCCTTCACCATCGCCGCAGCTGATCGACGAGCTGCCCGACGGTGTGACCGTCGACGTCTACCAGACCCGCACGGATCCTGGTGAGCGCAAGCTCGAGCTCGCCGTCGCGAACGCGAGCGACACAGCCATCACGATCACCGGCGCAGTCTTCGACTCAACCCGATTTGCGGAGCCCGTCGCATGGACCCCGTTCGGCGAGGGGACACGCATCCCCGCGGGCTTCACGATCGACCTGCCCGTCGTGCTCGCCGCCCCCGTGTGCGACGACGGCGAGGCCGTGCACATCGTGCGCATCGAGTTCGTGACCTCGGAGGGCATCCCCGGTGCCGCCAGCATCCCCGCGATCGATCGCCACGGCATTCTCCCGACCATGAACGACACTGAATGCCTCGCCGCCGCGGCCGGAGACGTCACGGGACTGGAGATCGTCGACCTCGAGGCACCTCCCACCGAAGGTGACGCCATCGCCCACGTCATCGTGCGATCGACACCGCAGGGCGACGGCGGCGAAGTGGAACTCACGACGCTGCACTCCACGGTGCTGCTCAAGCTCGTCGACGACCGTGGCGCGAGGGTCGATGAGCTGCCCGCCGATGTCCTCATCCGTGGGACGGATGAACCGAGCCGCGTCGCGATCCCCATCGCCCCTGTGCGGTGCGACCCGCACGCGGTCGCGGAGGACAAGCGGGGCACGTTCTTCGACCTGGACATCGCCGTGACTCGGAAGGACGGGACCACGCGAACCGGTCGCATCACGCTCGCCTCGCCAGACCACGTGCGAGCGGCGATCTACGCGTATTTCGCGGAGTCGTGCGGGCTTCCGCACTGACGATCGCAGTCGAGAGCCTGCGCGACTCAGCCGATGTGGCGGTACTCGACGAGTGCCGCAGCGGTGCGCTCGTCGACGCGCGCCTTCACGAGCGTCCCATCCTCGCGGTACTCGGTCGACACCACGCCCCCGCGCACATGAAGCTTCGAGATCACATCTCCACGGTCGTACGGCACGAGCAGATCGATCTCGACCGCAGGCAGCGGGATCTCCGCCTGGATGCGCTCGAGGAGCTCATCGATGCCATCTCCCGTCTTCGCCGACACGAACACCGCGTCGGGCTCGAGCCCGCGCAGCACGAGCCGGGTGTCCGCGTCGACGAGATCCGCCTTGTTGAAGGCGACGATCTCGGGGATGTCTCGTGCGCCGACCTCTCCGATGACATCCCGCACCGTCGCGAGCTGCGAGCCGGGATCAGGATGCGAGGCGTCGACCACGTGCACGATGACGTCCGAGTCGCCCACCTCTTCGAGGGTGGATCGGAATGCCTCGACGAGCTGGTGCGGGAGGCTGCGGACGAACCCGACGGTGTCCGCGAGCGTGATCTCGCGACCGTCAGGCGTGCGTGACCGCCGGACGGTCGGGTCGAGCGTCGCGAACAGCGCGTTCTCGACGAGCACACCCGCCTTCGTGATCGCGTTGAGGAGGCTCGACTTGCCGGCGTTCGTGTAGCCGGCGATCGCCACCGAGGGCACGGCGTTGCGATCGCGGTTTGCGCGCTTCGCCGCGCGAGCCGGCTCGAAGCCCTTGATCTGCCTGCGGAGCTTGGCCATGCGCGAGTGGATGCGCCTGCGGTCGAGCTCGATCTTCGTCTCACCTGGACCTCGTGAGCCCATGCCGACACCGCCGGAGCCGACCTGGCCACCGGCCTGTCGCGACATCGATTCGCCCCAGCCTCGGAGTCGAGGCAGCAGGTACTCGAGCTGCGCAAGCTCGACCTGCGCCTTGCCCTCCCGGGACTTGGCGTGCTGGCTGAAGATGTCGAGGATGACGGCCGTGCGGTCGATCACCTTGACCTTCACGATGTCCTCGAGCGCGCGCCGCTGACTCGGCGCGAGTTCGGTGTCCGCGACGACCGTGTCCGCGCCGAGCGCCGCGACGATGTCCTTGAGCTCGGCCGCCTTGCCCTTGCCGAGATACGTCGAGGCGTCCGGATGCGATCGGCGCTGGAGAAGCCCATCGAGGACGACAGCACCGGCGGTCTCGGCGAGTGCGGCAAGCTCGTGGAGCGAGTTCTCCGCCTCACGCGTCTCCTGCTGCGACCGTCCGGAATACACCCCGATGAGCACGACGCGCTCGAGTCGCACCTGGCGGTACTCGACCTCGGTGACGTCCTCGAGCTCGGTCGAGAGCCCGGCGACGCGACGAAGCGCCTCCCGCTCCTCCCGCTCGAGCTGTGTCCCGTCCCGGTCGTCGAGGTAGTCGTCGCCGTCCTGCAGCGCGAGGGCGCGCGCGGCCTTCGACGCCGCACCGAATCGCGTGACAGCGGCGCGCGCCTCACCCGCGGCGAGCACGCGGCTCATCATCTGCTCCGCTTCGTCGCGGCCGGGCTCAAGGTCGCCTGTGTGTTCGTTCGTCATAAGAATCTCCCGGTAAGGGTATGGTCTCGTTCTGTGTCCGGTGACCACTACTTCTCGAGCAGTCCCGGGGGCGACCTCAAACCGCGGACGATCAGCGTCCGACTGGCGGGTCGCGAGGTCGAGGTCGTCACTGCTGGCGGCGTCTTCAGCCCTGGCCACATCGACCAGGGGACGCAGATCCTCCTGAAGACAGTGCCTGAGCCGCCAGAGACTGGCGATCTGCTCGACCTTGGCTGCGGGTGGGGGCCGATCGCCCTCACGCTCGCGCTGCTGTCACCTCACGCGAAGGTGTGGGCCACCGACGTCAATGAGCGCGCACTCGACCTCGTGCGGGCAAACGCCGAGAAGATGTCCATGTCGAACATCGTGGCAGCACTGCCAGGGAATCTCCCGAGTGACGTGCGTTTCGCCACGATCTGGTCCAATCCGCCGATCCGCGTCGGCAAGACCGAGCTCCACGACATGCTCGACCTATGGCTGCCTCGACTCACTCCCGAGGGCGACGCGTGGCTCGTGATCGCCAAGCATCTCGGTGCGGAGTCGCTCCAGCGCTGGCTGGAGACGGAGCGCGGCTGGGCGGTCACGCGCGAGGAGAACTCCAAAGGGTTCCGCGTGCTCCGCGTCGCGCACGCGTGATCACGCCGGGTACCGCCCCGTGACGACCCGAGGCATTCGGAATGCCGGACCGCGGCTAGAACGTGAAGGTCCCGTCGAAGACGAGTGCTGCAGGGCCGGAGAGCCAGGCGTGCTCCCCATCCTCCCGCGCCTCGATGTGAACGCCGAGACGACCGCCAGGCACGTCGACCTGCCATTCGTCGGGCGCGGACTCACCCGCGTAATACCTGATCGCGAGGGCCGACGCGACGACACCCGTGCCGCAGGAGAGCGTCTCCCCGCTGCCCCGCTCATGCACCCGCATGCGGATGCGGCCGACGCCGTCGAGCACGAGCGGCTCCTCGGGGACGACGAATTCGACGTTCGCACCCTCCGCCGGCACGGGATCGAGGTCGGGAGCCGCTGACAGATCGATCGCCGCGAGCTCGTCGAGGGTGGCGAGCGCGACGACGACGTGGGGATTGCCGACGTCGATGCCGAGGCCTGGCCGCGCAACCGGCAGGCGGTGGGCGCGGACGGTGGGCTCGAGGCCGCTCCTGCGCCACGTGCCGAGGTCTGCGGCGAAGCCGTCCTCGGACTCGACGAGATCCTTCACGCCAGCCCGCGTGCCGATGCGCAGCGGCGCGTCTTCGGGGAACTGGGCGAAGCCGCGCGCCGTCAGGTAGTGCGCGAAGACGCGGATGCCGTTTCCGCACATCTCCGCGACCGAGCCGTCGGCATTCCGGTAGTCCATGAACCACTCGGCGCCCGCCTCCGCAGCCTGCGCGCCCTCAGCGATCGCGGCGCTCCGCACGACGCGGAGCACGCCGTCGGCACCGATGCCGAAGTGTCGATCGCAGATCGCGGCAACGATGTCCGGCGTGAGCTCGAGCTCGCCATCGGGGTCGGGAATGAGCACGAAGTCGTTGCCCGTCCCGTGGCCCTTGGTGAATTCGATCTCTGGCATCCGTCAATCATCCCGGCCACGGGCCTCGAGAGCCAATTCGACGAGCCCGGGCGCCGAGGCATCCAGCCAGTGCGCCCCGCGGTAGCGGCGGAACCAGCTCACCTGGCGCCGCGCATACCGTCGCGTGAGCGCCTGGGTCGCGGCGATCGCCTCATCACGCGAGAGCTCCCCATCTAGCTCGCCGAATGCCTGCGCGTAGCCGATCGCGCGACTCGCGGTGACGCCGAGTCCGCCTCTCGCTCGCAGCGCTGCCGCCTCCTCGACGATTCCGTCCCGCCACATGTCTTCGACGCGCGCATCGAGCCGCGGGACGAGCTCGTCGCGCTCGACGTGCAGCCCGAACACGGTGACCGGCTGCCACGGCGGACGATCCTCGGGCAGACCAGGTGTGAAGGAGCCCTCGAGCGCGACGACTTCCAGTGCACGCACGACACGTCGCCCGTTGGCCGGGTCGACCCGGGCAGCCGCGTCGGGGTCGAGCGTGGCGAGCCGCGCATGCAGTGCGTGGGACCCGAGCGCCTCCAGCTCGGCCTCGAGCTGCGCGCGCGTCTCGGGGTCGCGCGCCGGGAAGGCGAAGTCATGGATCACCGCCGAGACGTAGAGCCCCGACCCGCCGACGAGGATGGGCGTCACGCCGCGACCCTGCAGCGCGACGATGAGCTCGCGCGCCAGCGGCTGATACTCGGCGACCGCGGCCTCCTCCGATGGGTCGAGGATGTCGAGCAGGTGATGCGCTACGCCGCGGCGATCGTCGAGGGGAAGCTTGGCCGTGCCGATGTCCATGCCTCGGTACAGCTGCATGGCATCGGCGTTGATGATCTCCGCGGGCTGGCCGCTCGCGATGAGCGATGTCGCGAGCTCGATCGCGAACGCGGACTTCCCTGTCCCGGTGGCGCCGACGACGGCGATGAGTCGCGTCTGGCTCACCGCACGACAGGGAGACCGAGGATGACCGGTCCGGCCGGCTTCGCGCCGTGGCCATGGTCGTGGCCACCCGGCACGGGCAGGCCGCATGCCTCGGCTTCGGCGCGCTCCCACGCATCGCCGGAGCGGGTGCGGCGGATCCGCAGCGGTGCGCCGTCGACGGAGTCGGCGATGAGGTGGTGCGGCGCCGCCTGCGTGATCTCGACGGTCACGATGTCGCCGGGACGCGGCGCGTCACTGCCTTCCGGCACCTCGAAGTGCACGAGCCGGGAGTCCTCGGCGCGACCCGACATACGCCGGGTGAGGCTGTCCTTGCGCCCTTCGCCCTCAGCCGCCATGACGCGGACGGTGCGGCCGACCTGGAGCTGGTTCTCCTCGAGCGAGATGCGCTCCTGGAGCTCGACGAGTCGGTCGTAGCGCTCCTGCACGACCGCCTTCGGGACCTGATCGTCCATCGTGGCCGCTGGGGTCCCGGGGCGGATGGAGTACTGGAAGGTGAAGGCCGAGGCGAAGCGCGCCTGCTCGACGACGCGCAGGGTCTCCTGGAAGTCCTCCTCTGTCTCCCCCGGGAAGCCCACGATGATGTCGGTCGAGATCGCGGCGTGCGGGATCTGCTCGCGGACGCGGTCGAGGATGCCGAGGAAGCGCTCCGATCGGTACGAGCGACGCATCGCGCGAAGGATGCGGTCCGAGCCGGACTGCAGCGGCATGTGCAGCTGCGGCATGACCGTGGGAGTCTCGGCCATGGCGGCGATGACATCGTCGGTGAATGCCGCGGGGTGCGGGCTCGTGAAGCGCACGCGCTCGATCCCAGGGACCGCACCGACGGCACGCAGGAGCTTGCCGAACGCCTGGCGGTCCCCGAACTCGACACCATAGGAGTTGACGTTCTGGCCCAGGAGCGTGACCTCGATCGCGCCATCGGCGACGACGGCCTCGACTTCGGCGAGGATGTCGCCAGGTCGGCGGTCGCGCTCCTTGCCTCGGAGTGACGGCACGATGCAGAAGGTGCAGGTGTTGTTGCAGCCGACCGAGATCGAGACCCACGCGCTGTGAGTCGACTCGCGCTTCGTCGGGAGCGTGGAGGGGAACACCTCGAGCGATTCGAGGATTTCGAGCTGCGCCTCGCCGTTGTGGCGTGCGCGGTCGAGGAGCGCCGGGAGCGAGCCCATGTTGTGCGTCCCGAAGACGACGTCGACCCACGGGGCCTTGCGCAGGATCACGTCCTTGTCCTTCTGCGCGAGGCAGCCGCCGACGGCGATCTGCATGCCCTCGTGTTCCCGCTTGGCCTGAGCGAGATGACCGAGCAGGCCGTAAAGGCGGTTGTCCGCATTCTCACGCACAGCGCACGTGTTGATCACGACGATGTCCGCGTGGCCGGAGTCAGCCGGGACGTAACCGGCAGCTTCAAGGGAGCCGCCGAGGCGCTCGGAGTCGTGGACATTCATCTGGCATCCGAATGTCCGGACCTCGTAGGTGCGTGGCGCGGCGACCGCTGACATACCGGCGATTCTACGGCGGAACGGCTGGTCCCCGGCCGTCAGGCGGAGCGCACGGACTCGATCGCAGCGCGAATCGTGCTCGCGGAGAAGCCTCTCCGCATGAGGTAGGCGCTCAGCCGTCGCTCTGCGGTCGCGGGGTCGAGCCCGCGATACTGCCGCGCGCGCTTCTCGGCGAGCTCGCGCGCGGCCGCGAGCTCATCGCCGGTGTCGATGAGATCCATCGCGTAGTCGATCGCCGCTGGGCTCAGCACCCTGCGCGCGAGCTCCGCCTTGATCGCGGAGCCCGCGAGGCCCTTTCGCTCCTGCAGGCGCGCGACGAGGTGCTGCGCGAGTGCGAAGTCGTCGATCAACCCGACGCCCTCGAGTCGATCGAGTTCGTCGGACACCGCGTGCTCGTGGAAGCCGAGCTGTCCGAGCTGACGCTCGAGCTCTCGACGCGAGAGCGATCGCCGCCCGAGCGCACGGAGCGACGCCTCCTCGATGTCCGTGAACTCCGCGGGAGGTGCGTCGCCCCCGGCCGCACGACGCGGTCGGCGCGACGCACCGCGCGGGGCATCAAGCTGAGCCGGGGACTCGGACTCGCCGGGCGATGCGATCCGCAGGCTGGCGACGACGTCAGCCGCCGCCTGCCCGAAGAGCGGAATGACCTCGCCCATGTCGACTACTCCCCTGCCGCGCGCTTCGCCGCGAGACGCTCCTCGATCGAGTCGACCGCAGCGGCCGCGGCGGCTTCCTGCGCCGCCTTGCCCGCAGCACCGATGCCGAGCTTCGCGAAGATCTTCTGCTCGATCTCCGCGGCGACCTCGGGGTGCTCGATGAGGAAGTTGCGGGAGTTCTCCTTGCCCTGGCCGAGCTGGTCGCCCTCGTACGTGTACCAAGCACCCGACTTCTTGACGATGCCGTGCTCGACGCCGAAATCGAGGAGCGATCCCTCGCGCGAGATGCCGGTGCCGAAGAGGATGTCGAACTCCGCCTGCTTGAAGGGCGGGGCCATCTTGTTCTTCACGACCTTGACGCGCGTGCGGTTGCCGACTGCGTCGGCCCCGTCCTTGAGCGTCTCGATGCGGCGGATGTCGAGTCGGACCGAAGCGTAGAACTTGAGCGCCTTGCCACCTGCGGTCGTCTCGGGCGAGCCGAAGAAGACGCCGATCTTCTCGCGGAGCTGGTTGATGAAGATCATCGTGGTGTTCGTCGAGTTGAGCCCACCCGTGAGCTTGCGAAGGGCCTGCGACATGAGTCGGGCCTGCAGACCGACGTGGGAGTCGCCCATCTCGCCCTCGATCTCGGCCTTGGGCACGAGTGCGGCGACGGAGTCGACGACGATGAGGTCGATCGCGCCGGAGCGCACGAGCATGTCGGCGATCTCAAGCGCCTGCTCACCCGTGTCGGGCTGCGAGACGAGGAGGGAGTCGATGTCGACCCCGAGCTTCTGCGCGTAGACGGGATCGAGCGCGTGCTCCGCGTCGATGAAGGCCGCGATGCCGCCAGCTCGCTGGACGTTCGCGATCGCGTGCAGCGTGAGCGTCGTCTTGCCGGAGGACTCAGGACCGTAGATCTCGATGATGCGACCGCGCGGGAGACCCCCGACGCCGAGCGCGACGTCAAGGGCGACCGAGCCGGTCGGGATGACCTCGACGGGCGCTCGCTCGTCGCTGCCGAGGCGCATGACGGATCCCTTGCCGAACTGGCGGTCGATCTGCGCGAGTGCATTTTCCAAGGACTTTTCGCGGTCTGGTGTGATCGCCATGGCCGTCTCCGTTTCGGTATCGAGGGTGGCTGCCCCATAGGCTGCCGGTCCGTCTGCTCCGAGGTGGGTCCTCGGTCATCCGTCCAGCAGGGGCGCTTGCTGCCGAAACCGTATGCCCAGCCACCGACATCCGCCGCGAGCGACAGGGTGATCTGTGGATAAGCACCGATATTCGACTGCTGTTGAGTCATGAGCCTATTCGACCTCGAACAGATTTTCGAGAGATCGCCGCGCGACACGCCGACAGACGCCCCCGTCGACGCAGGCCGTCACGACGCGAGGCATTCGCGTCCTCGTCGGTTCAGTCGACCGGATCAGCGAGCCCGACGCCGTGACGGCGGTGCACCGGCACATCGGCGGCGCGGCACAGCGCGCCCCACACCGACTCGGCGTCGATGCCGGCGGCGAGCGCCTCATCGGCCGTGCGACCACCGAGCTCGCCGAGGACGAGATCAGCGGTCAGCACCGCACCGCGGTCGCCGAACTCGTCCGCGACCGCTCTGCGGAACTCCCGCAATCGCACCGCGTCAGCGAGCGGAGAGCTCGGAATCGAACTCCGCGAGCAGCTCGTCCGGAAGCGTGTCAGGGATCGACGCCTGGAAACTCTGCGCGGCGGTCTCGAGCTGCATGCCCTCGAGCATCGCGAGCCGATCGCTCACCTCGCGCATGATGACCGAGATGGGCGTCTCAAGCGCCTCGGCGACCGACGCGAGGATCTCGCTCGACGCCTCCTTCTGGCCGCGCTCGACCTCGCTCAGATACCCGAGCGCGACCGAGGCCTTGCCAGCGACCTGGCGAAGGGTCTGACCCTTCTGGAGGCGAACGTCACGAAGCACATCGCCGATTTCGTGTCGGACCAGAACCATGGTGTCCTCCTGCCTCGTGAAACGTATGCACACTCTAGCGACGGTCGCTTGAGGTTCGACTGTGTCGACGCTGGATGTAACGAGACCGCAACGCGCAGTATTCCCGACACCTCAGACAGCGACAGCGGCGTCGCGGCTCAGGGCAGCGAGGAGCGCCTCGAGCGCCCCTGCCGTCGCTTCCGCCCGGATCTCCGAGCGGTCGCCCGCAAGGCGAAGCTCGACCGCTTCCACCCCCGATGGCCCCGCGACACCGACATAGACGAGGCCGACCGGCTTGCCGTCCTGCGGATCCGGACCAGCCACGCCCGTCGTCGCCACGCCATACGTCGCAGGTGCGCCGTCGATCGCGGCGGCGACTCGGGCTCCGGTGGCCATCTGCATCGCGACATTCGGATCCACTGCGCCCTCGCGTTCGAGGAGCGCGGCATCTACGCCGAGGAGCGAATGCTTGATCGGGGTCGCGTAGGCGACGATGCCGCCGCGGACGACCGCTGACGCGCCGGGGACCGAGACGAGTGCAGCGACGACCATGCCGCCGGTGAGGGACTCCGCCACCGCGATCGACGCACCGCGCTCGATCGCCGCAGCGACGATGCGCGACGCGACCGGCTCAGGCATCGCCGGCAGCCTCGGTCGACCCCGTGCCACCGCCCGTGACACCGCCCGAATGACCCGCGCGCGTCCCGCGGTTCTGCCGCCACGCCTGCCACAGATAGTCGGCGCCGGTGACGACCGTCAGCACGGTCGCGAGGGTCATGAGGACGCCATCGACCCAGTAGATCCAGGGATCGAAGCCGGGGATGACCCACAGCGGCAGCATCGCGAGGCTGATCGCGACGGCCTGCACGGTCGTCTTGAGCTTGCCGCCGCGCGATGCAGGGATGACACGGTCCGCGAGCACAATGGCCCTGAACACCGTGATGCCGATCTCGCGCAGCAGGATGAGTGCGGTGACCCACCACGGGAGCTCGCCGAGGATGGTGAGGCCGATGAGGGCGGCACCCGTGACGCCCTTGTCGGCGACCGGGTCCAGGAAGATGCCGAAGTCCGTGATGAGCCCACGCGATCGAGCGATGTGGCCGTCGATCGCGTCGGTCGCGATCGCGACGATGAAGAGGACCGCCGCGATCCACCGCATGGGCCCGTCCGCTCCCCCATCGGCGAGCATGAGCCACAGGATCGCGGGGATGAAGGCGATCCGGATGAGCGAGATGACATTCGGGAGGCAGAGGATCGATGCAGGCTCAGGCCCGCGACGCACGAAGCGGCCCCTGACAGGGTTGCGGGTCAGGAGGTTCCGCGATCGCTCAGCCATGCGACCAGCGTAGGGCCAGGGTGTCAGTCCCTGCCGGTCAGCTGCCAGGCGTCCTCCGAGGCCTCCTCGACGACCTCGAGCCCCTCGAACTGCGCCTCGACGGGGTCGAATGCCTCGGGCGCTGCCGGCGACTCCGGCGCGGTCTCACCACGGAACTGCGCGAGCACGCCCGCGAGCTGTTCAGGCTTCACGAGGACCTCGCGCGCCTTGGAGCCCTCCGACGGCCCCACGACGCCGCGGGATTCCAGGAGATCCATGAGACGACCAGCCTTCGCAAAGCCGACGCGGAGCTTGCGCTGCAGCATCGAGGTCGAGCCGAACTGCGTCGAGACGACGAGCTCGGCGGCCGCGCACAGCACCTCGAGGTCGTCGCCGATGTCCGCGTCGATCTCCTTGCGCTCGGCCGCGGCCTGCACGTCGGCACGGTACTCGGGTCGGGCCTGCGCGACGACGTGCTTCACGACCGCCGCGATCTCGGGCTCCGAGACCCATGCGCCCTGAACGCGGATCGCCTTCGACGAGCCCATCGGCATGAAGAGCCCATCACCTTGACCGATGAGCTTCTCGGCACCCGGCTCATCGAGGATGACTCGCGAGTCCGTCATCGACGCGACCGCGAAGGCGAGGCGACTGGGGACATTCGCCTTGATGAGGCCGGTGACGACGTTGACCGAGGGGCGCTGCGTCGCGAGCACGAGGTGGATGCCAGCCGCGCGCGCGAGCTGCGTGATGCGGACGATCGAGTCCTCGACGTCGCGCGGAGCGACCATCATGAGGTCCGCGAGCTCATCCACGACGACGAGGAGGTACGGGTACGGCTTCAGGACGCGCTCGGAGCCCGGCGGGAGCTGGATCGAGCCCTCGGACACGGCGCGGTTGAAGTCGTCGACGTGGCGGAAGCCGAACGACGCGAGGTCGTCGTACCGCATGTCCATCTCCTTCACGACCCACGCGAGGGCCTCGGCGGCCTTCTTGGGGTTCGTGATGATGGGCGTGATGAGGTGCGGGACACCCGAGTAGGCGGCGAGCTCGACGCGCTTCGGGTCGATGAGGACCATGCGGACCTCGCGCGGCGTGGCGCGCATGAGGATCGAGGTGATCATCGAGTTGATGAAGGACGACTTGCCTGCGCCGGTCGAACCGGCGACGAGGAGGTGCGGCATCTTCGCGAGGTTCGCGACAACGAATCCGCCCTCGACGTCCTTGCCGAGGCCGATCGTCATGGGGTGCTCGCTCTTCGCCGCGATGTTGGAGCGGAGCACATCGCCGAGCGAGACGATCTCGCGATCCTTGTTCGGGATCTCGACGCCGATGGCGGACTTGCCGGGGATCGGCGAGAGGATCGTGACCTCATTGCTCGCGACCGCGTAGGAGATGTTCTTCGCGAGCGCCGTGACGGCCTCGACCTTCACGCCGGGGCCGAGCTCGAGCTCGTAGCGCGTGACGGACGGGCCGCGCGTGTAGCCGACGACCTTCGCGTTGACCTTGAACTGGTCGAGCACACCGGTGATCGCGCCGACGATCTCGTCGTTCGCGGCCGAGCGCGCCTTGGGCGGCGTGCCCGCAGAGAGCACCGTCGGATTCGGGAGTCGGTAGAGCTTGGGGTGCTCAGCGACCTCGGCGGGCTTCGCCGCCGCAGGTGCCGCGGCGGCCTCGGCTGCCGGCTCGACAGGTGCCGGTCCGGCGGGCGCGACGATGCCGATCGGCTCGGTGACCGCGTCGTTCGGGGTGGGCGCGGCATTCGGGGCGATGCTCTGGTCCCGTGCGGGGTCCTCGAGCGCACCGAGCGACCAGGAGCCGTGATCAGGCGTCTCGTCCTCGATGACACCCGTCGGCATCGAGAAGAGCACCGGGGTGTCGAATGCCGGCTCCGCGTCCTTGCGAGACCTGTTGCGCCACCACCACGGCTGCTGCTCGGTCTCGTCCTCGAAGCCGAGGTCTGCGAGGGTCCCGACCTCCGGGAGGTCGCTCGCTGCCTCCGGCTCGGGCTTCTCAGCGAGCTTCGCACCGAACAGGTAGGCGTACAGCTCGCGGAGACGGGGTCCGATGCGGTTCGGCGGCGTCTTGGTGATGATGAGGATCGACAGGAGCGCGAAGACCACCATGAACGGCACGGCGATGAGCGCCTCGCCGAGCTGCGCGCTCGGCCACACCATGATCCAGCCGACGAGTCCCCCGGAATCGGCCATGCGCGGAATCGCCGCGAAGCCGTCGAACGGGCTCGCGGGGTCTCCGAATGCTCGGCACAGTCCTGCGATCGAGACGAGGAAGAGCCCGGTGCCGATCCCGATGCGCGTGTTGTCGTGCACGCTCGACGGATGACGGAAGAGCCATCCGGCGAGGAGGATGAGCACGATCGGGAGCGCGACCGACAGCCGACCGAAGAGGAATCCGACGGTCCAGTCCGAGATGCCGGCGGCGACCGGGTTCTTGAACAGGAACCACTCGATGAGGATGCCGAGGAGCGCAAGGACGACGAGCGCGAAGGGCACGCCGTCGCGACGGTCCTCCTTCGCAAGCGTCTCCTTGCCCATGAGACGGAAGCCTGCGCCGACGCCGTGCGCCATCCACATCCAGAACCTCGCGAGCGGGCTCGGGCCTTCAGCGCGCGCCGCGGGTGCCGCCGGATAGCGCTTCGTCGGTGCCGTCCGCTGCGTCGATGCTGCGCGTCCTCGCTGCGAGCTCGAACTGCGCGACGAACCACCGCGCGATCGCGCGGACGACTTGGTGCCCGTGGCCATGTCTCGACCGTAACTTGAAGGTCGAGATTCGCCCGGAGCGACGCGCGAATGCCCGCGAGCGCGCCGCCGACCGACACGCGGATTCTCGGCTGGTCAGACCGGGATCAGTACCGGATCGCGTCGATGACCTTCACTCGTACGGCGATGATCGCCGGGAGTATCCCGGCGAGCGCACCGACCCCGACCGCGCACGCGAAGCCGAGGAGCGCCGCATCGGCAGGGAACGCCGGCACGTCGGTGAGGTCTGGAGCGAAGACGCTGAGCGCCCACTCGTTCTGCACGAGGATGATCGCGAGCACGACGCCGACGAATCCCGCGAACACGGTCGCAAGGACCGATTCGAGCATGACGGCGAGGAAGATTCGCGGTGCTGTCGCCCCAAACGCTCGCCGGATGCCGATCTCCCTGATGCGCTGCCGCACGGTCACGAGGGCGATGTTCACGAGACCGAGGGCCCCGAGGGCGAGGATGAGCCCCGCGACGCCGAGCAGCACGACCCGGAACGGCTCGACCGGATCGACCGAGCCCCACGCGAGATAGTCGGCGCGGAAGACGTCGATCACAAGCGAGCCGCCAAGCGCCGTCGTGAGCTCCGCTCGAATCCGCTCGGTGAGCACATCGGCGATCTCGAGCGGCACCCAGAGCTCGAACGTGGGCGGCGAAGGGGTGTAGCCGATCGCCGTCGGTCTGATCTGCTCCCACGCGGAGACGAGCAGGTTGGCCCTGAAGCTCATCTCCCACTGGGAGGAGGGGACCACGCCGATGATGAGCGCCTCGGTCGGCCGCTCCGTGAGGAGCTCGATCGTCGGGTGCGAGGCCATCGACGGCCGTCCGAGCGCGTCCCACAGCAGATCATTGATGACGATCGCGGGCATGAGCCGCAGCTCGTCGCGGTCCGTGAACCACGAGCCGGTGACGAGCTCGACGCGGTGCATCACGCCGTACGGCGGATCGACGAGCGCGAGATCCATGAGCTGGACACCCGTCGGCAGCTGGATGTTCGTGGAGTCCCACGAGGTCCGCCCCGCGTAGGTGATCGAGTACCGGTCGACGATGTCCGCCATCGCGGCATCGAACTCTGCGGCGCCGACAGACTGCCCCGTCTCGGAGTTGAAAGGTGGATTCACGACAAGCGTCGCGGGCCGCCCGGATCCCCGCTCGAGCTGCTCGATCTGCGCCTGGGTCGCGATCTGGCCGATGCCGACGACCGCGGTGAGCGCGAGGACCGCGATCCCGACGCCGAGGAGGCTCAGGATCACCCGCGCCTTGTGGACGCGGAACTCCGCCCACGCCTCGACGAAGGAGCCGATGATGCCGTTCATCGCGGCCCCGGAGCGAACGGGTCGACGAATGCCGTCTCGTGCGCGGCGATCGAGGTCGCGGCCGCGAGCGGGTTCAGCACGCCGTTCTCGAGGCGATATCGGCGGCCCGCGAGCGCGGCGATCGCCGGGTCGTGCGTGATCGTGATGAGCGCGGCACCACTATGCGCCGCGACCTCATCGAGCATGGCCATGACGCTCGCCCCGGTCTCGACGTCGAGCGCGCCCGTGGGCTCGTCGGCCAGGATGAGGCGCGGGCCGCGGACGAGGGCTCGCGCGATTGCGACGCGCTGCTGCTCACCGCCCGAGAGACGGTCCGGTGTCGAGTCGAGGCGATGCGCGAGGCCGACTCGCTCGAGCATCTCGGCCGCGATCCTGCGGCGATTCCAGAAATCCCTGCCCTTCGCGTAGAGCAGGGGCGTCATGACGTTCTCGAGCGCGGTGCGGCGCGGCAGCAGGTTGAACTGCTGGAAGACGAAGCCCACGTCGCGCCCGCGCGTCCGGTCCCTCCGGCCGCCCGAGAGCGACTCGACCGGTACCCCTTCGAAGAGGATGACCCCGCTCGTGGGAGTGTCGATGAGTCCGAGGAGGTTGAGCAGCGTCGTCTTGCCGGAGCCGGAGCGCCCGACGATGCTGACGTGCTCGCCGCTCGCGACCTCGAGGTCGACGCCCTTCAGGATGTCGAGCCGGGTGCCATCTGGCAGATCGACCGACCGCGTGACCCCCTCGAGCTGGATGAGGCTCATCAGACGCCTTCGCAGATCTCGACACCGGTCTCATCGATCCAGCAGTCGGAGATGATCGGCTCCTGCACAGGCTTGCCCGGATCGACCGGAATGCCGATTCCCGGGTCGCCACCGGGAGCCCCGGGGACGAACTGCAGGAGCTCGGTGCCCTCCTCGACGCCGCTGACGATCTCGACCATCGCGCCGTCATTCATCCCGAGCTCGACGGTGCGCTCCTCCGTGCCGCCATCGGGCAGGACGACCCACACGACCCCCGTCTCCGCCGCTCCAAGGACCGCGCTCGTCGGGACGACGAGGACGTCCTCGGCGACACCGCCCGCGACGACGACATCGGCCGTGAGTCCCGCGAAGACCGTGACATCCTTCGGCACCTTGCAGCGGAGCGTGGGTCCGGAGACGCTCTCCCCCGAGTCATCGCCCTCGAGCGGCGTGAGGATCACGAGATCCGTGCACGTGAACGGCGCCGGTCCTCCGCTCACGGTCACGAGCGCATCCGTCGGCCGTGTGATGAGGCGATACATCTGCTCCGGAGGGATCTGGCCCGACACGTTGAATGTCGGCGGCGCGACGTTGCCGATGGAGACGCCCGCAGAGGTCGACGTGCCCACGAGGGTCGGGAAGCTCGAGAGGATGCCGTCGGATGGCGAGTGGACGTCCTCGATGACGGTCACGTAGTCGCCGTCGGAATCGAGGCGCTCCCCGCGGACCTTCACGAGCGCCTGGCCCGCGGTCACCGTGTCGCCCGCCTTCGCGTAGGCCTCGACGACCGAGCCGGTCACGGTCGAGAGGATCTCCACCGCCGGATCCGCGGCCACTGAGCCCGAGAGCACGACGTCGTTGGTGATGGTGCCTCTCGACACGAAGACGTGCGGCTCGATGATCTCCCCTCCTGGCTCATCGGGGCCGGCGACCTGCGGGCTGTCCGGGAAGAACGCGATCTTCACGAGCGCGGCGGCGACGAGCGCGACGACGATGAGCCAGAGCACCGCCATCACGCGGCGAAAGACGGTCATGGAGCGACCTTAGAGCCAGGGGCGTGATCTCTGGCGCCGCATCGCCTGGAATCCGCCGGGAACGCGACCCGCGTCAGTAGTTGCCGACAGCGACTCCGCCACCGACGATCGCGCGCGTCGATGAGAGCCCGAGGCGGTTCGCGCCCGCCGCGACCATCGCCTCGGCGGTCTCCGCGTCGCGGATGCCACCCGAGGCCTTCACCCCGAGCCGGTCACCCACCGTCTGGCGCATGAGCTCGACGGCGTGAACGCTCGCGCCGCCGGCGGGGTGGAACCCGGTCGACGTCTTCACGAAGTCGGCACCTGCCGCCTCCGCGGCGCGGCACACCGCGACGATCGCCTCATCGCTCAGGGCTGCCGATTCGATGATCACCTTGAGGACTGTGCCGGGGATCGCCTCGCGCACGGCGCGGATGTCGGCCTCGACGGCGGCATAGTCGCCCTCGACTGCAGCGCCCACATCGATCACCATGTCGATCTCGTCAGCCCCATCGGCGACCGCGAGCGCGGCCTCGCGCATCTTGATCTCGCTCGCATGCTTGCCGCTCGGGAATCCCGCGACGGCGGCGATCTTGAGCCCGCTGCCGTCCGGCACCGCCGCGACAGCAGTCGCGACCATGTTGGGCGAGACACATGCCGAGTAGGTGCCGAGCTCGGCTGCCTCCGCCACGAGCGCGGCGACGTCGGCCTTCGTCGCCTCCGGCTTCAGCAGGGTGTGGTCGATGAGCTGCGCGAGATCCGTCACGAGACCCATTGTCCCCCACGGACCCGCGAGCGGCCAGGGAGCCCGATCAGGCGTCGATGACGACCGGCACGATCATCGGCCTGCGACGGTGCTGCGTGTTGACCCAGCGTCCGACAGTGCGGCGGACGACCTGCGAATACGAGTGCACGTCGCGCACGCCGTTATCCGCGGCCTCCCGCAGCGCCGCGACGATGCGCGGCACGACATCGTCGAACACGTCTTCATCCTCGGCGAAGCCTCGCGCCTGGATCTCCGGCCCCACGATGGGCTTGCCCGTCTGCAGATCGAGCGCGACGAAGATCGAGATGAATCCCTCCTCGGCGAGGATGAGCCGGTCTTTGAGATCGGCCTCCGTGATCTCGCCGACGCTCGAGCCATCGACGTAGATCGACTCGAGGTCGAGCTGGCCCACGACGCTCACGTCGCCATCGACGAGGTCGACGACCGTGCCGTTCTCGACGATGAAGGCGCGATCCTCCGGGACGCCCGTCTCGATCGCGAGCGAGGCGTTCGCGATGAGGTGCCGGACCTCGCCGTGGACCGGCATGACATTGCGCGGCTTGAGGATGTTGTAGACGTAGAGGAGCTCGCCGGCACTCGCGTGGCCCGAGGTGTGGACCTTCGCATTGCCCTTGTGGATCACCGTCGCGCCGAGCTTCATGAGGTTGTTGATGACGCGGTAGACGGCGTTCTCGTTGCCGGGGATGAGGCTCGACGCGAGGATCACGGTGTCGCCCTTGCCGACCCTGATCTGGTGATCGGAGTTGGACATGCGCGCGAGGACGGCCATCGGCTCGCCCTGCGATCCCGTGGACATGAAGACGAGCCGGTCGTCCGGGTAGTCATCCGCGTGCTTGAGATCGATGAGGACACCGTCGGGGACCGAGAGATAGCCGAGGTCCGCGGCGATCTGCATGTTGCGCACCATGGAGCGGCCGACGAGCGCGACCTTGCGGCCATTGGCGACCGCGGCATCGAGGACCTGCTGGACGCGATGCACGTGGCTCGAGAAGCTCGCGACGATGACCCGCCGCTCAGCACGGGCCATGACCGACTCGATGACAGGACCGATATCCCGCTCTGGAGGGGTGAAGCCCGGCACGTCGGCATTCGTCGAGTCCACGAGCGCCAGGTCCAGTCCCGCCTCGCCGACGCGGGAGAACGCACGGAGGTCCGTGATGCGTCCGTCGAGCGGCAGCTGGTCCATCTTGAAGTCGCCCGTGTGCAGGAGGCTGCCCGCGCGAGTGCGCACGACCACCGCGAGCGCATCGGGGATCGAGTGGTTCACCGCGATGAACTCGAGGTCGAAGGCGCCGAGCTGCTCGCGCCGGCCTTCCTCCACCGTGAGGGTGTACGGCTTGATGCGGTGCTCCTTGAGCTTCGCCTCCACGAAGGCGAGCGTCAGGGTCGAGCCGAGGAGCGGGATGTCCGGCTTCAGCCGCAGCAGATACGGCACGGCGCCGATGTGATCCTCGTGGCCGTGGGTGAGGACGACGCCGACGATGTCGTCGAGGCGGGACTTGATGGGCCCCATGTCGGGGAGGATCAGGTCGACGCCCGGGTGGTTCTCCTCGGGGAAGAGCACACCGCAGTCGATGATGAGGATCTGCCCGTCGATCTCGAGCGCCGCCATGTTGCGGCCGACCTCACCGAGACCGCCGAGCGGGATGATGCGGAGCACGCCCGGCTGGAGCGCGGGCGGCTCGGAGATGCGATCTGCTGCCATGTGGGTCGCCACCCCGCCTCAGCGGGTGTGCCCCGCCGCCTTGGGGAGCGCACCGCCCGCTGCGGCGTTGGGGTCCGGGCGGAAGTTCGAGAAGTCGACGCCCGCGGCGCTCGTGACCTCGGCGAGATCCGCCTCGATCGCGGCTGCCTCCGCCTCCTCCGGGCCGACGAGCGGCAGGCGGACGCGCGGCGAGCCGATGCGGCCGAGACCGTGGAGGACGTACTTCGCCGCGACGGTACCGGGGACGCGCGTCATGATCGCGCGGGCGAGCGGCTCGAGCGCCTGGTGCGCCGCCGTCGCGGTCGCCAGGTCATTGCGGTTCACCGCGTCGACGATCGCGCGATAGGGCGCTGCCGAGATGTTCGCCGTGACGCCGATGAGGCCCGCCGCACCGATCGACATGTGCGGAAGGACATTCGAGTCGTCCCCGGAGAAGTACAGGAGATCCGTCTCATTGAGGACGCGGCTGACCTCGGCGAAGTCGCCCTTCGCATCCTTGACCGCCACGATGTTGGGGTGCTTGCTCGCGCGCACGATCGTCTCGTACTTGATCGGCACGCCGGTGCGGCCCGGGATGTCATAGAGGATCACCGGGAGGTCGACCGAGTCCGCGATGAGGCGGAAGTGCGTGAGGATGCCCGCCTGCGTCGGCTTGTTGTAGTACGGCGTGACGATCATGATGCCGTCGACGCCAGCCTCCTGGGACTCGCGATAGTGCTCGATCGCGTGCGCCGTCTCGTTGGACCCGCCACCCGTGATGATCTTCGCGCGATCACCCGCGACGGCCTTCGCCGTCTTCACGAGCCGCAGCTTCTCCGCATCGGTGAGCGTGCTCGTCTCACCGGTCGTGCCGGAGACGACGATGCCGTCGGCCCCCGCATTGATCACGGAATCGATGTGTCGCTCGACGTCATCCCACGCGACCTCGCCGTCCGAGGTGAACGGGGTCACGAGGGCGACGAGGACCTGACCGAACGGGTTCTGCTGCGTAGCCACTCGCTAAGGCTACCGTGGCTCGGTGCCGCCGAAGGCGGGGTCAGGCCCCTGGCGGCGTCCACGTGCTCACGCGCGTCAGCGCCTCGACCTCGTCGCCCGCGAGCTCGAGGCGGCCCGCATCGAGCAGGCCGGCGAGCTGCTGGGGCGTCGTCGCCGAGGCGAGCGGCGCCGCGACCGACGGCTGCGCCCTGAGCCACGCGAGCGCGACCGCCGCGGCGCTCACGCCGTGGGCGGAGGCGATCTCGTCGAGCGTGTCAAGGATCGCGAGGCCCTGCGGTGAGACGTACTTCACGGCGCCCTGTGCGCGCGGCGAAGCCCCCTCGGGGATGTCCTTGCTGCGGTACTTGCCGGTGAGGAAGCCGTGCGCGAGGCCGAAGTACGGGATGAGGCTCAGCCCATGGCGCTCCGCGATCGGAATCACATGATCCTCGACGTCATTGCGATGGACGAGGTTGTAGTGCGGCTGGATCGCGATGGGAGCAGCAGGACCATCGCCCGCGACGCGGATCCACTCCTCGATGCGTTCGGGGGCGAAGTTCGACACGCCGACGTACCGCACCAGGCCGTCCCGCACGAGGCTCCCGAATGCCTCGACCATCTCCTCGATCTCGACCGACAGGTCGTCGAAGTGCGCGTAGTACAGATCGATCGTCTCGATACCCATGCGCCCGAGCGATGCCTCCGCCGCGGCCCGGATGTTCTGCGCCGAGAGGCCGAAGAAATCAGGGTGCTTGGAGACCTTCGTCGCGATCACGACCTCGTCGCGGCGTCGCGACCTGCGCAGCCATTCGCCGATCGCGCGCTCCGACTCGCCCCCGACATTCCCGGGAACCCACGAGCTGTACGAGTCGGCGGTGTCGAGCAGGTTGCCGCCCCCCTCGACCCAGGGGTCGAGAATGCTGGCGGTCGAGTCGTGGTCGACCGTGAAGCCGAAGACATTGCAGCCGAGGCCGAGCGGAAAGACGTCAAGGTCTGAGGTGCCGATTCGAGTCACGGCACCAGCAAACACCATGGTGAGCGCCGAACCGAAATGCTCAGTCCGCTGGGCTTCGACGGAGCGAAATCGCTACGGCGCGACCCGTCCGTTGGCGTCGAATGCGGCTGCCGTGAGCGGCATGAGCTCCTGCCAGAGCGTCTCCATCTGCTCCGCGACCATCTCGATCTCGCGCTGCGGGAAGGACGGGAAGTGCGTCCCCTCTCGCTTCGTGCGAAGCGAGAGGAAGTTCATGAGAGACCGGGCGTTCATCGTCACGTACATCGACGAGTAGATGTTGAGCGGGAGGACGATGCGGGCCACCTCGCGCGCGATACCGGCGTCGAGCATGCGCTGGTAGGACTCGTACGCCGCCGTCGCCGTGCGCCGCGCCTCCTCCTCGGCGATGCGCGACTGCTCCGGGGTGCCCTCGATGAACTCGTAGTGCCCCGTCTTGCCGATCTGGACAAGGCGGCGGTCGGGGCCGGGGAAGTAGAAGACCGGCCGGAGCTCGCGGTACCTGCCGGACTCCTCGTTGTACGAGGCGATGCGATGGCGCATGAACTCGCGGAACACGAAGATCGGGGCCTGCACGTAGAAGGTCATCGAGTTGTGCTCGAACGGCGAGCCGTGTCGATCGCGCATGAGGTAGTTGATGAGCCCCTTGTCGCGCGCCGAGGCCTCCTCCGCAGACACCGCGGATTCGAGGGTCTGCTCCCCCATCGTCGACACACGCGCAGCGAAGAGCACATCGCTGTCGTGCGCGCTCGACCGGACGAGCTCGACGGTGACGTCGGAGCGGAACTCGATGGGCTGGGGCGAGGCAGGCGCGTCAGTCACGATGGCCACGATAGCCGCGCGGCGGTAATCCGTCGTCACACACTCCCGCACGTCGTGCACGCGACCTAGGGTCGAGCCGTGGACCCGCTCGTGGCGATCCTCATCACCGCCGCCGTCGTCATCGTCGCGGCGGTGCTCGGCGTGATCTGGAAGCGGACGAGAGGCAGAGCCGCCCGGATCCACGACACGGACGTCTACACCCCGGAGGACATCCCCGGACTCGAGCTCGCACGAGGCGCGACCCTCGTGCAGTTCTCGACCGAGTACTGCGCCACCTGCCCGACCACGAGACGTCAGCTCGCGCACATCGCCGCGGAGCGCGACGGCGTCGAGCACATCGACATCGATCTCACCCACCGCCCCGACCTCGCGAAGCGCCTGCGCATCCTGCAGACGCCCACCGTCTTCGTCCTCGACCCGGACGGACGGCTCAGGAACCGGTTCGGCGGCGCGCCGCGCCGGGCCGATGTCGTCGCGGCACTCGAGCCGCTCGTCCCTCTACCGGAATGGAACCTCTGATGTCGGAATCCCAGCAGCCAAAGCTCATCGACTCGCGAGGCCCGCGATTCGGTGCCGGCGTGAACTTCTTCCTGTCGGTCGCCGCGCTCGTCACCGGGCTCATCGGCGGATTCGAGGCGACGGCCGCCGAACGGGCCGCGTCACCCGCATTCATCCTCCTCGGCATCGCGTGGCTCGGGTTCGCGCTCGGGACCATCTTCGGGAACGGAGCGAGCCCCTGGTCGCTCATCTACCGCACGCTCGTGCAGCCGCGGCTCTCCACGCCCGCGCCGAAGGAGGACCCGCGTCCGCCGAGATTCGCGCTCGGCGTCGGCCTCGTGCTCTCCACCGCGGGCCTCGTCCTCGACCTCGTCGGGGCGCCGTGGGCGCTCGAGGTCGCCTCGGCCTTCATCGTCATCGCCTCGTTCCTCAATGCATTCGTCGGCTTCTGCCTCGGGTGTCAGGTCTATCTCCTGCTCATCCGCGGTGGAATCATCCGCCCGAAGACGCCGATCGCGGCCTAGGCCTGTCGGTATCCGCTCGCCGCGCGTAGCCTGGCGACATGGCTGTTACGAGCGAAGCAACGACCCTGTGGAACGGCACCCTGACGGGTGGAAGCGGCACGACACACCTCGACTCCTCGGGAGCGGCGACCCTGCCGGTGACGTGGGCATCCAGGTCAGGCGCCGCATCGGACACGACGACCCCTGAGGAACTCCTCGGCGCGGCGCACTCCGCGTGCTACTCGATGGCGCTCGCGCACACGCTCACCGAGCACGGCACGCCGCCCGAGTCCATCCAGGTCGTCGCGGCGGTGACGTTCCAGCCCGGCACGGGCATCACAGGCTCCCACCTCCTCGTCAACGCGAAGGTGCCGGGCCTCAGCGAAGGCGACTTCCTCCGCATCACCGACGAGGTCAAGGACGGCTGCCCCGTGTCGCAGGCCCTCGCCGGGATCTCGATCACGCTCGAGGCGACGCTCTCCTGATCGCAGACCGCATCGCCCACCGGGCGCGGGGCTTGTCTCCCGCCACGTCATAGGCGAGCGCGAGCCGCACCCACGCGCGCCACGAGGCATCGTCCGCCTCGACCTCGGCGCGATACCGATCGAAATCGGCTTGCGCTGCCGATCGATCGACTCGACCGCTCGGGAGGCGGGGCAGGTCATCCACCGGAAGACCGCCCTCCTCCCGCAGTCGCCGCAGAAGTCGCTGACCGCGCGCGATGAACGTGAACTCATAGATGAGCCACCAGATCGCGAGCAGGGGCAGGAAGAGCAGCGCCCAGCCGATGATCTGCGCGAGCGGCTGAGGCGCCATGATGCACGTGATCGCGTAGTTGATCGTGAACGCGATGTAGATCCCGAGCAGGACCGACATCACGATGACGCCGAGACGACCCGCGATCATGCGTCGTCGGCTGCCGCGCCGCTCAGCGGAGCCGTGCCCTCCTCGGGCTCGCCCTGCGCTGGCGCGAGTCCCAGCGCGACATCGACCCCCAGCACCGCATCGAGACCGATGATGACCTCATCATGCGCGCGAGCGGTGCGCTCGATCGAGGCTCGGATGCCTGCCTCGTAGGAAGCAGGAGAGACCGTGTCATGCGTGATCCGGAGCGTCTCACCGGGGCCGCCGAAGACGACCTCCTGGCGTGCGACCACGCCCGTCATGCGCAGCGAGTGGATCGGAATGCTCGAGACCTGCTGCCCACGCGCGCGCTGGTCCGCGAAGGGCGAGGCGACGGGACCGAGGTCACGGCGCTGTGCGCCCATGAGCTCGGCGGTGCGGACCGCGGTCCCGGACGGCGAGTCGACCTTGCCGGCGTGATGCGACTCGATGATCTCCGCCGAATCGAAGTAGCGCGCGCCGATCGCCGCGAAGGCGCTCCCGAGGACCGAGCCGAGCGAGAAGTTCGGGATGACGACCACACCGCTGCCGGGGTGCGCGGCGACAAGTCCGCGGAGGTGTGCGACACGGTCAGCCGACCAGCCCGATGTGCCGACGAGCACTCGCTTGCCGTTCGAGACGAGGTACTCGACGATCGCGGGCGAGGCGACGGGCGTCGTCGCATCGACGACGACATCCGCGCGGAGCGCCGCCTCGATCGAGTCCGCGCTCGTGAGCGCAGCGACGAGCTTCGCGTCATCGAGCGCCTCGACGACCTTGACGACGACAGAACCGAGCCGACCGAAAGCGCCGACGACGGCGACCGTGTAACTCACGACCTCAAGCCTACGGCTCAGCGCGGAGGAGGATTCGATCCCCTCAGCCGAACACCTCTGCCGTCACCGGGCCGACCGCGGAGAGCACGCGCGGTCCGGCGACGAGCCGAGCGGCGAGCTGCTGCACGCGCTCAGGCGTGACCGCCTCGAGCCTCGCGGTCCACTCATCGAGGTCGACGAACTCGCCGAGGCTGAGCTCGGCGCGACCGAGTCGGTTCATGCGCGCATCGGAATCCTCGAGCGCGAGTGCGCCAGCGCCGCTCATGTTGCCGATCGCGCGGGCGAGCTCCTCCTCGGAGATCGGCTCGCTCGCGATGCGCTCGAACTCCGCGCCCATGACATCCACCACCTCGCGGACCTTCCTCGGCGTACATGAAGCGGACATGCCGAAGAAGCCGGCGTCGGAGTACCCCGGCGCGAAGGAGTACACGGAGTAGACGAGCCCCCGCCGCTCGCGGATCTCCTGGAAGAGCCGGCTCGACATCCCCCCGCCGAGGACATTGGAGAGGACTGCGAGCTCGGGGCGCTCCGCCGCGGTCGCCGTGATGCCCGGGGTGCCGACGATGAGATTCACCTGCTCGAGCGGGCGATCCACGACCACGAGCGGAGACGTCCCAGCGAGCACAGCGGGCGCGGCCTCCCGGCGAGGCACCGGCGATGCCGCGACCGACAAATCCCAGCCGCCGCGCTCGAGCCCACGCACGACCGCATCGACGAGCGCCGCATGATCCACCGCACCCGCCGCCGTGACGACGAGCTCCGAGGGACGGTAGTGCTCGAGGTAGTGGCCCATGACCCGATCCCGCGGGACCGCCATGATGCTCTCCGGGCTCCCGCCGATCGGGCGGGCGAGCGGGTGATCGCCGAACAGCGCCTCGGCGAAGCGCTCCCCCGCGACATCCGCCGGATCATCGTCCGCCATCGCGAGCTCCTCGAGGATGACACCGCGCTCCGTCTCGAACTCCACGGGATCGATCAGGCTCGCCGCGAGCATGTCCGCGAGGACATCGACCGCCATCGGGACATCCTTGTCCCTGACCTTCGCGAAGTAGCACGTGTACTCCTTCGCCGTCATCGCATTGTGCTCGCCGCCTACCGAATCGAAGGCGACGGCGATGTCGAGCGCCGAGCGCGAGCGAGTGCCCTTGAAGAGCAGGTGCTCGAGGAAATGCGTCGAACCGTATGCGCCCTCGGCCTCGTCACGCGACCCGGCCTGGATCCAGAAGCCGATCGTCGCGGACTGCGCCCCTGGCATTCGCTCGCTCAGGACCCTGAGCCCAGACGGGTGGACCGTGCGGGATACGCTCGTGCCTCCCGCCGCCTCAAAGCTCACGGACTCATCGATGGGCAGCGCGACACGGGGCACCCCGGAAGCCTACCGGCGGGTGCTCGGTCGGCCGCTGAGCGCGGCAGGGGGCTTCAGCGCTGCGCCGAGACCTCGTCGAGCGCTGCGACCTGCTGCCTCGTGAGACCGATGAGCGGCGCCGCGAGGAGCTCATGGAGCTGCTCGACGCTCGTCGCCGAGACGACGGGAGCGACGACATTCGGCCTCGTGAGGAGCCACGCGACCGCGACGGTCGCCATCGGGATGCCCTGCTCATCTGCGACATCCTCGACGACCGAGAGAATGCGGGCGCCTCGCCTCGACAGATGCGGCTTGAGGTCGCGAGCGCGCTGCGAGCGATCGACCTCGGCGCGGGATCGGTACTTGCCGCTCAGGAACCCGCCCGCGATGACGTGACGCGGCAGGACAGCGAGGCCCTGGGATTCGACAACGGGCGCGAACTCGCGCTCGTACTCCGCGCGGCTCATGAGCGAGTAGGGGCTCTCGAGCGCCACCATGGGTGCGACGCCGAGCATGCCGCTCGCGATGCGCGCCTCGACGAGTCGGTCGGCACGGTGATCCGACGTCCCGAATGCTCGCACCTTCCCTGAGCGGATGAGTCGGTCGACCGCGAGAAGCGTCTCGTCAAACGGCGTCTCCTCCTCGTCCACGTGCAGGAGCAGGATGTCGATCGTCTCGGTCCGAAGCCTCCGCAGCGAGGCCTCGACCGCCTCCGTGATCGAGCGCGCCGAGACACCTGGGAAGTCCGCCGAGCGCCCGACCTTCGTCGCGATCGTCACGCGGTCGCGGTTGCGGCGCGCGGCGAGCCAGGAGCCGATGATCGTCTCGCTGCGCCCGCCGGCGTAGGAATCGGCCGTGTCGATGAGCTGGCCCCCGCCCTCGACGAAGGCATCGAGGATCGTGTGGGACGCGGAATCCGCGACGAGCCAGCCGAAGACATTCGCCCCGAGCGCGAGCGGGAAGACCGACATCCCCGAGTCGCCGATCCGTCTCCGGGCGGGGGTGACCAGTCGCGTGTTCGGGCCCGTCGAGATCCTCGGCTGAGGACCGGTCTCGACCGCGGCCGATCCGGACGGCGCTGGCACTGGGGATGAGGACACGTGGGGGGATTCCTTCCTCTCGGAAGGTTACGACTGCAAGGCGTCGGCTCGGGCGCATGAGACCGAACCGTTATCGGCGTGTCGATATCGCCGAACGCGTCACGCGAGCACGGAGCGGATCGCCGCGCTCACTCGCTCGCCATTGCTCGCCGCCTGCTTCCGGATGCCGCGCCGCAGGCGCTTGCCACCGGCGATCGCGTTGTCGACGAATCCGAGCAGGGGCTCCACGGACTCGAGCTCGTGGAAGAAGGGCAGCTCAGGGATCCGCACCGGGAACGGAATGACCTCGCCGAGCGTCTGCGTCTTGTGCGAGTTCGACGCCATGAGCGCGAAGGGCGTCCCGCCCAGCGAGGCGAGAATGCTCGGGTGGTAGCGACCGGAGATCATGACGCTTGAGTTCCACAGGAGCCGCGCGGCCGCCGCGAGGGGGATCTTCACCGACGTGATCTCAAACTCAAGCGGAGGGAGGAACTTCCGCCACGCGTCGTCCGGGTCTGCACTCCGCACGAACACGGTCGCGAGACACCTCGCATGCAGCCCCTCGACGAGCTCGGCGACGCGAGCGGTCATGGTGGGCGCCTCCTCCGGCACGTCGAGCGAGCTGCCGGACAGGATCACATACGGACGGTCGGACTCGAGCAGGCGCTGAACGTCGAGCGGCACGCCCTCGTTGAAGATGTCGAATGCTCGCCGGTCGGCGAGGCTCGTCCGCGCCTGATCCGCCCACGAGAACAGCGCGTCGGGCTGCCACGTCGCTGCGAGGTCCGGGAACATCTCCTGGTGGAGCGCGAGGCTTCCCGGATCCCGGTACATGATCGACGCGCAGCCAGGCAGGACGCCCCCGATCGCGGCAATCGCCGCTGCCTCGGTCTCATCGTTGCGGAGCTCCGGATGGCCATAGGAGAGCATCGTGTTGAGCAGATGCACGGGCTTGCCCATGAGCTGAGCGGCACGCATGACTCCGAGTGTGCGGAACAGCGTCAGGCGCTCGGTCAGGATGAAATCGCCCTCACCGTTGACGATGAGCTCGTCGACGGACTCGAGCTGCCGGCGCAGCCCAGACGTGTGCTCATTGTCGAGGTCGCCGCCTCGCACGATGACGTCGGCGAACTCGTCGACCTTCGAATAGTCGAGGATGCGGTCGAGCTTGCTCACCTGGTTGATGATGTGCTGCGCGCCGATTGTCTGGGTGACCCTGCGGCCCGTGCTCTCGACGATGCCGGCGAGCGCGAGACTCGTCGCCCTGCCGCCCCAGTTCACTCGATTCAGCGGGCTGTGATAGCGGAACAGGCAGACATCTCGGGCACCAGAACTCGAAGCCTTTGGTGCCCTGGGCATACCGGAGAGCATAACCCGGGAACGTCGAAGGCCCCTGGACGGTGTGAACCGCCCAGGGGCCTTCGTGCAGAGTGCTCAGCGCGAGGCTCAGGCTTCGTCAGCCTCAGCCTTCGGCGCCTCAGCAGCCTCGTCCTGGACGACCGAGAGCGAGAGCTTGCCGCGGTCGTCGATCTTCGTGATCTCGACCTGGATCTTCTGGCCGACCGAGAGGACATCCTCGAGGTTCTCGACACGCTTGCCACCGGCGAGCTTGCGAGCCTCGGAGACGTGCAGGAGGCCGTCCTTGCCAGGCGTGAGCGAGATGAACGCGCCGAACGTCGCGAGCTTGACGACGGTCCCGAGGAACCGCTCGCCGACCTCAGGCATCTGCGGGTTCGCGATCGCGTTGACCGCTGCGCGCGCCGCCTCGGCCGAAGGACCATCGGTAGCGCCGATGTAGACGGTGCCGTCATCCTCGATCGAGATCTCCGCACCCGTCTCGTCCTGGATGCCGTTGATCGTCTTGCCCTTGGGTCCGATGAGCTCGCCGATCTTGTCGACCGGGATCCGCACCGAGATGACGCGAGGCGCCGTCGGAGCCATCTCATCGGGCGCGTCGATCGCCTCGTTGATGACGGAGAGGATCGCCGTGCGAGCCTCCTTGGCCTGCTTCAGCGCGCCAGCGAGGACCGAGGCGGGGATGCCATCGAGCTTCGTGTCGAGCTGGAGCGCCGTCACGTAGTCAGGCGTACCGGCGACCTTGAAGTCCATGTCGCCGAGCGCGTCCTCCGCACCGAGGATGTCGGTGAGGGTCGCGTAGCGGGTCTCGCCATCGACGACGTCGGAGACGAGGCCCATCGCGATGCCTGCGACGGGAGCGCGAAGCGGCACCCCGGCATTCAGGAGCGACAGGGTCGATGCGCACACGGAGCCCATCGAGGTCGAGCCGTTCGAGCCGAGCGCCTCGGAGACCTGACGGATCGCGTACGGGAACTCCTCGCGCGACGGCAGCACCGGGACGAGCGCGCGCTCGGCGAGGAAGCCGTGCCCGATCTCGCGACGCTTCGGCGAACCGACGCGACCCGTCTCACCCGTCGAGTAGGGCGGGAAGTTGTAGTGGTGCAGGTAGCGCTTCGACGTGATCGGCGAGAGCGAGTCGATCTGCTGCTCCATCTTGAGCATGTTGAGCGTCGTGACGCCGAGGATCTGCGTCTCGCCGCGCTGGAAGATCGCCGAGCCGTGGACGCGCGGGATGACCTGGACCTCGGCGTCGAGCGCGCGAATGTCCTTGAGGCCACGACCGTCGATGCGGACGCCCTCGGAGAGGATGCGGCCGCGGACGATCTTCTTCGTCACGGACTTGTAGGCGGCAGAGACCTGGCCGTTTGCCTCGGGAGCGAGCTCGCCAGCGGCGACCTTCTCCGCGATCGCCTCCTTGACGCGAGCCTTGAGCGCGTCATCGGCGTCCTGGCGCTGCGTCTTGTCCGCGATCTGGTAGATGTCCGAGAGCTCGGCGTAGGCGAGCGCCTCCACTGCCGAGTACACCTCGTCGGAGTAGTCGGAGAAGATCGGGTACTCGCGGATCTCCTTCGCCGACTGGGCGGCGAGCTCGGCCTGCGCGGCGACGAGCTGCTTGATGAAGGGCTTCGCAGCCTCGAGACCCTGGGCGACGACCTCCTCGTCCGGCTTGACCGCACCCGCGCGGATCAGCTCCCACGACGCCTCGGTCGCCTCGGCCTCGACCATCATGATCGCGACCTCTCCGTCGGGCAGCACGCGGCCGGCGACCGTGAGGTCGAAGACGGCCTCAGCGAGCTGCGAGTGCTTCGGGAAGGCGACCCACTGGCCGTCGATGAGCGCGAGGCGCACACCGGCGATGGGGCCGGAGAACTGGATGCCGGAGATCTGCGTCGAGGCGCTCGCCGCATTGATCGCAAGCGCGTCGTAGAACTCGTCAGGCGCGATCGAGAGGACCGTCACGACGATCTGCACCTCGTTGCGGAGGCCGTCGACGAACGACGGGCGCAGCGGGCGGTCGATGAGGCGGCACACGAGGATCGCCTCGGTCGAGGGACGACCCTCGCGGCGGAAGAACGAGCCGGGGATCTTGCCGGCGGCGTACGAGCGCTCCTCGACGTCGACCGTGAGCGGGAAGAAGTCGAAGCCCTCACGCGGCTGCTTGCCGATGCTCGTCGCGGAGAGGAGCATCGTGTCCTCGTCGAGGTACGCGGCGACCGCGCCCTGCGCCTGCTGCGCGAGTCGGCCCGTCTCGAAGCGGACCGTGCGCTTGCCGAAGCGACCGTTGTCGATCACCGTCTCGGCGAACTTGATTTCGGGACCCTCCAAGGGGTTCCATCCTTTCGTCAAGCGCGTCACCCGGACGCGCGTCATCGATAGGGCAGGAACGGGCAGGAAGGGAACCGAATGCGCGTGAGCGCTGGATCGGGACTGCTCTGGTCAACAGTCGAAACCCACCGAGAGAACCTCGGGGAGCCACCACCGTGGACCAGCTTCGAGCCCGCCTGCTCCTGTTTGCGGTGCCGAGTCTAGCAAGTCGACCCCGAAACCTGGCCGCGAATCGCCCGCGTAGACTCCCACGCATGTCCGAGGACCAGAAGCCGACGCCCGACGCGGACGCGAAGGCGAAGTTCCGCGAAGCGCTCGAGCGCAAGAAGCAGGCCAACGCGAATCGTCCCTCGACGCCGGGCTCGACCGGCGCCGTTCACGAAGCGCACGGCAAGGCCGGCGGCAAGCGCGAGTTCCGTCGCAAGTCCGGCTGATCCGCCGAGCTCGTCCGATCCGCCGCGCCCGCCGCGCGACTCACTGCGCTCCGTACGCCCCGATCGGGCTGAATCCCGCGGGCAGCTCGAATGGGTCGCGAAGGCTCGTATCCCGAGTGGATGTCGCGACCGCGGCCGCGAACTCCGCCGCCGCCCGCTCGATGCGCGACGCCAGGGCATTCCCCGCACCCTCCGCCCCCGCGGCGGCACTCCCCCAGTCAGACGACGCCGCATACACGCCCGTCGACACCGGCAGTGCATGGAGGTAGGCGAAGAGCGGGCGCATCGCGTGGTCGATCGCGAGCGAGTGCCGCTCAGTCCCGCCGGTTGCACCGAGGAGCACGGGCATGTCGGCGAGCGAGGTGGTCTCGATGACGTCGAAGAACGACTTGAAGAGTCCGGAGTAGGACGCTGTGAAGATGGGCGTGACGGCGATGAGGCCGTCCGCGGTCGTGACGCGCTCGATCGTCTCGGCGAGACGGGGGCTCGGGAACGATGTCACGAGGTTGTTCGTGACGTCCTTCGCGACGTCGCGCAGCTCCGTGATCTCGATGGTCGACCGAATGCCTCGTCCCTCGAGGGCGCGAACCGTCGCCTCCCCGAGTCGGTCGGCGAGCAGTCGCGTGGACGAGGGCTGCGAGAGCCCGGCGCTCACGATCGCGATACGGCGCACCGATGGCACGTCGCTCGCCGAAGTCGCGTGATCGTTCATGTCACTCGCCTCCCTTGATGCCGAATGCCGCGCCGGTCCCGGCAGCGGCCGAAGCAGCGCGCTCGACGCGCCCGCCCGGTACGGGGAGTCGACCGGCCTCCGCGAGCGCGAGCTGCGATGCGTGCGTCGGGGCGGCGGGGACGTCCGCGGGACGGCCGACGGCGAGCTCTCGCCGGAGCGCGGGGACGATCTCGCCCCCGAGGATGTCGAGCTGCTCGAGCACCGTCTTGAGCGGCAGTCCCGCGTGATCGATGAGGAAGAGCTGACGCTGGTAGTCCCCGAAGTGCTCGCGCATGGCGGCGTAGCGGTCGATGATCTGCTGGGGCGAACCGACCGTGAGCGGTGTCAGCTCCGTGAACTCCTCGAGACTCGGCCCGTGTCCGTAGACCGGCGCGTTGTCGAAATACGGGCGGAACTCGCGGACCGCGTCCTGCGAGTTGGCTCGCGCGAAGAACTGGCCACCGAGGCCGACGATGGCCTGTGCGGCGGTCCCATGGCCGTAATGCTCGAATCGCTGGCGGTAGTACCCGATGAGTCGCTGATAGTGCTCCTTGGGCCAGAAGATGTTGTTCGCGAAGAATCCGTCGCCGTAGTACGCGGCCTGCTCAGCGATCTCGGGGCTGCGGATCGAGCCGTGCCAGACGAACGGCGGGACGCCGTCGAGCGGGCGCGGCGTGGACTGGAAGCCCTGCAGGGGCGTGCGGAATCGACCGCTCCAGTCGACGAAGTCCTCCCGCCACAGTCGGTGGAGCAGCTGGTAGTGCTCGAGCGCGAGCGGGATGCCCTCGCGGATGTCCTGGCCGAACCAGGGGTACACGGGGCCGGTGTTGCCTCGGCCGAGGGTGAGGTCGGCGCGACCGTCCGCGAGGTGCTGCAGCATCGCGTAGTCTTCGGCGATCTTCACGGGGTCGTTCGTCGTGATGAGCGTCGTCGCGGTCGAGAGGATGATGCGCTTCGTCTGCGCGGCGACGTAGGCGAGCGTCGTCGTGGGACTGCTCGAGAAGAACGGCGGGTTGTGGTGCTCGCCGAGCGCGACGACATCGAGCCCGACCTCTTCGGCATGCACCGCGATCGTGACCCAGTCCTTGATCCGCTGCGACTCGCTCACGGTGGTGCGGGTCGTCGGATCCTCCGTGATGTCGCTCACGGAGAAGATTCCGAACTGCATGCCCATCTCCTGGGCGACTGTCTCGGTCATGGCCTGATCCTCGCTGCTGATGCTGTGACGTTCATGCATATGCATGCACAATGGCGGAAACCCGTTCGCGATGCGCGGTATTCCCGCACCCCGGACGCGCAGCTGAATCCCGCGGGAGTCGCGTGCGGGGAATGCGGAAGGCCCGCCTCCCACCGGGGAGACGGGCCTTCAGAAGACTCGCGTGACGCTCGCGCTCAGCGGCGAAGTCCGAGACGCTCGATCAGGCTGCGGTAGCGCGTGATGTCGATGTCCTGGAGGTAGCCGAGGAGGCGGCGGCGCTGGCCGACGAGCAGAAGGAGGCCACGACGCGAGTGGTGGTCGTGCTTGTGCTCCTTGAGGTGCTCAGTGAGGTCCTTGATCCGCTTCGTGAGGATCGCGACCTGCACCTCCGGGGAACCGGTGTCGCCCGGGTGAGTGGCGTACTCGTCGATGATCGCCTTCTTGGTGTTTGCGTCGAGTGCCATATGGCGACCCACCTTCCTATACGCTGCGCGGTGCTCGAGGCTTCTCCTCGAGCGCTCTCTATCCGCGGCCGGTTCACGGCAACCGCAACAGTCTACACCTCGCGCAGCGCTCCGGATCCCGCCACGGTCGACGTGCGCGGGCCCACCGGATGCCGAATGCCTCAGCGCAGCGCGAGCAGGTCCGCGTGGTGCCGCTCGGCGACATTCGGATGCGAGCGCAGCCTCGACTTGAGCGAGTTCTCACCATACGTGGAGTGGATGGGATTGTCCTCGCCGTAGGCGCGGACACCGCGCGCCTCGGCCGCGAGCTCGGGCGAGAGCGTGAGCTGCGGAACCACCTGATCGAGCTGGGGGTTGTAGAAGAACGGCACCGAGATGCGGTCCTCACCGGCAGGCGGCGAGATGACTCGATGGATCGTCGCCGTGAGGTAGCCGCCCGTGGCCCACTCGAGGAGCTCCCCGATGTTGACGACGAGTCCGCCCGGGACCGATGGGATGTCGACCCACTCGCCGTCGAGTTCGACCTGGAGCCCCCCCTTGCCGGGCTCGATCCACAGGAGCGTGATCATGCCGGAGTCCTTGTGGCCGCCGACGCCCTGACGGTCACCCTCGGCCTTGCCCGGGTAGCGGACCACCTTGATGAGCGTCGAGGGACGCTCGCCGAACGCCACGTCGAGCGCGTCGGGGCTCTGACCGAGGGATTCGCACCACGCATGGAGGAGGCGCTCGGCGACCCCCACGAGCGTCGTGCGCCATTCGGTGAGCACGTCGCGGAACTCCGGCAGGGCGGCGGGCCACTGGTTCGGCCCCTCGAGACGAAGGTAGGCGGGCGACTCATCCGTCAGCTCGCGCGCCGGGCGATCGGGGCCGAGGTCGATCTGCTCTCGCCAGTCGACGCGACCCTGCGTGCGCTCTCCCCCGACTCGCGTGTAGCCGTAGAAGTGCGGGCTGTTGACGTTCTCGATCGCGAGCTTGTCGGCCTCCGGGAGGTCGAAGAACGCGCGCGCGACGCGGTGGAGGTCGTCCTGGAGCTCGGGACGGATCCCGTGTCCGCTCAGGACGAAGAAGCCGATCTCATGGGTCGCGCGGCGGAGGTCGGCTCGGAACTGTGCTGCTGCCTCAGGACCTGCGTCGAGCTGCGAGAGGTCGAGGACGGGGATCGGGCTCGTCATGCCTATCAGCGTAGGTATGCGGCCCGATCCCCCTCGAAAGATTGCGCTCCGTGACACGGCGCCGACCGACGGGCGCTCGGGCGTGCCGCCACCGGGCGCGTCAGGCGAAGACCCGCTCGAAGGGGTCGAGGCTGATGCGCTGCTCGAGCACGACCTTCGCCCACTCCTTCGCGGTGTGCAGGCTGTGGTCGCGGTAGTTGCCGCACGCGATCTCGGAGACGCCGGGGACATCGGACCAGTCGGCCTCGGAGACGACGAACTCGAGCGATTCGGTGAGCGCTGCGACGACATCGGCGATGCTCGGCTCGCCCCAGACGATGAGGTGGAAGCCCGTGCGGCAGCCGAAGGGCGAGAGGTCGATGACGCCATCGAGCCGGTCCCGGATGAGGCCCGCGAGGATGTGCTCGAGCGTGTGGATCCCCGCCGTCGGGATCTCGCCGACGTTCGGCTGGACGAGGCGCACATCGAAATTCGTGATCGTGCCTCCGCCCGGACCGTGCTCGACGCCGATGCGGCGCACGTAGGGGGCGATGACTGCGGTGTGGTCGAGCTGGAAGCTCTCGATCTCTGCCATTGGTTCCTTGTCTTTCAGTGGGTCTGTGTCGCGGTGTCGGCGGCGATCCGCTCGATGAGCTCCGCGAGGGTCGCATCGTCGGAGACGAGTCCGAGGCGCACGTAGCCGCGTCCGCCCGGCCCGAATCCCGAGCCCGGCGCGACCCCGATGCGCAGCTCGCTCCGCAGTCGATCTGCGAAGGCCACGTCGTCGTCGACCCCGGGGACCCGAGCCCAGACGAAGAACGTGCCCTCTGGCGCCGACACCTCCCAGCCGAGTGCTCGCAGCCCCTCGACCAGGAGATCTCTGCGCCGCTCGTAGATCGCGGTGAGCTCGCGCACGATCTGCTGGTCCCCGTCGAGCGCCGCCGCGGCGGCCTCCTGCGTCGCGCCGAAGATCGTGCTGAACGCATGAGCCTGGTAGGCGCGCATCGCCTGGATGATCGAGGCGTTGCCGACGGCATAGCCGAACCGCCACCCCGCCATCGAGTACGTCTTCGAGAGCGTCTGGACCTCGACGGTGTGCTCGTGGCCCCGATCGATCTCGAGCGCGGAGAGCGGCCGCTGCCCGCCGAAGCCGAGCGAGGCGTAGGCGAAGTCGTGGATGAATGCCGCGCCGGTCCGCCCGGCGAACTCGATCGCCCGCTCGAAGGTCTCGGGTCGCGCGAGCGCGCCGGTCGGGTTGTTGGGGTAGTTGAGGATGAGGACCGACGCCTCCGAGACATTCCGAACCGCGTCGAAGTCGGGCTGGAACGTCGGGGCGGCGAGCGAGATGTCGACGACCTCGGCGCCCGCAAGCAGCGCGGCGGAGCGATACATGGGATATCCCGGGTCCGGGAGCACGATCGTCGATCCGGGGTCGGCGAGCGAGAGGACGCCGGCCATGATGCCTTCGTGCGAGCCGTGGAAGATCGCCACCTCATGGTCGGGATCGATCGCCACGCCGTAGTCCTCGCGGTACCTCCGCACGATGGCGTCGCGGACCGAGGGTCGCGGCAGGTACGCGGGGTAGCGGTGATTCCGCGGCGCGTCGACCTCGCCCTGCATGACGCTCACGATGTGCGCAGGCGTGGGCAGATCCGGATTGCCCTTCGACACGTCGATCATGCGCGGGCCCGGCTCGGCTGACAGCCTCGCGATCTCTCGATCCATCGCGCCCCAGAAGTTCGGGGGCAGCTGCGATGCACGCTGTGCCGGCCGGTACTCCGCCATGCCTTTCATCGCCTCCTGAAGCGCCGCGCGATCGAGCTGCCGATCGCCTGCAGTGCCTGCACGAGCAGGATGAGCGTGAGGCACGTGATGAACATCGCGAAGCCGTCGTAGCGCTGATACCCGTACGAGAGCGCGAGATCGCCGATTCCGCCTGCACCCACCGTACCCGCCATCGCGGTCGCGTCGATGAGGCCGACCGACGCGATGGTGAGCGCGAGGATGAGCGACCCCCGCGCCTCGGGGAGGAGGAAGCGCAGGAAGATCTGGAACGGCGACGCCCCCATCGCGCGTGCCGCCTCGATGACCCCCTGGGGCACCTCGAGAAGCGAGTTCTCGACGAGTCGACCGATATATGGCGCGATCATGACCGTGAGCGGCACGATCGCTGCCCACACGCCGATGCTCGTGCCGACGAGGAGCCTCGTGAACGGGAGGATCGCCACGAGCAGGATGATGAACGGCAGCGATCGGATGAGGTTCACGACAATGCCGAGCACGAGATTCACGGCGCGGTTCTGCATGATCCCGCCCACGCGCGTGATCGCGAGCACCGTGCCGATGACGACGCCCAGGATCGAGCCGAGCACGAGCGAGACGCCGAGCATCTGGAGCGTCTCGGCGAGCGCCTTGCCGAACAGCTCGGGCGTGATGAGGGTCCACTTGTCGTCGTTCATCGACCGACCTCCTCGAGGCTCACAACTCGCTCTGACAGGTACTTCCTCGCCGCCTGGACGCGGTCTGCCGCACCCTCGACCTTCACGATCATCTGGCCGACCGTGTGCTCGCCGATCTCCGTCATGTCGGCATGGAGCATGTTGACCTCGACGCCGATCTCGGTGATGAGGCTCGAGATCAGGGGCTGCGTGACCTCCTTGTCGAGGAGGAGCAGGCGCCACAGGCCGCCGGCCCCGAGGTGCTCGACGACGCGCTCCGGCAGCGTCTGCGGCACTACCGTCCCGACGAAGTCCCGCGTGATCTGCTGCTGCGGGCGGATGAAGACGTCGAGGACGGAGCCCTGCTCGACGACCTCGCCCCCCGCCATGACGGCGACCTCGTCCGCGAGATCCTTGATGACGTCCATCTCGTGCGTCACGACGATGATCGTCGTGCCGTACTCGCGATTGATGCTCTTGAGCAGCTCGATGATCTGGACGGTCGTCGTCGGGTCGAGCGCGCTCGTCGCCTCATCCGACAGGAGGATGCGCGGGTTGCGCACGAGCGCGCGAGCGATGCCGACGCGCTGCTTCTGACCGCCGGAGAGCTCGCCGGGGAATGCGAGCGCCTTCTCGGCGAGGCCGACGAACTCGAGCACCTCCTCGGCGCGAGCGCGCGCTGCGGCCTTCGATACGCCATCGAGGCGCAGCGGCATCGCGACGTTGTCGCGGACGCGCACAGTCTCGAGGAGATTGAACTGCTGGAAGATCATGCCCGTGTGCTTCTGCGCCGTGCGCAGTGCGCGGCCGCGGAGCTTCGCGACGTCGATGCCGTCGACGATGACGCGGCCGGAGGTGGGCCGCTCGATCCCGTTCACCGTGCGGATGAGCGTCGACTTGCCCGCGCCGCTGTAGCCGATGATGCCGAAGATCGAGCCTGGTGCGATCTGGAGGGACACGTCACGGAGGGCCGCCGTGGTGGCGGCCCTCCGCGTGTACGTCTTCGAGACTGACTCGAATGCGACGCCCCCCTGAGCGGGTGACGTCACTCGAACCACGCCGGCAGGTTGTAGCCGACGTAGGCCGGGTTGGACTCGATGTACTCGATGAACTCTGGCGACTGGTACGCCTCAGCGATGGCGACCGCCCACGGCTCGTCGAGGTCCTCGGAGCGGACCGTCACGACATTCGAGAACTCGATCGGCTGGTTCTCGACCGCGAGCGCGTCTGCGTAGTCGAGACCGCCGGCGACGATGAAGTTGCCCTGGATCGTCGCATAGTCGACGTCCTGGAGCGCCGGCACCTGCTGCGCGTTCTCGATGGGCGTGATGTTCAGGTTGTGCGGGTTGGCCGTGATGATCGAGAGGTCAGCGGTGTTCGGGTTGTCGATGTCCTCGAAGTCGATCCAGCCGAGGTCGCGGAGGATGAGCAGGCCGCGGTAGAGGTTCGACGGCGAGTTCGGGACCGTCACGGTGGCTCCGTCGGTGACCTCCTCGAGCGAGGACTTCTTGCCGCCGAAGAGGCCCATGCGCGGCGTCGGGATCTGGACGAGCGCCGCGTTGTCGATGCCCTCCTGCTCGTTCACGAACTGGAGGTAGACCGGGTGCTGCATGATGTTCGCGTCGATCTCGCCCGAGGCGACCGCGACGTTGACGACGATGCCGTCGGTGAACTCCACCGACTCGACCGAGTAGCCGTCGGCCTCGAGGATGGGCAGGATGCCTTCCTCGAACATCTGCTGGTAGGGACCGGGGTTGAAGCCGATCTTGATGTCGGTCTTCGACTCGACGACGGGCGCGTCGCTCGAGGTCGGGTCGGTCGTCGGGGTCGACGCAGGCGCGCTGCACGCTGCTGTCGTGAGCGCGAGGGCCGCTGCCGCGATGGCGGCGAGGACCTTGGGTGCAGTGGTCATCGAGGTCTCCTTGAGTGAAGGTCCCGCTGGTGCAACGGGGCCCGCCCACGGTAGACAGCAATCCCATGCCTCTGCAGATAGTGGCGTCACAGTCTGAAACCTGACCTGAAACCTGACTGCCGCGCGAGGCGCGATGGACGCGTTCGAGCAGCGCGGTTGGCAGGCTGGGGGCTCCGAGCTAAGGTGGGACGGTGCACGTCGCTCTGAACTGTCGCAGCTGTCGCTGAAGCATCGCTTCTTCGCTGCCGATCGTTCAGACGCCCGTTCCAGGGCACGACACTCAAGGAAACTCACGTGCGTATCAACGCGAGCGTGGCCGACCTCGTCGGAAACACCCCGCTCATCAGGCTCAACTCAGTCACCGCCGGGCTCGACGCGACGGTCGTCGCCAAGGTCGAGTACTTCAACCCCGGTGGCTCGTCAAAGGACCGCATCGCGGCTCGCATCCTCGATGAAGCCGAGCGGACCGGTCGACTGCGGCCGGGCGGCACGATCGTCGAGCCGACGAGCGGAAACACGGGCGTCGGCCTCGCGCTCGAGGCCGTACGACGCGGCTACCGGATGATCTTCGTGGTGCCCGACAAGTTCGCCGGCGACAAGGTCGCGGTGCTCCGCGCGTACGGCGCGGAGGTCGTCGTGACGCCGACAAGCGTGGCGCCAGAGCACCCCGACTCGTACTACAGCGTCTCGGATCGTCTGGCTCGCGAGATCCCGGGGGCATTCAAGCCCGACCAGTTCTCGAATCCCGCCGCGCCGCGGAGCCACTTCGAGACCACGGGACCGGAGATCTGGCGCGATACCGAGGGCACCGTGACCCACTTCGTCGCGGGTATCGGCACTGGCGGGACGATCACCGGCACCGGTCGCTATCTCAAGCAGGCCTCCGAAGGGCGGGTCCGGGTGATCGGCGCTGACCCCGAAGGCTCCATCTACTCGGGCGGTCCGCTTCACTCCTACCTCGTCGAGGGAGTCGGAGAGGACTTCTGGCCCGAGAACTACGACGGAGCCGTGGTCGACGAGATCCACCGCGTGTCCGACGCCGAGTCATTCGACATGACGCGCCGACTCGCCCGCGAGGAGGGCCTCCTCGTCGGAGGTTCAAGCGGTATGGCGGTCGCCGCCGCCCTCAGGACGGCACGCGAGCTGCCCGCCGACGCGCTCGTCGTCGTGCTCCTGCCCGACAGCGGCCGCAGCTACCTGGACAAGATCTTCGACGACGAGTGGATGACCACGCACGAGATGATGCCGAGCATGGAGGCCAAGCGATGAATGCCGACGCGACCGGAGCCGGCGCAGACGCGCGAGACGCAGCGGGTTTCGACACCCTGGCGATCCACGCCGGTCAGGAGCCGGACTCGGCCACCGGTGCCGTCATTCCGCCCGTGCATTTCTCCTCCACCTATGCGCAGGATGGGATCGGGGGACTCCGCGGCGGCTACGAGTACGGTCGAAGCGGGAACCCGACTCGCACCTCGCTCGAGGAGCAGCTCGCGGCGATCGAGGGCGGCACGCGCGCCCTCTCCTTCGCCTCCGGACTCGCAGCCGAGGACGCACTCCTTCGGGCGATCCTGCGTCCCGGCGACGAGGTCCTCATCGGGAACGACGTCTACGGCGGCACCTACCGGCTCATCTCGCGCATCCTCGGCCCCTGGGGCATCGGCGTGCGCGTCGTCGACACGAGTGACACGCCCGCCGTGGCAGCGGCGATCGCGGAGCGCGCACCCAAGGTCCTCTGGATCGAGACCCCGTCGAACCCCCTCCTGGGCATCAGCGACCTCCCCGCGCTCATCGCGATCGCGCACGCCGCGGGCACCCTCGTCGTCGTCGACAACACCTTCGCCTCGCCAGCACTGCAGCGACCGCTGGCATTCGGCGCCGATGTCGTCGTGCACTCGACGACGAAGTACCTCGGCGGGCACTCCGATGTCGTCGGAGGCGCGATCGTCACGCGCGACGCGGAGCTCGCCGACGCCGTGAAGTTCCTGCAGTTCGCCGCGGGGGCGGTCTCCGGACCCCTCGACGCGTGGCTCACGACACGCGGCATCAAGACGCTGGGTGTGCGGATGGAGCGGCATTCGAGCAATGCGCTCGCGATCGCGCGGCACCTCGCAGGCCACGGTGCCGTCGCAGCGGTCTACTACCCGGGCCTCCCCCAGCATCCGGGTCACCAGATCGCGGCGCGACAGATGCGCGGATTCGGGGGGATCGTCTCGATCGCGCTCGGGACCGGCGAGGCTGCCCGGAGGTTCGCGGAGTCGACGCGACTCTTCACCCTCGCCGAGTCACTCGGCGGAGTCGAGTCGCTCGTCAACTACCCCGACGAGATGACGCACGCCTCCGTCCGGGGCACCGAGCTCGCGGTCCCTGAGGATGTCGTGCGACTGTCCGTCGGCCTCGAGTCGGTCGACGATCTGCTCGAGGACGTCGATCAGGCGCTGCGCGGTCTGTAGCGCCGCGTCGCCTTCACGATCCCGTACGCGATGAGGCCCTGCCCGAGGCAGTAGAGCGTCATGATCGCGATGCTCTGCCACATGCCGGGGATGATGCCGTCCATGCTCGGTCCGAAGATGCGGAACGCCAGGATCGTGTCGGAGGCGAGGAATGCCGCGCCACCCCACGCGACGATGCGGCTCACCCCCATCGCCGTCGCCGCGGTGCCCGCGAGCACGAGGCCGTAGATGATGACGGGGATCGCGAGCTCGCCGAGATGCGGCAGGAGCACCGGCACGAGGATCGCGTACCACACGAGGTAGATGAGCGCCCACCAGGGGATGCGACGTCGCGACGCCGGCACGAGGAAGAGCACGATGTAGGCGATGTGCGCGAGCGCGAAGCAGCCCATGCCCGCGAGGAAGTTCGGCCCGAGCAGGACGTCGCCGGCCCATGAGGCGATGATGCCGATCGACAGGAGGACGAGGGCCGCGATCCGGTAGCGCGGCCACCGGTCCGTGCGGTCCGTGCCGAAGACGGTGAGGAGCACCGCCACCAGGAGGACGGGCATGAGGAGCGCCTTGGTGAACTCGCTCGGCCCGCCCGTCGCGATCATCACGAGGTGGATGATCGTCACGCCGATGAACAGGAGGAACGGCCAGCTTCGTCGCATGAGCCGACGCTATCGGCGCGGTCCGGCCGAGTGCGTCCGACCCGCCGCGCCGAGCAGCGGATCAGAAGTAGGGAATGCCCTGGGGCAGCGGCCCGGATGTCACGAGCGCAAGCCGCTGCGTCGGCCTCGTCATCGCAACGTAGAGCGCGCCCGCTCCCCGCTCGGAGCTCGCGATGATCGCGGCCGGCTCGGCGATCACGACAGAGTCGAACTCCAGTCCCTTCGCATCGCTCGGGGTGACGAGCGCGACGGGCTTGCGAAGGCCCGCGGCGCCCCGCGCGACGATGTCGCCGAGCTCCGCCATGATGATCGGCTCGATCGCGCCGACGATCTCCGGGGTCGCGATGACCGCTGTCGACCCGCTCGATGTCGAGCGCACGCGATTGACCGCCTCGACGACCGCGGCCGCGAGCGCCTCGGCGCTGCCAGCGGGCTCGACGCGGTCGATGTCGATCGGCCACTCGCCCTCGCGGACCGAGCGCGTCGGCGTGATCGGGACGCCGTGTGCGGCGGCCATCGACTCTGCGGCCTCGACGATGAGCGCCGGGGTCCGGTAGTTCACCGTGAGCTCCTCGAGCCGCCACGAGTCCTTGAAGATGGGGTCGAGCGTCTGCTGCCAGCTCGCGGTGCCCGCCGCTGATGCGACCTGTGCGACGTCGCCGACGATCGTGAAGGACTTGAGCGGGTTCTTGCGGACGAGCAGACGCCACTGCATCGGAGAGAGTTCCTGCGCCTCGTCGACCACGATGTGACCGAAGGTCCAGGTGCGATCGGTCACGGCGAGCTCCGCGGCCGTCGCTCGGACCGGGCGGTCCGCGAAGCCCTCGGCGAGCTGCCTCGCATCCACGAGACCTTCGACACCCATGTTGCGGATCGCGGCCTGCGCATTCTCCAGGTCTCGCTTGGCCTGGCGGGCCCGCTCCTTCGCGGTGCGGTCGATGATGGGCGCCTCGCCGAGCAGCTCAGCCGCCTCGTCGAGGAGCGGGATGTCGGAGATCGTGAATGCCGCCTCGCGCGGGCGGTAGAGCAGCGCACGCTTCTCCGGCGACCAGCGCGAGGTGATGGACTCGAGCCAGTGCGGACGGGCGTAGAGATCCTGGATGAGCTTCTCGGGCGTGAGCGGCATCCACGCCGTGTTGAGCGCGACGCGCACATCGTGCGCCGTGCGCACGTCCTCCCTGAGGATCGCCAGCTGCTCTTCGTCGATGCCGCGACCGCGCTCGATGAGACGGGCGGCGAGCAGATCGGCGATCGCGATGATCGCAGCCTTGTTGAACGTCACGCGGGCGATGTTGTGCGGCTTGTGGGTGTCCCACGCTCGCTGCATCGCCGCGCGGACAAGGGCGGCGGGGAGCACGAGCTTCTCGCCGTTGACCTCGATCTCCTGGTCCGTCGTGGGGACGATCTGACGCGACTTCACAGCACGCGCGAGCAGCCGCGCCATCTCGAGCGAGCCCTTGAGCTCCGCGACAGCCGGCTCGTCCTCTGCGGTCGCCTCGACGCCCGGATACAGCGTCCCGAGGCTCGCCGTCACGACGCCCGTCTCACCGAGCGACGGCAGGACGGCCTCGATGTACTCGAGGAATGAGCGCGAGGGCCCGACGATGAGGACCCCGGAGCGCGCGAGGCGATCGCGGTGCGAGTACAGCAGATACGCCGCACGGTGGAGGGCGACGGCTGTCTTGCCCGTACCCGGTCCGCCCTGGACCACGAGCGCGCCGTGCAGCGGCGCGCGGATGATGCGATCCTGCTCCGCCTGGATCGTCGCGACGATGTCATGCATGCGACCGGTGCGCTCGCTCGTGAGCGCAGCCATGAGCGCCGCCTCACCCTGGAGGCTGCTGCCGGCCTCGGCGAGGAGCTCCTGATCGAACACCTCGTCGTCGATCGCGATGACGTCACGGCCCCGCGTGTGCAGATGGCGCCGGGAGCGGGCACCGAGGGGCTGTGCCGCGGTCGCCTGGTAGAACGCACTCGCCTGCGGCACGCGCCAGTCGAGCAGGATGAGGTTGCCGTCCTCGTCGCGCAGACCCAGTCGGCCGATGTAGTGCTGGACGGACGCGCCGTCCTTGGGCTGCAGCTCGAGCTTGCCGAATGCGAGGCGCTCGTCGACATCGCGGAGCTGCGCGAGGCGATCCTCATAGATCCGCGCGAACGCATCGCGCTCGGTCCGGCCCTGGTGGGACCCGCCGGGATCCGACTTCCGCACGGCATCGAGCTCGCGCTGCACTGAGGCCCGGATGTCGTCAAGACGCTCGTACAGTCCATGTACGTACGCCCGCTCGCGGGCCACCTCGGCAGAGGGCATCTGACTCCTCGCTCGACGTCCGCGGCGCTCGCGGACTCGCTTCTGCAGGTCCCGTCAGACCGGTGGACCGGCCCGACATGGACGAACCATTGTAGTCCTCACGCGGTGCCCGCACCGCAACAGGGTGCTCGTGTTCGCCCTCAGCACGAGCCCGCGCGATCAGCGCCGGAGCTGCCCCCTGAGCTCCTGGATGCGGTCAAGCGCCTCGCGCTCCTCCTGCCGCGCGAGCTGCGGGTCGCGCCCCAGATGCTCTCGCTGGCGGGCGAAGGCGAGGTTCGTGGCCGTCCGGATGTAGGCCTTCATGCTCGGTCCATGACCGGTCGTGCGCGCCCAGTGCCGCAGCCGCCGTCTGCCCTCGTGGCTCGCGAGCACCGCAGCCTCCCCGGGAGCGAACCAGCCCGCCTCCTCGAACTCGACGAGACGCACGAACGTGATCGTGCGCTCCTCGCGACGCAGCGCCATGACGACGAGCACCATCGCGAGGAACAGCGGGAGCTGGAACAGCGCGTAGTACGCGACGAAGTCGGGGACGACGAAGAGGGCACCGTTCCACAGCGCGTGGAGCCCGATCGCGGGGACGAGCCCGATGAGCCATGCCCCGATCCCCTGCCACCAGTTCGCACCCCTGCGCGCCGCGATGCCGACGATCGCGCCGCACGAGGCGGTGAACATGACGTGGGCAAATGGCGACATGAGACCGCGCACGACGAAGATCGAGGCGACGTCGCCGGAGGGATTCGCGATCTCGTTGCCGAAGTACAGGATGTTCTCCACGAAGGCGAAGCCTGCGGCGCTCCAGGTGCCGTACACGATGCCGTCGACCGGCCCATCGAAGCGGCGCCGGACGACGAGGAACATCATGAGGATCACGAGGCACTTCGCGATCTCCTCGATGATGGGTGCCTGGATCGCGGTGACGATGAATGTCCCAGCACCGGCGATGAGCTGCTCGAACTGCTCGGGCTCAGCCCCCACGAAGACCCCGATGAGCGCACTGAATCCAGCACCCCACAGGAATGCGAACGTCAGGGTGCGCTTCGGCTCAGGCTCCCAGCGGTCGACCCAGAGGGCACCCCACATGACGATGCCGAGCGGGATGAGGGCGAGGAGTCCGGCCCAGATCGCGATCGAGCCGAGGGATTCGAACCACAGTCCCAGCACGATGAGCACCCCGAGCGCCGCGATCGGGATCCCGACGGTCGCGAGCAGTGTGAGGTCGCGCCGCTTGATGATCGGGATGGGATCTGGGAAGTGGGCGCCGATGGGGTCAGCGGCCACCGCCGCCGCCTCCGCCCCCGCCGCCTCCGGAGAATCCACCGCCACCAGAGAATCCTCCACCACCGCCGGAGAAGCTCGAACCACCAGAGGACGACCAGGATGAGTTCGAGACCGGCGCGACATTCGCGGTGGCGGCCCGAGCGAAGGACGAGGAGATGAGTCCGATCGAGACGATGTCGGTGAAGTCGGCTGGCTCCCCCACCTCGACATGCTTCGCCTTGAGGACCTTGGCCCACTCGTCCTCGACTCCCCACAGGACCGCGTACGGCAGCAGGCGCTCGTAGAGCTTCAGCACGGACTGACCGTCGGTCGGATCGATACGTCGCTCCGCACCCTGCGGCGACTGGAGGATCCGGATGCGCTCAGCCTCCGCGACCGTGAGGTAGAGGCGAATGCCTCGCAGCTCGTCGCGCAGATCCGCCCCCTTCCGCGTCAGGAGGAATGGCCGCTTCAGCACGAGGGTCGTGATGATCGCCGAGGCGAAGGCGGCGAACGATGCGAAGAAGAGCGGCCCGTCCTCGATCTCGAACGCGAAGACCCACCCCCACGGCACGATGAGCGCGGCCCAGGCGATCCACACGAGGATCTTGAGCAGCTTGGCCCACAGGCCGCGAGGCTTCGCTCGGTAGCCCGCTGCGACGGACTTCTTCTGCGCGCCACTCACGAGCGTGTAGAGGTCAGCACCGGCCGCAGAGTCGATCTGGCCGGGATTGACCGACCTGCCGGCCTTCGGCATGCCGGAGAAGAGCTTCGTGAGGACGCGCGACTCGTCCCCGGTCGCGAGCGCCGGATCGAGCACCTCGACCTGGTAGCGGCTCTTGTCCGGCAGTCGGCGACTGCGATCGGGATCCGCATCGAGGATGCGTGCGGCGCCGTCGAGCACGAGCTTCGTGATCGCCGCGGGGATCGCGCGCTTCGTGCGGCCGATCGCATCCGCCTGGACGATGAGACCGGGCTCGACGGGTGGCGAGTAGACCGCGATGATCGCGCGGCGTCGACTCGGGTCACGCCACAGGACGAGCCGCAGCACGATCGACAGGAGCAGGATCCCTCCCGCGATCGAGGCGAGGATCCACGGGAGGGTCGTCATGACCCAGTGCTCGCGCGGGTCATCCGGCTGCGTCACCGTGCCTGGTGCGAAGCCGAGGCCGATCGTGAGCGTGCTGTACGGCCACACCTCGTCCTCGGCCGCGATGACCGTGCGACCGCCGTCCACGACCGCGATCGTGCACGTGTCGGTGGCGGCGAAGCACTGCGCATCGCCGTTGAATGCCTCGGTGAGGCGGTCGTCGAGCTCGACGCGCGCTCGGACCCGGCCGAACGGCTGTCCCCAGCCGTCGCCGTTGACGTCCCAGTAGAACTCCTCGGGCTCCCCCGCATCGAAGACGCGGATGGGATTCGAGATCAGGTATTCGATGACGTAGACCTGCCGCCCGTGGACATAGCTGTCGTCGCCGAGGGCGAGGACCGCGAAGCCGCCATCGTCCTCGCGCTCCCACGGGATGGCATTCCCCTCCCCGTCGGTCACTGCGACGATGCGCACGTCGAGCGGGATCCATCCGTCGCTGCGCGGGATGGCTCGGAGGATGCCGCGGTTCTGGTCGAAGTCCGGGAAGACCGCGACGAGACGCTCGGTCACTCTGGCGTGCGACACGCCGTCGTCATCGACGCTGAGCTCGTAGACCACGTCGAAGGACTCGAACTCGAAGTCGTCCGTATCGGCCGCAGAGCGGTACGGGGAGCCGATAATCACCGCGCAGAATGCGAGCGCAAGCGCCAGCGCGAGCCCGACGAGCGACCTCGTCCATGACACGGCTCTCGGTGAATCGACGCGAACCACATCGTCAGGCTAGCGCGGCGCTAGTCTGTCCCCGATGTCCTCCACAGTCGCTGTCATCGTGCCGAGTTATAACGACGCCGAGATGCTCGAGCGCTGCCTCGCGGCCCTCGCCGCACAGACACGCCAGCCGGACGAGATCATCGTCGTCGACAACGGTTCCACCGACAACACGGTGGAGGTCGCGCTCGCCGCTGGCGCGCGTATCGTGACCGAGCTGCGCCGCGGCATTCCGCAGGCCACCTCAGCCGGTCTCGACGCCGCGAGGAGCGACATCCTGTGCCGACTCGACGCGGACTCGGTGCCGCCGCCGAGCTGGGTCGAGCAGGTCGTGACGGCCTTCGAATCCGAGCCGGATCTCGAGGCGCTCAGCGGCCCCGGCGACTACTACGGGGGCAACGCCGTCAAGCACTTCATCGGCGAGAAGGTCATGATCGGCCTCTACTCCACGCTCGTGACGTGGGCGCTCGGGCACGATGTGCTCTTCGGCTCCAACTTCGCGTTGCGGTCGACAGCATGGCAGTACCTCCGGACGCGCGTGCACCGCGACCTCGCATGGGTCCACGACGACTTCGACATGACGATCAATCTGCCGCCCGGGATGGGGGTCCGCTTCGACCCATCGCTGGTCGTCGGGGTCTCCGCACGCCCATTCGACGAGTTCTCGCGCTTCTGGCGCTGGGTGACGATGGCGCTCGACACGATCGTCATCAACCACCGCGAGCAGTCGCTCCTCGAGCGGCGCCGCGAGTGGGTCCAGGCGACGAGGCCTCAGGCGCCCCGGCTGCGCTTCGCCCGCCGCTGACGCGGACCGCACGCGCACCTCGCAGGTCGCGGCCCGCTCGTGGCCGGTACCGAGCCCAGATCAGATCGGCTCAGTTCGCGCCTGAGATCATGCGGATCATGTCGCGCGTGAGCTGGTGCGGGGTCTCCTCGCAGGGACTGTGACCCGCACGGTACTCGATCGCCTCCGCGCCGATCTCCTCGGCATACCTGCGGTGGAGTGCCGAGGGCCACAGGTCGTGGGCGCCGAACGCGACGAGCTTCGGCACATCGAGGGCCGCCATCTCCTGCCGCAGGTCCGGCGTGCGACGCATGAGCGTGACGATGTCGACGACGCTCTGCCGGCGAGTCATCGGCATCCGCTCCATGACGTAGCGGTGACGTGCCTCAGTCACGTGATTGAAGTTCTGCTTGATGCCCCAGAGCATGAGGTTCGCGCCGATCGACCCGTTGATCACGCGTGACAGGGGCCCGAGCGCGCTCTTCGTCGTGCGGAATGCCTGACCCGGCGTCGGCGGCACCGACATGAGCGTCACGGACGCGACGAGCTCAGGGTGGCGCGTCGCAAAGAGCTGCACGACCGACCCGCCGAATGAGTAGCCGAGCAGGTGGACCGGCGCGCTGCCAGAGCCGACGATCGTCTCGAGATCGCCGACGAAGAGCTCGTAGTCGTAGTGTCGGCGCGGCGGGTCGAGCCGCTCCGGGCCCGCCCCCGCGGAGTGGTTCTGGCCCGCGAGGTCGAAGCTCTCGACGCGGTATCCCGCGCGGGCGAGCAGCGGCGACATGACGGAGAAGTCCTCCTTCGACCCCGTGACACCGGGGACGAGGAGCATGCGCGGGTGCTCCGGGTTGCCGTAGGCGACACCGGCGATCTGGCCGCTCGGCGCGTCATAGGTGATGCGCTCGACCTCTGGCGGGATGTACGACCAGTCCTCGACATCGATCGCGTCGTCGAGCAGCGCAGCCGCAGAAGGCGTGAGCGAACGCACATCAGGCACTTCGCCTTCTTCGCGAAGCGTCATCTCAGGACCCACTCGGGGATCATATCCACGACCGGACGGTCGTCCAGGCACTCAGGCGAGCGCGTCGGTGAGGAGGCCGATGAGCGCGTCGAGCTGGATGTTGGCCTCCGCGGTGACCTCCTCGTCCGAACCGTCGAGCGCGCGCGCGGCGAGCCCGGCCTTCGAGCCGATGAGGTCGGCGATGCGCGCGTCGATCGTGTGCGCCGCGATGATCCGCCACGCCGTGACGGGCATCTCCTGACCGATGCGGTGGACGCGGTCGATGGCTTGCGTCTGCTCCGCGTTCGTCCAGCTGAGCTCGGCGAGCACGACGTTCGACGCGGCCTGGAGATTGAGGCCGACACCTGCCGCGAGGAGCGAGCACACGACGACCTGAACCTCCGGGTCGTTCGTGAAGGAGTCGATCGCCTCCTGTCTGGCCTTCGGCGACTGGTCACCGCGGATCGAGACGCTGCGGATGCCGAGCGACCGCAGGTGCTCCTCCGCCTTGTCCATGACGTCGATGTGCTTCGCGAAGAACACGACCTTGCCGACGGAGCGGGCGAGGTTCGCCGTGTAGTCGGCGGCGAGCGTCGCCTTGCCCTGGCCGATGCGGCGGACCATCGTGAAGACATTCTCTCCACCGGCCGCGGCCTTCGACTCCTCGAGCTCGGCGTGCGCGACCATGCGGATGAGCTCGGCAGGAGCGGCATCGGGCTTGATCGCCTGGAGCCTGCGGAACCGGTCGACGAGTCGCGCCGTGAGCGCCGCCTCGGCCGCGCGGATGGAGCGACCGAACTCGTCGTCGAGCTCGACGGGAATGTCGGCGATGCGACGGGCGGGGATGTCGGCGGCGACGTCGACCTTCCGTCGACGCACGATGCCCATGTCGACGACGGACTTGCGCGCCGCTGGGAAGAAGCCGGGGTCGACTGGCGTGAGGCCATTGTCCTCGAGCTTGGCCATGAGCGCCGCGGTGGGCCGCTGCGCACCGCTGCGGTCGGGGTCGGTGATCCAGCCGAGGTACTGCCAGATCGCGCGGAAATCCTCGATCGTGTTGATGAGCGGTGTGCCCGTGAGTGCGATGAACAGCGCCCGCGGGAAGGTCGCCCTGATGCTCCGCGACAGGGAGAGGACGTGCTTGGAGCGCTCTGACTTGAGGTTCTTGATGAAGTGCGCCTCGTCGACGACCATGCCCTTGAACCCGAAGCGGCCGAGCCAGCCGACGTGCCGGTCGAGGATCTCGTAGTTCACGACGATGACGTCGGCGAATGCGTTCACGTCGTCGCCGTCGCCGTGGACGACGCTCACGGTGCGGTTCGGGATCCAGCGCTCGACCTCGCGCGCCCAGTTCGTCTTCACGACGTTGGGCACGACGACGAGGAGGGGGAATGCCTTGGCCGCCTGCGCCCCGAGGAGCGCCTGTGCCGTCTTGCCGAGACCGGGCTCATCGGCGAGCAGGAAGGTCCGATGCCCCGCGCGGACGCCGGCGATGAACTGGGCCTGGTGGGGCATGAGCTCCAGGTCGCCGGGAGCCTTGAGCGATCCGGCGGGCGGGAGCTCCATGCTCGCGGCCGCGCCACCCGCGCCGACCTCGAAGGACTTGAAGAGGGGCTCGATGAGCTCCCAGTTCGCCAGCAGACCCGTGTGCGAGTTCGGGCGCGTGACGCCCGTGAAGTCTGGGGCGAGGAACGGGTTCGCGAGCTGCATCTGCTTGACGCTCGCGGGGACGACCTGGCGCTCGACGGCCTTGTCGACGGGCTTGGGCTCCTCGACGATGATGAGCTCCTCGGCGGGGAGCTCGACGCCCGCCGCGATGAGCATGTCGCGACGCAGCGCCTTCGCCGCGGGCGTGATCTGGGCCGTCTCGGAGAGCAGGCCGATGAGGCTCGTGTCCCGCGCTGCGGTCTTCGCGAGGATGCCGGCGAGCCCGTCGAGGCGCTTCTGCTCGTTCTGCCGCTCGGACTCGGTGAGCGCCTGGTCGGCCTTGACGCGCGCGCGCTCCTCACGGAGCAGGAGTGCGGCGACCTGGAATCGCGTGCGGTTCGCGGGCTTGAGCGGGCCCTTCTGCGCCGCGGACTCGACCTCGCGCGCGACGCGGGCGAGGATCGGGATGACGCCAGCCTCGTCTCCTGGGCGCGAACGACGACGCGGGTCGCGCGAGCGCGATGCCTGCTTGGACTTCTCGGCAGTGGTTGCCACGGAATGTTCTCCAGCTGCGACGTACCGCGTCGCACGTGATGGAACTGATCTCGACCTGGGCCCCCGCCCAGACCCCGCTCCCAGACCCGGCTGTGAAGACCGCCGGTGGTCGCGTTCGGGGACAAGTCTACCCCGATAGCGCTGATCGGCTGAAATATTCGACACCGGGACTGCCGCCGGGATCGGCGGACGTAGCATGTCGCGGTGTCAACCGGTGCCGTCGCAGAGCTGAGGTCCGCACTTCCCGACGAGGTCGTCGTCACCGACGCGCCGACGATCGAGCTGCACTCCTCCGACATGTCCGGCATCCCTGCTGGTCGGGCGGTCGCGCTCGTGCGCCCGCGCTCGACGCAGGACGTGTCGACGACGCTCGCGATCGCCCACCGCACCGGCACCCCGGTCGTCCCGCAGGGAGCTCGGAGCGGCCTCGCCGGGTCGGCGACCGCGATCGAGGGCTCCATCCTCCTCGACCTCAGCGGCATGGACCGCATCGTCCGCATCGACGAGCGCGACCGCGCGGCCATCGTCCAGCCGGGCGTCATCGTCGCCGATCTCCAGGCGGCGGTCGAGTCCGTCGGGCTCTTCTACGCGCCCGATCCCGCGTCCGCCGACCGCGCGACGATCGGCGGGACGATCGCGACGAATGCCGGCGGCATGCGCTGCATCAAGTACGGCGTCACTCGCGACTCGGTCCGGTCCCTCGAGGTGGTCCTCGCGGATGGCACGATCACCCGCACCCGCTCTTCGACGGTCAAGGGAGTCACGGGTCTCGACCTCACGTCCCTCATCGTCGGCTCCGAAGGGACCCTCGCGGTCGTCACGGAGGCGACGCTCTCGCTCCTGCCTGCACCGGGCGAGGCGCGGGGCGTGACCGCGACGTTCGGGACGATCGCCGAGGCATTCGCCGCCGCTGATGATATCGCCTCGGGGAGCCGCATCCCCTCGACCCTCGAGTTCCTCGACGGCATCGCGCTCCAGGGGGTGCGGCAGGTGCAGCCCGAGCTCGCGATCCCCCGCGACGCGACGGCGTGGCTCGTCGCAGTGACCGACGCGAGATCTGGGGCAGCGGAGGACCTCGAGGCGTTCGAGGCCGCGTTCCGGGCCCACCGAGCGCTCACCATCACGCGCGCCGAGACGCGCGAGGAGCTCGCGGTCCAGCTCACGGCGCGACGAGCGCTCAGCCCCGCGCTCGGGGTGATCCGCGGCGGAGCCACGCACGGCGACCTCGCCGTGCCCCGCTCGCGTCTCCGCGAGCTCGCGGCGCTCGCGGACGAGCTCTCCGCTGAGACGGGCCTCCCGATCAGCCTCTCTGGGCACATCGGCGATGGCAACCTGCACCCGACCGTCATCTTCGATCCGGAGGACCCAGCGCAGGTCGAGGCGTCGCATACGACGAGCGCACGGCTGCACGAGCTCGCGCAGGCCGTCGGCGGGACCATCTCCGGCGAACACGGCATCGGCGTGGTCAAGCTCGGATCCGTCGACGGCGAGATCCCTGCGCGACTGCGCGAGATCCAGCGCGGGATCAAGGCGGTCTTCGACCCGAAGGGCATCCTCAACCCGGGCCGCAAGCTCTGACCGTCGCGGCGGTAGGGTCGCTCCGTGGACGATTCGCGCGCCGTCTCCGTGTTCCGTGAGCTCCTGAGGATCCCGACGGTGTCCCGCACCGACGCCTCAGAGACCGACTGGTCGCAGTTCGAGCGATTCAGGGCGGCGCTCGCCGAGGCATTCCCGCTCGTCTTCGCCACGGCCGAGCGCGAGACGGTCGCAGAGCACACGCTCGTCCTCCGCCTCGCGGGCGCCGAGCCATCCGAGGGCGCTGTCGTGCTCATGGCCCATCAGGACGTCGTCGCCCCTGGCGAGCTCGCCGCGTGGCGATACGGGGCCTTCGAGGCCGAGCTCACGGGCGAAGGCGCGGAAGCGACCATCTGGAGCCGCGGCGCGATCGATGACAAGGGATCCCTCGTCGGACTGCTCGTCGCCGCGGAGCGCACGCTCGCCCAGGGCGTGCGACCGAGGCGCGACGTCTGGTTCGTCTTCGGCCATGACGAGGAGACGCACGGGACGGGGGCACGAGCCGCGGCCGCCCATCTCGCCGAGCGCGGCGTCGCTCCCCAGTTCGTCCTCGACGAGGGCGGTGCGATCGTGCATGGGTTCCTGCCCGGAGTCACTGCACCGCTCGCCGCTGTCGGCCTCGCCGAGAAGGGCATCGCCTCCATCTCGCTCACGGTCGACGAGCCCGGCGGCCACGCCTCCACTCCCCCGCGCATCTCCGCGATCGGCCGCCTTGCGCGAGCGATCGCGCGCATGGATGCCCGGCCGTTCCCCTCGAAGCTCACGGCGACAGCCAAGGGCATGTTCCGCGCGGCGGGCACCGGCGGCCGCGGATTCCTGCCGTGGCTGTATCGGAATGTCTCGCTCACCGGCCCGGTCCTCCTCCGCGCCCTGCGCGCGCGCCCGGAGGGCGACGCGATGACGCGGACGACTCGCGTCGCGACCGTCATCTCCGGCGGCCATGCGCACAACGCGATCCCTGAGCGCGCCGTCGCGAATGTCAACGTGCGCGTCCTCCCCGGCGACACCGTCGCAGGCGCGGTCGAGTACATCCGCCACGCGATCGACGACCCCCAGGTCCAGGTCGACCTCGCGGAGGGCAGCGAGCCGAGCCCTGTCTCGCCGACGAGCGGATTCGGCTGGGAGACGCTCGTCGCGACGCTCGCGGAGACGCACCCGGAGGCCATCCCGACGCCGTACACGCAGAACGGCGCGACGGATTCGCGGTTCTTCACCGGCATCTCATCGGCGGTCTACCGATTCACGCCATTCGACCTCTCCGACGGTGAGCGCGCCGCGCTCCACGCCGTCGACGAGCGCATCCGCGTCGACTCCTGGCTCGCCGGGGTGCGCTGGTACGAGGCGCTGCTGCGCCGGATCTGAGTCCGCCCGTCGGGTTCGCGACATTCGGAATCGCCGCCATAGGCTCGATGCGTGACAGAGTCTCTCGCCCTCGCCGTCGACTTCGGGGGAACCAAGGTCGAAGCCGCACTCGTCGACTCGGCAGGGAATCTCATCGCCGACTCGCGCTCACGCGCAGGCACGGGCCCTGCCGCCACGAGCGCTGAACTCGAGGATGCGGTCTCGAGCGTGGTGCGCCACGCGCTCGGCGCGATCGGAACCCGCCTCCGGGACCTCGTCGGGGTCGGGATCGGCACGGCTGGGCCGATCGATGTGCGTGGCGGCAGCATCTCCCCACTCAACGTCCCGGCATGGCGCGGCTATCCGCTCCGGGCATTCGTCGCCGACCTCGTCTCCGAGGTCGCGAGCGACCTGCCCGTGACGCTCCGGATCGATGGCGAGGCGATCGCGATCGCTGAGCACTGGATCGGCGCGGCGCAGGGCGCTGATCACCTCATCGGCATGGTCGTCTCCACGGGCGTCGGCGGCGGCATCATCTCCGGCGGGCGCACCGTCCCCGGCCGCCATGGCAACGCGGGTCACATCGGACACGTCGGCGTGCCGGGGCCCGACTCCGTCGTGCGATGCGCGTGCGGCGGGATCGGCTGCGTCGAGGCGATCGCCTCAGGCCCGAAGAGCGTCGCGTGGGCCCGGGACCATGGCTGGACGGGCAGCACCGGCGAGGAGCTCGGGGCCTCCGCGGCCGCGGGCGACAGCATCGCCCGTGCAGCCATCCGCAGATCCGCGACCGCAGTCGGGGCCGGGATCGCCTCGGCGGCCGCGATGCTCGACCTCGAGGTCGTCGCCATCGGCGGCGGATTCTCGCGGGTCTCCCCTGACTACCTCGACCTCGTGCGGCTGCCCCTCCAGGACCCGCAGCTCTTCACCTCGGACCTCCGCGTCGTCGCATCCGGTCTCGGGGGCGACGGTCCGCTCATCGGCGCGGGCGGACTCATCCACCGCGCCGCACACCTGGGCTGAGCGGGCCGCGAGCACGCATCCGGCTCGGCGCGGCGCTCGTCAGTCCGAGAGGAGCTCGCGAACGCGCGCGACGTCGTCGTGCATCGCCGTGATGAGGGCGTCGACCGAGTCGAAGCGCTCGATGCCGCGGATGCGCTCCGCGAACTCGATCGTCACCACTCTGTCGTACAGATCGAGATCGACATCGAGGAGGAACGCCTCGACCCGCACCTCATGCACGTCGCCGAAAGTCGGGTTGTCGCTCACGGAGATCGCCGCCCGGCAGCGCTCGTGGTCGACGACCGCGTACCCCGCATAGACGCCAGGAGCAGGGACGATTCCGACCGAGTCCATCGCGAGGTTGGCCGTCGGGAAGCCGAGGTCACGCCCGCGCGCCTCGCCGTGGACCACCGTGCCGGTGATCGCGGGGAGCGATCCGAGCATGGTCGCGGCCTGAGCGACGCGCCCCTCGGCGATGAGCTCACGGATACGCGAGGACGAGACGCGGATCGCGTCGGCCGCCTTGACGTCCTCGACGGCTTGGACCGTGAAGCCAGCGTCGGCGCCGAGGCGACCGAGGAGCTCGACGTCCCCCGCACCTTTCGCACCGAAGCGGAAGTCTCTCCCGACGAGGATCTCGCGCGCGCCCAGCCGCTCCACGAGGAGCTCGCGGACGAACTCCTCCGGGGCCTGGCTCGCGCGCTCAGCGTCGAAGCGCAGCACCGCGACGATGTCGACGCCGGTCTCCTCGAGCAGGTCGAACCGGCGCTCGAGGGCGACGAGCGAACGCGGGCAGCGCTCCGGCAGCACGACCTCGAGCGGGTTGCGGTCGAATGTCACGACGACCGAGTCGAGCCCACGCGCGGTCGCTCGCTCGGTCACGGCGGCGAGGACTGCCCTGTGCCCGATGTGCACGCCATCGAACTTGCCGATCGTGACGACCGACCCCTCGGAGATGCGCGGGGGGAACGGCTCCCGGATGACGTTCACGACTGGATCGTGGCCGCCGGCTCGACCGCACGTGCAGCGTGCCGGCGAGCGCGAACGAGCCATACGATGCCGAGGATCGGGACGACGAGCGGGATGAAGACGTAGCCGGCACCGAAGGTGCTCCACACCGTCGCCGAGCGTCCGAACGGGTCGCCAGCCCCCTCGCCGATGATGTCCGGCCAGATCGTCGTGAGCGTGCCGATGATGAGGACGCCCGCGAGCTCGAAGAGGATCGTCGCCCACGCGACGCGCTCCCAGCGGAGCGCGAGCGCGAGCGTCGCGACGACATAGACGAGCGCGGCGATGGCCGAGAGGGTGTAGGCGACCGGGGCTGCGTCGAATCGGTCGATGATCTGGAAGATCGAGCGACCGAGCGCGGCGAGGGCGAGCAGGCCGTACACCGCGACGAGGACGCGGCCGACTCCGGACATGCGCTGGCGCTGAGACATCGGATACCAGGGTAGTGGTGGAACCTAGACGCCCTGAATCGTCCAGATGGCCCACATGCGCACGGTCATGATGCAGATGGCGAGTCCGGCGACCGCGAGGATGAGCGATCCCCAGCGTGTGCGCTCCATGAGCGCCCACACGATCGCCGCAGGCGGGATGATCGCCGCCGTCACGAGGTACATCCAGAACTCGAGCGGATTGCCCGTGGGCGGGTTGCCAGCACCCGGCGCGATGATCGCCATGACGATCTGCGCGATGACGAGGAGCTCGACGAGGACGACCCCGAGCACCGTCAGGTCTCGCGGGCCCTTGCCTGCGACCGTGAAGCCGATGCACGTGAGTCCCACTGCGAGCGAGACCCCGACGATCGTCCAGGTGAACCAGTCGATCACGCTTCACGCCTCCGATGGAAAGTTGGTCACGACCTTCGTCCGGCCCGCTGCGACCGAGACGAGCCCGACCAGTCTGCCATCGGGCGCGATCGCGGCGCTGAGTGCCGAATCCTCGGCATCGACGGAGAGCCGCTTCCCGTTCGCGAGATCGATCGCCTGTGTCTCGTCGAGCTCGATGACAGGGAACAGCGCTGCCGCGACCGAAGCGGGAGACCTGAGCTCGGGCCGCCATGCCGCCGCGGCCTCGCGGTCGGGGACGATGTCGACGCCCTCGACAGAGAACGGCCCCACCCGCGTGCGGCGGAGCGCCGTCAGATGGCCTCCGATGCCGAGCGCTGCGCCGAGGTCGCGAGCGAGCGCACGGACGTAGGTGCCGGACGAGCACTCCACGCGCACATCGAGGTCGACAGCCCCCGGCAGCCGCCTCGTCGCGAGCACATCGAAGGCATGGATCGTCACAGGACGGGCGGGAAGCTCGACGGCTTCACCCTCCCGCGCCAGGTCGTACGCTCGTCGGCCCTCGACGCGGATCGCGCTCACCGAATTCGGTCGCTGCTCGATCGGACCGGTAAGGGCAGCGATGCCCGCCGCGATCTGCGCATCCGTGATGGCGTCGACGAGCGCTGGTGCCGCGACATTCGTCGTCTCCCCATCCGCATCATCAGAGGTCGTCGACTGACCGAGGCGCATCGTCGCCGTGTACTCCTTGTCGAGGCCGACGAGATGCGTGAGGAGACGCGTCGCAGGGCCCACGCCGATCACGAGGAGACCCGTCGCCATAGGGTCGAGCGTCCCTGCGTGACCGACCTTTCGGGTGCCGAGCGCGCGCCTCGTGCGGGCGACCGCGTCATGACTCGTGATGCCCTGCGGCTTGTCTGCGAGGAGCACGCCGCTGTCCATGGGAGACAAGCCTAGGGTGGAGGAATGCGTGTCGCAGTCCTGGGTGCCGGAGCGGTAGGGGGCATGTTCGCAGCACTGCTGGATCGTGCCGGATACGACATCGAGGTCACCGCGCGAGGCGACAACCTCGCAGCGATCCGAGCTGCAGGGATCCGACTCGACGGCGGCTACGGCGAGCACGTCGCACGAGTCACCGCAGGCGAGCAGCTCACCGCGCGGCCCGATCTTGCGATCCTCACGACCAAGGCGCAGGACGCCGCGAGCGCGATCGAACCCGCACGTGAGCTCCTCGACGGCGTGCCGGTCGTGGTCTCGCAGAACGGACTCGGCGGCCTCGCGGTCGCGCACGAGCTCCTGCCCGCTTCGCCGCTCATCGGTGCGCTCGTGCTCGCCGCGGTGTCCTTCCTCGAGCCCGGCAGGGTGACCGTCACCACGCCGCTGCCGACGATCATCGGCCGCGGGCCCGGCTGCTCTCCCGAGGAGTTCGAACGCGTGCTCTCGATGCTCGAGGCGCTCGAACTCGAGGTGACCGACGACCTCCCCGCCGCGCAGTGGACGAAGCTCATGATCAACCATGTGAACGCGCTCCCCGCCATCGTCGGGACCTCGGTCCAGGAGGTCATCGCCGACGACGGATTGCGGGCGATCCTCGCCGCCTCGCTCGCCGAGTCCTCGCGAATCGCCCGCGCGCTCGGCGTGCGATTCACCGACCTCCAGGGGTATCCCGGCGAGACTTTTGCGGCGATGGCGGACATGCCGCGGGATGAGCTCGAGGCATTCCCCCTCGTCTTCGCCGAGCGCCTCGGCCCCGTGCCGAACCCGGCGTCGACCCTCCAGTCGATCCGTCGCGGTCGCCTCACCGAGATCGACTACCTCAACGGCGCCGTCGTCCAGGCCGCCGCAGAGGCGGGACTCGATGCGCCGATCAACCGAGCACTCGTCGAGCTCGTGCACGAGGTCGAGCGCACCGGTCAGCACATCGCGCCGAGCGACGTCATGCAGCGCATTCCGGTCTGAGGATCGGGCGAGCGGCAGGATGGCTGGCGGGCGGGCATGACGATCGAGTGGGTCGACCGTGTGAGCCGGTGGTACCTCGACCACGGGCGCACGGACCTGCCGTGGCGTGGCGAGCATGTGACGCCCTGGGCGGTCATGGTGAGCGAGGTCATGCTCCAGCAGACGCAGGTCTCCCGCGTCGCCCCGAGGCTCTCGGAATGGCTCGAACGCTGGCCGACACCCCGTGATCTCGCGGACGCTCCCCCGGCCGAGGTCCTCAAGGCGTGGGGTCGGCTCGGCTACCCGCGGCGTGCCCTCGCACTGCAGGCCGCTGCGCGCGTCATCGCCGAGGAGCATGGCGGGGTCGTGCCGACCGACGTCAGCGCGCTGCTCGCCCTCCCCGGCATCGGGCACTACACGGCGCGCGCCGTCGCGGTGTTCGCTCACGGTCAGCGCCACCCCGTGGTGGACACGAATGTCCGCCGGGTCGTCGCACGCGTCGTCCATGGGCAGGCGATCGCCGGTCCACCAGCCACGACCCGCGACCTCGCCGACACCGAGGCGCTCCTCCCCGCAGATCCTCCCGCCGCCGCGATCGCGAGCGTCGGGATCATGGAGCTCGGCGCGATCGTCTGCACCGCACGGGCGCCGAAGTGCGATGAATGCCCCATCGCCGCGTGGTGCGCATGGCGCCTCGCGGGCTACCCGCCATACGAGGGACCGTCGCGAGCACCGCAGGCGCGATTCGACGGCTCAGACCGCCAGGTGCGCGGCCGGATCATGGCGATCCTGCGCGGCGCCGACATCCCTGTCCCGCGATTCGCCCTCGATGCGACCTCCCCCGATGCTGATCAGGTCGAACGGGCGCTGCAGGGACTCATCGCTGATGGGCTCGCCACCGTCGAGTCGAACGGCGCGATCAGACTGCCCTAGCCACCCGGCGGCAGCGAGGTCGGCGGCGGCTGGGTCGGACGTCACTCAGGGTCGGACGTCACTCCGGGTCGCACTTCGCGAGGTCGGTCTCGGCGAGCGGCTGGCCGTCCTCGATGAGGTAGGTGACCGAGAGGATCATCGGCTCGGTGCCCTCGTTCACACCCTCGTGGACGTAGCGCGCGCCCTCGACGACCGCATCGCCCTCGCGGTAGACGTGCACGCCGTCGGGATAGATCGGGGCGTAGTGCGTGAGCTCGCCCTGCTTCACGACCGCGATGAGCTGACCGTGGTGGCAGTGCTTGCCCGTCCCTGCGCCCGGCTGGATCGTGATCTCGCGGAAGACCACCTGCACGCCGTCATCCTCGACCCCGACCTCGAGCGGCCCGGCAAACTCGCCCTTGGAGATGTCGGTCGCCGCCACGGGCGAAGGCGCGCAGCCGCTCAGTGCGGCGGCTGCGCCCGCGAGCGCAAGTGCGAGCGCGGCGACAGTCAGGCGGTTGGGCATGGTGCTCCTCATGGGTCAGCCCTGTGGAGGCTCGGGCGGTCGGCGCCTCGGCGTGAGGCGGACATTCGGCAGCGGAGGCGCGGGAATGCGCGCACCCCGGTGATACGGGATGTCGCCGAATCGCGCATCGTTCGACTCCCAGTCATCGCGCGCCGCGACGATCTCGTCGTGGCTCCGGCCGACGAAGTTCCACCACATGACGAGATCCTCGCGGAGCGGGGTGCCGCCCACGAGGATCAGCGTCGCCCCTGCGGGGCCCGCCTCGATGATGAGCTCGTCGCGCGAGGTCCCCAGATACAGCAGCGGACCGGCTCCGAGCTGGACACCGTCGATCTCGACGCCACCCCGCGCCGCGAGGACACCGTGCTCGTGCGCCCGGTCCACCGGGATGCGTGCCGTCACCCCGGGGTCGATGCGCACCTCGGCACCGACGAGCGGCGAATAGGTCGCCGCCGGCGAGATCGCACCGCCGAGGGCGCCCATGAACACGGTCGCCGACCAGCCGAGACCACTGGCCTGCGGCAGATCGGAATGCTGCTCGAAGTGCGGCTCCTGGTGGCGAGCCTCGTCCGGCAGCGCGACCCAGAGCTGGAAGAGATGCATCCGCGGCGCACCATCGCCCGGAGTGAACTCGGAGTGCGCGATACCGCGACCACTCGTCATGAGATCAAGCTGGCCCGGTCGGATCAGCACCTCGGTCCCGAGCGAATCGCGGTGGAGCATCTCCCCCTCGATGAGCCACGTGACCGTCTGCAAGCCGATATGCGGATGCGGCAGGAGGCGAGAGCGGTGCTCGACCGGGCCGCCCTGGTCGATGAAGCACCACGCGCCGATCGTCGGGAGGCTGCGATCCGGGATCGTGCGGGTGACGATCATGCCCCGCGGACCACCCAGCGGCACCTCGCGCTGCGCGATGAGCCGCGACACCGCGCCGGGCGCACCGATCCGCCGCAGGTCGACCTCTTGCGGGTCCTGCTCGAGGGTGCTCATCGGCGTCAGTCTAGGACCACGGGAGGCTCGCAGACAGGGTCCGGACGAGCGCCCGCAGCGGCACATGATCGGCACCGTGGCATTCCGATCCCGAGGCGCTCGCGCGATCCCGGACCCGCTTGGGGGTAGGCTCGCGACCGACCATGAACCCCACTCCGCAGCCCATCGTCGTCGGCATCCTGACGCCGAGCACGCCCGACGCCGAGGTCGGGGCCATGCTCCAGGACGCCCTTCGCCTCACGGTCGCCGGCGCCTCGATCATCGAGCTCGACACGACACCGGGAGGCCCCTTCCACGGCGACGACGGGATCCTGCTCGGGATGCTCGTCCTCGGGCTCACCGACCTCGACCTCACGGTGTGCGTCCGCACGACCGATGCGCGCGTCGCGGGACTCGCGATCGATCGCGGCGCGGCATGGATCGCCGACCCTTCTGGCAGCACGAGCGACCCCGAGATCGCCCGAGTTGTCGCGGCGGGCGGCGCACGCTGCATCATCGGCCCCTGGCCCGCGCCGGGAGAACCCCGGCGCCGGGGTACCGAGGACGAGATCTATGCCGAGGGCCTCGTGCGCAACATCGCGCGGCTCCTCGACGCGGGCGTGAGATCCGACCGCATCGTGGTCGACGCGGGCGCTGGCGCACGACGCGATGACGCGGAGCCGTGGCGCATGCTCAATCACATCGAACGGCTCAGGAGCCTCGGGTACCCGCTCATCGTCGACGGCTCCGACCTCATCCTCGACGTGATCTCCCCCGACGGCGCGACCGACGAGCAGCTCGACGACGCGGCGATCGCGATCACGATCCTCGCGAGCGGCGCGAAGGCATGGGGCATCAGGACGGCGAGGGTCTCGCGCGTCGGCGCGGCACTCCAGCGAATCTTCGAGCCGACCACGGCGCGAATCAGTCAGTAGAATGCCGCTGTCGCCGGTACTCCCCGGCGACCACATGGGAGGGGCGAGCCATGGGCGACGTCATTTCGTTCAGTGTTGCGCGCAAGGGCGGATACGAGACGACCGAAGTCGACCGCGTCATCAGCGAGATCCGCGGCAAGCTCGACAGCCTCGAGCAGGATCGGGGCGAGCAGTCGAAGACGATCGAACGCCTCGAGCGAGAGCTCGCCGAGGCGCGCACTGCGGTCCAGCGTGCGCGCTCGAAGCCTTCCTTCGCCGACCTCGGGTCCGCGTTCGAGCAGACCCTCCGCCTCGCGGAGGAGCAGGCGGCGAAGATGATCCGCGACGCCTCGGCAGAGTCCAAGGCGCTCCGCGACGCGGCGAAGGCCGAGGCGGACGAGCTCCGTCGCTCCTCGGCGCAGGCTGCTGAGGCGCGCATCCAGGAGGCCGAGCAGCACGCCGCCGAGGTCGTCGGACGCGCAGAGCGCAGGGCCGCAGAACTGGAGAACCGCGCGGACGCGCTCCTCGTCGAGGCGAAGAACCAGATCGACTCGGCCGAGTTCCGCGCCGCATCGATCCGCGCGGACGCCGAGCGCTACGCCGCCGATGTCCGCACCCAGATCCACCAGGAGACCGAGGACGCCAAGGCCGAGGTGGCGCTGCTGCGCCAGATCGCCGAGCGCGACGCACTCCGCGCGAAGAGCGAGATCAAGGTCCTCCAGGAGCAGGCCGAGCAGGATCGCCTCGTCCTCCACGAGGAAGCCACGCGCCACGTCCAGCAGCGCACCGCGGAAGCCGACCAGATGCTCGCCGACGTCACGGCCCGCGCCACAGCTCTCGCGACCGAGGCCGAGGACCACCTCGAGCGCGCGAAGGCCGAGGCCGAGCGGGTGGTCACGCAGGCTCGCGAGCACGCGCAGGAGCTCCTGAGCCGCACGCGCACGCGTGCGAACCACATCGCGACGCGCACCTCCGAGCACACGGCCAAGATGATGGCCGACGCCGAGCTCCGCGTCGCCGTGCTCGAGGAGCAGCGACGCATCGTCGACGAATACCTCTTCGAGCTCCGTTCACTCGCCTCCGCCGACCTGCTCATGGGCCTCGACGACACGGGTGCCCAGCTCGAAGCGCTTGCAGCCCCCGCGGAAGATGCGGCGACCGAGAGCTCCGACGACGAGCTCGCGACGCTCGCGAGGCCTCGCGATGAGGAGCGAAGCGCCTGAGCACCGGCATTCAGCCGCCCTGAGTCGCCCCGCGCGACGGACTGGCGGGCTGGACCTGCGGAACTCCACATACGACGAGCGGCCCCCTCGAGATCGAAGGGGCCGCTCTTCGTTTGAGCGTTCAGCTCATGTGTTCTGCGGGAAGCCGAGGTTGATGCCGCCGTGGCTGGGGTCGAGCCAGCGCGACGTAATCGCCTTCTCGCGCGTGAAGAAGCGCAGGCCGGCCTCGCCGTACGCCTTCGAGTCGCCGAAGAGCGACGCCTTCCAGCCGCCGAACGAGTGGTACGCGACCGGCACGGGGATGGGCACGTTGATGCCGATCATCCCGACCGTGACCTCGTTCTGGAAGCGGCGTGCAGCACCGCCGTCATTCGTGAAGATCGCCGTGCCGTTGCCGTACGGGCTCGAGTTGATGAGCGCGATGCCCTCCTCGTAGCCGCTCACGCGGATCACGGACAGCACCGGGCCGAAGATCTCGTCCTGGTAGACCTTGCTCGTCGTCGGGACACGATCGATGAGCGTGGGCCCGAGCCAGAAGCCGTTCTCGTCGCCATCGGGGTTCACGTCGCGGCCATCGACCACGACCGTCGCGCCGTCGGCCTTGGCCACGTCGATGTAGCCCGCGACCTTGTCGCGGTGCTCGCGCGTGACGAGGGGCCCCATGTCGCAGTTGCGACGGCCATCGCCGGTGCGGAGACCAGCCATGCGCTCGGCGATCTTCGCGACGACCTGGTCCGCGATCGAGTCGACGACGACGAGTGCGGAGACGGCCATGCAGCGCTCACCAGCCGAGCCGAAGCCCGCATTCACCGCACTGTCGGCGACGAGATCGAGGTCCGCGTCGGGAAGGACGAGCATGTGGTTCTTCGCGCCGCCGAGCGCCTGGACTCGCTTGCCGTGCTTCGACGCCGTCTCGTAGATGTACTGCGCGATGGGGGTCGAGCCGACGAACGAGATCGACTGGACATCCGCATGGGTCAGGAGACCGTCGACGGCGACCTTGTCGCCATGGAGGACGTTGAATGCCCCGGCAGGGAGACCCGACTCCTCGAGGAGCGCGGCCATCCAGTTCGCCGCCGAAGGGTCCTTCTCCGAGGGCTTGAGCACGACGGTGTTGCCCGCGGCGAGCGCGAGCGGGAAGAACCACAGCGGCACCATCGCCGGGAAGTTGAACGGCGAGATGATGCCGACGACGCCGAGGGGCTGCTTGATCGAGTAGACGTCGACGCCCGTCGAGACGTTCTCGCTGTAGTCGCCCTTCAGCAGGTGCGGGAAGCCGAGCGCGAAGTCGACGACCTCGAGACCGCGCGCGATCTCGCCGCCCGCGTCCGAGAGCACCTTGCCGTGCTCCGAGGTGAGGATCTCGGCGAGCTCGCCCTGGCGCGCGTTGAGGAGCTCGCGGAACTTGAAGAGCACCGCGCTGCGTCGAGCGATCGACATCGTCGACCACGTCGACAGGGCGGCCTTCGCCGAGACGACCGCGGCATTCACCTCCGCTTCATCGGCGAGCGGCACGTGCTTCGTGACGACACCGAGCGCGGGGTCGTACACGGGTGCCGTGCGTCCGGAGGCGGATGCGACGGGGCCGCCGTCGATCCAGTGCGGGATGGTGGGGATGTCGGTCGAAGTCACGCGATCAGCGTACTCGCAGTCGCTCCCGTCACACCGTGGCGTAGATGAGCTCTCCACCTGATGCGACGGCATATGCGACCTCGACGGCCTCGTGGATCGCGGCGTCGATGCCTCGCGGCGAGACGGCATCGCCGATGATGCGGATGCGCGGATCCGACTCATCGACCCAGGCCGGGACCACCGAGGCGCGAGGCTCGATCGCGACGACCGTGTCGATGCCCTCGATCACGCTCCGCTCCCCCGTCACGACGTCGTGGACGATGAGCTCCTGCGGGAGCGCGGGGCCGACTCGGTGCGCCGTGCGACGGCGGAACCCCGGGTGCGCGCCGAGGCGTTCGATGAGGAGCGGACGGTCATAGCCCGCACCGATGTGCTGGAAGATCGTCTCCGCAGCCGTCACGAGCTCGAGCGAGGCCACGCGCGGCAGGAGGCTCAGCACCACGCCGCTCGCATAGGGCGTGCCATCCGAGTCGACGACGGCGATCCGGTCGCCGAGCGCCCCGGGAGCGGAGTCGAGGGCGGTGAATGCGTCGAGCGCGACATCCGCGACGGCGCCGCCGTCCCAGGTGGAGCCGGAGGCGAGGGTCGTGCGGGTCGCGCCCCCTGGCATTCCGGCCCCGGTCGCGATGACGGTGCCAGCAGGGTCGAGCTCGGCGACGAGCTCAGCGGTCGCCTCGGTCGCGAGGCGCACGTCGACGCCCATGCGGGCGAGATCGCGCGTGAGGTCGCTGATGAGGAGGCCGATGCTCTCGCGGCCGGGAACGCGCGAGGCGTAGCGGAGCTGGCCGCCGAGCTCCGCCGTGCGCTCCACGAGCGTCACCGCGTAGCCGTCCGTCGCGAGCTCGATCGCGGCGCGCATGCCGGCGGGGCCACCGCCGACGACGAGCCAGCGATCCGCGCTCGTGGCGGCAGGGCGCGGCCCGCGGATGAGCTCGCGGCCCGCGATGGGGTTCACCGTGCACGTCATGGGGAGGCCGCGACTGCCGCGACCGAGGCATCCCTGGTTGAGCCGGATGCAGTGGCGGATCTCATCGGTGCGACCCTCGCGGAGCTTCGTCGCGAGGTCGGGGTCCGCGAGCTGGGCTCGCGTGAGGGCGACGAGATCAGCGATGCCTGACTCGACGACGTCTGCGGCTTCTTCGACCGAGAGCGCAGAGCCGACGCCGAAGACGGGAATGTCGGGGTTCGCCGCCTTGAGCGCGGCGGCCTCCTCGCGCAGCCAGGCGACCGGCATGGGGCTCGTCGGGAAGACGTAGTGGACGTTGTGGTAGCCGCCCGCTGCGATGTCGAGGAAGTCGATGCGGGCCTCGGCACGGAGGCGTGCGATGACCTCGCGGAGGTCCGCGGCGTCCATGCCGTCGGGGTGGAACTCGTTTGCGACGATGCGGATGCCGACCGTGAAGTCATCACCCACGGCCGCCCTCACGGCGCGCAGCACCTCACGCGGGAAGCGCGTGCGGCCCTCGACGTCGCCGCCGTACTCGTCCTCGCGGAAGTTGTAGAGGGGGCTCAGGAACTGGTGCAGCAGATAGCCGTGCGCCATGTGGATCTCGACGCCGTCGAAGCCGCCTTCGCGAGCGAGCTCGGCCGAGCGCGCCCAGCCATTCACGAAGCCCTCGATGTCCTTCGCGCTCGCCGCCCGCGTCGCCTGGCCGGTCGAAGGCGAGATCATGCGCGACGGGGCATATACGGGGCGGGGGCCGAATGGGCCGTCGTGCTGCGCCTGAGCGCCATGGTGGTTGAGCTGCACGACGATGCGGGAGCCGGCGCCATGGATCGCGTTCGTCATGCGCTGGTTCGCGGCGATCGACTCCGGGAGGTACGCGTCCTCGAAGTTGCGGATCGAGCCGGTCGGGTGGACGAAGTGGTTGCCGGCCACGAAGAGCCCGCAGCCGCCCTGCGCCCGGCGCACGTAGTAGGCGGTCTCGCGCTCCGACTCCAGGCGGTCTGAGTACTGCTTGGAGTGGGCGGTCTGGACGAAGCGGTTCGGCGTCTCGAACGTGCCGATCGCGAGGGGGGTGTAGAGCAGCGACGTCACCACCCGAGCCTACTCGCGCGCGGGTGGACGCCGGTTCGGGGCGGCGGGTGGGCGCCGGCCGACCGGCGTCCGCTGGCACCCCCAGACCGCCGCGTCTGCACCGATCGTGCGCGTTTGCACGGCGACATTCCGTGCAAACGCGACGGTCTGCGAGTGGGGACGACGAGGGTGAGCACGCGGGGTGAGCACGCGGGTGACCCGAGGCATTCGGAATGTCGCGCTACTGGATGACGACGAGGCGGTCCATATCGTCAGCGGGGAGCTCGTCGACGGTCGCCATGACGGTCAGCTCCGAGAGGGTGATGTCAGCGCCGTGGGAGGTGAGGAACGCGATGTCGGCGGCGTCGCGGCCGGTCGCGATGCGCACGAGGCTCGCGCGCGGCGCGAGGGCGGTCGCGTCGATGACGTGCCACTGCCCCGCGAGATGGGCTTCGGCGACGGCGTGGAAGTCCATGGGGTCGAGCCCGGGAGCGTAGACGCCGACGACGCGCGCAGGGACGTCGATCGCGCGGAGCAGGCCGACGACGAGATGGGCGAAGTCGCGGCAGACTCCCTCGCGGTTCAGCAGGGTGCGCACGGCGCTGTCGGTCGGGAGGCTCGAGCCGGAGCGGTACGCGAGCTTGGTCCCGACCCAGCTGCCGACGGCATTCAGGAGCTCGGGACCCTCGAGACCGCCGAACTCGGCGAGCGCCATCGGGCGCAGAATGTCCGACTCGCTGTACCGACTCGGGCGCAGGTAGCGCCAGTCGTCGAGTGGATCGAGCGGGAGTGGCGTGGCGGTCCCCCGGACCGTGGCCGAGTACGCGAACTCGGCCGATCCCTCCTCGACGTCGACGAGGTGCAGGCGCGTGCCGTGGAGGTCCTCGACGATCGTGAAGTCGAGCGGACGGCCGCCCTGGGTCGCCTCGAATCGCTCATCCGCGTCGTAGCCGGCGGCGACCCCGATCGCGAATGCCAGGCGCGCGGTGCCGCTGGAGGTGATCCCGATCCGGGCGGAGACATCGCGCTGCATGCCGCATGGTCTCACACGGCGATGAGCGTGTCTCGGTTCGTGTATTCTTGACGGGCTGTCTCGCGGGAGCGAGGCGGTGAGATGGGCCCGTGGCGCAGCTGGTAGCGCACCTGCATGGCATGCAGGGGGTCAGGGGTTCGAGTCCCCTCGGGTCCACAGTTTGCGACTTCGTCAAGTCCCTGTCGCCGCGCGCGCATTCGCCCGAGACTCCTCGCATGGAGTCGACCGCGGACACGAATACGGACACGAACGAGCTCATCGCCGAGGAGATCGCGCGGCTCGCGCTCGAGCGCGGGCTCGTGATCGGCGCCGCCGAATCACTGACGGGCGGAGCGATCAGCCAGGAGCTCGCGAAGGCCCCCGAGGCGAGTGAGTGGTACGCCGGGGCGGTCACGGCATACCGGAGCCAGACGAAGTTCCGCGCGCTCGGGGTGCCCGAGGGACCGGTCATCACCGCCGAATGCGCCACCGCGATGGCGACCGGGACCTGCGAGCTGCTCGGTGCCGACAGCGCTGTCGCGGTCACCGGTGCGGGAGGACCCGGCGAGGAGGAGGGCAGGCCTGCTGGCACGGTGTTCATCGGGGTGGCGAGCGCCGGCGATGTCGCGGCATTCGAGCACCACTTCGACGGCCCGCCCGAGGATGTGGTGCAGGCGACGGTGACCGCCGCCCTCCGCCACCTGCTCGACCGACTCGCGCGAGACATTCCGCCCCCGAGCGACCGCACCGCCGCACGCGCGTAGCGCCCCGCCACCGCGAGCGCAACCCTCTCCCCCTGTGGTGAGCGCTCGACCACGCTGGCTCCCTCGTCACAAACGAAAGGAGCCGTCATGGCCACCGTCACGTTGGAAACCCCGACCGAGCTCATGCACTATCAGCTCAAGACCGCGCTCACGATGGAGGCGGACTCGCTCGCAGCCCTCGGCGAGCTCGCGAAGGCGGCAAAGTCCGCCGAGGTGAAGAAGATGTTCAAGCACCACGCGGACGAGACGAAGGAGCAGATCGAGAACCTGCACCGTGTCTTCGCCCTCCTGGAGCTGAAGGATGCGACCGCGCCCTCGCCCAGCACGAAGGGCATCTCCAAGCAGGCCGCATCGCTCATCGAGAAGTCCGTGCCGAAGCTCCGGGACCAGGTCGTGCTCTCGAGCGCGCTCGGCAACGAGCACTACGAGATGTCCGCATACCAGGCGCTCATCATCCCCGCGACCGCGATGGGTGCGAGCGACGTGGTCACGCTCCTGCAGGAGAACCTCGACCAGGAGGTCCACACGAGCGAGGAGCTCGAGTCGATGCTGCGGACCATCGCGGGCTGAGCCAGCGACCGCGCGGCCCCTCCCGCGCCCCGCGCCGTTCCTGCGCGATGACGTCGCCGCTGGCATTCATATCCCCGATCCCAGGCATGGCCGCCGACGGGTTCCGCCCATCCCGCGGACCTCGCACAGTGGACAGAGGGAGATGAATGCCTCCCCCGTCGCGCCACCGTCGCCGCTGACCCGAACTCGGCGACGGTGCGCGACGACGTCACGCGGATGGGAGCCAGGCGGTGCGAGACAAGCTCCGGGGGTCGGCGGCCGAGGCGATCGCCGCTCACGTGCGCGATGGGATGACGATCGCGGTCGGCGGATTCGGCCTGAGCGGCATCCCCACGAACCTCATCCGCGCGCTGCGTGACACGGGCGCGAAGGATCTCACGATCGTGAGCAACAACATGGGGGTCGACGGCAAGGGCCTCGGGCTCCTGCTCGAGGGTCGGCAGGTGCGCAAGGTGCTCGGCTCATATGTCGGGGAGAACCGGCTCTTCGCCGAGCAGTACCTGTCCGGGGAGCTCGAGGTCGAGTTCGTCCCGCAGGGGACGCTCGCCGAGCGTCTGCGGGCAGGCGGCGCTGGCATCCCCGCCTTCTACACGCCGACCGGCGTCGGCACGCCCGTCGCCGAGGGCAAGCCGGAGGCCGAGTTCGAGGGGGTGCGGGCGATCCTCGAGCGCGGCATCGTCGCCGACGTGGCGCTCGTGCGGGCATTCGAGGCCGACCACGAGGGCAACCTGCGCTACCGGCTCACCGCGCGGAACTTCAACCCGCTCGTCGCGACCTGCGGCCGGTACACGGTGGCTGAGGCCGAGCACGTGCGCGAGGCATTCCTCGACCCCGACGAGATCCACACGCCTGGCGTGTACATCCACGCGCTCGTCGCCGTCGACGACCCGGTGAAGGACATCGAGCAGAGGACGGTGAGGCCACGTGTGGACTCGTGAGGAGATGGCGGCGATCGCGGCGCGCGACCTCCGTGACGGCGACTATGTGAATCTCGGCATCGGCATCCCCACGCTCGTCGCCAACCACCTGCCACCCGGCGTGCATGTCACGCTGCAGAGCGAGAACGGCATCCTCGGCATGGGCCCGTTCCCGTACGAGGGCGAGGAGGACCCCGACCTCATCAATGCGGGCAAGCAGACGGTGACGCTCCTGCCCGGTGCGGCGGTCTTCGACTCGGCGACCTCCTTCGGCATGATCCGCGGCGGCAAGATCGCCGTGGCGATTCTCGGTGCGCTCCAGGTCTCCGGCCGCGGCGATCTCGCGAACTGGACCATCCCCGGCAAGCTCGTCAAGGGCATGGGCGGAGCGATGGACCTCGTCGCCGGCGCCCCGCACGTCATCGTCGTGACTGAGCACGTCGCAAAGGACGGCAGCCCGAAGATCGTCGAGGAGTGCGACCTGCCCCTCACTGGCGTCGGCTGCGTCGACCGGATCGTCACCGACCTCGCCGTGTTCGACGTGACCGACCACGGGCTCGTCCTCATCGAGGTCTCACCCGGGGAATCCATCGACGACATCCGGGCGAAGACGGGGGCGCGATTCACGACCGACATCGTCGAGGTCGTCGGGGATTGAGTCGGTGGCGGCTATCGTCGCTTCGACGCCACGGCCGAGAGCGGATGGAGACACCATGAATGCCGTCATCGCAGGCTACGCCCGCACGCCATTCGCGAAGTTCAACGGTCAGCTCGCGAGCGTGCCGGCGGTCGCGCTCGGCGCCCACGCGATCAGGGCGGCGCTCGCGCGCGCGGGAGTCTCCCCTGACGACGTCGGCCTCGTCTTCGGCGGCAATGTCCTCCAGGGCGGCCAGGGCCAGAATCCCGCCCGTCAGGCCGCCGTCGCCGCGGGGATTCCGCTCACGACACCCGCGATGACGCTCAATGCCGTGTGCCTTTCCGGCGCCGAGGCCGTCTCGGCTGCTGCCGCCGCGATCGAAGCGGGTCGTGCCGACGTCGTGGTGGCATTCGGCATGGAGTCCATGTCGCTCGCACCGCATGTCGTCTCCGCTCGGGCGGGCACGAAGTACGGCGCGATCGAGCTCATCGACTCGCTCGAGCACGACGGGCTCACCGACGCCTTCGAACATCGGTCGATGGGCGGCTCGACCGAGGAGGGCAACCGCGAACTCGCGCTCCCACGAGACGCCCAGGACCGCATCGCGGCTCGCTCGCACGCTCGCGCCGCCGCCGCTGCCGAGGCGCTCGCGGGCGAGATCGAGCCCTTCGTCATCGAATCCCGCCGTGGCTCGGTGACGGTCGCCGCTGACGACGGCGTCCGCCCCGACACGGCCGAGGAGGTCCTCGCCGGGCTCCGCCCCGCATTCTCCTCCGACGGCACGATCACGGCAGGCAACTCGTCTCAGATCACGGATGGCGCCGCCGCGCTCGTGCTCGTCTCCCCCGCATACGCCTCACGGAACGGCGTCACCGGGCTCGCGACGGTCGAGTCGACCGCGTTCGTGGCTGGCCCCGATGTCCGTCTGCACGCCCAGCCGGCGCGTGCCATCCTCGCCGCGCTCGCCCGACTGGACCTCACGCCCGCCGACCTCGCCGCGATCGAGATCAACGAGGCCTTCGCGGCAGTCGCCCTCCACTCCGCCGCCGTCCTCGGCGTCGACGACGAGCTCCTGAATGCCTGGGGTGGAGCGATCGCTCTCGGCCATCCCATCGGGGCATCCGGCGCGCGCATCGTCGGCACGCTCGCGCGGCAGCTCGCGGCGCGCGGTGGCGGTGCGGTCGGCGCGGCGGGCATCTGCGGTGGCGGCGGACAGGGGTCTGCGATCGTGCTGCGGTCGATCGGCTGAGGTCTCGCGCCTCGACCCGACCGGCGCCGTCAACCTCCGCCGAGGAGCGCGACCGCTCGCGCGATGACGAGAACCAGCAGCACGAAGGCACCGAGCGCCTGGAGACCGACGAGGATCTTCATGCGCCCCGTGAGCGGCATCGCGTCCGGCGGGCTGAACGCCATGGCATTCGACACGGAGAAGAACAGGTAGTCGATGAAGCTCGGCGTCCAGTCGGACGCGTAGGAGGACCCCTGGGCGACCTCGATGATCGTGTCGGCGTCCTCGTCCTGCGGGAATCGAAAATCGGCTCGCGGCAGCTTGGTGCGCGCGACGGTCGAGCGGATGACGGGCCCGCCGCGATCCAGCTCCCAGTACAGGAGCGCGTAGACGATGACATTCGTCGCCCAGACCTGCGCCGCCGCGAAGAGGAGCGACCCGTCCTGGTCCGCCTCCGCCTGGACCAGCATGACGACGAGCTGGACCAGCGCGATGTAGTTCGCGATCCCGAACACGATGACGTTGCCGACCGAGAGGATTCGGCTCCACTTGGTCTGCGTGCGCATCCGGAGGGGATTCACGACAACGAGGAGGACGAGGACAGCGAGACATACGGCCACGACTGAGTAGCGGAGCACCGGGTCGAAGTCGCTCGGGAGGAATGCGTAGAGCGCGAGCGCGACGAGCGTCGCGGCGACCGCTGGCCAGCGATGCTCTGCGCGGTCGGGGTTTCCGCGGTGATGCGCCTTGGGGACGAGTCCGATCGACATGGTGACCTCCAGCACTCGATGGGTGAACGCTACGACTCGATGGCACGGAATGGCTGCGTCGGCGCGCCCGGATCGCGATGCTCGGGGCTCCCGAGATGTCGGTGGCTCCCCCTAACCTGGCCACGATGTACCTCCTCGATCGCGCGCCGGACGCTCCGCTCGTCACGAGCGCGAGCGATCTCACGCTCGCCTCCGGGTGCGAGTTCGGGTTCCTGTCGGTCCTCGACCGCGTGCTCGGCTATTCGAGCGAAGAGGTGCCGCCGGACGACGCGATGCTCATCCGGGCGGCGGGGCTTGGCGATCGACACGAGCGCAGGCTCCTCGAGCGGTACCGCACAGAGTTCGGTGACGCGCTCCTCGAGCTCGAGCGGCCGGCTCGGGATGCGGCATCCATCCGTGCCGCGGCGGAGGAGACCTTCCGCGCGCTGGATGCCGGCGCTCCCGTCGTGTACCAGGGCGTCTTCTGGGACGACTCTGACCCCCACTTCCCGACCGTGGGGTATGCGGACTTCATCGTGCGACAGCCGGATGGCTCGGTTCGGATCGTCGACACGAAGCTCGCGCGACGCGTCAAAGTCACCGCGCTCATGCAGCTCGCCGCGTACCACGAGCAGCTCGTGCGCCTGGGCCTCGCGGTCGACGACACGATCGAGCTCGTCCTCGGCGATGGGCGGAGCGAGACAGCTCACATCGACGATGTCGCCCCCGTCTTCCGCGTGCGACGAGCGCGCATGCTCGACATCATCCGCGAGCATCGCGCGGAGGGCCGCGCCGTCGTATGGGGCGACCCTCGCTACGCGATCGACGCACGCTGCAAGTACTGCGCGGGGCCAGCCGAGCGCGCCGACGATCTCGTCGGCGTCGCGGGGATGCGGCTCACGCAGCGCTCGGCGCTCATCGACGCGGGCATCCGGACGGTCGCGCAGCTCGCGGCGACCCCGGAGCGGCCCACGTCGTGCACGCTCGCGGATGCGACCTATTCGCGGCTCCACCTCCAGGCACGCCTCCAGGTGTCCTCGGTGGGCGGCGGCGTCCCCGAGTACGTCGTCGTGGATCCGGCACCCATCGCATCGCTGCCGGAGCCGAGCGCGGGCGACATCTTCTTCGACTTCGAGGGCGACCCCATGCACCAGGAGGTCGGTCCTGGCGGTTCGCCACGATGGGGGCTCGACTACCTGTTCGGCTGGGTCGACGCGGCGGGCGAGTTCTCCGCACTGTGGGCGCACTCGCAGGCGGAGGAGGCTGACGCGCTGCTGCAGTTCCTCGACTACGTCGCCGAGCGCCGGCGCCAGCACCCCGACCTGCACATCTACCACTACGCGGCCTACGAGAAGACGCATCTGCTCTCGATCGCGAGCCGCCACGGCGTCGGCGAGCGAGAGGTCGATGAGCTCCTGCGGCAGGGGGTCCTCGTCGACCTCTACCCCGTCGTCTCCTCCTCGCTCCGCATCGGCGTGCCCTCCTACTCCATCAAGAAGCTCGAGCCCCTCTACCTCGGCGAGTCGAGGACGGGTGTGACGAATGCCGCCGATTCCGTCGAGGAGTACGTGCGGTCCCGCCTCGCCGCCGAGGACGGTAGGGACGAGGAAGCTGCAGCGATCCGGGAGTCGATCGCTCGGTACAACGCGGACGACTGCCGATCCACGCTCGCGCTGCGCGACTGGCTGCGCGCTCTGCCCAAGGTCGCGTCCGCTCGCGCCTCACTAGCGAGAGCTGCCGCCACGGTGCAGTCCGAGGCCGAGGAACGGCCCGCCTTCGAGCCGAGCCCACTCGACCTTCAGCTCCAGGCGCTCGCGGAGGATGCCGATGCGCGCGGGGCCGAGGACGATGCGCAGGCTTACCGCCTCGCCGCTGCCGCGATCGACTACCACCGCCGCGAGGCGAAGACCTTCTGGTGGGAGCACTATGCGCGGCTCGAGCAGCCGTCGAGCGACTGGGAGGACACACGCGACGTCTTCACCGTCGAGGACGGCGAGATCGACGTCGACTGGATGCTCGAGACGTCACGCCAGCGCGCTCCGCGCCGCCGGATCCGTCTGCGTGGCCATTGGGCGCCAGGCAGCACCGCGAGCGGCAAGGTCATGCTCCTCTACGACGAGCCGCTGCCATACGTATCCAACTACCGGCCGGGGCGGCGCGTCGCCCGCGAAGCGACGATCCTCGCGGAGCTCGACGACGGCGAGGTCTACATCGAGGAGCTCCGGCCCGCGGACAGCGATCCATGGTCGATCCTGCCCGCGCACCTCGCGCCATCGTCGCCACCGCCCGCGGACAACATCGCCGCGCGCATCCAGGAATGGGGTGCGCGAGTCGTCGCCGCAGCGCCAGGCTGGCCCGAGGACGCGATGAGCGCCCTCCTGCGCCGCCTCCCGCCGCGGGTCCCCCTCGAGCCCATGCGCGGCGCGGACGATGGCGTCCGCGCCGTCGTGACCTCCTTGACACGGATGCCGCGCGGGACGCTCGCAGTCCAAGGCCCGCCAGGCACCGGCAAGACCTACCTCGCCGCTCACGTCATCGCGACCCTCGTCCGCGACCATCACTGGCGGATCGGCGTCGTCGCGCAGTCGCATCGCGTCGTCGAGCATGTTCTCACCGCCATCGTGCGCGCCGGGCTCGACCGCGACCTCGTGGCGAAGGCACCGCCAGGGCAGGCGGGCGCCTACGCCACCGAGCCCTTCACCGAGATCCCGAAGACGGGCTACGCGAACTACCTCGCGGCCAGGACGCTCACCGGCTGCGTCATCGGCGGGACGGCGTGGGACTTCACGAATCGGGGTCGCGTCGGCGAGGACCAGCTCGACCTCCTCGTCGTGGAAGAGGCCGGGCAGTTCTCTCTCGCGAACACCATCGGCGTCGCCACCAGCGCGCAGCGTGTCCTCCTGCTCGGCGATCCCCAGCAGCTCCCGCAGGTGAGTCAGGGCACGCACCCCTCGCCCGTCGACGCCTCCGCGCTCGGCCACCTCATCGGACAGCACCATGTCATGCCGGCCGAGTACGGCTACTTCCTCGCCGAGAGCCGCCGCATGGCCCCCGACGTCACCGCGCCGGTGTCTCGCCTCGCATACGACGGCAGGCTCCGCTCGCACACGGCGAACGAGGCGCGCCACCTCGACGGGCTCTCGCCGGGCATTCACCCCACGCCGGTCGAGCACCGCGGCCGTTCGACCGACTCCCCCGAGGAAGCCGACGTCGTCGCGACGATCATCCGCGAGCACCTGGGCCGCACGTGGAACGAGGGCGCGGAAGCATCACCGAGGGACCTTGAGCAGCACGACTTCATCGTCGTGAGCCCATACAACGCCCAGGTCGAGCGCATCAAGGCCACGCTCGCGAGCGGCGGGCTCGATGGAGTCGAGGTCGGCACGGTCGACAAGTTCCAGGGCCGAGAGGCCGTCATCGCGATCGTGAGCCTCGCGGCCTCCGATGCCGCCGAGATCCCTCGCGGCCTCGACTTCCTGCTCTCCCGCAACCGGCTGAATGTCTCGATCTCCCGCGCCAAATGGGCGGCCTTCGTCGTCTACTCGCCCGGCCTCTTCGACACGCTGCCCGGCACTGCGGAAGGAGTCGCGACGCTCAGCCGATTCATCACCCTCGTCAAGGGACAATCATGAGGTGCAGACCTTCGCCGCCCTCGTGCTCTTCGCCACGACGATCTTCAACATCGCGACGTGGCCGACCTTCTTCCGACGCGTCGCGCGAGACGAGCGGGCGCGCGACGCGCAGGGACGAGCGACGTCGTTCTACCGGGTCCACCTTGTGCTGCTCATGATCGGCATCGCGCTGGCACTTGCGAGCGGCGTCGCCGGCATCATGCTCATCACGGCGTGACCGCCGCGCCGCGCGTCGAGTGACCAGCCTGAGCCGAGACCGGGCTCAGGCGGACGGCGCCTCATCGAGTCCGAGCGGGAGCACCGGGCAATCACTCCACAGTCGCTCGAGCGAGTAGTAGATGCGGTCCTCCTCGTGGAAGACATGGACGACGATGTCGCCGAAGTCGAGGAGCACCCAGCGAGCCTCGCTCACGCCCTCCCGACGCAGCGGCTTCGCGCCCGCCTCGTGGAGCTTGTCCATGACCTCATCGGCGATCGCCGCCACCTGACGCTCGTTGCGTCCAGTCAGGAGCAGGAATGCGTCGGTGAACGGCAGCACGCCGCTCACGTCGAGCGCTACGGGGTCGGTGGCCTGCTTGTCATCTGCCGCACGTGCCGCCGCGATGATGAGTTCGCGCGCGCGCTCGGACGCTCCTGTAGTGCTCAGAATGTGCTCGATCCTGTCGTCATCCGTCAGATCCAGTTCAACGCGATCGCCGTGACGACGAGAGCCGTCACCAGCACCGCGAGGACGCTCGCCGAGGCGAGCAGGACGGTCAGCATGCGGTTGCCCCGCGGGTTCGCATTCGCGACGATCGGCGTGCCGAGCGCATGCTGGCTCGCGACCGCAGCGGCCTTCACCGGCGGCACATCCGCAGGGAGCTCCGCCGCCGCCTGATCGTCGAGACGGTCTCCGTCATCGGCCGCATCGGAAAGCGGCTGAATCGCGCCGGTCGCTGCGAGGTTCGGTGACAGCGCCACGGAGCCCGTGAGGAGGATCTCTCCCGTGCTGTCGAGGGGACCGCTCAGATCCATCGCCGCCGGGATGTCGGAGACGATGATCGCGCTCGTCGTCGTCTGCGAGACCCCGACCTCGCGGCTGAAGGTCGTCTCAAAGCTGTCTGAGTCGTCGATCTCCTCGAGCTGCCGCGTCCAGTGACCCTGCGGAGCAGTCCACGACGGCGCATCAGGAGCAGGTGTGTCGGCGGGCGGCCGGATCTCGCGCAACTCGGCCGGGGGCTCGACGACGGGCGGCTCGACCACGGTCGCAGCCGCCGTGGAGATCGTCTCGGGCTCAGCCGCGACCGCGGCGGCCTCCGGCGCGGAGTCAATGGGCTCCGGGGCGGGCTCCGGCTCCGGCTCCGGGGCGGGCTCCGGGGCGGGCTCGGGTGCCGGGGCGGGCTCCGGTGCCGGGGCGGGCTCCGGCTCCGGGGCGGGCTCCGGGGCGGGCTCCGGTGCCGGGGCGGGCTCAGGCTCGGGTGCCGCATCGGGCTCGACAGCGGCAGGAGCGACCACGACCGCCCCAGAGACCGCGGGAGCCTCACCTGTCGTCAGCAGCCCCTGCTCGCGGAGCTCGCGCAGACGGCGACGCGTGAGCGGGAGACCATCAGGGCCGAGGATCTGCGTCGTCATCGTCGTGACCGGCGGCTCGCTCGTCGCGGTCGCGGTCAGGCCGACAGAGGTCGTCTCGATCGCGCCAGAGCCGGTGTCGGCAGACGACTCCGCAGGAGGCTGAGCAGCCACGTCACCGGACTCGGCAGCGCGGCGCGCCGCGAGCTCACGCGCAGCTCGGCGTGTCAGAGGGGGCTCGGGTGTCAGGCTCATGCGGTCCCACGATACAAGCCGTACTTCGCGATGTACTGCACGACACCGTCGGGAACGAGATACCAGACCGGCCAGCCCTTGGACACGCGATCACGGCAGTCCGTCGAGGAGATCGCCAGTGCAGGCACCTCGAGCGACGTCACGCGATCCTTGGGCAGCCCCTTGACGGTGAGCCGGTGACCAGGGCGGGACACCGCGACGAGGTGTGCGAGATTCCAGATCTCCTCGATGTCCTTCCATTCGAGGATCTGGGCGACCGCATCGGCGCCGGTGATGAAGAACAGATCGGCGTCGGGGTAGACCGCATGCAGCTCGCGGAGCGTGTCGACCGTGTACGTCGCGCCGCCACGGTCGATGTCGACGCGGCTCACCGTGAACCTCGGGTTCGCGGCGGTCGCGATGACCGTCATGAGGTAGCGGTGCTCGCCCGCGGTGACGGTCGACTTCATCCACGGCTGCCCCGTCGGGACGAAGACCACCTCGTCGAGGTGGAACCGCAGTGCGACCTCACTCGCCGCGACGAGGTGCCCGTGATGGATGGGATCGAATGTCCCACCCATGATGCCGATCCGGCGCCGGGGCCTCGATGCCCCGTCCTCGAGTGAATCGATCATCTGATCGCGCTCAACGACCAAAGCGGTCGTCAGTGATGCGCTCCATGCTCGTGGTCATCATGTGCCGCGGCCGAAGCCTTGTGCGCGTGACGGTGCGAGACATCGCGGTACGACCACGTGATGATGAAGGCGACGAGGAAGAAGACTGCCGCGATGAGCGGGAACGCCCAGATCGGCAGCACGAGCGGGGCGAGCTCGTGAGCCTCTTCAGCAGCGACGGCAAGCGCGGTGAACATGGCGACCATCCTATCGAGCGAAAGCGGCGCGGATTACCGCACCTGGCCGTTGCCGCGCACGATCCACTTCGTGCTCGTCAGCTCCTGCAGGCCCATCGGGCCCCGTGCATGGAGCTTCTGCGTCGAGATGCCGACCTCGGCGCCGAAGCCGAACTCGCCGCCGTCGGTGAAGCGAGTCGAAGCATTCACCATGACGACCGCGGAGTCGACGAGCGAGATGAAGAGCTCGGCGTTCGCGAGGTCGTTGGTCACGATCGCCTCGGTGTGCTTCGTCGAGTAGGTGCGGATGTGATCGACGGCCTCGTCGAGCGAGTCGACGATCTTCACATTCATCTCGAGCGCCATGTGCTCGATCGACCAGTCCTCCTCGGTCGCGAGCTCGGCGTCCGGGAAGAGAGAGAGCGTGCGGCCATCACCGTGGAGGAGCACGTCGCGCTCGCGCAGCGCCGCGAGGACCGGCGGGATGAGTCGGTTCGCCGCAGCGCGGTGGACGAGGAGCGTCTCGGCGGCATTGCACACGCTGGGACGCTGCGTCTTGGCGTTCACGACGATGTCGACCGCCATCTGCTCGGGCGCGCTCTCATCGAGGTAGACATGCACGACGCCGGCGCCGGTCTCGATGACCGGGACCTTGGATTCGCGGACCACCGTGTCGATGAGCTGGGCACTCCCGCGTGGGATGAGGACGTCGATGTAGCCGCGGGCCGCCATGAGCTCACGCGCACCCTCACGGCCGAACTCATCGATCGTCTGCACGGCGTCGCGCGGCAGCCCCGCGGACTCGAAGGCGTCCTGGAGGAGATCGACGAGCACACGGTTGGTCTGCTCGGCCGCCGACCCGCCCCGCAGGACGACCGCATTGCCCGACTTGAGGGCGAGCGAGGCGATGTCGATCGTGACATTCGGCCGCGCCTCGTAGATCGCGCCGATCACACCGAAGGGGACGCGCACCTGCGTGAGCTGGAGGCCATTCGGGAGGGTCGAGCCGCGGACGACGTCGCCGACCGGGTCAGGCAGCGAGATGACCTCGCGCACCGCGGAGGCGAGCCCATCGAGGCGCGACTGGCTGAGCGTGAGGCGGTCGATGAGCCCCGTCGAGAGGCCGTTCTCCCTGCCATTGGCGAGATCGAGCTCGTTGGCCGGGAGGATGCGGTCCGCGCTCGACTCGACCGCCGCCGCGATCGCCTCGAGGGCAGCGTTCTTCTGCAGCGTGGAGGCCGTCGCGAGCGCGACGGACGCGCGCTTCGCAGCGGCGAGCTTGTCGGTGAGTGAGACGGCGGTCGTGGCGCTCATGCTGCGATTGTAGGACCGGGGCTGTGGCGAGCGCCCGCCGATTCCTGATGCAGACTGTTCGGGCACATCCTCCGCAGAATCAGGAGCACCCCCTCTTGGGTCGGATCACCCCTCGCCCCTGGGCGATGCTCGTCGCCGCCGTCATCGCGCAGGCAGCGACGATCGGCATCGCTGCGACACCGGCATTCCTCATCCCGCTCATGACGACCGAGCACGGAATGTCGCTCGCGGAGGCGGGACTGATCGTCGCGGCCCCGACATTCGGATGCGTGCTCACGCTCCTGCCGTGGGGCGCCGCATCCGATCGGTGGGGTGAGCGGCGGATCATGCTCGTCGGCCTCGCCGCGACGATCGTGACGCTCCTCCTCGCGATGCTCGCGCAGGGCTTCGTGTGGCTCGGCCTCGCTCTGGTCCTCGTCGGCGCCGCCTCGGCATGCACGAACTCCGCGAGCGGCGCGCTCATCGCCGGGTGGTTCCCGCCGGAGCGCCGCGGACTCGCGATGGGCATCCGTCAGACCTGCCAGCCGATCGGCGTCGCGATCGGCGCGCTCGTCGTCCCGACGCTCGCAAGCATCTCGATCGCGGCCGCACTCGCATACAGCGTCGTCTTCGTCGCGATCGGTCTCGTCGCCGTCGCATGCACGATCGTCGATCCGCCCCGGCACTCCTCGGCCGTGGACAGCGCTCCCGTCCCGGCGATCAACCCCTACCGCGGCTCGACGTATCTCCTCCGCGTGCACGCCGCGACGATCCTCCTCATCGTCCCGCAGTTCACGCTCTCGACCTTCGGTCTCGTGTGGTTCATCGCCGGCTTCGGCTGGAGTGAACTCGCGGCCGGTGCCGTCGTCGCCGGTTCGCAGCTGTGCGGGGCGATTGGCCGGGTGGTCGTCGGCGGCCTGAGCGACCGAGTCGGCTCTCGCCTGGCACCGATGCGGTGGGTCGCGCTCTCCGGTGTCGCCACGATGGTCGTCCTGGGGCTCACGGGCATCCTGCACTGGCCGGCCGTCGCCGCGATCGCCTTCATCGTCGCGACGACCATCTCCGTCGCCGACAACGGCCTCGCATTCACCGCGGTCGCCGAAGCCGCGGGGCCCCGGTGGTCCGGCCGTGCGCTCGGCATCCACAACACCGGGCAGTACGTCATGTCGGCGGCCGTCTCCCCCACGATCGGCGCGCTCATCACCGCGGTCGGCTACCCCGTGGCATTCCTGCTCGTCGGGATCACGCCAGCACTCTCAGCGCTCGTGATGCCGAATGCCGCCCACGAGCGGTCGAGGCAGGTCACCGAGACCTCGGCCTGAGCCTGCGACCTGCGGCTGCGCCGATCGACGCCGCGCCTCCGCTCAGGGCTTCGCGGCGAACCAGGTGCCGATCTTGGCGCCCGACAGCGCGTCGGCGACCTTCGCGGTCTCGGCGAGGAGCGTCGGGATGCCGTGCTCGGCCGCGTACTTCGCGGCGGCGACCTTCGTGGACGCGCCACCCGTGCCGACGCCAGCCTCGCCGATGTCGCCGAACGCGACCTCCCGCAGATCGTCGTCGTGCGGGACGTGGTCGATGCGCACGGCACCGGCCTCCTTCGGCGGGCGCGTATAGAGCGCGTCGATGTCGGAGAGGAGGATGAGGACATCGGCGCGCACGAGCACGGAGACGAGGGCCGCGAGGCGATCGTTGTCGCCGAATCGGATCTCCTGCGTCGCGACGGTGTCGTTCTCGTTGACGATCGGCAGCGCCCGGAGCCCGAGAAGTCGCTCGATCGCACGGCGCGCGTTGGAACGGTGCGTCGGATTCTCCATGTCGCCCGCGGTGAGGAGGATCTGGCCCGCGATGATCTCGTGCCGGTCGAGCGACGTCTGATAGCGCCACATCAGCACGTTCTGGCCGACTGCCGCGGCGGCCTGCTGCGTCGCGAGGTCGCTTGGCCTGCTGTCGAGCTTGAGGACCGAGAGGGCGCTCGCGATGGCACCTGAGGACACGAGGATGACCTCGGAGCCGCGCTGGTGCGCGGCAGCCAGCGCATCGATGAGCGTGTCGATCTGGGCGACATTCGCCCCCGTGACCGAGGAGGAGCCGACCTTCACGACGACGCGCTGCGCCGCGGGGATGTGCTCGTGCGTCGTCACCTTCGAGCCGGCGTCGCCGCCCGTGTCAGTCATCGTCATCGCTGCTCCAGATGCCTGCCTCACGCTCCGCTTCGAGCTCTGCGCGGGCTGCTGCCTTCGCGTCCATGAGGGCGTGGTACTCGGACTGCCGTTCCTTCGTCGTTCGGCGCCTCGAACCGTCGAGTCGCGCGTCGGTGCCGCGTGGGCCCGTCACGAGCTCAGCCGCGCTCGTGAGCGTCGGCTCCCAGTCGAAGGTCATGGCGCGCGCGCCAGTGCCGATCACGACGGTCGCCCCCGGCGTCGCACCGAGACGGAAGAGCTCCTCCTCGACGCCGAGCTTCGCGAGCCGGTCGGCGAGGTAGCCGACGGCCTCGTCGTTGTCGAAGTGCGTCTGGGCGACCCAGCGCTCCGGCTTGGCGCCGAGGACGCGATAGACCGTCGTCGTCCCGCCTTCGACACGGATCGTGAAGTCCTGCTCGTCGACGGCCCTGGGGCGCATGACGATGCGCGGCTTCTCAGCCGCTGCCGCGACGCGCACGGCGCGCTCGGACTCGACGATCTGCGCGAGCGCGAAGGACAGCTCTCGCAGGCCCGCGTGGCTCACGGCCGAGACCGGGAACACGCGGCAGCCGCGCGCTTCGAGATCAGGGGTGACGAATGCCGCGAGCTCGGCCGCGTCCGGCACGTCCACCTTGTTGAGCGCGACGAGCTGGGGTCGCTCGAGGAGCGGGGTCTGCCCGTCGGGCACGGGATACGCCGCGAGTTCGGCGAGGATGACGTCGAGATCGGTCAGCGGGTCGCGTCCCGGCTCGAGTGTCGCGCAGTCGAGCACGTGCAGGAGCGCTGAGCAGCGCTCGACGTGGCGAAGGAACTCGAGGCCGAGCCCCTTGCCCTCGCTCGCGCCCTCGATGAGACCCGGCACGTCGGCGATCGTGTAGCGGACATCCCCGGCCTCGACGACGCCGAGGTTGGGGTGCAGGGTCGTGAACGGATAGTCGGCGATCTTCGGGCGCGCGGCGGAGAGCGCCGCGATGAGGCTCGACTTGCCCGCGGAGGGATACCCGACGAGCGCGACGTCCGCGACAGTCTTGAGCTCGAGGAGGACGTCGCCCTCCCAGCCCGGGGTGCCCTTGAGCGCGAAGCCTGGCGCCTTGCGCTTCGTGTTCGCGAGCGCGGCGTTGCCGAGGCCTCCCTGGCCGCCCGGCGCGACGACGAATCGCATCCCGGGCACCTCGAGGTCAGCGAGGATCTCGCCGTCCTCGGACTTGACGACTGTGCCGATCGGGACGGAGAGCACCGTATCGGCACCCGCCGCGCCGTGACGGAGATCACCAGCACCCGCCGCGCCCGACGCGGCGCGCTGGTGCGGCGAGCGCTTGAGCGTCAGGAGCGTCGTCTCCTGCGGGTCGGCGACGAGGACGATGTCCCCACCGTTGCCGCCGTTGCCGCCATCGGGGCCCGCGAGCGGCTTGAACTTCTCACGGCGCACCGAGACGCAGCCGTCCCCACCCGCGCCTGCGGCGAGGTGCAGGGTGACCTGGTCCACGAACTGCGCCACGCCATCCTCCTAGCGAAATGCGTGAGCGCGGCTCGTCCTCTGGACGGCCGCGCTCCGCGGAATTCAGTGAGCCGAGATCACTCGGCGACGATGTTGACGACCTTGCGGCCGCCCTTCGCGCCGAACTCGACGGCACCGGCCGCGAGCGCGAAGAGCGTGTCGTCTCCACCACGGCCGACGTTTGCGCCCGGGTGGAAGTGCGTGCCGCGCTGGCGGACGATGATCTCGCCGGCCTTCACGGTCTGACCGCCGTAGCGCTTGACGCCGAGGCGCTGCGCGTTGGAGTCACGGCCATTGCGAGTGGAACTCGCACCCTTCTTGTGTGCCATCTGTCGTCAGCCCCTTACGCGATCTTCGTGACCTTGACGCGCGTGAGGTCCTGGCGGTGGCCCTGACGCTTGCGGTAGCCGGTCTTGTTCTTGTACTTCTGAATGACGATCTTCGGTCCGCGCTCGTCGCGCACGACCTCAGCCTCGACGGTGACCTTCGCGAGTGCCTTCGCGTCGGTGGTCACCTTGTCGCCGTCGGCGACAAGCACCGCCGGGAGCGTAATGGTCGCGCCGGGCTCAGCCTGCAGACGGTCGAGCACGACAACCGTGCCGACCTCGACCTTCTCCTGACGCCCGCCCGCGCGGACAATCGCGTACACCATCTGGTGGATCCTCACTTTGTGGAAGCCTTGACGCCCGGAGAAAATCCTCGCGGATCCGGGCTCGGGGGCGCGGCTGAAGCCAGCGCACCGACGTTCGATTCTACGCGGTGCCTTGCAACGGGTCAAACCGCGGCGTGGCGGCTCCAGCAGTGCCTCGACGAGTGTAGCCGCCCGGTGCGCGTAGCGTTGACGCGTGATCCTCATCGACCCTCCGCTGTGGCCCAATCACGGGCGGCTCTGGGGGCATCTGGTGAGCGATTCTGATCTCGATGAGCTCCACGCGTTCGCCGACCTCGCCGGGATCCCGAGGCGAGGCTTCGACCTCGATCATTACGACTATCCCGATGAGGCCATGCAGCGGCTCATCGCGCTCGGAGCGACACCGGTGAGCGCGGGCGAGCTCACGCGGCGGCTCATCGCGAGCGGACTGCGAGTGAGGGCGAAGGATCGGACGTGAATCCCGAACTGCGAGAGCTCGAGTCCCGCACGGTGTTCGCCGAATGGTCTGCACTGCACGATGCGGCGAAACGCGATCTGCGACGTGCGGCGCTCGTCCGCGACGCCCTCGGGCTCACGCGCGCAGACCTGCCGCCGATCCTCGGCATCGTGGGCTCGAAGGGCAAGGGCACCACGACGATCCATGCATCTGCGGTGCTCAAGGCTGCGGGCCTGAAGGTCGGGACGCTGCAGAGCCCTGGCGCGGTGACGAACCTCGACCGCTACCGGATCGACGGCGTGCGGCTGAGCCCGGCGGAGTACGCGGCTGCGCTCACGCGCACCGACGAGGTGCGGAGATCGCTGCCAGCTCCCGAAGGCGCATACCTCTCCCCCACCGGCTTCTTCACGCTGAGCGGGATCGCGGCATTCGCGGCGGCCGGCTGCGACGCCATCGTCGCAGAGGCGGGCCTCGGCGGTCGAAGCGATGAGCTCTCGCTGCTGCCCCTCACCGGCCTCGCGATGAGCGAGGTGTTCCTCGAGCACACGGCGATCCTGGGCGCGACGATCCGCGAGATCGCCGCGGACAAGGCGGGCGCCGCGGGCGATGCGACGGCATTCATCGACCACCTCGCCCAGAGCGTCGAGGCGGAGGTGGCGATCCGCGCGCGAGGCGCCGAGCTCGGCGCCGTGGTGCGACGCATCGAGCTGCCGACGACAGCGCAGGCCGCGTGGCTGCCAGGAGGGATGAATGCCCGCAACGCGCTCCTCGGGGCCACGGCGGCAGGCGACCTGCTCGCGACGATCGGTCGGTCCCAGCTTGACGATGCGGCCGTCGCCGCCGCGATCGCGAAGGTCCGCAATCCCGGCCGCCTCTCGACGCATGAGACCGCGACGGGTGCCGTGCTCGTCGATTCCGCCGTCTCCCGCGACGGCCTCCACGCGGCGATCGAGGCGGCTCCCCGCCTGCTCGGCGGGACCCCTGATCGCATCATCGTGTCGATCGGGGTCGACAAGGACCTCGACGGATTCATCGACGAGCTCGCGCCGATCGGGAGCAGGCATCCCGATCGCGTCGTCTTCGTCGATCTGCCTGGGACGCATCTGCACTACCCGGACCGCGCGACGTGGCCCTTTGCGTGGGTGGGCGTCGACGAGCTCCCCGCACTGCTGACGGGACGTGTCGTCGCGGTCGGGACCGTGTCGTTCAGCTCGACGGTGCTCGAGACGCTTGGGGTCGACACGACGACGCTCTTCTGAGCGGCGAGCGCTCAGTCGTCGGAGGACTCCGGCGTCACGATCGTCCGCGTCGAGGCGCGTCGGCGGCGCGAACGCCCCTGGCCCGCGGGACGTGGCTCGGGGAGTGCCTCGAGCACGGCCTCAAGTGGGTCCTTGGGCGCCTGCTGCTCCGACTCCGCTGGCGCGGACGCTTCCGCAGACGGCGGCGTCTCGATCACCGGTGCCTTCGCGCCCTTGTCGGCCTTCGGGGACCTCGTGCGCTTCTCACCCTTCGCAGGGCGCTCCGCCTTCTCCGCCTTCTCGGACTTGGCCGCCTTCACAGCGGCGTCATCCGCCTGCTCAGGCTGGGTCTTCGCGCCCTCCGCCGAGTCGTCTGGGTGGATCGTGCTCGCGGCGACGCGGGCGAGGGCGTTGCGGACGTCCTCGGTGATCGCGTGGGTGCCCGCGGAGCCGACGCCGTTCTTCACGCCGGATGCCGCCGCCTGGCCACGACCGCGCTTGCGGGCGCCGCCGTCTGCCGCGCGGTGCTTCACGACGGGATCGTGGTGGACGATGATGCCGCGCCCGGCGCAGGTCTCGCACGGCTCGGAGAAGGTCTCGAGGAGCCCGAGGCCGATCTTCTTGCGCGTCATCTGCACGAGGCCGAGCGAGGTGACCTCGGCGACCTGGTGCTTCGTGCGGTCGCGCGAGAGGCATTCGACGAGCCTGCGGAGGACGAGGTCGCGGTTGGACTCGAGGACCATGTCGATGAAGTCGACGACGATGATGCCGCCGATGTCGCGAAGCCTCAGCTGGCGGACGATCTCCTCCGCCGCCTCGAGGTTGTTCTTCGTCACCGTCTCCTCGAGGTTGCCGCCGGCGCCGACGAACTTGCCGGTGTTGACGTCGATGACCGTCATGGCCTCAGTGCGGTCGATCACGAGCGACCCGCCCGAGGGCAGCCAGACCTTGCGCTCGAGCGCCTTGTCGATCTGCTCGGAGACGCGGTACTCGTCGAATGCGTCGGTGCCCTCATACCGCTCGACGCGCTCGATGAGATCGGGAGCGACGGCCGTGAGGTACTGCGCGATGACGTCGTACGCGTCCTGGCCCTCGATGATGAGGCGCTGGAAGTCCTCGTTGAAGATGTCGCGGATGATCTTCACGAGCAGATCCGGCTCCGAGTGGAGGAGCGCGGGAGCCTGCGAGGTCTCGACCGCATGCTGGATGTGCGCCCACTGGTTCGTGAGGCGCTGCACGTCGAGCGTGAGCTGCTCCTCGGTCGCACCCTCCGCCGCGGTCCGGACGATGACGCCGGCCGACTCCGGGAGGACCTCCTTGAGGATCCGCTTGAGGCGCGAGCGCTCGGTGTCGGGGAGCTTGCGGCTGATGCCCGACATGGAGCCGTTCGGCACATAGACGAGGTAGCGGCCAGGCAGCGAGATCTGCGACGTGAGTCGGGCGCCCTTGTGGCCGACGGGATCCTTCGTGACCTGGACGAGGACGCGGTCGCCAGGCTTGAGCGCGAGCTCGATGCGCTTGGCCTGCGGCTGCCTGCCCTCAGCCTGGGCATTCGCCTGCGCGGCGTCCCAGTCGACCTCACCCGAGTAGAGGACGGCGTTGCGACCGCGGCCGATGTCGACGAATGCCGCCTCCATGCTCGGAAGGACGTTCTGCACGCGACCGAGGTAGATGTTGCCGATGAGCGAGGCCTCCTGGGCCTTCGCGACGTAGTGCTCGACGAGCACGTTGTCCTCGAGGACCGCGACCTGGATGCGGTCGTACTTGCTGCGGACGACCATCGCGCGATCGACGGCCTCGCGGCGAGCGAGGAACTCGCTCTCCGTCACGACCGCGCGACGACGACCTGCGTCTCGCCCGTCGCGGCGACGCTGCTTCTTGGCTTCGAGGCGCGTCGAGCCCTTCACCTTCTGCGGCTCGGTGACCGGCTCAGGAGCGGGCTTGCGCTGGCGCTGCTGCTGCGGCTGAGGCTGCTGCTGGCGCGACTCGCTCTGCGCGTCATCCTCACCGCCCCCAGCGCCGCCGCGACCGCGGCGGCGGCGACGACGCGACGACGAACTCGTCTCGCCCGACTCGTCGTCCACGAGGTCGTCGGGGACGAGCGTCGCCGGCGGAGGCGGCGGGGCGACGAATGTCAGCGCGAACGGGTTGACTGCTGATTCCTCATCCACCATTGGTGGCACTCCTCGTCCGGCACACCCTGTGCGCCGGGTAATCTCATGCGTCGCGGTCCGCCCCGAAGGGGGTCGCGGACGCGAATCCTTACTGTCTGGCTCGCTGGCGGCGTGATCGCCCTGCTTCGGTGGCCTCGACCCTTGAATCTCTGAAAGGTCGGGCCTGCCCGGCTGGGGCGTCCTACGCGGTCCCGCGAGGGTGATGCAAAAGTCCTGCGCCCATCGGATGGTGTCCGTGAGCTGGCTCAAGTATCGCATACACAGGGCTTTCAGGCCCGAAATAGGATCACCCGGCCATAATGACCGCGTGACTGCAACGAGGCGACCCTGGGGACTCATCGGCGTGCTGCTCGTGACGGGCGCCGCTGGGCTCCTCGCCTCATTCAGCCTCACGCTCGAGAAGCTCCACGTCCTGGCCGACCCGAATGCCCAGCTCGGCTGCGACTTCTCGCTCATCGTCCAGTGCGGCGCGAACCTGAACTCCTGGCAGGGCTCGGCCTTCGGCTTCCCGAACCCGATCATCGGGCTCATGGGCTTCGTCGCGCCCATCGCGGTCGCGATCGCGCTCATCGCGGGATCGCGCTTCGCCTCGTGGTTCTGGATCGCCTTCAACATCGGCGTCGCGGGCGCGCTCGCCTTCTGCATCTGGCTCATGGGTCAGTCGATCTTCGTGCTCGGGACGCTGTGCCCGTGGTGCATGCTCACGTGGGCGGCGACCATCCTCATGTTCTGGACGCTCACCGGCTACACGTTCCGCGAGGGACACTTCGGCTCCGCAGTCCGCGGCCTGGGGCGATTCGTCTATGGGTGGGTGCCGCTCCTCACGATCGCGAGCTACCTCGTCGTCGCGATCATCGCGCAGCTCCGACTGGACGTCCTCGGCCACATCTTCTGAGGTCTTCCACGAGCCCACGCTCAGGCCTCGCGTACGCGGATCCGCCTACCGATCGCGTGGATTCGGGAATGTCGCGCGTCGATGCAAGGATCGGCGGGTGCCATCGACCGGAAACCGCAGGATCACGACCACGACGTGGCTCATCATCGGCGCCGCGGCCACGACGATCGTGCTCTGGGCCTCGGCATTCGTCGTCATCCGCGCCGCGGCTCCGGTCTTCTCCCCCGGGAGCATGACGCTCGGCCGCCAGATCGGCGCCGCCCTGCTGCTCACGGTCTTCGTCGCCATGCGCTCCGCACGGACGAAGCGGCGGCCACAGCTTCCGAGATGGCGCCCCTTCCTCGGCGTCGTCCTGTGGGCGTTCCTCTCATTCCTCGTCTACAACATCTCGCTGAACACCGCGGGGCACTACCTCGATGCGGGCACGATGTCCTTCATCGTCAACATCGCGCCGATCATCGTGGCGCTCCTCGCGGGGCTCTTCATGGGCGAGGGATTCCCCGGCCGACTGTTCCTCGGCATGGGGGTCGCGCTCGCGGGCGTGGGGATCATCGCGTTCGGCGGGGACCCCAGCCAGATCAGCATCCTCGGCATCGGCCTCGCACTCCTCTGCGCGGTCACGTACGCCGTCGGGACCGTCCTCCAGAAGGTCCTGCTCCGCACCGTCGACCCGCTCATGATGACGTGGATCGGCTGCACCTCCGCGGTCGTCATGTGCCTGCCATTCCTGCCCGGACTCATCGCCGAGCTCCAGGCAGCGCCGCCTGAGGCGATCTGGTCGCTCGTCTTCCTCGGCGTCGGTCCGACCGCCATCGCGTTCATCACGTGGGGCTACGTGCTCTCGCGCGTTTCAGCTGGCCGTTCGGCCGCGTCGACCTACCTCGTGCCGCCCGTCGTCGTCATCATGGCGTGGCTCACGATCGACGAGATCCCGCCGGTCCTCTCGATCCTCGGCGGCGCGCTGTCGCTCGCGGGTGTCGCGCTCGCGACGATCAAGCTCCGCCGACGCGGGGACGAGTCGCAGGTCGCGGACATGGAGAAGGCGCCGGCATAGCCGACGCCTTCGACCGATACGAACTCAGGCGAACCAGAGCGCGAGCTCGCGGGCCGCCGACTCCGGCGAGTCGGAGCCGTGGACGAGGTTCTGCACGACGACCGTGCCCCACTCGCGTCCAAGGTCGCCGCGGATCGTGCCTGGCGCAGCCGTCGTGGGGTTCGTCGCTCCAGCGAGCGAGCGGAAGCCCTCGATGACCCCGTGGCCCGCGATGCGGATCGCGACGATCGGCCCGGAGAGCATGAACTCGACGAGCGGCTCGAAGAAGGGCTTGCCCTGGTGCTCGGCATAGTGCTGCTCGAGGAGCTCGCGCTCGGCCTCGAGCATGCGGATGTCGACGAGCTGGTAGCCCTTGGCCTCGATCCGGCGCAGGATCTCACCCGTGAGGTTCCGGGCGACGCCGTCCGGCTTCACGAGAACGAGGGTTTCCTGCACAGTCATTTCTGCTCCTGATCGTCGAGAGCGGCGAGCGCCGCACGAGTGGCGCGATCGACTCGCTGGCCGCGCCTCAGACACCATACCCACAGCACCGCTGAGGCAGCGCCGATGAAGAACATGGGCAGCACCCAGAAGCCGAGCACGATGAGGACGAGCTGCCCGATCGTCCCCGCCCAGAGCACCCACATCGCGCGCCGGACGAGTGCCGCGAGCACGAAGAACACCACCATGAGGACGCCACCGCCGACGAAGGCGGTGATCGGGTCGAGCGTCTTGAGCCCGAATGCCACGATCGCGGCGAAGAACACGAAGAGCGCATCCATCGCGAGGACGATCGCGAGCAGCTTTGGCGTGAGGTAGCTCGGCCCCGGCGCCTCAGCGGTGCCGCTCGTCGACTCAGACATCGTCACCCGCCAGCTCGAGGACCTCGCCGATCAGCGTGATCGAGCCCGTGACGACGACCGCGCGCCGGATGCCGTCGCGAGCCCACGCGACGGCGGCCTCGAGCGCCTCGGGGAGCGTGTGCCACTCCACCTCATCGCCCGTGACGTCATGGATCGCCTCGGCGACCTCGCGCGCGGGCAGCGCACGAGGCGACTGGGACGCGGTGGGGAACCACGCTTCGGCCCGCGGCTCGAGGACCTCGATGATCCCGAGCGCATCCTTGTCATCGAGGATGCCGACGACGAATCCGATCTCGTCGATGTCCCAGTACCGTGGGAGCGCCTCGACGAGCGAACGCGCACCATGCGGATTATGCGCAGCGTCGACGATGATGAGCGGCTCTGAGCCGATGACCTGCAGGCGGCCAGGTGAGGTCACCTGCGCGAGTCCGTCGGCGAGGATGTCGCCGACGAGCTCCTGGGTGCCCCGACCGAGGAATGCCTCGACCGCGGCGATCGCGAGCGCGGCATTCTGGCCCTGGTGGTCGCCGTAGAGCGGGAGGAAGAGCTCGTCGTACTGTCCCGCGATGCCGCGGACCGAGATGAGCTGGCCGCCGACGGCCACATCGGAGGAGAGGAGGCCGAAGCCGGGCCCCTCGACCCACAGCGTCGACTCGGTCAGCTCGACGGCGCGCGCGATCTCCGCGAGCGCCGCGGGCTCCTGGACGGCTGAGACGACCTCGGCGAGCGGTTTGATGATTCCCGACTTCGTCCGCGCGATCTCCTCGACGGTCGAGCCGAGACGCCCGGTGTGATCGAGCGAGATGGGCGCGAGCACCGCGACCTGGCCATCCGCGACATTCGTCGAATCCCACTCTCCGCCGAGCCCGACCTCGAGCACGGCGACGTCGACGGGAGCGTCCGCGAAGGCCGCGAAGGCGAGGACCGTGAGCGCCTCGAAGAACGTCAGCGGCTCCTCCCCCGCAGCCTCGAGCTCGGTGTCGACCATGAGGATGTACGGCTGGATGTCATCCCAGTTGCGCACGAGCGCCTCGTCGGAGATGGGCTCGCCGTCGATGACGATGCGCTCGTTGAAGGCCACGAGCTGCGGGCTCGTCAGGAGCCCCGTGCGCAGACCGTACGCGCGGAGGATCGACTCGATCATCCGGCTCGTCGACGTCTTGCCGTTCGTGCCCGTGATGTGAATGACCGGGTACGCCCGCTGCGGGTCGCCGAGCAGGTCCGCCGCGCGGCGAGTCGGCTCGAGCCGAGGCTGGGGACTGCCCTCGCCGAGCCTCGCGGTGAGCTCAGCGATGACGCGTGCTGCCTCGGTGTGGTCGCTCATACGATCCTCTTCTCGACGCCGATGTGCGGCTCACCCTCGCCGATGGCGACCTCGACCGCAAGCGTCTCGCGGGCGATCAGGTGCTCGTGCGTGCGTGCGGCCGCGGCTTCCGCCGCGGGCAGGGTGAGCGACAGGGCGATGCGGTCGGAGACGTCGAGCCCAGCGGCCTTGCGCGCATCCTGGACGCGACGGATGAGGTCGCGAGCCGCACCCTCCGCCTCGAGCTCCGGCGTGACATTCGTGTCGAGGACGACGAATCCGCCGTCGCCGAGGAACTCGATCGCGCTCGAAGGGTCGGCGACGTCGAGCTCGAGCTCGTACTCGCCCTCGACGAGCTCGATCCCGCCCGCGATGACGACGCCATCGGCCGACCAGTCGCCGCTCTTCGACGCCTTGATGACCTGCTGCACCTGGCCGCCGATGCGCGGGCCGAGCGCCCTCGCATTGACCGTGAGCCGGCGCGTGATCCCGAAGTCGTCGAGGCTCGTCTCGGCGAAGTCGACGAACTCGATCGATTTGACGTTGAGCTCGTCCGCGATGATCTCGGCGTAGCCGCTGAGGTCGACGGGCGAGACGACGGTGAGACGCGCGAGCGGGAGGCGGACGCGCAGCTGCTTGGCCTTGCGCAGCGCGAGCGCCGAGGAGACGACCTCGCGGACGCGGTCCATCGTCGCCACGAGCTCGGGGTCCTCGGGGAAGAGCTCGGCGTCCGGCCAGTCGGTGAGGTGGACGCTGCGACCGCCCGTGAGACCGCGCCACATCTCCTCCGTCATGAGCGGGAGGAGCGGCGCGGCGACACGGCTCACGGTCTCGAGGACCGTGTAGAGCGTGTCGAATGCGTCGCGGTCGGTGCCGTCCCAGAAGCGGTCGCGGCTCCGGCGCACGTACCAGTTCGTGAGGACGTCGGCGAAGTCGCGGAGCGCCTCGGCCGCGAGCGGCGAGTCGAGATCCTCGAGGTGGGTCGTCACGGCCGTGATGACCTCGCGGAGCTTCGCGAGGATGTAGCGGTCGAGCGGGTGCTGGGAGTCGGTGCGCCACGTGGGCTCGATGCCCTCGGGGTTCGCATAGAGGGTGAAGAAGTAGTACGTGCTCCACAGCGGCAGGAGCAGCTCGCGGACGCCCGAGCGAATGCCCTCCTCGGTGACGATGAGGTTGCCGCCCCGGATGACCGATGAGGACATGAGGAACCAGCGCATCGCATCGGAGCCGTCGCGGTCGAAGACCTCGGAGACGTCAGGGTAGTTGCGCAGGGACTTCGACATCTTCTGGCCGTCGGAGCCGAGCACGATGCCGTGCGAGATGACGTTGCTGAACGCGGGTCGGCCGAAGAGCGCCGTCGCGAGGATGTGCATCGTGTAGAACCAGCCGCGCGTCTGCCCGATGTACTCGACGATGAAGTCGGCCGGGTTGTGGGTGTCGAACCATTCGCGGTTCTCGAAGGGGTAGTGCACCTGCGCGAAGGGCATCGAGCCGGAGTCGAACCACACATCGAGGACGTCTTCGATGCGGCGCATCGTCGACTTGCCGGTCGGGTCGTCGGGGTTCGGCCGCGTGAGGTCGTCGATGTAGGGACGGTGGAGGTTCGGCTCGCCGTCAGGGCCGACGGGAAGCGTGCCGAAGTCCCGCTCGAGCTCCTCGAGCGAGCCGTACACGTCGACGCGCGGGTAGGCCGGGTCATCCGACTTCCACACCGGGATGGGGCTGCCCCAGTAGCGGTTGCGCGAGATCGACCAGTCGCGAGCGTTCGCGACCCACTTGCCGAACTGCCCGTGCTTCACGTTCGCCGGGACCCAGTTGATCTCCTCGTTGAGGCCGATCATGTCGTCCTTGAAATCCGTGACGCGCACGAACCAGCTCGACACCGCCTTGTAGATGAGCGGCTGCTTGCAGCGCCAGCAGTGCGGGTAGGCGTGGACGTAGCTCTTCTCCTGGAGCAGGCGGCCCGCGTCCTTCAGCAGGTTGATGAGCGGGCGGTTCGCCTCATCCCAGCGCATGCCCGCGACGGGGGCGACCTGCGGGTGGAAGCGACCCGCGTCATTCAGGCTGAGGATGACGGGAATGCCGGCGGCACCGGTCGTGACCTGGTCGTCCTCACCGTAGGCGGGAGCCTGGTGGACGATGCCCGTGCCCTCGCCCGTCGCGACGTACTCGGCGACGAGGACCGTGAAGGCGTTCGGCCCGTAGGCCTCGAGGTAGAAGTCCCACAGCGGCTCGTACGCGATGCCCTCGAGGTCGCGGCCGATGATGACGCGCTCGATCTCGTGGTCGGCGAGCTCCTTCGCGTAGTTGCCGACCGTGTCGGCGGCGAGGAGGTAGCGGCGATCGGCGGCGCCATCGACTCCGGGGACGCGCACGACCGCGTAGGCGATCTCGGGTCCGACCGCGAGCGCGGCATTCGTCGGGAGCGTCCATGGGGTCGTCGTCCACGCGAGCGCGGAGACGCCGATGAGGTCGAGCGCCTCAGCGCGCGCACCGACGAGCGGGAACGAGACCGTCACGGACGGGTCCTGGCGGTCCTTGTAGACCTCGTCGTCCATGCGGAGCTCGTGATTCGACAGCGGGGTCTCGTCGTTCCAGCAGTACGGCAGGACGCGGAAGCCCTCGTAGGCGAGGCCCTTGTCGTAGAGCTGCTTGAAGGCCCAGATGACGGACTCCATGAAGCTCGTGTCGAGCGTCTTGTAGTCGTTCTCGAAGTCGACCCAGCGCGCCTGGCGCGTCACGTACTCCTGCCATTCGGCGGTGTAGCGCAGGACCGACTCGCGAGCGGAGGCATTGAATGCCTCGATGCCCATGTCCTCGATCTCGGCCTTGGTCGTGATGCCGAGCTGGCGCATCGCCTCGAGCTCGGCGGGCAGGCCGTGCGTGTCCCAGCCGAAGCGGCGGTGCACCTGGCGGCCGCGCATGGTCTGGAAGCGCGGGAAGACGTCCTTGGCGTAGCCCGTCAGGAGGTGGCCGTAGTGCGGGAGGCCGTTCGCGAACGGCGGGCCGTCGTAGAAGACCCACTCCTCGGCGCCGTCGCGCTGATCGATGCTCGCCTGGAAGGTCGAGTCGTCACGCCAGTACGCGAGGACTTCCTGCTCGATCGCGGGGAAGTTCGGGCTCGGGACGACGCCGTCGGCGTCTGGGCGATGCTTCGGAAAGCTCATCGGTGCTCCGTGGTGCGCTCGGTCGTGGACCTCGTGGACTCATCAACACGAGGACGACTTGCGCCGCGGTACCACCTCGCTTGCCGGTGCTCCGGCTCGCACTCCCTCATGAAGGGGGTGAATGCCTCGGCGCTCGACCGCTCGTTCACGCGATGACGGGCGCACCCGCCTGGTTCTACTGAAGCTCTCGCTCGTTCTTCCAGGGACTCCCCGGTGATGGCCGGATCGGCGTCGTTAGCCGATGATTCTACGCCGGTCGGGCTGAGTTCAGGACGGCAGCAGCGGCGCGGGCGTCGTCGATCGTGATGACGAACGCGCGTCCGTCTCGGCGGATCACCTCGAGCGCCTCGCCCGCTCGCGTCACGAGCCCGAATCGGCGACGTGTACCGCCCTGACCGGGAGCGAGGCGCAGACCCCAGCCGCCGAAATCGTTCACCGGGTCGACCTCGATGACCCCCGCCTCCGCGATGTCGCTCGCAGGGACCGAGAAGCGCCACTAGCCGAATCGTCCCCGGACCTTGAGACCGGTGGGACCGGCGTTGACACTCCACCCTCGCGTCGTACCCGACCAGACCGCCGTCTGCCCCTCGGCGAGCGGGATCCCGGCAGGCACGTCGATGCGCTCCTCGGTCTCGAGCTTGGGCATGACCTGCCACGCGATGAATGTCGTCGCGATGCCGAGAACGGCGGCGGCGATGATCGGCACCCACGTCGCGAGCGGCGACTCGACGAGGAGGCTCAGCCCCACCGCGAGCGCGGTGATGAAGACCGTGATGCCGAGGATCGTGGCGGGGAGGAATGCCCCGATGCGACCGAATCGCTTCGTGCTCGCGAAGAAGAGGGAGTAGACCGCGGGGATGCCGATGCCGAAACCCGCGGTCCACACGACGTAGACCCATGCGGGACCCCACGCGTCGGGGCCGCTGATCCCCCAGTGGAGCGGCACCTCGGCGGGCATCGACGGGAGCATGAGCGCGATCCCTACGGTCGCGAGCGCCCCGATGGCCAGCGGGAGGATCACGCCGACTCGGCGTGCGGCGCGGCGTGCCGTCTCGACAGAGGTCGTGGTCGTCATCTCGTGTACTCCGATCTGATGAGCGCGATGAGGCTCGTGAGGCTGATGCCCGCCGCGCGCGCGGAGGCCACGGAGTGCTCGACCGCTCGCCGGACATTCTCGTCGACGGCGAGGCCGGTCACGACGGCACCGCGGCCGCGGCGGAGCTCGATGAGCGATTCGTCGCGCAGGCGCTGGTAGGCATGCAGCACGGTGTGGACATTCACCTCGAGCGCTTCCGCGAGGTCGCGAGCTGCCGGCAGGCGACTGCCCTGCTCGAGCGTCCCGTCGGCGATCTGACCGGCGACCTGGTCGGCGATCTGCTCGAAGACGGGCGCCGAGGCATTCGCGTCGATGAGGATGAGCACGCAATTATTCTAGCAGAACTAGAACTACGCGAATTCCTGCGCGGCGGGAATGAATCCCCCACCCCCGACGTAGGGTTGAGACGTGGTCGACTACGTCGACACGGGACTAAGCGCCAATTCCGTGTCGTACCTGACGGCCCTCGCCCAGCAGCGGGAAGTGCATGCTGCTGTCGCGAGTGGTCGGGCGCCGGACACCGTCATTCTCCTCGAGCACCCGAGCGTGTACACCGCCGGGAAGCGCACCGAGCCGCACGAACGCCCGACGGACGGGACGCCCGTGATCGATGTCGATCGCGGCGGCAAGATCACCTGGCACGGACCCGGTCAACTCGTCGGCTACCCCATCGTCAAGCTCGCCGACCCGCTCGACGTCGTCGCGTACGTCCGCCGCCTGGAAGGGCTCCTCATCGACGTCCTCGAGTCGTACGGCATCGCAGCCGAGCGGGTCGAGGGCCGCAGCGGCGTGTGGCTTCGCGGCACCGAGAAGATCGCCGCGATCGGCATCAGGGTCGCCGACGGCGTCACGATGCACGGCTTCGCGCTCAACTGCTCGAACGACTTCGATGCCTACGACCGCATCATCGCGTGCGGTCTCCCCGACGCGACCGCGACGAGCATCTCCCGCGAGCTCGGCCGCACCGTGACCCCGAGCGATGTGGTGCCGCTCATCAAGGAGCGATTCATGACCTTCGTCGGACCGAGCCTCGCCAGCCAGGCGGTGCCAGCATGAGCACGATCTCGAACGGCCAGGGACCCGACGGTCGCAAGCTCCTCAGGCTCGAGGCACGCAACGCCGCAGTCCCCATCGAGCGCAAGCCCGAATGGATCAAGACGCGCGTCCGCCAAGGCCCCGAGTACACGAGCCTCCTCGGCCTCGTGAAGGAGGAGAACCTCCATACGGTGTGCCAGGAGGCGGGCTGCCCCAACATCTACGAGTGCTGGGAGGACCGCGAGGCGACCTTCCTCATCGGCGGCGACCAGTGCACCAGGCGATGCGACTTCTGCCAGATCGACACGGGCAAGCCCGCCGACTTCGACGCCGACGAGCCCCGCCGCGTCGCGGAATCCGTCGCGCGCATGGGCCTGCGCTACGCGACCGTCACCGGCGTCGCACGCGACGACCTCCCCGACGAGGGCGCGTGGCTCTACGCCGAGACGATCCGCGAGATCCACCGACAGAGCCCCGGCACTGGCGTCGAGATCCTCGTCCCCGACTTCGGCGGCAAGCCGCACCTGCTGCAGCAGGTCTTCGACGCGGAGCCAGAGGTCTTCGCCCACAACGTCGAGACCGTCCCCCGCCTCTTCCGTCGCATCCGCCCTGCATTCCGCTACGAGCGCTCGCTCGACGTCATCACGCAGGCGCGCGATGCAGGACTCATCACGAAGTCGAACCTCATCCTGGGCATGGGCGAGGAGCACGACGAGGTCATCCAGGCGCTCGCGGATCTCCGCGAGGCGGGCACCGACATCGTGACGATCACGCAGTACCTCCGCCCGAGCCCGAGGCACCTCCCCGTCGCGCGCTGGGTGCACCCGAACGAGTTCGTCGAGTTCAAGGAGGTGGCCGAGTCGCTCGGCTTCCTCGGCGTGCTCGCGGGCCCGCTCGTGCGCTCGAGCTACCGCGCTGGACGGCTGTGGGCGCAGTCCATGGCGGCACATGGCCGCGAGATCCCCGAGCACCTCTCGCACCTCAGCACGGGAGACTTCGCGCAGGCCGTCTGAGCGAAGCGGCGCGCCCCGCGGGCGAGGCGGTGCAGACGCCGAATGTCACGTGGCGCGCCCACCTGGATGCACGGCTGGCATTCGGGACCGCACATGCGCGCCGCCATATGCTGGACGCCCCAGAGACCGAAGGGATCGACCGTGAGCGACACGACGCCAGGCCAGGGACCCGAGCCGGACCCGTTCGCCGAGCTGCTCCGCGGCCTCACCAACGAGCCGGAGACGGCCGAGCAGGCCGCCGTGGCCGAGGAGGCACCCGCCGCGCCGGACAACGACGAGCTGCCGCCGACCGTCGCATTCACTCCCCCGGCTGACGTGCCGCCCACCGTCGCATACCCCTCGGTCCCCGCGGCCGAGGTGCCGCCCACCGTCGCATACCCGGCAGGGACCCCACCGCTCCCACCGGACCGCCCGATCTTCCCCGAGGACGAGACCGTGGCATTCGTGGCGCCGACCGCGGCGACGACGCTCCTCACCGACCCCGCTGGTGGCGGCGGCGGTGGCGACGATGTCCCGCCGACCGGCGGAGGGTTCTGGCAGGACCCCAGCAAGCGGCCACTCATCTACACCCTCGCGGCGCTCGCCGGCGTGCTCCTCATCGCGCTCGTCGTGCTCCTCACGGTGCTCTTCTCCTCGGGCGGCCGTCCTGCGCCGACACCGACCCCCACCCCGACGCCGATCCCCGTGCCGACGCGCACGGCGACGCCGACCCCGACGCCGACGCCGACTCCCACGCCGACTCCGACGCCGACCCCCACCCCGACGGTCCCCGCGACCGCCTCGATCAACGGCTTCGCCTCCGCTGCATCGGTCGCCGAGTGCACGTCAGAGGACGACACCCTCGCGATCCTGCTCTCCTGGTCGGTCGCGAACGCCAACCAGATCGCGGTCGGCAGCTTCTCGGAGGAGCGCGACGCGATCTTCTACCCGTACGCCGCGGGGCTCCCTGCGGACCAGCAGAACTACGAGATCCCCTTCGCGTGCGCCAACCCGAGCTGGGTATACACGCTCACGGTCGCCGGGTCGAACGGCGAGCACGTGAGCAAGGCCGTCACCGTGACCCGCCACCTGCCGGATCCGCCGCCGACGCCCGAGGTCACGGCATTCAGCGCCGACCCCGACCCCGTCACGTGCGTCGCGGGTGCTCAGGACCCTGAGGTCGTCTTCTCGTGGTCGATCGCGGAGCTGCTCGACACGGATGACGTGTGGTTCAACATCGGCGGGCAGCGCTACGCGGAGATCTTCAGTGCGGACGGCTCCTCGGACGACCAGGGAGACTTCTCCGCCGACACGCCAGAGTTCCCCTGCGCTGACGGCGAAGAGGACTACTCGATCACCGTCGAGCGCGACGGCTCCGTCGTCGCCGAGCAGGGGCTGACGCTCATCGGCGAAGCGGAGTGACGTGCCGGTAGAATCGTCCGGTCCCACATCTGAGGCACCACCGGCGTAGAACCGAAGGACACGGTGCCGCACATATCGCACCGGAGCACCGTCATGTCACGCGCCATCCCTGAAAAGCCGGCACTCGAAGGACTCGAGGAGACCTGGTCCGAGGTCTGGGAGGCCGACGGCACCCACCGGTTCGATCGAGCCGCGGCACTCGCCGCCGGCAAGGAGTCGGTCTACGCGATCGACACGCCCCCGCCGACCGCCTCCGGCTCGCTGCACATCGGGCACGTGTTCTCGTACACGCACATGGACCTCGCGGCGCGGTATCACCGCATGCGCGGCTACCACCTCTTCTACCCGATGGGCTGGGATGACAACGGCCTCCCGACCGAGCGCCGCGTCCAGAACTACTACGGCGTCCGCTGCGACCCCTCGCTCCCCTACGACCCCGACTTCGTGCCGCCGCACGAGGGTGGCGAGGGCACGAGCGGGAAGCTCGCCGATCAGGTGCCCGTCTCGCGCCGCAACTTCATCGAGCTGTGCGAGAAGCTCACCGCCGAGGACGAGCTCAAGTTCGAGGAGCTGTGGCGCCGCCTCGGCCTCTCGGTCGACTGGTCGCTCACCTACCGCACGATCGGCGCCGACGCCCAGCGCGTCTCGCAGCGAGCATTCCTCCGCAACCTCGAGCGAGGTGAGGCATATCGCGCCGACGCCCCCACGCTGTGGGACGTGACCTTCCGCTCAGCAGTCGCCCAGGCCGAGCTCGAGGAGAAGGAGCAGCCGGGCGCGTATCACCGCGTGGCATTCCCCCTCACCGACGGCTCCGGCTCGATCGAGATCGAGACGACCCGTCCCGAACTCCTCGCGGCGTGCGTCGCCCTCGTCGCGCACCCCGACGACGAGCGCTATCTGCCCTACTTCGGCCGCACCGTCACGACCCCGATCTTCGGCGTCGAGGTGCCCGTCGTCGCCCACCACCTCGCGAGCGCCGACAAGGGCTCCGGCATCGCCATGGTCTGCACCTTCGGCGACACGACCGACGTCGTCTGGTGGCGCGAGCTCGACCTCCCGATCCGCACGATCATCGGCCAGGACGGCCGCATCAAGGCAGACGCGCCCGAGGCGATCACGTCGGAGGCTGGTCGCGCGGCGTATGCGGAGCTCGTCGGCAAGACCGTCTTCAGCGCCAAGGCTCGCATCGTCGAGCTCCTCGCCGAGGCGAGCGCCCTCATCGGCGAGCCGCGAAAGATCACGCACCCCGTCAAGTTCTACGAGAAGGGCGACAAGCCCCTCGAGATCATCTCGACGCAGCAGTGGTACATCGTCAACGGCGCACGGGACGCCGAGCTCCGCGACGCCCTCATCGAGCGCGGCAAGCAGGTCGCATTCCACCCCGACCACATGCGCGTGCGCTACGACAACTGGGTCGGCGGTCTCTCGGGCGACTGGCTCATCTCCCGCCAGCGCTTCTTCGGCGTCCCGATCCCCGTCTGGTACCGCCTCGACGAGCACGGCGAGCGCACCGATGAGGTGCTCGTCCCGACCGAGGACCAGCTCCCGATCGACCCGTCGAGCGACGTCCCGCCCGGCTTCGACGAGTCCCAGCGCGGCGTGCCGGGCGGCTTCGTCGGCGAGGTGGACATCATGGACACGTGGGCGACCTCCTCGCTCACGCCGCAGATCGCGGCAGGCTGGGGCACCGACGACGAGCTCTTCGGCCTCGTCTTCCCCTACTCGCTCCGCAGCCAGGGCCAGGACATCATCCGCACGTGGCTCTTCTCCACGACGCTCCGGGCTCACCTCGAGCACGGCTCGGTGCCTTGGCGGAACGCCGGCATCTCCGGCTTCATCGTCGACCCCGACCGCAAGAAGATGTCGAAATCCAAGGGCAACGTCGTCACGCCTGGCGCCCTCCTCGAGGAGCACGGCTCCGACGCGGTCCGCTACTGGGCCGCCTCGTCGAAGCTCGGCACCGACGCGGCGTTCGACCCGCAGAACCCGAAGGTCATGAAGATCGGCCGCCGCCTGGCGATCAAGGTGCTCAACGCCGCGAAGTTCGTCTACGGCCTCCCCGCCGCGGAGCCGCTCGACGCGAGCGCCATCACCGAGCCGCTCGACCTCGACATGCTCGCCGGGCTGGCGGAGGTCGTGCGCACCGCGACCGCCGCATATGAGAGCTACGACCATGCGCGAGCGCTCGAGGCCACCGAGCAGTTCTTCTGGATGTTCTGCGATGACTACCTCGAGCTCGTCAAGGAGCGCGCGTACTCCGCCGAAGGCGCCGCCCAGGCATCCGCGGTCGCAGCCCTGCGCCTCGCGCTCGACGTCATGCTCCGTCTCCTCGCGCCCGTCATCCCGTTTGCGACCGAGGAGGTCTGGTCCTGGCAGCACGAGGGATCGGTGCACCGTGCGGCCTGGCCGAGCGTCGACGAGCTCGCGTTTGCGGGCGAGACCACGGGTCTCCTCAGCGCCATCTCGGAGGCCCTCATCGGCATTCGCCGCGCCAAGACGGATGCGAAGCTCTCGCAGAAGTCGGTCGTCGCGAGCGTCACGATCAGCGGCCCCGCCCTCATCGCCGACGGCATCGACGATCTCAAGGCCGTGGGCCGGATCCAGGAGGTCTCGCTGACGACCGCCGACGCGGTGTCCGTCTCGGACGTCGTCCTCATCGAGCCGGTCGAGCAGTGAGCGTGACCGTCCGCCAGGTCGCCGCGTCAGACGAGGCTGCCTGGCGGCCGCTCTTCGCAGCGTACGGGCGGTTCTATCGGACCGAGTTCAGCGATGCGGTGCTCGCGAGCACCTGGTCACGCCTCATGACACCCGGCAGCGGGGTGGACGCGATCGTCGCAGAGCTCGACGGGGAAGTCATCGGCTTCGCGCACTACCGCTCGCACCCCGACACGTTCAGCACGGGGACCGACTGGCACCTCGACGACCTGTACGTCGACGAGAACGCTCGCGGTCACGGCGTCGCGACGCAGCTCATCGAGCACCTCGCGGCACTCGCGCGGAGCACCGGCCCGGGCACACTCCGCTGGATCACCGCCGCCGACAACGAGCGAGCCCAGCGTGTCTACGATCGCATCGCGACCCGCACGACGTGGGTCACCTACGAAGTGAGGTCGTGAATGCAGCTCGGCACCAGGTGGAGCGTCGGTGCTGAGCCGCCCCGATCGCTCGAGCAGCCCGTCGTCGACGCGATCCGCGCTGTCGAAGCGGAGCTCGTCGCCGACGGCGTGGACGCCGCCTCATGGCGGTGGACGCTGACGTGGCTCGAACGCCGCCCCGTGGTCGAGCTCGACGATGGCACGACGATCACCGTCGGTCGCGACGGCACGGTGGCGACGAATGCCCCGGCTGACGACGAGGAAGACGGCCTGGGTCTCGCGCCCGGTGACCTCGGGGAGCCGTCCGACACCGCCGAGGTCATCGCGGAGATCGCATCGAACCCCTTCCTCTCACGCTCGACCCTCCCCCACGGGCTCCCGCCCTTCGGCGAGATCCACGACGCGCACTTCGCCGAGGCGTTCGCGATCGGGATCGAGGAGCAGGCGGCGGAGATCGCGGCGATCACCGGCAATCCCGAGCCAGCGACATTCGCCAACACCCTGGTGCCGCTCGAGCTGAGCGGACAGACGCTCGCTCGCGTGAGCACGGTCTTCTGGAACCTCAGCTCGGCAGACTCGACGCCGTTCCTCCGCGCGCTGGAGGAGGAGTGGTCGCCACGGCTCTCGGCCCACTGGGACTCGATCATCCTCGACGCGGCACTCTACGAGCGCGTCACGCGGGTCCACGAGGCCCTCGATGTCGACCCCTCGCTCACGGCCGAGGATCGCTACCTCGTCGAGCGCTGGCACACCGAGATGACGCTCGCCGGTGCCGGGCTCGACCGCGCGGCGAAAGCCGAAGTCGCTGCCATCAACGAGCGCCTCAGCGCGCTCACGACGAAGTTCGACGCCGACCTCCTCGCCGACACGAATGACCTCGCGGTGCACATCGAGTCGCCGCACGAGCTCGCGGGACTCAGCGAGGCGGAGATCTCGGCCGCCGCCCGCGCCGCGGCCGATCGTGGCCTCGACGGCTACCTCGTGTCGCTCGTGCTGCCCACCGGTCACCCCTGGCTCGCGCAGCTCGAGCGCGCCGATGTCCGCGGCCGCATCATGTGGGCCTCGCGCGAGCGCGGCGCCCGGGGCGGCGACCACGACACGCGGGCCACGCTGCTCGAGATCGTGCGGCTGCGAGCCCACCGAGCCCGCTACCTCGGCTTCGCGAACCACGCAGCCTCGGTCACTGCCGACGAGACCGCCGGCACGCCGGAGCGCGTCAGCGAGCTCCTCGAGCGGCTTGCGCCAGTCGCCGCCGCGAATGCGCGCCGCGAGCGCGATCGGCTCCGCGAGCTCGCGGGTGGCGAGATCCTCGCCTCCGACTGGGCGTACTGGACTGAGCAGGTCAGGGCCCGCGACTACGACATCGACACCGCGGCGCTCCGACCGTGGTTCGAGGCCGAGCGGGTCCTCCAGGACGGCGTGTTCTTTGCCGCGAACCGTCTCTACGGGCTGACCTTCACCGAGCGCGACGACCTCCCGGCCTACCACCCCGATGTGCGGGTCTTCGAGGTCGCGGACGACGACGGCTCACCGGTCGGGCTCTTTCTCCTCGACCTGTACACGCGCGACTCGAAACGCGGTGGCGCGTGGATGAACAGCCTCGTGACGACGGCATCTCTCCTCGAGCAGGAGACCGCGATCGTCGTCAACAACCTCAACGTCCCGCGTCCGGCGGAGGGCGAGCCGACGCTCCTGACCTTCGACGAGGTCGAGACCCTCTTCCATGAGTTCGGGCACGCGCTGCACGGCCTCATGGCGCGCGTGACCTACCCGAAGTTCGCCGGGACGAATGTCTACCGCGACTTCGTCGAGTTCCCGAGCCAGGTCAACGAGATGTGGATGCTGTGGCCAGACGTGCTCCGCAACTACGCGAAGCACTACGAGACCGGCGCGCCGCTCGATGAGGCGATCGTCGAGCGCATCCTCGCGAGCACGGCATTCAATCAGGGGTTCGAGACGAGCGAGTACCTCGCCGCCGCGATCCTCGACCAGGCATGGCACGCGCTCACACCGGAGGAGGCGGAGGCGGTGAGCGACGTCGGCGAGTTCGAGCGAGGCGTGCTCGCGCGCGTCGGTCTCGACGAACCTGCTGTCCCGCCGCGCTACCAGAGCTCGTACTTCGCCCACGTCTTCGCGGGCGGGTACGACGCCGGGTACTACTCGTACATCTGGTCTGAGGTCCTCGACGCCGACACGGTGGAGTGGTTCACGGAGCACGGCGGGCTGACCCGCGAGAACGGCGATCGATTCCGCCGGCTCCTCCTCGGCATCGGCGGCTCGAAGGACCCGCTCCAGGCGTACCGCGAGTTCAGGGGGCGTGACGCTGAGATCCAGCCGCTCCTGGAGCGGCGCGGCCTCGCATGAAGCGCTGGGCACCCGTCGTCGCGCTTCTCGCCGCGACGCTGTTCTGGGCGGGAAACTACGTCTTCGCTGCCGAAGCCGTGCACACGGTCGATGCGTGGTCGCTCTCGCTGCTCCGCTGGGCGCCCGCGGCCATCATCCTCCTCGTGCTCGGCGCGATCATCGAGCGGCCGGACTGGCGGCTCGTCCTGCGCCGACTCCCCCGCCTCGCGGTGATGGGATGCCTCGGCATGATCGGCTTCGGCGCGCTCCTCTACCTCGGGCTGGGCACCACGACAGCGGTCAGCGCCTCGCTCATCGGCGCCCTCGCTCCAGTGCTCATCGCGATCGGCGCGGCGATCTTCCTGCGCGAGCGAGCGGGTTGGAGAGCGTTCGCGGGACTGCCCATCGCGCTCGCAGGCGTGGCATTCGTCGTCTCGAAGGGCTCGCTCGAGACCTTCACGCACCTGCAGATCACCGAGGGCGACCTGTGGGTCATCCTCGCGACCACCTGCTGGGCCGCCTACACGATCCTCGGCCGCAAGCCGCTCGGCATCCCTGCGCTCACCTCGACGGGGACACAGGCCGCCGTCGCCACGATCGTCCTCATCCCCATCGTCGCGGTGACCGGCCTCCACCTGCCGCAGACGGCCGAGGTGTGGGGCATCCTCGCCTTCATCATCGTCTTCCCCTCGGTCGGCTCATACGTCCTCTGGGGCGCTGCGCTGCGCTCGTTCCGCGCCGCCAACGCGGGCATCTTCCTCAACCTCATCCCCGTGTTCACGGTCATCATCGCGGTCGCGATCGGCAAGGGCATCGACATCGCGGAGATCTTCGGCGGACTGCTCGTCCTCGGCGGCGTGCTCCTCGCCACGATCCCGCGGCGACGCAGGGCCATCGAGGTCAGTCCGCCGTCCTAGCGCGCGCTGTCGTCCTCGGACTATGCCTCCGACTGCGACTCGGAGCCGGGGCGCGTCGGCGCCGACTCCTCCGCAGGCTCCGCGGGGTCCGGGATCTCGTGCGGCCGGTAGGACGGCAGCCTGCTCGCCGGCAGGATCGCGACGGCACTCACCCCCGCGAGGATGAGCAGACCGAGCCGCAGTGCCGCGAGCCTCGCCTCCTCATTGAGCGCGACCGCAGCAGCCACCTGGTCGGGCGATGCATCCGTCTCCGCAAGGATCTCCTCGAGCCGGTCATTCGACACGAAATTGGGGCTGTCGAGATCGACCTCGGGATCGGCCTGGGCGAGGACCGGGATGTAGTCCGCGACGGCCCCCTCGGTGTGCCGTGCGGCTCTCGCGAAGGCGCGCTCCAGGATATGGTCGATCTCCGTCGGCCCCGGTGGTGCTCCGGTGTGCGCAGCCTGCGCGACATCGTGGACATCGAGATCCATGGCCCTCGCTTCCGCTCGGCGCGGCCAGGCTATGCCTCGGCGCGCCCGCTGGGCAGGGGCAGGATCGAATGTGTCAGGACGGGCGTCTCGGCACCCCGACCACTGATCGCTGGGGGCGTCCTCAGCGACTAGGCGGACTTCTCCTGGCGGCGCGCCGGCCGCGGGACGATCGTCGGCGCGGCATTCGACACGACGGCCTCGCGAGTCACGATGACGCGACCGACGTGGTCGTCGCTCGGGACATCGAACATGATCGGTCCGAGGACCTCTTCCATGATCGCGCGGAGGCCGCGAGCCCCCGTCTGGCGGAGCACCGCGAGGTCGGCGATCGCCTCGAGCGCGTCCTGCTCGAACTCGAGCTCGACGCCATCGAGCTCGAACATGCGCTGGTACTGGCGCACGAGCGCGTTGCGCGGTTCGGTGAGGATCTGCATGAGCGCAGCCTGATCGAGCGGAGAGACCGTCGTGACGACTGGAAGACGACCGATGAACTCGGGGATGAGCCCGAACTTGTGGAGGTCCTCAGGCAGCACCTCGGCGAAGAGGTCGACCTCGTCGAGCTTCGAGTGGAGCTGGGCTCCGAACCCGATGCCCTTCTTGCCGACGCGCGCCGAGATGATCTCCTCGAGGCCCGCGAACGCGCCCGCGACGATGAAGAGGACATTCGTCGTGTCGATCTGGATGAACTCCTGGTGCGGGTGCTTGCGGCCGCCCTGCGGGGGGACGCTCGCCACGGTGCCCTCGAGGATCTTCAGCAGGGCCTGCTGCACGCCCTCGCCGGAGACATCGCGCGTGATCGACGGGTTCTCCGCCTTGCGGGCGATCTTGTCGACCTCGTCGATGTAGATGATCCCCTGCTCAGCGCGCTTGACGTCGTAGTCGGCGGCCTGGATGAGCTTGAGGAGGATGTTCTCGACATCCTCGCCGACATAGCCCGCCTCGGTGAGCGCCGTCGCGTCGGCGACCGCGAATGGGACATTCAGTCGCTTCGCGAGCGTCTGGGCGAGGTAGGTCTTGCCACAGCCGGTCGGCCCGATGAGGAGGATGTTGCTCTTGGCGATCTCGACGGACTCGTCATCAGCCGAGTGGAGCGCGCCTGCTGCGCGGACGCGCTTGTAGTGGTTGTAGACGGCGACGGAGAGGGCGCGCTTCGCCGCCTCCTGGCCGATGACGTACTCCTCGAGGAAGGCGAAGATCTCGCGCGGCTTCGGCAGCTCGAAATCGACGACCTCGGTCTCCTCGGACTCCGCGAGACGCTCGGCGATGATCTCGTTGCACAGCTCGACGCACTCGTCGCAGATGTAGACGCTCGGGCCCGCGATGAGCTGCTGCACCTGCTTCTGCGTCTTGCCGCAGAACGAGCACTTGAGCAGGTCGGTGCTCTCACCGATTCGTGCCATGCGCAGCTCCTCAGATCGTGGTTTTTCGAGCCTAGCCGCAATCCCCCGACACTCACGGGAGAATGGACTGCGTGCCACATCGTGTCTCAGCGCCCTTCCATGTCGCCCGCCGCGCCCTCGCCGGCGCGCTGCTCGCCTCGGCGATCCTCCTCGGTCTCGGTGCGGCGGTGATCGCCTCCGCGGCACCGGCGAGTGCCCACAGCGAGATCATCGATTCGGTGCCGCGCGCGGGTGAGACGCTCACCCAGCTCCCCGAGGAGTTCTCGGTCACGGCGAACGAATCGCTCGCTGTCCTTCCCGAAGGTTTCGCACTCGAGATCGTCGATGCGATGGGGCGCCACTTCGAGACGGGCAGGACCTCGGTGAGCGGCCCCACCCTCTCGACCGAGGCGGTGCTCGGCGAGGCCGGCGAGTACCGGCTCATCTACCAGGTCGTCTCCGGCGACGGTCACCCCGTGGCTGGCACGATCGCATTCACCTGGGCTCCCGACGGCTCGGTGACGCCGAGCGATCCGAATGCCAGCGGCATCCCCACGACGGTCGTTCCCGCCGATCCCGGGGAGACGGGAGACGGGACCGGGACCGGCGCTGGGGCACTCGAAGGCCCCATGCTGGCGCTCGCGATCATCGTGCCCGTCGTCATCGTCGCGGGTCTCGTCGTGACGCTCATCATCACGCTGCGGCGGCGCGGCCAGCTCTGATCCAGAGCGATCACGGCGCATGCTCTGCGCCGCGTCCCCGCGCGCCCTGATCCGGCGGTGAGCGACACGCCCTCGGCTTGATTCATTCGAACATATGTTCGATGATTCTGGACATGGCTGCATCGTCCCCCGTCCGCGCGACCCCTGAGGAGGTCACTCGGCTGCGCGCCGAGATCGCGCGCATCGAGCGGACGAATCGCGTGGGGAGCGACAGCAGGCTCCTGCCCGTCCCGACGGGCATCGCGCGGCTCCTGCCGGAGGGCGGACTGCGCGCCGGCGCCATGTACTCCTTCGCACCTTCGATGCCGCTTCTGACGGCCCTCCTCGCTGAGCCGTCGAAGGCCGGCGCGTGGTGCGCTGTCCTCGGCATGCCGGACCTCGGGGCCGAAGCGGCGGCAGAGGCCGGCATCGATCTCTCCCGGCTCGCGATCATCCCCTGCCCCGGCGAGCGCTGGCTCGGCGTCGCATCCGCGATCGCCGAGGTCGTGGGGGTTATCGCGCTCAGACCGGGAGGGAGGATCGGCGATCGCGATGTCTCCCGCCTCTCGGCGCGGCTCAGGGAGCGCGGCACAGTCCTCCTCGTCGAAGGCTCCTGGCAGCAGGCCGAGGCCGCCATCGGTGTCGAGGACCTCGCATGGAGCGGACTCGGCATCGGGCACGGGCACATCGAGCGACTCGAGGCCACGATCGTCGTCGCCTCCCGGCGCTCGCCTGCACCGCGGAGGGGGCGGACGATCCTCGTCGGGGCCCCCGGTCCCGCGATCCCGCTGCGGGGACGCGAGCAGGGCGACACGGGTGGACACGACACGGGTGGACACGACACGGGTGGGCTCGAGACGGGTGGGCTCGAGCGAGGCGAGGGGGCATCGAGCGAGCCGACTGGGCTCCGGGCCGTCGAGCTGCGGGCGGTCGGCTGATGGAGCGCTGTCTCGTCCTCTGGTACCCGGACTGGCCCGTCACGGCCCTCATCCGCAGTCGAGAGCTGCGGCTGGGTGACGACGATCCCGTCGCGGTCATCGCAGGCAACCACGTCGTCGCATGCTCGGCGAGCGCCCGCGCCGACGGCGTGCGACGCGGCATGCGACGCAGGGACGCGCAGTCCCGGAGCCCCCGGCTGCGCATCGCCGCCGAGGATCCCGCGCGCGACGCGCGCGAGTTCATGCCGATCGTCGACCGGATCGAGCGCTTCTCTCCCGGGCTGCAGCTCCTCAGGCCCGGGCTCTGCGCCCTGCGCATCCGGGGGCCGGCACGGTACTACGGCGGGGAGCTGCCCGCCGCCCTCGCGCTCCTCGGCCTGCTGGATTCGGAGGGCATCGGCGGGGCCAGAGCGGGCATCGCCGACGGGCGATTCGCCGCGGAGCATGCCGCCCGCGCCGCGGAGCACGCGCTCGTGGTCCCGGAAGGGGGCGCTGCGGCATTCCTCAGCCCGCTCCCCGTGACGGTGCTCGGCGACGAGCGGCTCGCAGAGCTCCTCGAGCAGCTCGGGATCCGGACGCTCGGGGCATTCGCCCAGCTCGATGCGCGGAGCGTGCTCGATCGATTCGGACCGAGTGGCGCGATGCTCCACGCCCTCGCGGCGGGCGACGACAGCAGACGGATCGAGCCGCGCGCCGTCCCGCCCGAGCTCCATCAGGAGGTGTCATTCGAGCCGCCCGTCATGCTCGCAGAGCAGGTGGCATTCGGCGTGCGGATCACAGCCGATCACTTCATCGAAGGGCTCACGAACGCGGGACTCGCCTGCACGGAGCTGCGGGTGGAGCTCACGAGCCCCGACGGCGACGGCCTCGAGCGCGTGTGGGCGCACCCCGCGTCATTCGATGCCGCGGCCATCGTCGATCGCGTGCGATGGCAGCTCGAGGGCGCGCTCAGCGGAGGAGGGGCGCTCCGCGGCGGCGTGAGTCTCGTACGGCTCGTGCCGGAGGCGGTCGGCGCGATCGGCGCCCACGAGCCGGGTCTCTTCGGCCGCGGAGTCGATGAGCGCGTCTCACACGCGCTCTCGCGAGTGCAGGCGATGCTCGGCCACCGCGGGGTCGTCACCGCCTCGATCGGCGGGGGGAGGCGACTCGCGGAGCGGAGCGTCTACACCCCCTGGGGCGACCGGCCCCCTCCTCCGCCGAGGGAGCGGCGACCATGGCCGGGATCGCTGCCAGCACCCCACCCATCGACCGTCTACTCGCGCCCAATCCCCATCGGCGTCGAAGGTGAGCGCGGTCAGGTGATCGAGGTCGGCGAGCGCGAGACCCTCTCCGGGGAGCCGGCATGGATCCTCGCCGGCGGACGGCGACGACGCATCACCGCATGGGCGGGGCCGTGGCCGCTCATCGAGCGCGGCTGGGACCCCAAGGAGGTCCGGAGAGCACACCGATTCCAGGCGGTCGATGCCGCGGGAGGTGCGTGGGCACTCCTCCTCGAAGACGGCGACTGGTCGGTCGAGGGGCGGTACGACTGATGGGATTCAACAACCCATCGATGCCGTGGTCGGAGCTCGTCAAGACACTCGAAGGCCGCGTCCCCGAGGACAAGCCCGATGCACCCATCACGTGGCGTCGCGGGCCATACACTCCGCCGCCCATCGAGCGACCTCGCGACGTCGTGCCCTACGCGGAGCTCCACGCGCACTCCTCGTTCTCCTTCCTCGACGGTGCGACCGGCCCCGCGGCGCTCGTCGAGGAGGCCGAGCGGCTCGGGCTCACGGCGCTCGCGCTCACCGACCATGACGGGTACTACGGGATCGCGAGATTCGCCGAGGCTGCCGAGACGACGAGCGTCAGGACGGTGTTCGGCGCCGAGCTCTCGACCGGACTCGATGCACCGCAGCAGGGAGTGCCGGACCCGGTCGGCGAGCACCTCCTCGTCCTCGCGCGCGGCCTCGATGGCTACCACCGTCTCTCGAGCGTCATCACCGCCGCCCAGCTCCGCGGTGGCGAGAAAGGCCGGCCGCTCTACGATCTCGACGAGCTCGCCGCCCATCGCGACCACCTCATCGTCCTCACCGGCTGTCGCAAAGGAGCCGTGCGGCGCGCACTCGCGGATGGCGGCACGAGCGCGGCAGGTCGGGCGCTCGATCGACTCGTCGCGATGTTCGGCACCGACGGCGTCATCGTCGAGCTCACCGATCATGGCGAGCCGCTCGACTCGAGCCGCAACGACGCCCTCCACGAGCTCGCCATCGCGCGCGGACTGCCATTCATCGCGACGAACAACGTCCACTACGCGCGACCGGAGCAGGCGCGCCTCGCCGCCGCGATCGCCGCGGTCCGCGCCGGGCGCTCCCTCGATGAGCTCGACGGCTGGCTGCCCGCGCACGAATCCGCGCACCTGCGCTCCGGCGCCGAGATGCAGCGCCGCTTCCGGCGCTACCCAGGCGCCGTAGCCACGACCGTCGAGATCGCGGATGCCGCGGCATTCTCCCTCAGGAGGGCGAAGCCCGCGCTCCCCCGCTGGGACGTCCCCGCGGGGCACACACCCATGTCGTGGCTCAGGCACCTCGTATGGGAGGCGGTCCCTGAGTACTACCCCGAGCTCGACGACGCGGGTCGTCAGCGCATCGCGCACGAGCTCGACATCATCGAGGCGAAGGACTTCCCCGGGTACTTCCTCATCGTCCACGACATCGTCGCGGAGGCGAGGCGACGCGGGATCCTGTGCCAGGGGCGAGGGAGCGCGGCGGCGAGCGCCGTGTGCTACCTGCTCGGGATCACCGCGGTCGACGCGATCTACTTCGACCTGCCGTTCGAGCGGTTCCTCTCCGCGCTGCGCGACGAAGAGCCCGACATCGACGTCGACTTCGACAGCGAGCGCCGCGAGGAGATCATCCAGTACGTCTACGAGCGGTACGGGCGGGAGCGCGCAGCACAGGTGTGCAACGTCATCCAGTACCGCCCCAAGAACGCCGTGCGCGACATGGCTCGCGCACTCGGCTACTCGCCGGGGCAGCAGGATGCCTTCGCGAAGGCGATCGAACGCTACGACCTCGGACGCGCTGAGGCCGACGGCATCCCGCCGCAGGTCATGGACTACGCGAGCGAGCTCCTCAAAGCACCGCGGCACCTCGGCATCCACTCCGGCGGCATGGTCCTCACCGAGCGCCCCGTCGGCGAAATTGTGCCCATCGAGCACGCGCGCATGGAGCGGCGCACCGTCATCCAGTGGGACAAGGACGATGCCGCGTGGATGGGCCTCGTGAAGTTCGACCTCCTCGGGCTCGGGATGCTCGCGGCGCTCCAGCGGACCTTCGACCTCGTCGAGCGGGCGACGGGCAGGCGCTGGACGCTCGCGACGATCCCGAAGGAGGAGCCAGCCGTCTACGACATGCTGTGCCGCGCCGACTCGATCGGGGTCTTCCAGGTCGAATCCCGCGCGCAGATGGGGCTCCTCCCCCGCCTGCGGCCGCGGTGCTTCTACGACCTCGCGATCCAGATCGCGCTCATCCGACCCGGTCCCATCCAGGGCGGCGCGGTCCACCCCTTCGTGCGGCGCAAGATGGGCGCAGAGCCCATCACCTACCCGCACCCCAAGCTGGAGCCCGTGCTCGAGCGCACCCTCGGGATCCCCGTGTTCCAGGAGCAGCTCATGCAGATGGCGATGGCGATCGGCGAATGCTCGCCGGAGGACGCCGATCTCCTCCGCAGGGCCATGGGCTCCAAGCGCGGACTCGAGCGCATCGAGAAGGTCCGCGAGCAGCTCTACCGCGGCATGGCGATGAACGGCCTCACCGGGGAGGCCGCCGACGCCATCTACCGGCAGATCCAGGCCTTCGCGAACTTCGGCTTCGCCGAAAGCCACTCGCTGTCCTTCGCGCTCCTCGTCTACGCGAGCTCGTGGCTGAAACTCCACTACCCCGCGGCATTTCTCGCCGGGCTCCTCGATTCGCAGCCGATGGGCTTCTACTCACCAGCGACCCTCGTCGGCGACGCGCGTCGGCACGGCGTCGTGATCGCGCGCCCCGACCTCCAGCGCTCGGGCGTCGGCTGCACGCTCGAACCGCTCGACGCGACCGGTGCGAGGCGAGGCGCCTCCGGGATGCAGGCGGAGGGGACGCGGTGGGATGAGGCATTCGCGGTCCGGCTGGGTCTCGCGGAGGTGACCTCGATCGGCCGGGATGTCGCGGCCGCGATCGTCACGGAGCGCGAGCGCGGCGGCGCCTACACCTCGCTCAACGACCTCACGCGACGCACGGGCCTCACGGGACGACAGCTCGAGGCCCTCGCGACGGCGGGAGCATTCGAATGCCTCGGCCTCCGCCGACGCGAAGCCCTGTGGCAGGCGGGTGCGGCCGCGCGCGACCGGCCGGAGTTCCTCGCCGGGACGACCGTCGCCGTGCAGCCGCCGCTGTTCGCCGATCAGACGGCGTTCGAGGTCCTCACGGATGACCTGAGGTCGACCGGGGTGAGCACGTCCGACCACCCGATCGCGCACTTCCGCGAGCATCTCCGTGCGCGCGGCGTCCTCGCCTCAGCGGACCTCAGGACCGCGGAGTCGGGTCGACGGATCGAGATCGCCGGACTCGTGACGCATCGTCAGCGGCCTGCGACGGCCTCGGGCATCACCTTCATCAACCTCGAGGATGAGCATGGCCTCGTGAACGTGATCTGCTCGCGCGGCGTGTGGGAGCGGTACCGGAAGCTCGCGCGGAATGCGCCCGCACTCATCATCCGCGGCGTGCTCGAGCGATCGGATGAGGGGGTCGTGAACGTCCTCGCCGATCGCTTCGAGTCGCTGTCGACTGGCGTGCGGCACGCATCACGCGACTTCCGCTGAGGGGGCAGGGCGGACGAGCGGAACGGCAGACATGCAGAGAGCCGGCCGCACCCGAAGGTGTGACCGGCTCTGCAGCGGGAGTGCCCCGGCTCAGCGGACGAGCGCCGCGGGTGCGCTCTTGCGCGAGGTGAGGACCTGGTCGATGAGGCCGTACTCGACCGCGTCAGCCGCCGAGAGCGTCTTGTCGCGCTCGATGTCGAGGCTGACCTCCTCCTTGCTCTTGTTGGAGTGGCGAGCGAGGGTGTCCTCGAGCCATTCGCGGGAGCGCAGGATCTCGGCCGCCTGGATCTCGATGTCGGATGCCTGACCCTGACCGCCGCCGTGGACTGCGGGCTGGTGGATGAGGATGCGCGAGTTCGGGAGCGCGAGACGCTTGCCCGGGGCACCACCGGCTGCGATGACCGCTGCGGCGGAGGCCGCGAGGCCCAGGACAACCGTCTGCACCTGCGGGCGGATGTACTGCATCGTGTCGTAGATCGCCGTCATGGCCGTGAAGGAGCCGCCGGGCGAGTTGATGTACATGATGATGTCGCGGTCGGGGTCCTGGCTCTCGAGGACGAGGAGCTGCGCCATGACGTCGTCAGCGCTCGCGTCGTCGACCTGCACGCCGAGGAAGATGATGCGGTCCTCGAAGAGCTTCGCGTAGGGGTCCTGGCGCTTGTAGCCGTAGGCGGTGCGCTCCTCGAATGTGGGGAGGATGTACCGGGCCTCGGGGATGTAGAGGTTGCCCATGTTTCTGCCTGTGCCTTCCGTGTCCCTGATGCCTACGCCGCGGTCCCGCCGCCGCCGACGACGTCGGCTGCGGACTTGCGGATGTGGTCGACGAAGCCGTACTCGAGCGCCTCTTCCGCGGTGAACCAGCGGTCGCGGTCGCCGTCGGCGTTGACCTGCTCGACGGTCTTGCCAGTCGCCTCTGCCGTGATGGCGGCGAGACGGTGCTTCATGTCGACGATGAGCTTCGCCTGGGTCTGAATGTCGGAGGCTGTACCACCGAATCCACCATGCGGCTGGTGGAGGAGGACTCGCGCGTTCGGCGTGATGTAGCGCTTGCCCTTGGTGCCGGCGGTGAGGAGCAGCTGCCCCATCGAGGCCGCCATGCCGATGCCGACGGTGACGATGTCATTCGGGACGAACTGCATCGTGTCGTAGATCGCCATACCCGCGGTGATCGAGCCACCGGGCGAGTTGATGTAGAGGTAGATGTCCTTCTTGTCGTCCTCGGCGGCGAGCAGAAGGAGCTTCGCTGCGATCTCGTTCGCGTTCTCGTCTCGAACTTCCGAACCGAGCCAGATGATGCGGTCCTTCAGCAGTCGGTCGAAGACGCTCGGCGTGAATGACGGTTCGGCCATGGTGTTGAGCTCCTTGGTTTTGCGTTGCGTAAGGACACTAACGGAGCGCCACGACTCGCCATGCCCCTGTTCGCCGTGGGCAGAGTCGCGCCGCGCCACGCCGAGGCGGCACCCAGGTACGGGCCCGACCGCCGCCCCCGCTGGGCTCACGGCACCCGAAGCGGCTCGGCCCTCCAGAGGCTCACTGCGGCGCACGAGGCGACGATGCACTGCGCTGCCACGAACGACCAGAACACGGCGGCACCCGAGGTCATGACGGCGGTCCACGCGATCGTCACATCGGTCGCCCGCAGCCGGCACCCTTCACGGACGAGCCCGCGCGCCTCGTTCCCGCGCATCGCCGCGACCCGCGCGACGTGGGTCCTCCCCGGGCACGGCGCGCCTTGGAGCGGCGGCGTCGATGCGGCGATCGCTGCGTACGAGGCGGCCGCTCGGACAGCCCAGACGAGCCACACGCCCTGACCCGGCCGCGCCTGCCAGAGCCCGCGGATCAGCGCAGCCGCTGGCAGCGCGGGCAGTAGTGGCTGGATCGGTTCATGAATGCCTCGCGCACGATCGCGCGCCCGCACCGGTGGCACGGCTGACCGGCCCGGCCATAGGCATTCAGCGACCGGGAGAAGTACCCGGACTGGCCGTTCACGTTCACGTACTGCGCATCGAAGCTCGTGCCGCCCTCCGACAGCGCTCGCACCATGACCGCGCGCGCTTCCTCGATGACCCGGCGGGCCGCCTGGGCACTGAGCGTCGAGGCGATGGTCCGCGGATGCACGCGCGCCGCCCAGAGCGCCTCGTCCGCGTAGATGTTGCCGATGCCGGAGACGAGCGTCTGGTCGAGGAGCGCGCGCTTCACCTCGGTGCGCTTCATCCGCAGTCGCCGGATGAATGCCTCGTCATCGAAGCGCGGATCGAGCGGGTCGAGCGCGATGTGCGCGACGCTCGCGGGGACGTCGGGCCATGCGAATGCCTCGCCGCCGCGACGGCCCACGCGGGCCGCGAGCGGATCCGCCGCCATCGCCTCGACCGCGAGCGAACCGAACGTCCGCTGATCGACGAAGTCGATCCGCACCGCACCGCCGGGCCCGTCTACCCACAGCTGGACTCGCACGTGCCGCTCCGGCGCCGTCGTCTCGTCGCGCAGGAGCACCTGGCCGGACATGCCGAGGTGCGCGAGGAGCGCCTCGCCGCGCTCCGCGACCGGCACCCAGAGGAACTTCCCGCGGCGGACGGGTGCACCGAGCACCGCTCCCGCGAGGCGAGACTCGAAGTCGGCCACGCCGCCGACATGCCGCGTCACCCCGCGCGGATCGACGACCGAGACGGCCTCGACGCGAGCGCCGGTCACCGCAGGTGCGAGCCCGAGTCGTACGACCTCGACCTCAGGAAGCTCCGGCACCGCCGGCCTTCAGGAGCTCGATCGCAGCGATCGCAGCAGCGGATTCGGCAGCCTTCTTGGAGGTGCCGTGGCCCTCGCCGACGACCTCCCCGCCCACCTCGACAGTCGCGGTGAAACTCCGCGCGTGATCCGGGCCCGTGCCCACGACCTGGTACTTGGGTGCGGAGACGCCGCGCTCGACGGAGAGCTCCTGCAGGAAGGTCTTCGGGTCCATCGCGATGCCGAAGCGATCAGGATCCTCCATGAGGGGCTCGACGAGCCGCAGCACGAGGTCGCGAGCCTCGTCGGGGCCTGCGGAGAGGTAGGCCGCGCCGATGACCGCTTCGAGCGTGTCGGCGAGGATCGAGGACTTGTCATCCCCGCCCGTCAGGGTCTCGCCCCTCCCGAGGCGGATCCACGCGCCGAGGCCGATGCGGCGCGCGATCTCGGCCAGCGCGAGCGTGGAGACGAGCGATGCGCGTCGCCTCGCGAGATCACCCTCCGAGATGTCAGGGAACCGCCGGAAGAGCATGACGGTGACGGCGAGTCCGAGCACGGAGTCGCCGAGGAATTCGAGACGCTCCGAATGCTCCGAGCCGGGGTGCTCGTACGCGTACGAGCGATGGGTGAGCGCGACGACGAGAAGCTCGGGGTCGATGTCGACCCCGAGCTTCTCGGAGAGTTCCTGGAGCGAGTTCACCCGCTCGGACTCAGACGTCGGCGACCTTGCGGCCCTTGTACTCGAGGTACAGCTCGGTGCCCACGGAGTCGGTGACGACCTTCGCGCGGTGCGGCAGCGAGTAGACGGTCTTGCCGCCCTCGACGGACTTGACCAGCGGCGGCACGTCGGCCTTCCACTGCGAACGGCGCATGCGGGTCGAAGCCCGCGACATCTTGCGCTTGGGAACTGCCATCACTGTCTCCTATTCGGGAAGCTGTTCATCGGACTTCTCAGGTTCGGTCTCGACCAGCCCGCTCAGCGCGGCCCAGCGTGGATCGACGGGCACCTCGTGGTGATGTCCCGGATGATCCAGCAGCCGCACCCCGCACTGTGGGCAGAGGCCTTCGCAGTCCTCCTGGCAGACCGGTTGGAACGGCAGTGAGGGCACCACCGTGTCCCTGACTACCTGCTCCAGATCGAGCTCGTCGCCCTGGATCTGGTAGTCGAAATCCGACGCTCCAGAATACGCGAAAAGCTCTTGGAAATCGACTCGGAGGCTCCGCGTGATGGGCGTGAGGCATCTGACGCACTCCCCCGCGAGCTCGCCGACGATGTCCGCGGTGACGAGAATCCCGTCATGCAGCGACTCGAGACGGCCCTCGATCGCCAGCTCGGAACCCTCCGGGACGCCGATCACGGCATTGCCGAATGCCTCGGGCACGTCGACGACCATTGCGAAGTCGCGAGTGCTCCCCGCCCGTCGGTCGACGTCGCGGAGGTTCAGCACGTATGGGCCGCTCATGGTGTGCTCCTCAAGCTTCTCGGACTGTGACGAAGGCTCGCTGCGCCGCGGCTCAGTAGCCGAGCGCGGTGAGCGCCGCGTCGTAGATCTCGATCGCGCGCGCGACCTCATCGTCGGTCACGGTGCACGGCGGGACGACGTGGATGCGGTTCTCCGCGGTGAACGGCAGGAGACCGCGCTGCACGAGCTCGGCCTTGATCTCGTTGACGACCGAGACCGGGACCGGCTCCTTGGTGGCGCGGTCGGTGACGAGGTCGAGCGCCCAGAAGACACCGAGACCTCGCACATCGCCGATGATCGCGTGACGCTCCGCGAGCCCTCGCAGGGCGGGACCGAGGACGTCGCGGCCGATGCGCTCGGCATTCTCCACGACGCCTTCCTCCTCCATCGCCTCGATCGTGGCCACGACCGAGGCCGCCGCGAGCGGGTGGCCCGAGTAGGTGAGGCCGCCGGGGAAGACGCGCTCATCGAAGGCGTGGGCGATCGACTCGCGGATCACGACGCCGCCGACGGGGACATAGCCGGAGTTGGAGCCCTTGGCGAAGGTGATGAGGTCGGGGACGGCGCGCGTCGGGTTGACCTCGGGGTTCTGCCACGCAAACCACGAACCCGTGCGGCCGAAGCCGGCCATGACCTCATCGGCGATCCACAGGATGCCGTAGCGGTCGGCGAGCTCGCGGACCCCCGCGAGGTAGCCCGGCGGAGGGGCGAAGATGCCGGCCGTGCCCGGCACAGTCTCGAGGAGGATCGCGGCGATCGTCGCAGGCCCCTCGGCGATGATCGTGTGCTCGAGGTGCTGGAGTGCGCGCTCGGTCTCCTGCTCCGGGGAGTCGGACCAGAACTCGCTGCGGTACGGGAACGGGCCCCAGAAGTGGACGTGGCCGCGCGCGAACTCGTTGGGCATGCGGCGCCAGTCACCCGTCGCGTTGATGGCGGCACCCGTGTTGCCGTGGTAGCTGCGGTAGGTCGAGAGGACCTTGTCGCGGCCGGTGACGAGGCGGGCCATGCGGACGGCGTTCTCGATCGCGTCGGCGCCGCCGTTGGTGAAGAACACCTTCTCAAAGGGCGCACCGGCCTTCTGCACGATGTGCTTGGCAGCCTTGCCGCGCGCGAGATTGGCGTGTGCCGGGTTGATCGTGGGGAGCTCTGCGGCCTGCTCCTGGATCGCCGCGACGACCTTGGGATGCAGGTGGCCGATGTTGACGTTGACGAGCTGGGACGAGAAGTCGAGCCAGCGGTTGCCCTCATAGTCCCAGAGCTCGGTGCCAAGCCCGCCGGCGATCACGAGCGGCTTGAGCGCGCCCTGCGCCGACCACGAATGGAAGACGTACGAGCGGTCGAGGTCGTACGTGTGCTGGTTGCTGGTCTCGGTCATCTGGATCGGTCCGTCTTCGGGCGATGAGTGGTGAATGTCCCGGACGCGCCCGTCGAGTCCGGTCCACCTGAAACAGGTGGTGCGGGGCCACTCTCGGCCCCGCACCACCCTATGTCAGACGACTACTGGCCTGCCTCGGTCAGCGTGACCTCGATGGGCTTGTAGTCGGCGCCGTAGACGTCGAAGCCCTCGGCCTCGAGCGCCGTGATGGCCTGCTGGATGTAGTCGTTGCTGTACGCCGTCGCCGGGGGCTCCTCCGTGATGAGGTGCATTCCGTCCTGGTTGACCGCCTCGAGCGCACCGGCGACCGTGCGGTCCCACGCAGCGGAGTCGACGACCCCGACGCCGCCCTTGGCGGGCCAGATGAGCTTGTTGGTCTCGTTGGCCATCCAGAGCTGGTGTACCGGTCCGACGGGGAATGCCGCGGGAGCGTTCGACGCGACGTCCCAGACGATCTGGGCCGCCTCCTCGACGTTGTCGCGCGTGTAGATCCAGCCCTTGATGACCGCCTTGAGGAAGCGCACCGCCGCGTCGACATACGCGGGGTCCTCGAGGCGAGCCGTGTCAGCCCAGATGGCGTCCTGGAGCATGGCGCCCTCGGTGTCCTCGTAGTAGATGACCTCGAGGTCATCCATCGTGTAGAGCTTGCCGGTCTGCGGGTTGATCGTCTCGAGGACCTGCGCGAGCTCGTTGTAGGTCATCGCCTGGGCGGCGTCGACATCACGGTTGAGGAGCGCGTTCATGGAGAAGTCCTGCGTCGTGATGGAGACGGTGGTCGAGTCGAGACCCTCCTTGGCCATGGCCGCGAAGATCTCCCACTCGTTGCCGAAGCCCCACGAGCCGATGCGCTTGCCCTCGAACTCGGCGACGGACTTGATGGGCGTGTCGGCCCACGAGACCTGCGTCGTGCCGGAGCGCTGGAAGATCTGCGCGATGTCGGTGAGCTCGGTCCCGGTCGCCTCGATCGTGCCGAGGACCTTGGGGACCCACGCGATCGCGAAATCGACGTCCCCGGCGATGAGGGCGTCCTGCGGGACGATGTCGCCACCGGACGGGACGATCTCGACGGAGGCGAAGCCCTCCTCCTCGAAGTAGCCGAGCTCGTCGGCGACGAAGTAGCCGGCGAACTGCGCCTGCGGCAGCCACTGGAGCTGGAGCTTGATGTCCGTGATGGGCTCGAACGCCGGAGTCGTGGGCTCGACGGTCTCGCCGCCGGTCTCGGTCGGGGTCGGGGTGGGGGTGCCCGAAGCGCACCCGGTGAGCGTCAGTGCCGCGATCGCGGTCACCGACGCGGCGGCGGTGAGGAAGCCGCGTCTGCTGTGTCGCATGGTGTTCCTTTCAGTGATTGGTGCCGTGGTGATGCTGCAGGCCTGGGCCGAGGCTCAGGATCCCCTCCGCCTCGTCACGAGCCACTCGAGCAGCAGCGTGGCGAGGAAGAACACGAGGCCGACCGCGATCGAGGCGAAGACGAAAGCCCAGGCGAATGCCTGATCCCCCGATTTCGCGACGGTCGCGATCTTGGTGCCGAGGCCGTCGGACGGACCTCCGAAGTATTCGGCGACGAGTGCCGAGATCACCGCGACCGAGCTCGCGATGCGAATGCCGGTCATGAGGTACGGGACCGCGGTCGGCAGCGTGAGGCGGCGGAATGTCTGTGGCCCCGATGCCGAGTATGCGCGGAAGAGATCGCGCTGCACCGGCTTGGTCTGCTTCAGACCTCTGAGGACATTGATGAAGACGGGGACGAACGCCGCGATCGCCGCGATCGCCTGCCTGCCGAACTGGCTCGATGCGCCGAACATCGCGTTGAAGATGGGCGTGAGGGCGACGATCGGGACGACCGCGATCGCCGCGACGATGGGGGCCGCCATCCAGTCGACGACCTTCAGCCAGGCGGCGAGCGCCGCGAGGATGATCGCCACGACAGTGCCCACCAGGAGGCCGATCAGCGCATTGCCGGCCGTGATCCACGTGTGGCTGAGAATGACGCCGAAGTGCTCGACGAAGTCGGCGATGATCGCCGAGGGGCTCGGGACGAGCGCGGTCTTGCCCTGGAGGAAGGTCGCGTAGAGCTGCCAGGCGGCGATGATGATGACGCCCACCGCGATGGGCGAGACGATCTTGAGCGTGCGCTCCGCCGCGACATTCATCGCTCGTTGGCCCTCTCGATGGGCACGCCGTGGAGCGCCTCGCGCACCGCGGTGACCCGCTCGAAGAACTCGGGCGATTCGCGGAGCAGCTCGGGCCGATCATCCCCGAACGGGATGTCGAGCACATCGGTGATGCGGCCGGGCCGCGGCGACATGACGACGACGCGGTCGGAGAGGAACACGGCCTCGGGGATCGAGTGCGTGACGAAGACGACAGCGGCGCCGGTCTGGCCCGTGATGCGCACGAGCTCGGCCTGCATGCGCTCCCGCGTCATCTCATCGAGTGCTCCGAACGGCTCGTCCATGAGGAGCAGCTTCGGGTGCTCGGCGAGCGACCGTGCGATCGCGACGCGCTGCTGCATGCCGCCGGACAGCTCGTCCGGGTAGCGGTCCCGGAAGTCGACGAGGCCCACGAGGCTCACGAGCTCGTCGACGCGACGGCCGCGATCGGCGTGCGGGACACCGTGCAGCTCGAGCGGCAGCGCGATGTTCTGCGCGACCGTCCGCCACGGGAGGAGCCCCGCCTGCTGGAACGCGATCCCGTAGTCCTGGTCGAGTCGCGCCTGCTGCGCCGACTTGCCGAAGACCTCGACGGTCCCCGTCGACGGCCGGTCGAGGTCGGCGATGATGCGCATGAGCGTCGACTTGCCGCAGCCCGACGGGCCGATGAGGGAGACGAATTCGCCGGCCGTGATCTCGAGCTCGATGCCGGAGAGCGCCTGGACCTGCTTCTTCTTCGTGCCGAAGACCTTGTCGACTCCGCTCACGCGCACCGCGGGTGGCGGCGCGTCCAGTTCCTTGGTGACAAACGTGCTCACGCGACGACCTCTCCTCTGCGGAATCGCTTGACGCTCAGACCCAGCACGCCGATCGAGCCGGCGGCGATGAATCCGAGCAGGACTGCGCCGAAGATCGGCGCCCACGGCAGCGCAGGATCGGACGAGGCCGTCTGCGCCATCTGGATGAGCATGCGCCCGATGCCCCCGCCCATGCCGATCGAGACCTCGGCGACGACCGCGCCGATGATGGCATTCGCCGCTGCGAGGCGCAGTGCGGGCAGCAGGTACGGCACGGAGGCCGGGAAGCGCAGGCGGAAGAGCGTCTGCGCATTGCTCGCGGCATAGCTGCGCATGAGATCGCGGTGGATGGCATCCGGCGATGCGAGTCCGCGGAGCGCGCCGACCGCGACCGGGAAGAACGCGAGGTAGGAGGCGATCACCGCGACCGAGAGCCATTCAGGCCAGGGGAATCCCCCGCGATCGACCTGATTGCCGATGCGAGCGACGATCGGCGCAAACGCGATGAGCGGCACCGTCTGGCTCACGATGATCCACGGGAGCAGCCCCCAGCTCAGGAGGCGGAAGCGCTGCATCACGATCGCGAGGACCAGGCCGACGATGACGCCGATGAGGAACCCCGCCGCCGCGATCCCGAGCGTCACGAGCGCACCACCGGCGACCGTGACCCAGAGCGGCGGCGAGCTCGCGCCCGTCGTCGGGTCGAAGAGTCGCGCGAGCATCGCCCACACGTGCGGCATGTTGCGGTCGTCGCTGCGCGGGAGGAACCGCACGCCGGAGCCGGTCTGCCCCTCGATCTCGCCGATCACGAGGCCGTTCTCCGGCCCGAAGAGCTTGTACAGCTCCCAGATCGCCACGACGAACAGGACGCCGATGACGCCCCAGATCCACGGCAGCGCGCGTCTCAAGACTTGGCCCGCACCTTCGTCTGGAGCGCGGGCATGACGGTCTCGCCATAGACGCGGAGGGTCTCCTCCTTGTCGTCGTGCATGAGATACCCGGCGAACTGGTCGACGCCGATCTCCCTGAGCGCCTCGAGCTTCTCGATGTGCTGCTGCGCGGTGCCGAGAATGCAGAAGCGATCGACGATCTCGTCGCTCACGAAGTCGACATGGTCGTTGCCCGCCTTGCCGTGCGAGTTGTAGTCGTAGCCCTCACGCGAGGCGATGTAGTCGGTGAGCGCCTTCGGGACGGCACTGCCTGCATCGCCGTACTTCTTCACGATGTCAGCGACGTGATTGCCGACCATGCCGCCGAACCAGCGATTCTGCTCGCGGGCGTGATCGATGTCGTCGGTGATCATCATGGGCGCGCTCACGCAGAACCTGATCGACATGGGGTCGCGTCCCACGGCCGCCGCAGCCTCGCGGACCGTGCCGATCATCCACTTGGCGATGTCGAGGTCTGCGAGCTGGAGGATGAAGCCGTCGCCGACCTCCCCCGTGAGCTTGAGCGCGAGGGGCCCGTATGCGGCGACCCACACGTCGAGCTGCGAGCCGACCGACCACGGGAACTGCAGGGTCGAGCCGTTGTACTCGACGGGCCGCGAGTTCGCGAGCTCCCGGATGACGTGGATCGACTCGCGCAGCTCGGCAAGCGTCGTGGGCTTCCCGTTCGTGACGCGCACGGCGGAGTCGCCTCGACCGATGCCGCAGATCGTGCGGTTGCCGTACATCTCATTGAGCGTCGCGAAGACGCTCGCCGTCACCGTCCAGTCTCGTGTCGCCGGATTCGTCACGAACGGCCCGACCTTCACCTTCCGCGTCTCCGCGAGGATCTGCGAGTGGATGACGTACGGCTCCTGCCACAGCAGATGCGAGTCGAATGTCCACACATGCGAGAAGCCATACTGCTCGGCGAGCTTCGCGAGGTGCACGACGCGTGACGACGGTGGGTTGGTCTGCAGAACGACACCGAAATCCATGACCTGCTCCGTTCTAGGTGTGGGCTCGATCAGACGAGGTACTGCGACAGCGAACGCTTGACGAACTGGCCGTCGCCCTTCGCGCCGAGGTACTCCCCGCCGTCGACGATGACCTTGCCGCGAGCGATCACCGTGTCGACGTGGCCGTCGATCTCGAACCCCTCCCACGCGGAGTGATCCATGTTCATGTGGTGCGTCTTGCCGTAGCCGATGGACGTGTGGCCCTTCGGGTCGTACACGACGACGTCGCCGTCCGCACCGGGCGCGATGACGCCCTTCTTGCCGTACAGGCCGAACATCCGAGCCGGGGTCGTCGAGGTGAGCTCCACCCAGCGCTCGAGCGTGATCTCGCCCTGGACGACACCCTGGTACATGAGATCCATGCGGTGCTCGACCGATCCGATGCCGTTCGGGATCTTGCGGAAGTCCCCGAGCCCGAGCTCCTTCTGGTCCTTCATGCAGAAGGGGCAGTGGTCGGTCGAGACCATCTGGATGTCATTGGTCCTGAGCGACTGCCACATGGCGTCCTGGTGGCCTTCCGCGCGTGAGCGCAGCGGGGTCGAGCACACCCACTTGGCGCCCTCGAAGTGCCCCCACTGGCTCGAGTCCGCACCGAGGTGCTCCTCGAGCGAGAGATAGAGGTACTGCGGGCAGGTCTCGCCGAAGACGTTCTGCCCACGGTCGCGCGCCCACGCGAGCTGCTCGACCGCCTGCTTCGCCGAGACGTGGACGACGTAGAGCGGTGCACCGGTGAGGTTCGAGAGCATGATCGCGCGGTGCGTCGCCTCCTCCTCCATCTGCCACGCACGCGCGATGCCGTGCCAGTACGGGTCCGTCTTGCCCTGCTCGACGAGCTGCTCGGCGAGGACATCGATGACTGGGCCGTTCTCGGCATGCATCATCGTGAGCAGGCCGGTATCAGCGGCGATCTGCATGGCCCGCAGGATCTGGTCGTCGGTCGCATAGAAGACGCCCGGGTAGGCCATGAACATCTTGAAGGACGTCACGCCCTCGTCGATGAGCTTCGGCATCGCCGCGAGCGAATCGGCGTCGACCCCGCCGATGATCTGGTGGAAGGCGTAGTCGATCGCGCAGTTCCCCGCCGCGAGCTCATGCCAGTGGGACAGGCCGTCGAAGACCCGCTCGCCCGCACGCTGCACGGCGAAGTCGATGATCGTCGTCGTGCCGCCCCAGGCCGCGGCCCGGGTGCCGGTCTCGAAGGTGTCGGAGGCCGAGGTGCCGCCGAAGGGCAGCTGCATATGCGTGTGGGCATCGATCCCGCCCGGGATGACGTACTTGCCCGTCGCATCGATGACGGTGTCGACGGTGCTCGCGAGGTCATGCCCGAGAAGCGTGCTGCCGGGCGCGAGCACCGCCGCAATCGTCTCGCCGTCGATGAGCACATCGGCGAGCGAGGATCCCGTGGCGGACACGACCGTGCCGCCCTTGATGAGTGTGGTAGCCAATTTCGAAGTCCTCCCCGCTTACGGAGCCACAATGTCGCCGTAGGTGTCGGGACGGCGATCGCGATAGAACTGCCAGTTGTCGCGCGCGACGCGGACGAGGTCCATGTCGAGCTCGCGGACGAGGATCTCCTCGTGCTCGGCCGAGCCGATCGCGCCGACGAAGTTGCCCTGCGGGTCGATCACCTGGCTCGAGCCGTAGAAGAACACCGCCTCGTCGCCGTACTCGTTGTCCTCGAGCCCGACGCGGTTCGGCTGCAGGACGAAGTAGCCGTTGGCGACAGCCGCCGCCGGCCCCTCGACCTCCCACAGGCGGTTGCTGAGGCCCGGCTTCGTGGCATTCGGGTTGAAGACGATGTGGGCACCGCGGAGACCGTACTCGCGCCATCCTTCGGGGAAATGGCGGTCGTAGCAGATGTAGGTGCCGATACGTCCGACGGCGGTCTCGAACACGGGGTATCCGAGGTTTCCGGGACGGAAGTAGAACTTCTCCCAGAACTTCTCGACGTGCGGGATGTGGATCTTGCGGTACTTGCCGAGGTACTTCCCGTCGGCGTCCACGACGAGCGTCGTGTTGTAGTAGATCCCCGCGTCGGCCTCCTCGTAGATCGGGAGCACCATGACGATGCCGAGCTCCTTCGCGACGGACTGGAAGCGGGAGAGGATCGGACCGCCCTCGGCGGGCTGCGCGAAGCGGTAGTACTTGGGGTCCTGCGTGATGCCGAAGTACGGCCCGTGGAAGAGCTCCTGGAAGCACACCACCTGCGCGCCCTGCGCGGCCGCGTCGCGGGCGAATCCCTCGTGCTTGTCGATCATCGAGGCCTCGTCACCAGTCCATTTGGTCTGTGTGATCGCTGCAGTAACGACGCTCATCGGAACTCCTTCGTTTGCTGACGTCAGTTAACGGTGACGATATTTCCCTGACGTTACGCCAGGTCACCGGCCGGTTAAACCCCCTCCGGAGGCGGATCCGGGTGCTCGTCAGTGCATCTCGCCGAAGCCTCATCGCCTCCGCGCGCCGGTGGCGACGTCGCCGCCGTCTCCGGTCTCCGTAGGCTAGCGGAATGCCCCCTTCGATCGTCATCCTCGCCGGTGGAGTCGGCGGCTCGAAGTTCGTCCTCGGTGTCCGGGAGCACGCTCGCCGCGCGTGGCCAGACGGCGCCGGAGGGACCACCGCGCGCATCACCGTGATCGCGAATACGGGCGACGACGCGTGGGTCAGCGGCGTGCGCATCCAGCCCGACATCGACTCGCTCATCTATGCGCTCGCCGGGGTCAACGACATCGAACGCGGGTGGGGGCGAGCAGGTGAGACCGAGCGCGTCTCCGCTGAGCTCCGCGAGCTCGGCGCGGGCTGGCCATGGTTCACGCTCGGGGACCTCGATCTCGGCACGCACGTCGCCCGCACGGGCTGGCTCAGAGACGGAATGCCCGTGCACGCGGTCGTCGCGCGACTCGCCGCCCGGTGGCCCATCGGCGTGGAGCTCCTTCCGATGACCGATGCCGAGGTCGATACGCGGGTCATCGTGTCCGCGCCCGAGGCGAGCGAGAGCCTCACCGCGAGCGCTGCCGGGGAGGGGCGCGTCGGCATTCACTTCCAGGAATGGTGGACGCGCTATCGCGCAGGGATTCCCGCACTCGCGTTCGAGCAGCCAGGGATCGCGGAGGCCACGCCAGCGCCCGGCGTCGTCGAGGCGATCGCCGCTGCGGATGTCATCCTCGTCGCCCCATCGAACCCCGTCGTCTCGATCGGCCCGATCCTCGCCGTGCCCGGCATCGCAGATGCGGTGCGGCAGGCCCGCGGCCCGGTCGTCGGCGTCTCCCCCATCATCGGCGGGCGCGTCGTGCGCGGCATGGCGGACGCGTGCCTGTCGACCATCGGCGTCGAGACCGCGGCGGACGCGGTCGGGCGACTCTACGGCGCGAGACCCGATGGCCTGCTCGACGCGTGGCTCATCGCCGAGGAGGACGCGGGACTCGCGGACTCGCTCACGGCCGAGGGACCCCGCGTCCACGTCGAGCCGCTGTGGATGCGCGACCTCGACGCATCGAGTGCGCTCGCGGCCGCCGCGCTCCGTGCGGCTGGGGTGGGCGGCTGAGCCGTCCGCGACCGAGGCTCAGTCGGAGCTCGGCGCGAACCCGCGCGTACGATTCCCGAGGCGCGGCGCGAGTGCCTCGAGGTGCTCGTGCATGTCGACATCGCGACGGAGTCCCCACGTCGCAGGCAGGTGCAGCTCGGTGAAGCCCGCCGCCTGGTGAGCGGCAGCGGACGCGGCGCCGAATGCCGGAGCGAACTCAAGCCCCGGCCTTGCCGTCGCGAGGACGCTCCCCTCCCCGTCAGCGTCCGGCACGAATGCGCGACCGGCCGTCTCCGCGAGCGCCAATGCGTGCGCGAGCTCGCGCGGCTGCAGCGCAGGCAGGTCCCCGAGGAGGACCGCACGGTGACCGTCTGTCGCGGCGATCCCCGCGGCGATCGCCGCGGTGAGCCCGGCCCCTGGATCGGGGACGACGTCGATGCGATCGGCGGCCACACCCTCTGGGAGTGAGCCGACGACGATGATGCGCGCGACGCGGTCGCACGCCGCGACGGCCTCGATCGTGTCGGCGGCGATCGCGGCCGACAGGTCGTCGGGTGCGCCGAGACGTGACTTGCCGCCTGGGCCCTTCACCGGGATGACGACAGTCCAGCGAGCGCCGGCGACATCAGCAGCTGCCGGGTCGGCGGTCCCGGGAGCGGCGGTCCCGTCGTCGGTGCGCCTGGCCGCCTCGCCCGCGAGCGCCGCCTCGTACCCCGCACGCCACGCCTCCGCGGCGCCGAGCCGGAAGAGGTCCTCCCGCGCGGGGCGCTGCAGGCTGCGCGCGCCAGGCTCATCGAGCGATCCGACGAGCTGTCCGAGCCCCCGCACGACCGCGACGGGACGCTGCGAGGCCTTGCCCTTCACGAGGTCCCCCGCTGCGGCGAGCTCGTCGCCGATCGCCGTGACCGTCGCCTCGAGGAGCCGACCCCGCGAGTCGTGCCCACCGCGCAGGTCATGCGCGATCCGCACGCCAGCAGCCCCGATCGCATGATCGATCTGCCCGACGCGCCACGCGCGACCAAGCGTGTCGGAGATCACGACCCCGACGCGCTTGCCCGTGGCATTCCGGATCCGAACGGCGAGCCCGCGAGCGGAGGCATCAGGGTCGACCGGCAGGAGCAGGACGGTCCCGTCATCGGCGTTCGAGGCGTCGACGCCCGCTGCGGCGAGCACGAGACCCTGGCGGTTCTCGACGATGCGCGTGCGTCCACCGCCGTGCTCGACAGTCGCGACGAGTCGCACCGTCTCCGCATCGATCGCCGCCTCTCGGTCCGGCGCGTCGATGACCCGGCCCTCGGCCTTCGACACGACCTTCGAGGTCACGACGAGGATGTCGCCATCCTCCGGACCGAATGCCGTGTATGACTCGGCGATGAGCGCGGCGAGATCGTCGCCGGCGCGCACCTCGGGTATCCCGTCGAGCGCGGCGACCTCGAAGCGGGTCACGCGGTCCTCATTCGCCCGGGCGGAGGAATCGGGCGACGGCGCCGGGGACGTACGGTCGGACGTCGCCGCCGAGCGAGGCGACCTGCCGCACGAGCGAGCTCGACACGTGCTGGTGTGCGGGATTCGGGAGCATGAAGACCGTCTCGACGCCTGCCAGGTCGCGATTCACGATCGCCATGGGCGTCTCGTACGTGAGATCGGTGCCGGAGCGGACGCCCTTCACGAGCACGGTCGCGCCGACCTCGACGCAGTAGTCGACGAGGAGGCCGACGCTCCAGCTCGTGACCGTGATGCGTCCCTCGATGCCGGCCTCGGCGATCGAGTCGGAGATGAGCGAGACTCGATCAGCGAAGGGGATGAGCGCCGTCTTGCCGGGATTGTGGACCACGAGGACATGGATCTCGTCGAATGCCTTCGCCGCCCGCTCGATGACGTCGAGATGCCCGAGGGTCACCGGGTCGAAGGAGCCGGGGACGACGGCGATGCGCGGCATGCCTCAAGGCTATCCCGGAGCGTGGCCGCGGGCGCGTTGCCGCGTAGCGGAACGTCAGACGGTGAAACGCGCGTCCTCACCGCGCACACGCCCGCTCAGGCGCGCGTGAGGAACTCCCCCGAGCCGTCGTCGAGACGCCGAGCCACCGCCGCGGCGAGTGCGCGATGCTCGGGCTGGGTGAGGTCAGCATCGGCCGCGACGATCTCGATCGCCGCCTCCCTCGCGTCCGCGATGAGCTCGCCATCGGTCGCCGCCGAGACGAGACGCAGCCCTGTGCGGCGGCCCGACTGGGCGGCACCGAGGACATCGCCCTCATGCCGGAGCGCGAGATCCGCCTCCGCGAGCGCGAAGCCATCCAGGGTCGCCGCGACCGCATCGACCCGCTGCCTCGCGAGGGAGCCCTCCTCGGCGTTCGTCACGAAGAGCGCGAGGCCGGGGAGACCGCCGCGGCCCACGCGACCGCGGAGCTGGTGCAGCTGCGACACCCCGAATCGGTCTGCGTCGAGGACGACCATCGCCGAGGCATTCGGCACATCGACGCCGACCTCGACGACCGTCGTCGCGACGAGGACATCGACCTCGCCCGCGGCGAAGGCGCGCATCGTCTCGTCCTTCTCCTCCGTCGACATGCGGCCATGCAGCGCGCGGATGCGACGATCCGCGAGCGGCGGAATGCCCGACAGCAGCTCCATCGTCTCCGTCACGGTCGCGATGGGTGGCGTCGCGCGACCTTCGGCGGCGGGGTCACCGCCTGCCGCCGCCGTGTCATCGGGCAGCTCCTCCGCCCCCTCCTCGAGGACGGTCGGCTCGATGGCGGGGACGACCACGAATGCCTGCCGCCCCTTGTCGAGCTCCTCCCCGAGGCGCTCCCAGACGCGGCGCCCCCAGGCGGGCCGCTCCGCGAGCGGGACGACGAACGACTCGATGGGTGCACGACCCGCGGGGAGCTCCGCGATCGTCGTGACATCCAGGTCGCCGAAGACCGTCATCGCGACCGTGCGAGGGATCGGGGTGGCGGTGAGCACGAGCAGGTGCGGCGGTCGGGTGCCGCCCTTGGCGCGGAGCGCGTCTCGCTGCTCGACACCGAAGCGGTGCTGCTCGTCCACGACGACGAGTCCGAGATCGGCGAATGTGACCTTCTCCCCGAAGAGCGCATGCGTCCCCACCGCGAGGAGCGCACCGCCGCTCGCGACCGCGAGGAGCGCGCGCTTGCGATCCGCGGCCGTCATCTTGCCGGTGATGAGGACGGGACGCAGGCGCGCGGCGAGGTCGGGACCGAGCGTGCGGATGATCGATCGGTAGTGCTGCTGCGCGAGCACCTCGGTCGGGGCGAGGAGTGCGGACTGGCCACCGGACTCCGCGACCGCGAGCATCGCCCTGAGCGCGACGAGCGTCTTGCCCGAGCCGACCTCACCCTGGACGAGACGATTCATCGGGCGGGCGGAGGCGAGATCCGCGGCGATCGCCTCACCCGCAGCGCGCTGATCGCCGGTGAGCACGTATGGCAGCGCAGCGTCGAAGCCCTCGAGGAGCGCGCCGGGCACTCTGGGGGTCGCTGAGGCGGCTCGGAGCTGATCGCGTCGCTGCACGAGCGCCGTCTGGAGCACGAATGCCTCCTGGAACCGCAGCGTGTCCCGCGCCGCCTTCCAGTCCGCGTCCACGCTCGGACGGTGGATGCCCTCGAGGGCCGCGCGGAAGCCGAGGAGACCCCTGGCATTCCGGATCGCCTCAGGGATCGGGTCGGCGAGCTCCTCGGGGAGCACATCGAGGACCACGCCCATGGCCCGCGCGATCTGCCAGCTCTGGATCGATGACGTCGCGGGATACACGGGGATGGGTCGCGCCGCCCACTCCGCGACGGACTCCGGGCTCGCTCCGGACTCGACCGCCGTGGAATCGCTCTCCTCGAAGAGCTCGTACTCGGGGTGGGCGAGCTGAAGGCGGCCGCGGTACGCACCGACCTTGCCCGCGAAGAGCCCGCGCGCCCCGGGCACGAGCTGCTGCATGCGCCAGGACTGGTTGAAGAAGGTGAGGTCGAGCGTGCCGGAGCCGTCCGTGATCGTGACCTCGAGGATCGTCCCGCGGCGCGCTGCCATGCGCCGCTCATTGACCTTCGCGACGGACGCCACGATCGTGACCTCGTCCCCGACAGCGAGTCCAGCGAGGAGCGTCGGCTCGCCGCGGTGCGCATATCGCCGTGGGAAGTGATGGACGAAGTCCCCGACCGTCTGGTGACCGAAGGCCCGCGCGAGCGATTTCGCGCTCGCCCCGCCGATCACGGCGTCGAGCCGCCGGTCGAGCGGGTCCTCGTGCGCCATGTACTGAAGGCTAGTCTCGACGTGTGACTCGGATCATCGCGGGCTATGCCGGGTCGCTCAGCATCTCGGTCCCGAGATCCGGCACACGACCGACGAGCGACCGCGTGCGAGAGGCGATCTTCTCGGCGCTGGACGCCGCCGACCTGATCTCCGGAGCACGCGTCCTCGACCTCTACGCAGGGTCCGGGGCACTCGGGCTCGAAGCGGCATCGCGCGGCGCGAGCATCGTCACGCTCGTCGAGCGAGATGCGAGTGCCGCGGGAGTCTGCCGCCGCAATGCCGCGCTCGTCGCCGGTCGCGCGCCGCGAGGGGCCGCACCGCGCATCGACGTCGCGGCAGCGTCGGTCTCGTCGTGGCTCCACGGGGCTGCCGCGGGCGGCGAGCCCTGGGATGTGGCATTCATCGACCCTCCCTACGACGTCGGCGAAGCCGACATCACGGCCATCCTCACCGCACTCGCCCCGTTCCTCGCGGCGGACGCGACCGTCGTGCTCGAACGGTCCTCGCGGTCGCCCGAGCCCGAGCTGCCCGATGGCCTCGCGCTCGACCGCACGAAGCGATACGGCGAGACCGCCGTGCACTGGCTCAGCCGCGTCTAGGCCCCGAGACGCGTCCCGCTCCCCAGCCCCCGGAGCCGCAGTCCCTGGCCCCGCGCGGTCGACACACGGAGCCCCTTCGCGCGTCGAGTGCGGTTTTCCGGGTCTGCGCGCCGCACATGGCGAAACCCACACCAGGCGCGCCCCGCCGGTCGGCGTGTCTCACAGATGCAGGGTGTCGTCGAAGACGTCCCAGCCACCCGATTCGGTGTACGGCACCCCGTCGACGAACACGCCCTCACCGTCGAGGACGCGGCCGATCGCGCGGAAGCCGGGCGGAAGCATTCCATCGCCGGGGAATGTCGCGAGGAGCGCGTGGTCCTCGCCGCCCTCCAGCGCGAACCGCAGATCGCCGAGCTCGTACCCGCCCGCGGTCCACTGGATCGCCGCGACATCGAGATCGAGGCACACGCCGCTCGCGCTCGCGAGGCGTCGCGCGTCGAGGACCAGGCCGTCGGAGACATCGAGCATCGCCGTCGCGCCGTGCTCCGCTGCGATCGGCCCAGCGGCGATCGGGGGGCGCGGGCGCAGCTGGTCGTCGACCTGCGGGACCTCGGCGGCAGCCGCGAGACCGCGCTCGTACAGGGCGGCGAGACCCTTCGCCGCGCGACCGAGCGGGCCCATGACCGCGACGAGATCCCCGGATCGCGCCCCGGAGCGCAGGACGGGTGCGCGCCCCTCGAGATCGCCGAATGCCGTCACCGCGACCGTCACAAGCGCCGAGGTCGCGAGGTCCCCACCTTCGACCCCGCAGCCAGGAGCGAGCTCCGCGCACGCGGCCGCGATGCCGTCGGCGAAGCGCTCGAGCGCGCGCACCGGCAGCTCCGCGGGAAGCGCAAGCGCGACCACGAGTGCCGTCGGTCGAGCACCCATCGCTGCGATGTCCGCGAGGTTCACCGCAGCGGACTTCCAGCCGAGGTCGAACGGCGTCGACCATTCGATGCGGAAGTCAGGCCCCTGGATGAGCGAATCGGTCGTGACCACGAAGCGACCATCGCCCGCAGCGAGGACCGCGGCGTCATCTCCCGGTCCCGTCAGGCGGGTGCTGGCACGCGGCAGTCGCGGGAGGATCGCCGCGAGCGCGGCCGCCTCGCCGATCGAGGCGAGGGTCGGTTCGGAGCCGTCGGCGAGCCATTCCTGCACCGGACCACCGTAGGCCGCGCGCTCCTGACGCGGCAAAGCGCGGGTCGAGCACCGACAAGGAGCAGTCCGCCCGAGCGAGCAGCCCGAGTGGTCGCCGATCACCCCGAGGCGAGCGCACGCCAAGCTTCACGGCATAGCCTTGCTGGGATGCTTCGCCGGACCCTCGCCCTCGGCACGATCGTGCTCGGGGCATTCACCCTCAGCGCCTGTGCGCCCGTCGTCGCGCTCGGCGCCGCGGAGGACGCCGCCGATCCCGCGTGCGCGGCCGTCACCGTCCGCCTGCCGGACGAGATCGGCGACGGCGGTGTGGCATTCCCAGCCCGTGAGACGAACGCGCAGGCGACCGGTGCGTGGGGCGACCCCGTCGCCGTCGTGCTCCACTGCGGTGTGCCGACGCCGCCCCCGACCGCCGAGTTCCCGTGCGTCACTGCGCCAGGCGGCGTGGTCGACTGGCTCGTCGACGACACGAGAGCGCCCGACTACATCTTCACGAGCTACGGGCGCTCCCCGGCCGTGAGCGTCGTCATCGACAACACGGTGATCTCCGGCGTCTCCGTGCTCGACGCGGTCGACAATGCGGTGAGCCAGCTCCCGCAGACCGGCTCCTGCATCAGCATCGAGGACGCCCCCGCCGCACAGCAGTAGACGCCGGCCGGCGCACGTCGGGCGTGACCTGACCTGGCCCGCCCGCGTCGCTGCGCCCGCCTCAGCGGACGGTCTCGAGCCCGAGCTCGATGAGTTCCGTGATGAGCTCCGCGTACTGCAGCCCCGATGCCTCCCAGCACTTCGGGAACATCGAGATGGGCGTGAAGCCCGGCATCGTGTTGAGCTCGTTGACGACGAACTCGGTGCCGGTGAAGAAGAAGTCGACGCGCGCGAGGCCTGCGCCGCCGACCGCTTCGAAGGCGCGAACCGCGATGCGCTGCATCTCCGAGAGCTCTCCGGCGGTGAGTTCGGTCGGGCAGATCAGCTGCGCGGCATCGGGGTCGATGTACTTCGCCTCGAAATCGTAGAAATCCCGGCCGGTGACGACGATCTCGCCGGCGACCGACACTCGGGGCGCGGCGCCGGCGCGACCGGACAGGACACCGCACTCGACCTCGCGACCCACGATCGCCGACTCGACGATCGCCTTCGAATCCTCGGCCCACGCGATGCGCAGCGCCGACTCGAGGTCGTCGAGCGAACGCACCTTCGTGACGCCGACACTCGACCCGGCCCTCGCTGGCTTCACGAACAGCGGAAGGCCCAGCTCCGCGACGCGCGCCCGCTCGGCCGCCTCATCGCGTGCCCACGAACTCGGCGTGACCGTCGCCCACGGCGCGACCGCGATGCCCGCAGCCGCGAGCAGCGACTTCGTGAAGTGCTTGTCCATCGCGGCAGCCGAGGCGAGCACGCCATTGCCGACGTACGGGATGCCGAGCAGCTCGAAGAAGCCCTGAATCGTGCCGTCCTCGCCCCATGGCCCGTGCAGGATCGGGAATGCGACATCGACATCCCCGAGGGCCCGGACCGTGCCGTCCGCCTCCTCCACCGACATTCCGCGCGTCGCCGAGGACTCGGGCCAGAAGATGCGCGAGCCGTTGTCGACGACCTGCGGCATCGCATCCGGGTCCATGCGGAAGAGCTCAGGGTCATCCGGCTGCAGCGTGAACGCGCCATCGCGCGTCACACCGACCGGGATGACATCGAATCGCTCGCGATCGATCGCCGAGAGCACGCCGCCCGCGGTCACGCAGGAGATCGTGTGCTCGCTCGAACGACCGCCGAAGACGATCGCGACAGTGGTCTTGGCCATCAGTGCTCTTCCCGCCCCAGGTGACGGACCGTCATTCGGGTCCGGGCATGTCGTCGGTCGTGAGGTGCGGGGCGATGTCCCGCGGGTCCATCGTCCCCTGGACGACGGCCGCGACCTGGCGCGCGATCGGCATGTCGACGCCGCGAGCGCGCGCGAGTTCGAGGATCGGCGCGATGGAGGAGAGCCCCTCAGCGGTCTGGTTCATCTTCTCCGCGGCTTCCTTGACGGAGAGACCCTGCCCGAGCAGTCGGCCCGCGGTGTTGTTGCGCGACAGCGGCGACTCGCACGTCGCGATGAGGTCGCCGAGGCCCGCCAGACCCGACATCGTCTCGGCCTGCGCACCGTACGCGACCGCAAACGCCGTCATCTCGGCGAGGCCGCGTGTGAGGATCGACGCTTTCGTGTTGTCGCCGTGGCCGACGCCGTCGACGATGCCGACCGCGACCGCGATGACGTTCTTCAGCACACCCCCGAACTCCGTGCCGATGACATCGGTGTTGACGTAGGTGCGGAAGTAGGGAGTGCGGGCTGTCAGTGCGACGCGCTGCGCAGTCTCGATATCGACGCTCGAGACGACAGCCGCGGTCGGCTGCTCCTTCGCGATCTCGAGGGCGAGGTTCGGGCCCGAGATGACCGCGATGCGCTCCGCCGCCGTGCCGAGCTCCTGTGCGATGACCTCCGTCATGCGGGCACCCGTGCCACGCTCGAGACCCTTCATGAGCGAGACGATCGTCGCGTCGCGTGGCACGAGGTCCCGCATCGCGCGGAGATTCTCCCTGAGCGTCTGGCTCGGCACGGAGAGATACACCTCCTCGGCGCCCTCGAGCACGGGCTCGACACTCGATGAGGCCTTGATACCGCGCGGCAGCTGGATGCCCTTGAGGTACTTCTGGTTGCGGCGGGCGAGCTCGATCTCGCGAGCGACCGATGTGCGTCGCGCCCATACCGAGACTTCGGCACCTGCGTCGGCGAGGATCTTCGCGAAGGTCGTCCCCCACGACCCTGCGCCGACGACAGCGACACGACGAGCGCGCTCGACACCACGGACCGGGAGGATCACCCGACCATTCTGCCGTGACTTGCTGTCGATACATTCCGAGTTCGGAATGCATTCGGCGCGCTCGGCGTGGCGGGGGCGGTCCCAAGCCCGCCCGCGCCACTCCTCCGCGCGTCGCGTGCGGTTGTCAGGGTGCGACGTCACCACACCCCGAAAGCAGCACTCGACACGCCCACGAAACGCGATTCTGGCTCCACAGGCGGGGCTGGGGCCTCCTCCTCCACCGATTCGGTGCCGACGCGGCGCGGTACGCGCAATCCGCTGCCACGGTGACCACATGCGTCGAGCTGAACTGCCACCTGGACTCGCCGGGCGCGCATTTCGATCCGGCTCGCTGCCGAGTCTGGGCGTGAGCGTGAGCAGGCGCTTCGCGAGCGACGTCGCGCATCCCTTCCACGGCGTGAGCGTCTTCGGCGATCCTCCATCGGACGTGCTCGGCCGGTGCCGAGCGCTCGCGCCCGTGATGGAGCCCGGCCAGTTCTTCAGCCACGTGACCGCGGCGGCACTCTGGGGAATGTGGGTCGACATTCTCCCGCACATCCCCCTCGACGTGTCCGTGCTCGCACCTCGCACGCCGCCTCGCCGCCGCGGCGTGCGAGGTCGACAGGTGTCGAATGTCTCGATCGCTGAACACGCGGGTCTTTCGCTCGTCTCCCCTGCGGACTGCTGGCGGATGCTCGCGTCGATGCTGCCGTTCACGTCATTGGTCGCGGCGGGAGACGCGCTGCTGGGATCCGACCATCGCATCGCGCGAGCGACCCTCGATGACCTGGCCGCAGGCATTCGGCGCCATGCGGGAAAGCCGGGGCATGGCGCTGCAGTGCGCGCCTACCGCCTGATCCGGGCGGGCGTGGAGTCGCCACCGGAGACGGCGCTGCGGCTCGCCATCCTCGACTCCGGCCTTCCGGAACCCGCCGTGGCACCAAGCATCGAGACAGGCGGGCGTCTCGTCCTGCATCCCGATCTGGCGTACCGCTCGGAGCGCGTCGCGATCGAGTACGAGGGCGACGGGCACCGAACTTCGCGGATTCAGTGGTTCCGCGATATCGAGCGGGTCGAGCTGCTGCAGGACCTCGGCTGGCGGGTCGTGCGTGTGACGCATGAGGACCTGACCGTGCGTCGTCAGCTCCTCATCCGCCGCATCGCGAGCGCTCTCTCGCGCGAGTCCCGATGACCGCCGCGAGGTGACCGCGGCGCACTCATCTCCGGGCCTCCCCCGCACACGCGGACACGCGGACACGCCCGCTTGTACCGCGCGCCTCGTGCGGTTTTCGGGGTCGAAACGTTCCACACCCCGAATTCCGCACCAGACACGCCGAGCGAGGAGGCGAAGACCGGGATGGGGACGATGTCGAGAGAACGACAGGGGAAAACGCGGGGGGAACGACGAGGCAAGATGGCGTGGAAAAGGACGACCCGCCCACCCGGGATCTCGGGAAGGCGGGTCTGAGAAGGCGAGCGCGCGGCGCACGCGAGGGTTGCGCAGTCTGTATTGACGAATCCGCCGCGCGCTCAGTCTGTGGAAGTCTCTACGCCCTTTCGTCCTGTCTCGGACTGTCCATGCTTCGCAGGGTCCCAGCGCTCCGCCGGCGGGGTCTCGCCGCGCAGCTCCGCAAGGAGCTCGGTGATCGCCTGCATGATCGCCTCGGTGGCCTCCGCGAGGGTCGTCGAGGTGAGCGGCTGCCCGACCCACCTGGACAGGTCCACCGGCTCGCCGACTGCGATGACGACGTGCTTGCGGCCCTTGAGGTTGATCTTGCCATAGCGCGGCATGACCTGCTGCACCCCCCAATGGGCGACAGGAAGGACCGGGACACCCGACTCGAGGGCGAGGCGTGCAGCACCCGTCTTGCCGCGCATGGGCCAGAGATCCGGCTCGCGCGTGAGCGTGCCTTCGGGGTACACCGCGACGGCGCTGCCGCTCGCGATCATCTGCTCCGCCGCCTTGATCGATGCTGCGCCGCCGGCGCTCCGCTCGACCGGGATCTGCCCGGATGCCGTCATCGCGGCGCCGACGACAGGCACCTTCCAGATCGAGCGCTTGGCGAGGAATCGCGAAAGCCGACCAGCGTCGAGCATGAGCTTCACGATGAAGAGCGGGTCGATCTCCGAGAGGTGGTTCGGCGCGAGGATGACCGGACCGCTCTTCGGGATCCTGTCGAGCCCGCGATACTCGACCTTCGAGAGGAAGGCGAGCACGGGGTACACGATCGCCATGCCGAGTCGCCAAGGCCAGAATGTGCGCCGTTCCTTCGGCCAGCCGCCTTCAGGAGCTGGAGGCTGCATCGCCTCCGCCGTGTTCCCCGTCATTCCGACAGTTTCTCAGTCCTCGAGTCTGAAGTCCGCGCCGACACCGGCGAGCTTGTCGACGAAGTGCTCGTAGCCGCGGCCGATGAGACCGAGGTTCGACACCCGTGAGGTGCCCTTGGCCGACAGCGCCGCGATCAGGTATGAGAATCCGCCGCGGAGGTCGGGGATCTCGATGTCGGCGCCGTGCAGCTGAGTGGGACCGTCGATGACCGCGGTCTGCTCGAGCGGGCGACGCGCGACGCGGCGGGTGGGCGTCGCGAGCCCGCCGTTCACGACCTCGATCTGCGCCCCCATCTCGACGAGCGCGGCGGTGAATCCGAGACGGTTCTCATAGACGGTCTCGTGGACGAGCGAGCGGCCATTGGCCTGCGTGAGCGCGACGATGAGCGGCTGCTGCCAGTCGGTCATGAATCCGGGGTGCACATCGGTCTCGACCTCGACCGCCTTGAGCTCCCCGCCAGGGTGCCAGAAGCGGATGCCGTCCTCGCGCACCTCGAACGCTCCGCCGACCTTGCGGTAGACGTTGAGGAACGTGAGCAGGTCGGGCTGACGCGCACCCAGCACGAAGATGTCGCCCCGCGTCGCGAGCGCCGCAGACGCCCAGCTCGCAGCCTCGTTGCGGTCGAACATCGCGCGGTGCTCGTAGCCGACGAGGTGGTCCACACCCTCGATGAAGATCACTCGGTTGGGCTCGACCGTGATGATCGCGCCCATCTTCTGCAGGACCGCGATGAGGTCGAGGATCTCCGGCTCGATCGCGGCATTCCGCAGCTCAGTGGTGCCCTCGGCGAGGACGGCCGTGAGCAGCACCTGCTCTGTCGCGCCGACGCTCGGGTACGGCAGCTCGATGTCGGCACCCTTGAGCCCGTTCGGGGCGGTGAGTCGAATGCCTTCATACGACTTGTCGACGACGGCCCCGAATGCACGGAGCGCGTCCATGTGGAAGTTGATCGGACGGTTGCCGATGCGGCACCCGCCGAGGTCCGGGATGAGCGCTTCGCCGAGCCGGTGCAGGAGCGGCCCGCAGAAGAGGATCGGGATGCGGCTCTCGCCGGCGAGTGCGTCGATCTGGGCGAAGTGCGCTCGCTCGACGTTGGCCGGGTCGAGCTCGACCGTGCCGTCCTCGCTGCGGTTCACCTGCACGCCGTACGCGCCGAGCATGCCGGAGACGACGTTCACATCGGCGATCGCGGGAACATCCCTCAGGACTGAGGGCGTGTCGGCGAGTAGTGAGGCGACCATCGCCTTCGTGACGAGGTTCTTCGCCCCGCGCACCTCGACCTGTCCCGCGAGTGGCTTGCCGCCTTCGATCACGATCGTGTCGGAGACGAGTCCGACTCGTTCAGCAGCCTTCTTCGAGTCCTGGGCCAGTGCGTTCATGCCTGCCTTTCGCCGGCTTGCGCCGTTACCGCGCTGGCAGCGTCGTGGGCCGCCAGGACTCCCTCTGTGCTTCGAACGCGGCGATCGCGTCCACATCTCGGAGGGTCAGGCCGATGTCATCGAGACCCTCCAGGAGCCGCCAACGAGTGTAATCGTCGATCTCGAAGTGGACGTTGATGTCGCCCACAGAGACCGTGCGCGCCTCGAGGTCGACGGTCGCGGGAATGCCGGGGTTCGCCTCGATGACAGCCCAGATCGCCTCGATCGTGCCCTCGTCGATGATGCCCGTGAGCAGACCCTGCTTGCCCGAGTTGCCGCGGAAGATGTCGCCGAATCGCGGTGCGAACACGGCGCGGAAGCCGAAGTCGCGCAGCGCCCACACGGCGTGCTCACGCGAGGATCCCGTGCCGAAGTCGGGGCCTGCGAACAGCACCGTCGCACCCTGGTAGGCGGGCTGGTTGAGGACGAACCCGGGGTCCTGGCGCCAGTTGTGGAAGAGCGCGTCCTCGTATCCCGTCTTCGTGACGCGCTTGAGGAACACCGCGGGGATGATCTGGTCCGTGTCGACATTCGATCGACGGAAGGGCACCGCGGTGCCGCTCACGACAGTGAAGCGTTCCATGTCACTCCCCCAGGTCCCACGGCGACGACAGGGTGCCTCGGACCGCCGTCGCCGCAGCGACGAGCGGCGAGACGAGGTGCGTGCGACCGCCCTTGCCCTGCCTGCCTTCGAAGTTTCGGTTCGACGTCGAGGCGCAGCGCTCCCCCGGCGCGAGCTGGTCCGGGTTCATGCCGAGGCACATCGAGCAGCCGGCGAATCGCCACTCTGCGCCGAAGTCGGTCACGATCTTGTCGATGCCCTCGGCCTCGGCCTCGAGGCGGACGCGCGCGGAGCCCGGTACGACCATGACGCGGACACCAGGAGCCTTCTTGCGCCCCTTGATGATGGAGGCGAATGCCCGGAGGTCCTCGATGCGCGAGTTCGTGCACGAGCCCATGAAGACCGCGTCGACCGCGACCTCTTTGAGCGGCGTGCCCGGCTTGAGATCCATGTACTCGAGCGCGCGCTCTGCGGCGGTGCGCTCGTTGGCGTCCTCGATCGTCGAGGGGTCAGGCACGGTCTCCGACAGGGACGCGCCCTGGCCCGGGTTCGTGCCCCACGTCACGAAGGGCTCGAGCTCGTCGGCGTCGATCCACACCTCGGCATCGAATGCCGCGTCCTCGTCCGTCGGGAGCGTCCGCCAGTACTCGACGGCGGCATCCCAGTCGGCACCCTGCGGTGCGTGCGGACGGCCCTTGAGGTACTCGAAGGTCGTCTCGTCGGGCGCGACGAGTCCAGCGCGGGCGCCGGCCTCGATCGACATGTTGCAGATCGTCATGCGCCCCTCCATCGAGAGGTAGCGGATGGCCGAGCCGCGGTACTCGAGGACGTAGCCCTGACCGCCGCCCGTGCCGATCTTGGCGATGACGGCGAGGATGATGTCCTTCGCGGTGACGCCGGGGCGCAGCGTGCCCTCGACGTTGATCGCCATCGTCTTGAACGGCTTGAGCGGGAGCGTCTGGGTCGCGAGGACGTGCTCGACCTCGGACGTGCCGATGCCGAACGCCATCGCGCCGAATGCGCCGTGCGTCGAGGTGTGCGAATCGCCGCACACGACGGTGATGCCGGGCATCGTGAGGCCGAGCTGCGGGCCGACGACATGCACGATGCCCTGCTCGACGTCGCCGAGCGGGTGCAGACGGATGCCGAACTCCTCGGCATTCCGACGCAGCGTCTCGATCTGCGTGCGGCTCGTGATGTCGGCGATCGGCTTGTCGATGTCGATCGTCGGGGTGTTGTGATCCTCCGTCGCGATCGTCAGATCAGGACGGCGCACCGGACGCCCCGCCTGGCGGAGACCGTCGAATGCCTGCGGACTCGTGACCTCGTGGACGAGGTGCAGGTCGATGTAGATGAGATCGGGCTGGCCGTCGGTCCCCTTGGTGACGACGTGGGCATCCCAGATCTTCTCGGCGAGTGTTCTGCCGGTCATGCGTTACGCGCTCCTTGAACTCATGCGTGGCTCCCCACCGACGACACGGGACTCCGCGACGAGGGGGCCGGTGTGATCAGGCCTCGTCGCGGCGAAGAAGAAGGAGCCGTTCGAGCAGCACTCGTTGAGACTATCACCGCGCCCAGTTCGCCGAACACGACCGGGCGGGGGGCGAGCGCACGGGGGCGACGTGAGCGGACCGACCTGTATGGTGCGAGGCATTCGCCGTGGCCACGCCGTGCCCTACAGTGGCGACATGAGCGAAGACATCCGAGAGCAGGCGCGGAAGCGGATCCAGGCGCGTCGTGACTTCTGGCAGATGCTGGCAGTGTTCGGCGGCGTGATCATCATCCTGATCGTCGTATGGGCCGTCACCGGCGCAGGCTACTTCTGGCCCGCCTGGCCGATCCTCGGTCTCGTGATCGCGACGTTCTTCACGGCGCTGAATGCCTTTGGGCCATTCAACCGCCCGATCACCGACGCGCACATCGACGAGGAGGTGCGCAAGATCGGCGGCCCCTCGAACCCCTCGGCGTGACGAGGGCGCGGGCCGAATCCTCGGCCCACGCCTCCGGCCTACTCGCCTGAGCTGGACTCGACGGCGCTCGCGCGGGCCCTCGAGGTGTCCACGCGCAGCTTGATGACCGACGCGAGCACCGCGATCCCGAGCGCGAGCACGATGAACGCGAGGGACATCCAGATCGGGATCTCGGGGGCCCAGTCGAAGCCCTCGCCGCCGTTGATGAAGGGCAGCTCGTTCTCATGGAGCGCATGGAGGACGAGCTTCACGCCGATGAAGGCGAGAATCGCGGCGATCCCGTACTTGAGGTAGACGAGGCGATCGACGAGGTCGCCGAGCAGGAAGTACAGCTGACGCAGCCCCATGAGGGCGAAGACATTCGCCGTGAAGACGATGAACGGCTTCGTCGTGATTCCGAAGATCGCGGGAATCGAGTCGAGTGCGAAGACGAGGTCGGTGATGCCGAGCGAGACGAGCACGATGATGACGGGCGTGAAGACCCTGCGGCCGTCGACGACCGTGCGGAGCTTCGCGCCGTCGAACTGCTCGGAGACCTGGATGCGACGACGGATCCAGGCGAGGAGTCGATTCTCGCGGTCCTCCTCATCCTCATGCCCGGTGAAGGCCTGCTGCCACGCCGTGTAGAGCAGCCAGCCGCCGAAGATGAAGAACACCCACGTGAGGTGCTCGATGATGTAGGCGCCGAAGAGGATGAAGATCGCGCGAAGGACGAGCGCGATGATGATGCCCGCCATGAGCATCTCCTGCTGGTAATGCCTCGGCACCGCGAATCTGTTCATGATGAGGAGGAACACGAACAGGTTGTCGATCGACAGCGAGTACTCGGTCAGCCAGCCCGCGACGAACTCGCCAGCGTGCTGCGCGTCGCCGATCGCCCACAGAACACCCGCGAAGACGAGCGCGAGCGTCACGTAGAACGTGATCCACAGGGCGCTCTCGCGCGTCGACGGGACGTGCGGACGCTTGTACGCGATCACAAGATCGACCGCGAGGATCACGACGATGAGTCCGAGCGAGATCCATTCGAACCAGGGGTTGAGCTCCACGGTGTCCTTTCAGAAGCGACGTCAAATCATCGAACGTCTCTCCCTCGGCCTGATGACCGTCACCCAACCGGGCCTGCACCATCGGAGGCCGTACTGACGACTGGGCGAAACCGGGATACTCCCCTTCGCGCCGTCAATCCTAGCGGGTGCTCCACAACAGGCTCCGGGCCTCGCCGGAAATGCAGGAAACCCCCGGTCTGACCGGGGGTTTCCTGTGTCCGTGACCCCAGCGGGATTCGAACCCGCGTTACCGCCGTGAGAGGGGAATCGACTCCCCCGGAACTGCGTGCCGACCGCCGCTCTGCCCTGTGTTTCCTGGGGTCCGTCGTGCGTCGAGTGCGTCCGGAAAGATCCTGTCGGCAGCGTTCGTTGCCAAGATGTTGCCACGTTGCCGCCCCGCGACGGCGACTATCTAGAGGTTGCTGTTATTGCAGATAGCGGTAGAATACCACCATGACCACACGCGCACTCGCCACCACCCTCGACCCGGTGGACCCTGCCGTCCGCGCCGACGCGAAGCATCTCGCCGCACGGCTGGACGGCAACACCCCGGTCGAGGCCGCGGTGCGCTCGATGCTCGATGACGTGGCTCATGGGGCGCGGGTGGTGGTGCTGCGCACCGAGGATGAGGTCACACCAGCGGAGGCGGCCAGCCTTCTGGGTGTGACCCGGCAGTTCGTGGACCGGCTCTGCGAGGACGGCGTGCTCGCCTTCCGCCGTCTGCCCGGTAGCCGTCACCGCCGCATCCGTGTGCAGGACGTTCTGGATGTCGCCGCCGAGCGCGAGCAGCGCCGTGCCGGTGGCGACGCGCTGCGCGCCGCGCTCGGGGCATAGCCTGTGGCCCGTCTGCAACGGGTCTTCATCGACACCAGCGAGCTGTTTCCGTTCACGATCATGGACGTGCTGCTCACCCTGTCCGAAGACTTCCTGTTCACCTGGGTCTGGACCGACGACCTCTTAGACGAGTGGGAGCAGGTCATCGTCCGCGAGGGCGTGCGCACCCCGGAGTCCGCGCGCTCGGTGACCGATGCCGTGCGCGCACACTTCGGCCGCTACCGCATCGCGCCGGAGCTGTACCGGGACAAGGTCACCGACGACCTCTCCCCTGATCTCGGTGACCGTCTGCACGCCGCCGCGTGTGTCCACGGCGATGTCGACGTGCTGCTCACCCGGAACCTCAAGCACTTCCGTGCGCCCGCCATCGGCCAGGCTGGGGTACAGGTGATGACCTCGGACACATTCCTTAGCGGCCTGCTGACCCGTCGCCGTCAAGGTGTGGTCGAGTCGTTCATCCGTGCCGCGAACGGGAGGAAGAACCCGCCTACGACTCCCGCGGAGCTGGCGGACACGATCGCGAATGCAGGTGCGCCCCGATTCGCCCAACGGCTCAGACCGTATCTCTTGCGCTGACCCCACTCGTCCGTGAGGACGCCGCCCAACCGCTCGTGAAGCACTTATGAGTCCGAGAGCACCACGGCCCGGGCCGGGCTGGCTCCGTGATGTCTAGAGATCGAAATGCGCCGGCGGGTTGACCGCATCAGTGACCAGTCCGGTGATGTGCGCGATCGCCCAGGTGACTTCGCGACCGATGAGGTCGATAGCGGCAAAGAGGGGGATCTCTTCGGTGTCAAACCTCATCATCGGGGTGAACGCGAACCCCGACTCGGCGTCCTCTGTGTCGGGTCCGATTTCGAGCACGCGAGTCGGCATCTCGATCGTGCCGAGCACCTGGCGTTCGCTCACGATGTCGAGGCTCTCGCCCGCGATGAGATTCAGCTTGTCGCCGAGGCGGTCATCGTTCCACAGGCCCTCCACCGTGAACGCCCCGCCCATCTTGAAGTCGGTGAGCATGACCGACACCGCGAACCCAACGTCATGCTTCTCCAGGTTGTTCGAATCGCGAAGGGCGAGCAGGAAGGGCCGTCCCGACACGAAGGGCTCAAACGCGCGGAATCGATCTGCGATATCCGCGGGGAACTCCGGGTGCTGCTTGAGCCAGTTCTGCCAGCCGATCTCTGCGTTGTGAATCGGGAAGTTGCCGTCACCGGGCTTCGCGGGCTTCGTGAACTCGTAACCGATCGAGTTGGTCACGCGATTCAGCGCGTTCCGGAAGTTTTGGAGCACGTCACTCATGCGGTTGTACCAGTCCTCCACGGGAGGCATCGGCGATGTGTGCATCACGAGATCGATGGTCTTGTCGTCGGCGTGCAGTTCCTGGGCGAGCGACACGGGACTCGTCGCCCACCACTCGTCCATGTCCGATCGGAGCGCTTTGGCGAGCTTGAAGGCATGCGCCAGCTTGCCGGTTGCCGCTTTGCGGAGCGACGGGTCGTCGAGGTCCATACCCTTTATCTTGTCCGTGACATCCGACACCCTCACAGGCTCAAGCCGTGATCCGGTGCGCTCCGACCGCTGGCGTCTCGCCCGAATCTGGTCACGTCCGGCAAGCGTGCGGCGCGCTCGCGTCGCTGCTCGATGGCCTTGCGGAGCCGCGCGGCGGCCTCGTTGATCGGGAGGCGTTCGAGCTCGGCGAGCGAGCGTCGGGCTGAGGTGGCGCGCATCTCGTGGAGTGCGGCTTGGGCCCCGGTGCTGGCGGCCGCGTAGTGGTCGGCGATGCGGATCTGCCCGCGCAGACGCGCCTTCGCCGCGTTCACCAGCCGCACAGGCCCGTCGGCCGCGAGCCCTGCCACGGCTTCGCGTGCGGTCTGGGTCGCGGCGACTAGGCCGCGGTCGGCGCGATCCCGCTCGAGCGCGGCGGTGAACTGCTCCCGCGCGTCGTCCACGTCCGCGGCGACGATGTGGAGCCGGTTCGTCTCCTGGCCTCGGGTCATGCCGACGTAGACGCCGGCTGCGTCGAGCGCGTCGGACAGGACGGTATGCGAGCCGGGCACGGTCGCCCCCTGGACCCCGTAGACGGTCGAGGCATAGGCGAGGTGCGTGTGCTCTGCGACGTACTCCGCGGGCAGGCGCACGGTGCGCTGCCGCCGCCGCCCGGTCCCGTTCTCCTTCGCCCACACGGTCCCGTCGCCGCCGACGCTCTGGACGGTCCAGGTCTGCCGGTTCGCCACTTGCACGTCGGCGTCGTTCTGCCGGGTCTGGATCACGTCGCCCCGGCCGATGCTCAGGCCGTCGCTGCCGGTCGTCGTGCGGGCATCGTCGACCACGCCGACGCGCACGCGCGTCTCTCGGATGCGCTCGTTCAGCTCGCGCGCCTCGTCGTTGGTCGCCGTCGTGATCGCGTCTCCATCGCGGGCATCGCGGGCGATCGCTTCCTGCACCGCCTCGATGCTCTCGTGCAGCACCACGAGGCCGAGGAAGTGCAGCCGGTCGAACAGCAGCGCCGGATGCTCACCGCGACGCACCTGCACCGTCAGGGCCGCGTACTCCGGGTCCGCGAAGCGATGCACGGTCGTCATGTCGTAGGTCCGCGCGGAGAGCTGCGCGGCCATGTCGAGCACGCCGCCGCGACCGACCGCAGCGAGCTGCGCCCGGTCGCCGACGAGGGCGAGGGTTGCGCCGTGCTCGTCCGCGACGGTCAGCAGCGCGAGGGCGGTGTCCTGGTCGAGCATCCCGGCCTCGTCTACCACGATCCGCTCACCTCCTGCGAGCTGCGTGGCGGCCGAAGGGCCGATGTAGGTGCTGCCGCTCTCGGGGTCGGTGTCGCCCACGGCCAGGCGGCTCCATACGCCGTCCCGGTTCCAGCGCCAGCCGTGCTCGTAGACGAGCTTCGCCACGCTGTCGGTCGGAACGCCGAGTTCCTGGGCGGCCACGTCCGCGGCCTTCTTCGTCGGCGTCACCACGCGCGTCGCGCGACCCTGGCCTGCGGCGGCTTCGATGGCTGCGCCGAGCATGGTGGTCTTGCCCGCACCGGCCGCGCCCTCGACCACTACGAGCGAGTCGGTCCCAGCGACGGCGGCGGCGGCCTGCGCCTGCTCCGGGTCAAGGTCGGCCTCGCGCGCCAGGCTGGTCACGTCCGTCATCTGGCCGGTGCTGGCCGTTGCGCGGGCGGTCAGCCGGTCGCGCAGGTTCGTCTCGACCGCGACGACGTGCAGCGTCGTGAGGTGCGCGACGTGCTCGGGCTGCACCATGTCGGGCAGCAGCACCGACAGGCAATCCTCCACGG
>Ga0180223_1000102_pt1 | contig 177924 bp, 159 predicted proteins | sample eDN5th30CKraftOP_FD_151337 | JGI IMG/M metagenome (GOLD analysis project Ga0180223, IMG submission 151337) | Enriched Organic Plus compost microbial communities from Emeryville, California, USA - eDNA 5th pass 30_C Kraft OP (version 2) (version 2) ...
AAACAGACCCGCAGGGCACGGATGCCGATGCGTTGCCGGCCCAGCGGCCCGCAAATCCGCGTGCCGGGCAGCACGGGCCGCATGGCAAGCCGACTCCGTCGACTCGCAGCCCATGGCCTTTCAAGCAGCGTCGCAGCGCAAGTAGCGGCCGGGGCTATTCGTCGGCGCTGGCACTGCTATTTTCCAGGGGCTGGAACGCCTGACAGGATCCGCCAGACCTAAGAGACACGCCATCTTGGCGAGTACAGGCCATCGAGACCAAACGATATCGATGCTGCTGACCGCTACTTCGAGGCTCTTTGCCTCAGCGTCTCGTACATGCAGACGGCCGACGCAACGCTGACGTTCAGGCTCTCCACCGATCCCTGCATGGGAATGCGGACCAGTTGGTCGCAGGTCTCGCGCGTCAGGCGTCGCAGGCCCTCTCCTTCGGCCCCCATGACCCAGGCAATGGGTTGGCGGGCGTCGACCTCGTGCATGGTCTCGGTGGCTTCGTCGTCGGTTCCGACGACCCATACACCGCGCTCCTTCAGGCTGCGCAACGTCCGTGCGAGATTGGTCACGGTCAGGTAGGGAACGGTATCGGCGGCGCCGCAGGCCACGCGCTGGACGGTCGTATTCAGGCCCACCGCGCGGTCGCGGGGTGCGATCACGGCATGCACGCCGGCGCCGTCCGCGGTTCGCAGGCAGGCGCCCAGATTGTGCGGATCCGTGACCCCGTCCAGCACCAGCAGGAAGGCTGGGCCATCGGCATCGTCCAGCACTTCGTCCACGTCCATCGCCAGTTCCAGGCCGGTTGCCAGCGCGACCACGCCCTGGTGGCGCTGGCCTTTGGCCAGCCCGTCCAGGCGGGGCTGGGCCACGGGATGCACCTTGCACCCGGCGGCTTGCGCCTGCTCGATCAGCGTCAACATGCGGCGATCGCGGCGCGCCTCTTCGACGTAGATATCCTTGATCGATTCCGGCGCATGGCGCAGCCGTGCCGCCACGGCGTGAAATCCGACCAAAACCTGGCTCGCTGCCATGTAGTCACCCCAACATTGATGCATGCCGCAGACCGGCAAAAACGACACGGCGCTGCCCGAGGCAGCGCCGCAATGCCGCTATTAGACCAGAGATTCAGTGCCGCTTGCGCCCATGCTTGGCCGCCGCGCGCTTGCCGCTGCGGGCACTGGGCGTCTTCTCGGCCGCGGCGTGCTTCTTGGACGAGGCACCCTTGCCCTTGGGCAGCTTGGACATGTCGGTCAGCAGCACGGCCTTGGCTTTCTGCGGCTTGCGTTCGGGCGCGGGCGCGCTCTCGCGCTTGATGGCCTTGCGCAGTCCTTCGTAGCTCACGCCCTTGACCAGCTTGAATTCGATGCGCCGGGCCTCGAGATCGACCCGCGCCACCTGCACCTGCATCTTGTCGGTCAGGCGATAGCGCATGCCGGTCCGCTCGCCGCGCAACTCGTGCAGGCCATCGTTGAACTGGAAATACTCGGCACCAAGCTCCGAGACGTGGACCAGCCCTTCGACGTGCAGCTCGTCCAGGGTCACGAACACACCGAATGCCGCAACACCCGTCACGGTGCCGCTGAAGACGTCGCCGACCCGCTCGCGCATGTACCAGCACTTGAGCCACGCTTCCACGTCGCGCGAAGCATCGTCCGCCCTGCGCTCGTTGGCCGAGCAGAACAGGCCAAGCTTCTCCCACAAGCCGTGTTCCTGCTCCTTGGCAGTGCCAGGCATGACGGGCGAGTCTTCCAGCGCGTTGGGCACATAGCGCTTGCCGTGCAGCAGGGCCTTGATGACGCGGTGAGTCAGCAGGTCGGGATAGCGCCGGATCGGCGAAGTAAAATGGGTATAGGCCGGATAAGCCAGCCCGAAGTGGCCGACGTTGTCCGGGCTGTACATGGCTTGCTGCATGGAGCGCAGCGCCATGGTCTGCAGGAGGGGGGCGTCAGGCCGGTTCTTCGCGCTTTCAAGCAGTGCGGAGTAGTCGGCCGCGGTGGGTTTGTCCCCTCCGCCCAGCGACAGGCCCAGGGTTTTCAGGAAATCGCGCAGCGCCTGCAGCTTCTCCGGTGTCGGCCCTTCGTGGATGCGATACAGGCCCGGATGCTTGCTGCGATGCATGAAATCGGCCGCGCAGGTATTGGCGGCCAGCATGCATTCCTCGATCAGTTTGTGGGCATCGTTGCGTACATAGGGCACGATGCTCTGGATGCGGCCGAGTTCGTTGCAAACGATCTTGGTCTCGACCGTATCGAAGTCGATGGCGCCTCGCTTCTCCCGCGCCTGCGCAAGCAGCTTGAACAGGTCGTAGAGGTCCTGGATCTGCGGCAGGACATTTGCATGCTTGCGCGCGGCCGGGCCGTCGGGTTGCTGCAGCGCCGCCCAGACCTCGGCGTAGGTGGTGCGCGCATGCGAGTGCATGACGGCGTTGTAGAACTGGTAGGCCTGGACCGTTCCGGCCTTGGCGCCGGAGGCCGGGATCACCATGTCGCAAACCAGTACCAGCCGGTCGACGTTGGGATTCAGCGAGCACAGGCCGTTGGAAAGCTTTTCCGGCAACATCGGAATGACCTTGCGCGGAAAGTAAACGCTGGTGCTGCGCTCCAGCGCGTCGGCGTCCAGGGCGTCGCCCGGCGTGACGTAGTGGGCCACGTCGGCAATGGCGACGATCAGGCGCCAGCCGGGACGCTTGCGCGCGCCCGTGCCCAGCTCCACCCTTTCGCAATAGACGGCATCGTCGAAATCGCGCGCGTCCTCGCCGTCGATGGTGATCAGCGGCACGTCCCGCAGATCGAAGCGTCCCGCCAAGTCGCCCTTGACGACCTCGGAAGGCAGGCGTTCGGCGCGCGCCAGGGCCTTGGCCGAGAACTCGTGGGGCACATCGAATTTGCGGACCGCGATCTCGATTTCCATGCCGGGATCATCGATCTCGCCGAGGATCTCGACCACGCGCCCGAGCGGCTGCGTATGTCGCGTCGGCTGCTCGATGATCTCCACGGTAACGACCTGGCCATGCTGGGCCTGGGCGGTTTCACCGGGCGGTACAAGGATGTCGTGCTTGATCCGCTGATCCTCGGGCACCACCAGGAACAGGCCGCGTTCGTTCAGGAAGCGGCCGACCAGCTTGTTGGTGCGCCGCTCGAGCACCTCGACGATGACGCCCTCCTGCTTGCCCCGGTAGTCGGCGCCCGACAGCCGCACCAGCACCCGGTCGCCATGGAGCACCTTGAGCATTTCCTTCGGCGGCAGGAAGATGTCGGTCTGGCCGTCGTCGCGGATGAGGAAACCGAAGCCATCGCGATGGCCCTGCACGCGCCCGGCAATGAAATCGAGCTTGGTCGACAGCAGCAGCGCGCCCTTGCGGTTCTGCATCAGCTGGCCATCGCGCTCCATGGCCGCCAGGCGCCGCTCGAACCCCACGCTGCCCAGATCCACCCCCAGGCGCCTTGCAAGGTCGGCGGGGGCTATCGGCGCGTTGGCCTCTCGCAGCACCCCCAGGATCTGCTCACGGCTGGGTACCTCGGGATCGAAATCCGCGGGCGTGGAGGGAAGGTTGTTGTGGGATCGAGTTGTCAAAGTCAAAGGTTCTCTTTATAATGCGCAGCTTCTGTTGCTACTGCCTACGCGCAACGGTTCACGCAAGGATAACTTGAGTTTACCGCAGCAAATGTTTGGCGGTTGCGACAATGCCCAGATGGCGGAATTGGTAGACGCACTAGTTTCAGGTACTAGCGCTTAGCGGCGTGGAGGTTCGAGTCCTCTTCTGGGCACCAATCATGTGGCGGCATGCCGCAAACAGGGTTGGCAAGCCCGTTCGAACGGGTTTTTTTGTTTTTCGGCAGTGCCCAGGTGGCGGAATTGGTAGACGCACTAGTTTCAGGTACTAGCGCTTAACGGCGTGGAGGTTCGAGTCCTCTCCTGGGCACCACAAGATTTTGCAGCCCTAGCATAGCAAGACCCCGTAAATTTCCGGTTTACGGGGTTTTTTGTTTTATCAGCCGCGGTTGCCGTCCCCCGCCCTCGCGGCCCCCAGCAGCACGAACAGCATGGTCGCCGGCCGGCCGCTCAAGTTGCGCCAGGCGTGGCGGTTGCCATGCTGCACGGCCACCTCGTGCCGCCTCAACACGACCTGGCGGCCGTCGTCGAGTTCCAGCGTCATTTCGCCATCGAGCACGACGTCGTAGTCGATGCTGTCCGTCGCGTGCATGCCCGGATGATCCCGCTCGAAGGCTTCCGCCAGCCCGGGCACCCGCCGGGCGAACTCGGCGCCGAAAGCCGCGGCATCGAAATCGGCGCGCGCCATCACCGCATCGGGCGGGAACGTCACCATCATCAGCCGCGATGCCCCGGCATCGGGCACGAATCCGTCCGCCATCGTCCGATCCGCGACGTCCAGGCCCGCCTCCACCCGGGGGCTAGCGGGCGTCGACCAAAGCAGCGCCGTCGCGAAGCCTGGAAGCGTCTCGAACTCGGCATGGCGCGGCGCGACGCCGTCCGACAGCACGCGTGCCTTGCCGTCCGCGCCGGTTGCCGCCACTACCCGCCTGATGAGCATGTCCGCCCTCCTTCACGGATTGATGACGAAATTGCTGAAGCCGCCGTTGCGGGTGGCGATGCCGGATATCGCCTCGTTCACCTGTTCGAGCGGATGGCAGACGTGCTCGAAAATAGACAGGTCGAGCGCACCGGCCTGCGCCATGTCGGCGATATCCTGTCCCTCGCCCGCGGTGAACCATGCCGAGCCCTCGAGGCTTTGCTGCTCGTCCATCATGGTGTGCAGGTCCAGCCCCACCATGCCCGCGATGGCGCCGATGTTGTAGGCGCGGCCGCCCCGCTTGAGCGCCCGCACACCTTGCTGCAGCGTCTCGTGCGGCGCGCCGGGCCCGAGCGCGTCGATGAAGATGTCGACGCCCAGCCCGCCGGTGCGTGCCTTGGCCCAGGCATCGATGGCCTGGCCGTCGGCAATGGAAAGCACCTCGATACGATCCGGCGCCAGGGCCTTGACGCGTTCCAGCAGCGCCGGGTTGCGCCCCGTCCCGAGGATGCGCGTGGCGCCCATGGCCAGGCCGAACAGCGCGCCGCCTATGCCCAGCGTGCCGCTGATGCCGTTGACCAGGACGCTGCGGCCCGGCGCCACGCCGGCCTTGCGCATCGCCGAATACATGGTGCCGAGATAACCGAAGCGGGCCGCCTGGTTGTAGGTCACGTTGTCCGGCAGTTTCACCAGCGCATACTGCGGCGCGATCATGTATTCGCACAATCCGCCGTACGGGTAGTTCTTGAACAGCGCGAGAGAGTTCTGCGAGAACCCGAAGTAGCCGCTGAAGGCGTAATGCGTGCAGTTGATGAGATCGCCGCTGCGGCAGGCGCGGCACCCGCCACAATACAAGCCGGGATTCACGTAGACGCGGTCGCCGGGTTTCCAGGCATGCACATGCGACCCCACGGCGGTTACCTCGCCGGCGGGGTCCAGGCCGAACACTGCGGGCAACGGCGGCAGCGGGAGCTCGGGGAACCACGTCGTCCAGTTGGCGAGGATGTTGCCGAGATTCGGCACGATGCCGCAGGCATGGACGCGGACCTGGACATCGTTGGCAGCCGGCTCGGGGATGGGAATGCGCTCGATCTGCATCGGGCCCCCGACGCGATGGAGGCGGGCCGCTTTCATGGTCGACATGGTGTCTCCTTGGTTTTGTCTGCACGAAATGTGGGGGGATTGTCCGGATGCGCCGGGCCTTCTCCCATTCGGAACATCCATTAATGCACAAAATATAATTTTGTGCATAATTTTATTTTTGTGCGAAAAATGGAGCTGACATGCAGGCTGGCGGAATGACGGAAAGCTACGATGTCGCGATCGTGGGATTCGGCCCGGTGGGCGCAACCCTGGCGGCGCTGTTGGGCCAACGCGGGCGCCGGGTGGCCGTGCTCGACAAGTCCGAGCGTATCTATCCCCTGCCTCGTGCCTTCGCGCTGGACCATGAAGCCATGCGCATCTTCCAGCAGATTGGCATCGCCGACGAACTGGCGCCACACATGACGCCCTACCGGCCCACGTTCTACCTGGGCGCCGATGGAGAGCCGATCCAGCATTTCGACATGGGCGCGCCGCCCTATCCGCTTGCCTGGGCGCCCGCCTACACCTTTAACCAACCTGCCTTGGAAACGGCCTTGCGCCATACCGTGGCGGCCCAGCCGACGGTGACCGTCCGGCTGGGAACCGAAGCCGTGGACGTGCGGCAGGAAGACGGCGGCGCGGCGCTCCGGGTCCGCACCCAGGACGGCCGGGAGGCCACCTGGCGCGCTCGTTACGTGGTGGCCTGCGATGGCGGCTCAAGCCCCCTGCGCAAGCTCCTGGGACTGCGGCTGCGGAGCCTGGAGTTCGACGAACCGTGGATCGTCGTGGACCTGCACGTGCACGACGACCAGCTCGCGCGGCTGCCCGCCACCAACGTCCAATATTGCGACCCCGCGCGGCCATGCACCTACGTCGTCGGTCCGGGCACGCACCGCCGATGGGAATTCCTGCTGCTGCCCGATGAGGCCGAACGGCGCGATACCTCCGACGAAGCCATCTGGAAACTGCTGGCCCCCTGGCTTTCACCCGGCCAGGCGCGGATCTGGCGCGCGGCCGCGTATCGCTTCCATGCCGTGGTGCTCGAGCAATGGCGCCGCGGTGCCGTGCTGCTGGCCGGCGATGCCGCCCACCAGATGCCGCCGTTCCTCGCCCAGGGCATGTGCCAGGGCCTGCGCGACGCGGCGAATCTCGCCTGGAAACTGGACTGGGTGCTGGCCGGCCGGGCCGCCGCTTCGCTGCTCGATACCTACGGCGCCGAGCGAGGTCCCCAGGTCGAAGAGACGACGGCCACGGTCAAGCGCCTCGGCCGCATCATCTGCGAACGCGATCCCGGTCGCGCGCGGGAGCGGGACCGGGAGCTGCGCGGGCGGCAGGATGGGCAGGTCCGGCCGCAATTGCGCCAGAGCCTGCTGCCGGGCATACGCCATGGCTTGGTCGATGGCGACCGGCTCCCGGCGGGGACGCCTTTTCCCCAGCCGCTCTGCCGGACGGACGCGGCGCAACCGCCACGCAGGATGGACGACCTGCTTGCGCACAGTTTCGTACTGGCGCTGCGCTCGCCGCCCGACGCCGGGATGGCGCGGCAGTGGGCCGAGTGCCTGCGTGTCCTCGATGCGACGGCGGTCTGCTTCGAAAGCGCAGGCCCGTCCCCTGCCCCTACCGGCATAGCCGTGCTGGACGAGGCCGACGGCATCATGGCGGACTGGTTCGCGCGTCACGAATGCGACGCGGCCCTGGTCCGCCCGGATCGGGTCGTATACGGCACGGCACGCCGCCTGGCGGACGTCCTGCAGCTGTTGCAAGGAGCGGTTCGGCGCCTGGAAGGGTTGAAGGAAGCGTCGGATACCACCGCCTGAGGCCAACGGCCAACAGGCCGAGCGCTGCCGGCGGCGCTTCAGTCGATGCGGATTTTCGCCGCCTTCACGACCTCCGCGTACTTTTGCAGGTCGGCTTCGATCTGGCGCCGGAACTCCGCCGGCGTATTTCCCGACGCCACGATGCCCAGCCCGGCCAGCCGCTCCCTGACCTGCGGCTGGTGGACCACCGCATGCACTTCCCGCTGCAGACGCTCGATGATGCCGGCGGGCGTGCCGGCCGGCGCCAGCAGACCTATCCAGGAAGTGACCTCGAAGCCGGGCACCGATTCGGACACCGTGGGCACGTCCGGCAACGATGCCAGCCGTTGGGCACTCGAGACCGCGATGGCCCGCATCTGCCCGCGCTGGATGAACGGATAGGCTCCGGCCACCGCGGTGTAGAGCATGGGCAGCGTGCCGCCGACCACGTCCGCCATGGCCTGGCCGCCGCCTTTGTAGGGAATGTGCACGAAATGGGCGCCGGTGCGCACGCGCAGCAGTTCTCCGGCCAGGTGCGGCGTACTCCCGGTGCCCGCGCTGCCGTACGACACGCCGGCCTCGTTGCGCTTGGAATAGGCCACCAGCGATGCGAAGTCGGTGACCGGCAGCGTCGGCGCGGTCACGATCACCAGCGCGGCATCGCCGATCTTGCTGATCGGCGCGAGGTCCTTGAGAGTGTCGAACGGAACCCTGGCATACACATGCGGATTGATCACCAGGGTGCCGTCGAACCCGACCACCAGCGTATAGCCGTCGGGGGCGGCGGCCGCCGCCATCTGCGTGCCGATATTGCCCGAGGCGCCGGGCTTGTTCTCGACGATTACCTGCTGGCCGAGCCGGTGGCCCAGCTGTTCCGCCACGATGCGCGCGCCGGTGTCCGTCACGCCGCCGGGCGCGAACGGAACGATCAGCCGGATCGGCTTGCCGGGATAGTCCCCGGCCTGCGCGGCGCCGGCGAGCAGGCATAGTGCGGCGAGGCACGGCATGCGGAACCGGGTAAGCCATCTCATCGCCATGGTGTCTCCTCCTTGGGGCGAGTTTTGTCGTTGTCGAAAGCGCCTGCTGGCGCGCCGTGGTCCGCGTCGTTCAGCCGATCGCTCCTTCCGCGCGCAGCCGCGCAAGTTTGTCCGCCCCATAGCCCAGCCAGCCGCCGAGCACGGCGTCGGTCTGCGCGCCCAGGCGTGGCGGCGCGCCGAACGATGCCGGCGCCGCGCCGGAGAGCTTGACCGGATTGCCCGGCATGCGCAGGGATTTGCCATCGCCAAGCGGCACGGCCGCGACCATGCCGCGCGCCTGCACTTGCGGATCGGCCAGGGCCTGCGCGAAATCGTTGACCGGCCCGCAAGGAATGCGGGCCGCCTCCAGCCGTTCCAGCCAGTGGGCGGTAGGCTGCTTGCGAAGTTCGGCCGCGATGATTTCGTCGATGCGGGCCTTGGCGGCAAAGCGCGCCGCCTGCCGGCGGTATTCGGGCTGCCTCAGCTCAGGTAGATCGATGAACTCGACGAAACGCTCGAAGAACGCGTCGCCGATGCAGGCGATGATGATGTGGCCGTCCGCCGTCGGGTAGCAGTTGTACGGCACGTGCACGAAGTGGCCGTTGCCGATCCCCTCCGGCACTTCGCCGGACATGAAGTACATGGTGGCCATGTAGTTCAGCAGCGATATCTGCACGTCGAGCATGGCGATGTCCACGTGCTGTCCGCGGCCCGTCCGCTCGCGTTCGACCAGGGCCGCCAGCACGCCCAGCGCGCCGAATACGCCGCCGCCGAGATCGCCGATGGGAATGCCGCTGCGCATGGGCCCGGTAGCCGGCGTACCGGTGATCGACATGCCGCCGCCCATGGCCTGCACGACCTGGTCGAAGGCGGGGCGCTCGGTGGCGGGACCGGTCTGGCCGAAGCCCGTGACCGAGCAGGTGACGATGCGGGGGTTGATCCGAGACAGCGCCGCGTGATCGATGCCCAGGCGTTCCGTAACGCCAACGCTGAAGTTGTCGAACACCACGTCGGCCTGCCGCACGAGGTCCAGGAATACGTCGCGTCCCCCGGGCTGCTTGAGGTCGACGCAGACGCTTTCCTTGTTGCGGTTGAGCGTGAGGTAGTAGGCGCCCATGCCGTCGTGCGAATACTGCGGATCGTTCTCGAGCAGGCGGCGTGTGCCCTCGCCGCGTCCCGGCGGTTCGATCTTGATGGTGCGGGCGCCGAGGTCGGCCAGCAGCATGGTGCCATAGGGGCCCGAAAGCATGTGGGTCAGGTCCAGCACGGTGATGTGTTCGAGGGCCAAGCCGGTATCTCCCGAAAAATGGATGCCGGGATCCTGCAATCGGCATGCCACGCGGGCCGCCACCGCCAAGGCATTGATTCTTCATTGTTTTCCCCGGGGACCGACTTTGTCCGGACGTTTCATGGGACAATCGTGAAACGACACAGGCGTTTCATCGAGACGATCCCATGCCCCCCTTTCCTCCTCCCGCCGCCGACTTGCCGCGTCTGTGTTTCGTCAGCTATCGGCATATCCGCGAGCTGGCCATGCCCGTGGTGTCCGAATACGCCGCCCGGGCGCAAATCGAAGTCGTCGATGCCACGTTCGGCGACGCCCTCGCCCTGGCCGAGGACCGGATCGAGCGCGGCATGGTGGATGCCTTCGTCAGCGCGGGGTCGAACGCCGCCATCCTCCGGGCGGGCCTGCAGGCGCCCGTGGCCACCATCCACCTGGGCGGCTTCGACCTGATGCAGGTCCTGATCAAGGCACGCCGCATCGCCGACCGGGTCGGCGTGGTGATGTATGGCCAGACGATTCCCGAACTCGACGCCGTCAAGGACTTGCTCAACATCGGCATCAGCCAGCATGCCTACCTGACGCCCGACGATGCCCGGCATCGCTTCGAGACGCTGCGCCGCGAAGGATTCGAAGTGATCGTGGGTTCGAGCCTGGTGGTGGAACTGGCCGAGCAAGCCGGTCTCAAGGGCCTGCTTGCCTATTCGCTGGCCAGTATCCGCAAGGGATTCGACGACGCGCTGGACCTGGCCCGCGTCGCGCGGCTCGAGGCGGGCCGCTACGAGCAATTGCACAGCGTGCTGCACAACCTGCAGGAAGCGGTCGTCGCCGTCGACCGCGAAGACCGCATCATCGCCATCAATCCGCCGATGCAGCAATTGCTCGGCAAACCGGAGCTGCCGCTGCGCGGCCAACCACTGGGAGCGCTGGAGCCGGCGCTGTCCTTGCGCGCCACGCTGGATAGCGGTCGCCAGGAACGGGCCATCGCGCTGCGCTTCGGGCAACGCGACTGGGTGGTCGATCGCACGCCGATACGCGAACATGGCGACATCGTCGGCGCTGCGCTTACCTTGCACGACGCGGGCGCCATCCAGGCGGCCGACACCAGCCTGCGCATGCTGCAGCGGCGCCAGCAGCACACCGCTCGTCATACGTTCTCCAGCCTGGCCGGGTCCGGGGCGGCGATGCGCGCGGCCATTGCCAGCGCGCGCCGCTACGCCCGCACCGAGCTGGGCGTGCTCATCGCGGGCGAGAGCGGCGTCGGCAAGGAGTTGTTCGCGCAGGCCATCCACAACGAAAGCCGGCGCGCGCAGCGGCCCTTCGTCGCGGTCAATTGCGCCTCGTTTCCCGAATCCTTGCTGGAAAGCGAACTCTTCGGCTACGAGGAAGGCGCGTTCACCGGTGCCCGGCGCGGCGGCAAGCGCGGCCTGTTCGAGGCGGCACATACCGGCACGCTGTTCCTCGACGAGATCGGCGACATGCCCCTGCCCCTGCAGACGCGCCTGCTGCGGGTGCTGCAGGAACGGGAAATCACCCGGCTGGGCGCCACGGCCCCCATCCCCATCGATATACGGGTCATCGCCGCCACCCACCAGCCGCTCGAGCGGATGATCGCCCAGCAACGCTTCCGCCAGGACCTCTATTACCGGCTCAATATCTTGCGGCTGGCCTTGCCGCCGCTACGCGGGCGTCGCGAGGACATTCCCACCCTGGTCACGCCCATGGTCGCGCGGTGCCTGGCTCGCCTCGGGGCGAGGCTCGACCCTGCCGCGGCGCTGGCGCCCTGGATGGCCAGGCTGCAGGCCTACGACTGGCCCGGCAACGTTCGCGAGCTGGAGAACCTGGCCGAAAGAATGGCCGTGGCGCTGGCGCAATACGAACGCCCCGAGGACGTACCGGCCGATGCGTTGCGGCACGATTGCCCGGAGCTTTTCGCCGGCGATGCGCCGCCGGAGGAAGACGGGATGCCCATGGCCGAACGCGTGCGCCGCGCACTGGCCCAGGCCGGCGGACGGCGGGCCGAGGCGGCGCGCCGGCTCGGCGTGAGCCGTTCCACCCTCTGGCGCTGGCTGGCCGAGCTCGAGCGCGAGGCGGCCCCGGGCGAGACCCGCTCCTGGCCTTTCAGCGAGGCTTCAGATCGCCCAGCACGACGCCGGTAATGTGCGCCAGCCAGGCGTCGCGGCGCTGGCTCTCCATCAGGTCCACGCCCAGCCAGCGTGAGCAGGTATGGTGGTTCGAGACGTAGAAAAAGCCCAGTGCCATGACCGTCATCAGTACCGTCTCGGCATCGACGTCCTTGCGGAACACCTGCTTCTGCTGCCCGCTTTCTAGAAGACTGCGGATCGTTTCGACCAAAGGCATCGAGACGCGCTTGATCTTGGCCGATTTCTTCACGTACTTGGCGCGCAGCAGGTTCTCGGTCATGAGCAGGCGCACCAGGTCCGGATTCCGGTTGTAGTGATGCCAGGAGTGGGCGATGAGTTGCTTCATGCCCTCCACGGGATCGCTTTCGGTCTGGACGAAGCTGCGCTGCTCCTCGACCATCTCGGCGTACAGGTGCTCGAGCACCGCCTGGTAGAGCCGCTCCTTGCTGCCGAAGTAGTAGTAGAGCATGCGGTCCACGGTCTTGGCCCGCTTGCTGATCTTGTCGATGCGCGCGCCCGAATAGCTATGCTCGGCGAATTCGGCAATGGCGGCCGCCAGGATGCGCGCCTGCAGCTCCTCGGGGCTGCGCCGCCCCTTGGTCGGGCGGGTGGGCGCCCCGGCCGTGCCGGTCTTGGCGGCGGACCGCTTCCTGGCCGGCCGCTCGGGCGCTTCCTGCTCGATCTGCTGCTCCACTGCGGTGCTCTCTTTCATGCTTTGGACCTTGAAATTCTAGTGCATAGGCTGCGCGAAGCGCTGCGTACCGACCGCGCAACCGCGGCCACGTGAGCCCTCTTGCAGTGCGGCCGGCACATCCGCGGGTCGCGCAAGGCATGCCTGCGCACAGGTTTCGTGCATCGGTATTTTCCCCTCCCAGTTTAATGTAGAAAATCCTCCATAAGTGGAGTATCTTCTTTTCGAAATGCGCATATGGTCCGGAATTTGCCTGCCACCATGGCATGGCCATCTGGCGCCACGCCGAACGTTCTTCCATCCGGGCTTGGCCCGGCCCAGCGAACAGGAGTGAAGAAGTGGGTCGATATGCACGCAATACCTGGTATCCCATCGCGTGGTCGCGCGACATCGGCCGGGCGCTCGCGCGCCGCACGGTCATCGAGGAAGACGTCGTCCTGTACCGCACCGAGGGCGGCGAGGTCGTCGCGCTGGAAGACGCCTGTCCCCACAAGCTTGCCCCGCTTTCCATCGGCCGCCTGGTCGGCGACGAAGTGGAATGCGGCTACCATGGCCTGACTTTCGACTGTGCCGGCCGCTGCACCAAGGTGCCGGGCATGGCCCATGCGCCGGCCAACATCCAGGTGCGCAGCTTCCCTACGGCCGAGAGCATGGGCATGGTGTGGATATGGATGGGCGACCCGGAGCGCGCCGCCGCCACCAAGGTGTTCGATCTGCCCCAGTACCACGATCCGGCCTTCAGCCTCGTCGAGGGCGACGCGCTGCTGGTCAAGGCGAATTATCTGAACCTCGCGGACAATCTCTGCGATCCGTCCCACGTCGGCTACGTGCATCGGTCGACTTTGTCGAACAGCCACCACGAAGCCGTGCCCGTCATGAATGAACGCCAGCGCGACAAGGTCGTGACCTGGCGCTGGGTGCTCGATTCGCCGCTCATCCCGGTCTTCCAGGGCCTGAAGGATTTCGGCGGCAACGTCGACAGGTGGCACTACTACCACTACTACGCGCCCAGCATCGCCGTCATCGATTTCGGCTCCGCCAAGACCGGCACCGGCGCTCCCGAAGGCAACCGGGACGACTGCATCCAGATGTATGCCTGCCACTTCATCACGCCGGTGGACGAGCGCACGTGCGTGCAGCATTGGCTGTGCCTGAAGAACGTTCCGTCCGATCCCGAGATCGACGCCCGCCTGCTGGCCGGCTTGCGTACCGCCTTCGACGAGGACAAGGCCGTGCTCGAAGCCATACAGCGCAATGAGGACCGCGTGCGCGACTGGCGGCCTGTCAAGCTCGCCATCGACGTCTCGTCCGTGAAGATGCGCAAGATGGTCGACGAAATGATCCAGGCGGAACACGCTCTCTCCTAGGGCCGGGACGCCGGGCTCCGCCCATGGGCCCAGCAACGGCCCGAGGGGCGTGGTTCCGGCGGCTCGCGGCCTCCTTGCAGCCTCCACTCTCGACCCACTGAGGAGCATTACATGAATCGGATTTTCGGGATCGGCGCGCTTGCCGCCGTCGTGCTGTCGGTAGCCTGCGGTCCGGCGTTCGCCGCGGACGACGTCATCCGCATCGGCGAGATCAACAGCTACAAGCTCTTGCCCGCCAACATGGTGCCCTACAAAAAGGGCTGGGAGCTGGCCCAGGACGAGATAAACGCCGCGGGCGGCCTGCTCGGCAAGAAAGTGGAAACCGTTTTCCGCGACGACAACGGCAACACCGGCGATGCCGTGCGCATGGCCGAAGAGCTGCTCTCGCGCGAGAAGGTCGACATCCTGGCCGGCGTCACGCTCTCGCACGTGGGCCTGGCCATCGCCGATTTCGCCAAGCAGCGCAAGGTCTTCTTCCTGGCCTCGGGCCCCTTCACCGACAGGGTGGTCTGGGAGAACGGCAACCGCTATACCTACCGCCTGCGCTATGGCACCTATTCGATGACCGCGGCGCTGGTCCAGGAAGCCGCCAAGATGAACAAGAAGCGCTGGGCCATCGTCTACCCCAACTACGAGTACGGCCAGTATGCCGCCAAGACCTTCAAGGAGGTGCTCAAGCAGGCCCAGCCGGACGTCGAGTTCGTCGCCGAGCAGGCCCCGCCCTTCGGCAAGATCGACGCCGGCGCGGTGGTGCAGGCGCTGGAGCAGTCCAAGCCGGATGCCATCTTCAACGTGCTGTTCGGACCCGATCTGACCAAGTTCGCGCGCGAAGGCCAGACACGGGGCCTGTTCAAGAATCGCGAGGTGGTCAGCCTGCTGACCGGCGAACCGGAATACCTCGATCCGCTCAAGCGCGATTCGCCCGACAACTGGCTGGTCACCGGCTATCCCTACCAGCTCATCGATACGCCGGAGCACAAGCAGTTCATCGACGCCTATCGCAAGAAATACAACGACTATCCGAGAATGAACTCGGTCATCGCCTATGCCACCATGAAGGCCATCGCGGCCGGCGTCACCAAGGCTGGCTCGACCGACACCGAAAAACTCATCCAGGCATTCAAGGGCCTGGAGTTCGATACGCCGCAAGGCCGTACCTCCTTCCGCACCCTGGACAACCAGTCGACGTTCGGCATCTACATCGGCCGCACCGCGGTCAAGGACGGCAAGGGCTACATGAAGACCGGCCGCTATGTGGACGGGTCCACCGTCATGCCGCCTGACGAGGTCGTGCGCAAGCTGCGCCCGGGCACGGACGGCTGACCCCGCTTTCCGGCCCTTCCCCGGTCCGCCGGCGCATCCGCCCGGCGGACTTCCGTCCCGCGCCAGGCGCTATACGCTCAAGTACGCCCGGCGCACATCCTCGTTCGCCGCCAGGGCCTCCATGCTGCCTTCGTATCGGATCTCGCCGCGTTCCAGCACATAGGCGCGATCCGAGACCAGTTCGGCGAAATGCATGTTCTGCTCTGACAGCAGGATGCTCACGCCTTGCTCCTTCAGCTCCAGGATCATGTGGGCCATTTGCTCGACGATGACAGGAGCGACGCCTTCGGACGGCTCGTCCAGCAACACCAGGTAGGGATTACCCATCAGCGTCCGCGCCACGGCGAGCATCTGCTGCTCGCCTCCGCTCATGCGGCCGCCCGGCCGATCGGGCATCTCGCCCAGGTTGGGAAAAAGATCGAACAGGCGCTCGGGCGTCCAGACCGGCGCCAGTCCTCCAGAGGGCCAGGCACGCGACGGCTGGCGCCCGACCTCCAGGTTCTCCATGACGGTGAGGTCCGTGAAGATGCGGCGGTCCTCGGGAACGTAGCCCAGGCCGGCGGCGGCCGCCTCGTGCGGCGCCGCCCTGGACAAATCCTTGCCCATGAAGGATATCCGGCCTTTGCGCTTGGCGATCATGCCCATGATGGCCTTCAGCGTGGTGGACTTGCCGGCACCGTTGCGGCCCATCAAGGCCACGACCTCGCCCCGGCGGACGTCGAGCTCGACGCCGAACAGTATCTGCGCGGCGCCATACCAGGCGGCCAGGCCGCTGACTTCCAGCAGCGGTTCGATCGTCGTTTCGGACATGGGCATGGGCACCTGCAAGGGAGTTTGCGTGGGAACGGCATACAGAGCCATCAGGCGGCCTCCTTCTTGGCGGCTTTCTCGAATGTCTTGCCTGTGCCGAAGTACACCTCCTGCACCTTGGGATGGTCGCGGATCTGGAGCGGCGTCCCTTCCGCGATCAGCCGGCCGCGGGCCAGCACGATGACCCGGTCGGAATGGGCGAACACCACGTCCATGCTGTGCTCGGTGAACAGCACGGCCATGCCGCGTTCGACCACCAGGCGCTTGGTCAGCGCCATCAGCTCGTTGCGTTCGCCCGGCGCCATGCCGGCGGTGGGCTCGTCCATCAGCAACAGCTTGGGCTGGTTGGCCATGGCGATGGCCAGCTCGACCCGCTTGACATCGCCATAGGCCAGCACGCTGCACGGCCGGTCGGCCTGGCCCGCCATGCCGACTTGTTCCAGCAGTGCCAGCGCATCGGCACGCCGGTAGTCACCCGCCCGGCGCCACATCGAGAACAGTTTGCGATCTGCCGACAACAGCGCCATCTGTACGTTCTCCACCACGGTCAGCGAGGCGAACGTCTCGGCGATCTGGAAAGTGCGGCCGACGCCCAGCCTCCAGATCTGCCTCGGCCGCAGGCCGACGAGCTCATGGCCGTCGAACCGGATCGAGCCGGCATTGGCGCGCAACTGCCCGTTGACCATGTTGAAGGTGGTCGATTTGCCGGCGCCATTGGGTCCGATCAACGCCAGCAGCTCGCCCGCCGCGATCTCGAAGTCGATGCCGTCGACCGCCTTGACGCCGCCGAACGACTTGCCTAGCCCCGAAACTTTCAACAAGCTCATTTCGCCACCTCTTGTGTACGGCGCTGCGCCAGTTGTCTGGCGAAGCCGGCGATCCCTTGCGGAAAGAGCAGCACGAGCACCAGGATGATGAAGCCCAGCATCGCACGCCAGTAGTCGGTGTTGCGTGCGACGGTATCCTGCAGCCAGGTGAAAGTCACCGCGCCGACGATGGGACCCGCCAGCGTCTGCAAGCCTCCCAGCAGGACCATGACCAGCCCGTCGATGGACTTCACCACGTTCAGGGTCTCCGGAGAAATGCTGCCTTTCGAGAAGACGAAGAGCGCCCCGGCCACGCCGGCGAACAGCCCGGCCACCACGAACGCCACCCATTGCATGCGCTTGACGTCGATGCCGATGGCGTCGGCACGCAGCGGCGAATCGCGTCCTGCCCGCAGCGCATAGCCGAACGGTGCGAAGAGCGCCCGCCGCAGCAGCAGGATGCCGGCCACCACGAACGCCAGCGTCAGGTAGTAATAGGCCCGCTTGTCCTGCAGCCACTCGGCCGGCCAGACGCCGGTCAGTCCGTTGCTGCCGCCGGTCAGCTCGTCCCACTGGAAGCAGACGGCCCAGACGATCTGGGCGAAGGCCAGCGTCAGCATGGCCAGGTAGACGCCCGACAGGCGGACGCTGAACCAGCCGAACACGAAGGCGCCGGCCACCGCGGCCAGCGGCCCTATGACCAGCGCCACCTCCATGGGCGCGCCCAGGGTCCGGACCAGCAAGGCCGCGCCGTAGGCGCCAAGTCCGAAATACGCGGCATGGCCGAACGAATGCATGCCTCCGGGCCCCATGATGAAATGCAGGCTGACCGCGAACAGCGCCGCGACCATCAGATCGATCAACAGAACTGTCGTATACGACGAGGCATCGATCGACAAGGGAAGCACGCACAACGCGGCCAGGAAAACCAGCGCGCCGCGCCGGACCCAGGGGCCGGCCAGGCGCAGCGGTGCCTCGATGGCCGCCGCGTTGCGGCTGGCTCCCTGGGGCCGCCCGAACAGGCCCCAGGGACGCAGGACGAGCACGACGGCCATCACCAGGAACTCGACCACCAGCGTCAGCTTGGAGAAATTGACGTCCATGCCGAACAGGTGCACGACGCCCATCCAGATGCAGAGCGCCTTGATCTCGGCAATCAGCAGCGCTGCCACGTAGGCGCCGGGTATCGATCCCATTCCGCCCACCACGACCACCACGAAGGCCGCTCCGATCGTGTGCATGTCCATTTCCAGATTGGCTGGCTCGCGCGGCAGTTGCAGCGCCCCGCCCAGGCCGGCCAGCAATGCGCCGAGCGCGAATACGGCCGTGAAGAGCCAGGCCTGGTTGACGCCCAGCGCCCAGACCATCTCCCGGTCCTGGGTCGCCGCCCGCACCAGCGTGCCCCAGCGCGTGCGAGTGAGCAGCAGCCACATGGCCGCCAGCACGACCGGTCCGATCGCAATCAGGAAGAGGTCATAGGCGGGAAACTGGCTGCCCAGGATTTCCACTGCCCCTTCCAGCCCTGGCGCGCGCGGCCCGAGCAGTTCTTCCGGCCCCCAGTACCAGAGGACGAGATCGCGTATCACCAGGACCAGCGCGAAGGTGGCGAGCAACTGGAACAGCTCCGGTGCGCGGTACACGCGGCGCAGCAGGACGATCTCGACCAGGCCGCCGAGGAGGCCTACCGCCAGCGCCGCCAGCACCAGCGCGGGCCAGAATCCCAGGCCCCCGCCGAGGTGCTCGACCAGGGAATACGCTACATAGATGCCCACCATGTAGAACGAACCATGGGCGAAGTTGACGATGCGCGTCACGCCGAAAATGAGCGATAGTCCGGCGGCCACCAGGAATAGCGATGACGCATTGGCCAGGCCGTTGAGCGCCTGGATGAAGAATCCCGAAAAATTCATGCAAGGCCCCTTCTACACGGAAGGCTGGGTTGAACAGGCGGTGCGCGCGACATGCCGCACCGCCGCCTGGGCCGCTCGCCTAGCGCAGGCCATCCTTGCCCTGGATCTCCGACGCCTGCAGCCCGCCCACCCGAGGCAGGGGCCGTCCGCTGTCGGTTACCGCCACCGCCACCACGATCTCGCCGGCGCGCGGCGCATCGGCCACGCGCGCCTCGATGGCGTCGAAATGGCTGCGCACGTAGGCTGCGTCCTTGTGCCCCAGGGGCACGTCTATCGCCGCCCCCAGTCCACCGATCTTCTTGGCCGACGGAACCAGTGCCGCCCCCTGTCCGACCGCGGTGCGCAGCGGCGCGCCCAGCCGCGGATGCAGGATGGCCGCGGCGTGCTCGAGCTCGCCCGCCGAGCCGACGATGGCCGCCTTGCCGTAGCTGTGGGCCTGGGCGGGCGCGATGCCCAGCGCCTGCACGCACTTGCCCCCCAGCAATCCACCCAGTTCCTCGCCGATGGCGACCAGCTCGTCGAGGTTCTCCGCATAGCGGCCGGCGTACGGATTCTCGATGACTGCCATCGCCACCGCCTTGCGCGTGGGCGTGGCCAGCGCCTGCCCCATCTCGACGCGGGTCTCGTCCACCTGCACGATCAATTTCCGGATCTTGGCCGACATTTTCGATGCTCCTTGATTACCCTGTTTTCCATGGCGCTACGCGCCCCCCACCCCGATACAAGACACGGTCCCCGCAACCCCGGGGAAGGGGCTACCTCTGTCCGTCCCACTTGGATATTTCCGCAGCAGTCAGGCCGCCCACACGCGCATGGACCCGCGGGCCGGTGCTCATCACCAGGACGACCACCAGTTCCCCGGCGTGCGGCGCGCCTGGCACGCGAACTTCCATGGCATCGAAATGGCTGCGCACATAGGCCGCGTTGATGTGGATCAGCGGCACGTCCAGCGCGGTGCCCGGCGCTCCCACCTTCTTGGCGGACGGTACGATGGCCAGCGCGTTGCCGTGCTGGCCCGTCTGCGCATCCGCCTTGCGGTCGCCTTTCCAGCCCAGCAGCTCGCGCATGGCATAACCGCCCGGCACATGCCACAGGGCGCCGTGCTCGAGCTCGCCCGCCTCGCCCACCACGGCTCCCTTGCCGTAACCCTGGATGCTGTCGGCCGGCACGTCCATGGCAGCCAGCAACTGGCGGGCCATGTCGATGCCTACCGGCTCGAGCGCCTGCATGGCGGGCAGGATGTCCTCAACGTAGCGGCCGGCATACGGATTCGTCAGCACCGCGCCGATGGCCCCCCGCCTCAAGGGCCGGGCCGGGGCGGGGCCGAATTCGTGGAAGATATCTTCGACCTGGGTAAAGACTCGTCGGATTTCTATCATGCCTGCCTCTGGATGAATGAATCGCCGGCGCAGCCTCGATCGCGGACGCCCGGCGCGGATGACGCACATCCCGGGCGCCGGCGTGGCGCCACGGTGCGAATCAAGCAAGTACCGAACCAACCTCCTTCATGCCCGGTTCGCGCAATCGGCAAAGCGTCCGCCCGGCGAACCTCGCCTGCCCCTGGCACACCAGCGCAGCGCCCGCAATCAGGCCTTGCCTCTCCAGTTCCTGCGCCCTTGCGACCCCGGCGTCCAAGGCTGCGCGCACCGCCGCCGCCGGGAGTGCAGGCACATCCACGGTGACCAGCCTCTCGCCCAGGTCGGAATCGTCCTTGATTTCGCAGGCCGGCCGCCGCACGATGGCCGGATGGAAGGTGTCCACCGCATTGGCGATCACGGTGGCCGCCGCGTCGGCCGCCGCGGCATCGGCCGCCAGCACGGTCACGCTGTCGGCGATGCCCAACGAGAAACTGCGCCCGCGCCAACCGCTGGTCGCCACGCCCCGGACCGGCGCGGCGGCGTCGATCTCCATCCCGCCGTCCAGCGCGGCGGCGCGCGGCGCCCATCGACGGGCTGGATCGCTGCACAGGCCGATGCGCGTACGGGAACCCGGCGTCAGGTGCAGGGCGATGTCCCCGCCGTTGTTCACCCATGCCCGCGCGATGCCCGGGCGCCGGTAGGCCATGACGATTTCATCGGCCACCGCGCCGGCCACGGCCGCCATGGCCGTGAGCGCATGGCGCGACAGGGGCGCACAGGCGTGCCACATCCGGCGTGCCACCGGGCCGCGCACCGCGCAGCGCCGGCCGACCAGGCGGCGCAGTTCGGGCAGTTCCGCCACCAGCTCCGCCAACAGACCGCCGAAGCGCGCCCAGGCCGCGGCGTGCGCCTGCTCCACCGCGTCCCGGGCGCCATCGGCGCGCAGGATCAGGTCGATGGGACCATGGCAGAAATGCCAGCGGTCATCCGGCAGGCGCGCGCGCTGGGCTTGCATCGCGTCCTCAGCCCAGCATGGGAGGCCGGCCGAGCGGCCAGGGGTTGAGTTCCCCCCCTTTTTCCCAGCGCCGCCCCGTAGGAGCGCCATCGTGATGCCACGCCCCGGCGCGCAGGACCTCGTCCAGCGGGCGGACATAATCCATGTGGCCGCCCAGCGCCCGGTAATCGTCCAGTCGCATGCTGAACTCGATGGGGGCGACGATGGCGGGCGTGGGCACCGTGCCGAAACTATGGTCTGGCATGCGTAGCACGTCGGCCATGACGGTGATCCCGCCACCCGGCCAGACGTAGGCCGGCGCGCCGCCCATCGTCACGTTCACCAGGAGCTTCTTGATCGACCGGGTCAGCAGCACGGGATTCTCCGTCACGCCCGCGCGCAAGCTGCCGCCCGCCCCGGCCAGGAACATGACCGAGGCCAGGGACGGTTCGCAGTTCTCGCCGATGCGCGCCACCACCGCCGCCACTTCGGGGGGCATCGGCGCCTCGCGCGGCACCAGGGCTTCGTCCAGCACATACCATGCGGCGTGCTCGCCCGTGGTCGAGGTCATCAGCAGCCGCAGTCCGGGCCAGGCCACCTTTTCGTCCCAGCCCTCGATGATGGACAGCGGATCGCTGATATCGGTGCCGCCCCACCCGGTGCCGGGATTGGCCACCTGGAAATAGCGGCCGGGCGTGGACTTGCGCCCCTTGATGCGGATGCCGGAGTCACGCGTCGCCAGGCAGCGTCCCGCCTGGTGCTCGGTCAGCACGCCGGTGATGTGATCATCCACCACGACCACCTCGTCGACCTTGCCGTACAACTGCTTGGCAAAGATGCCGATGGTGGCCGATCCGCAGCCCACGCGCATGCGCTGCTCCTCGACCCCGTTCACCACCGGCGGGCGGCCCGCCTGTACAGTGATGCGTGCCCCACCCTCGATCTCGAGCTCGACCGCCTGCTTGTTGCCCAGTGTCTGCATCACGTCGAGCGTGACGCGCCCTTCCTTCTTGCTGCCGCCCGTGAGGTGGTGGACGCCTCCCAGCGACAACATCTGCGATCCGTATTCGATAGTCGTCACATGGCCGACGACCTCTCCCTTGCAGCGCACGTTCGCCTGCTCGGGCCCCAGGTAGCGGTCGGTGTCGATCTTCACCTTCAGGCTGCAGTAGCTGAAGATGCCTTCGGTCACCACGGTGACCATGTCAACGCCGTCGACCTGCGAGGAAACGATGAAGGGCGCGGGCTTGTAGTCGGGATACGTGGTGGAAGACCCGATGCCCGTCACGAAGACCTCGTTCGCCCGGAGCAGGTCGCCGTCCCAATCGGTGGGCTGGGGCGAGCCGCCGTCTTCGCCGGCGGGCGCGAAAGGCACCAGCGCTGCGGCGTCCTCGTCCAGCTTGCGGCGCAGCAGCACCACGGGATCGACCCGCACCAGGTTGCCGTCCACGTTGGCGTAGCGGTCGCAAGCACCCGAGCGCCCTTCTGTTATCTGGCACAGGACCGGACAGGCATTGCACTCGATCTTGCTCGAGCTCATGCGCTCGTTGCGCGGCTTGGCGCGCTCGAGGACCACCACGTCCTGGCTGCCTTGCGAGGGGCTTGCGGTATCGATCGGTTCGGACATTTTGCTCAAACCCTTCAGATGCGACACAGGCCTTGCCGTGCCAAATATTTTCTATGTAGTATTCACTACATTGAATGTTGTAAACACTACATTGAGCACAATCTAGCGCAATTGGTTGGGCTTCGCAATGTGTTTTTCCCTGCCCCTTTCCGGGGCGAAAAGGAGATCTGGATGACGCATGTGGTGAGCGATGCATGCATCCGGTGCAGGTACACCGATTGTGTCGACGTCTGTCCGGTCGACTGCTTCCGGGAAGGCAGCAATTTCCTGGTCATCGACCCCGACGAATGCATCGACTGCGCGGTCTGCATTCCCGAATGCCCCGTGGGCGCGATTTATGCAGAAGAAGACCTGCCCGAGGACCAGAAGATATTCGCCGGCATCAATGCCGAACTGGCAAGCCAATGGAAGAGCATCACCCGGCGCGCCGGTCCGCTGCCCGATGCCGAGGACTGGAAGGACAAGACCGGCAAGCTAGCCTATCTCGAACGCTAAACGCCCTGGAGTCGATCATGGCCGCATTCCACGAGGAAACCGTCCTCTCCGTCCACCACTGGACCGACCGCCTCTTCACCTTCAAGACTACCCGCGACCAGTCCCTGCGGTTCAGCAACGGCCACTTCACGATGATAGGACTGAAGGTGGACGGCAAGCCGCTGCTGCGCGCCTACAGCATCGTCAGCGCCAACTACGAGGAGCACCTTGAATTCCTCAGCATCAAGGTGCCCGACGGCCCCCTCACCTCGCGCCTGCAGCACATCCAGGTCGGCGACGCCATCCTCGTCGGCCGCAAGCCCACCGGCACGCTGCTCACCGACTACCTACTTCCCGGCCGCCGCCTTTATCTGCTGTCCACGGGCACGGGGCTCGCCCCCTTCATGAGCATCGTGCGCGACCCCGAGTCATACGAGAAATTCGAACAGGTCATCCTCGTGCACGGCGTCAGGCAGGTGGACGAACTGGCCTATCACGACCTCCTGGTCGAACACCTGCCCAATCACGAGTTCCTGGGCGAGCTGGTCAGCAGCAAGCTGCGCTACTACCCCACCGTCACCCGCGAGTCCTACCGCAACATGGGACGCATCACGGAGCTGATCGAGAGCGGCAAGCTGTTCGCCGACCTGCAGACGCCGCCGCTCGACCCCATGCACGACCGCATCATGCTCTGCGGCAGCCCTTCCATGCTGCGGGACCTGAAGTCGATGCTGGAGAAGCGCGGTTTCAACGAGGGCAATACCTCGACGCCGGGCGACTTCGTCATCGAACGCGCGTTTGCCGAGCAGTAGCGCAACCTTCCCCACCCCAGACAGAGGCAGAGACATGGCAGAAGCCGCAAGCACCGCGAAGTCCGGCAAGGTCGTCATCAGGAACATCGGCCTGCTGCTCTCCGGCGACATCGACCGGCCCATCCTCGAGGCCGATACCATCGTCGCGCGCGATGGCATGATCGAGGCCGTCGGCAAGGAGGCGGACTGCGACACCGGGCAGCCGGACCTGCTGGTGGACGCCCGCCGCACCTGTGTGGCCCCGGGCCTGATCGACAGCCACGTCCATCCTGTCTTCGGCGACTGGACGCCGCGCCAGGGACAGCTCGGCTGGATCGATTCCACCATGCACGGCGGCGTCACGACCATGATATCGGCCGGCGAGGTTCACCTGCCGGGCCGGCCCAAGGACATCGTCGGCCTCAAGGCCCTGGCGATCACCGCGCAGCGCGCCTTCGACAACTTCCGCCCCGGCGGCGTGAAGGTGCTGGCCGGCGCGCCGGTGATCGAACAAGGCATGGTGGAACAGGACTTCAAGGATCTCGCCGATGCCGGGGTCAAGCTGCTGGGAGAAATCGGCCTCGGTTCGGTCAAGGCCGGGGCCGAGGCCGGCCGGATGGTGGCCTGGGCCCGCAAATACGGCATCCAGAGCACTATCCACACGGGCGGCCCTTCCATTCCCGGATCGGGACTGATCGACAAGGACGTGGTGCTGGAGGCCGACGCCGACGTGATCGGCCACATCAACGGCGGCCATACCTCCTTGCCCGAAAGCCATGTCTGCGAGCTGTGCGAACGCTCCTCCCGGGCCATCGAAATCGTCCACAACGGCAACGAGAAAATCGCCATCGCCGCTGCGCAGGCAGCGCTGCAGCTCAAGTGCCCCCATCGCGTCATCCTCGGCACCGACAGCCCCGCCGGGTCGGGGGTCCAGCCGCTGGGCATGTTGCGCCTGATCGCCCTGCTCTCCAGCCTGGGCAACCTTCCCGCGGAACTGGTGTTCTGCTTCGCCACCGGCAATACCGCCCGCATCCGCAACCTCGATTGCGGCCTCATCGAACCCGGCCGCGCGGCCGACTTCGTCTTCATGGACAAAGCCCAGCACACCGCCGGCCGCACCCTGCTGGAAAGCGTACGGGCCGGCGACATTCCCGGCATCGGCATGGTCATGATCGACGGTATCGTCCGCTGCGGCCGCAGCCGAAACACCCCGCCGGCCACGGAAGTACCAACGGTCGTGACCGGTCACTGACTTCACGCAATAGCGTCAGTCAGTCGATTGCCGTCGTAGCGTTCGCATCGCCCCCGGGATTCGGCGCCGAGCCGCCCCCAAGCGGGTCCGCCCCCCTCGGGAGGCTGCCGCGCAGCGCCTGGGGGCCCGCCGGTCCAGGCGCGCGTCAGCGCGTAGGGGGCTCTCTATCAGTCGCTCTTTCCCTTCCTGACCCAGGCCTCGAGCTGATACGGCCGGATGCTGTCGTAGTCCTCGAAGGGCTGGTGAATCCACGGATTCGTCGGCAGCTTCTGCACGTAGTAGTCGGGCACCACCTTCGAGTGCCCCTTGAACCACAGCACCGCCGTGCGCATCTCGGTGATCGAGGAGAACTGGTTCAGCAAGTGCTGGTGCACCTTGTCGAAGGTGACGCCGGTATCGACCATGTCGTCGACCAGCAGCACCTTGCCTTCCAGCGTCCCGCGCGTGATCGTGATGAATTGCGCGATGTCCAGGCGCCCCTGCTCCGTGCCCGCGGCCTCGCGGTAGCTGCTGGTGGCGAGGATGCCGAGCGGCACGTCGTAGATCCGCGACAGCACGTCGCCCACGCGCATGCCGCCGCGCGCCAGGCAGACGATCTGGTCGAATTTCCAGCCCGACTGGTGGACCTGCAGGGCCAGTTGCTCGATGAGTTGGTGGTAGCGTTCCCAGCTGATCCAGAGGTCTTTGTCGGTGTCTTGCTGCATGGCGTATGCGTATTGCAAAAAATGCCCCCACGCTAAGCCCTTCAGGCTGTCGCTGCCCCCCCAGGGGGCGCTTTTAGCCTTGGGGCGGCCCGGCGGCAAAAAAGCCCCGGGTTCTACCGGGGCGCTCGGGTTAAGCCTGGATCAAGCCTTGAACGGATGCCGCAGCACGATCGTTTCGGTGCGGTCCGGACCGGTGGAGACCAGGTCGATGGGCACGCCGCACACTTCGGACATCCGCTCGAGGTAGCGGCGGGCGTTGACCGGGAGTTTATCGTATTCGGTCACGCCCACGGTGGATTCGCTCCAGCCCGGCATTTCCTCCAGCACCGGCTCGCTGCTGGCCACCGCCGCCGCGCCGTAGGGCAGCACGTCGCGGAACTCGCCGTTGACCCGGTAGCCCACGCCCAGCTTGATGGTTTCCAGGCCGTCCAGCACGTCCAGTTTCGTGATGCAAAGGCCGGAGATGCCGTTGAGCCGGATCGAGCGCTTGAGCGCGGCGCCGTCGAACCAGCCGCAGCGGCGCGGCCGGCCGGTGACCGAACCGAACTCCTTGCCGACCGAGGCCAAGTGGGCGCCGATGTCGTCGGCCAGCTCGGTCGGGAACGGGCCGGATCCCACGCGGGTGGCGTAGGCCTTGGTGATGCCCAGCACGTACTCGAGCTTCTGCGGCCCCACGCCGGCGCCGGCCGAGGCCGCGCCCGCCACGCAGTTGCTGCTGGTGACGTACGGATAGGTGCCGTGATCGACGTCCAGCAGGGCGCCCTGGGCACCCTCGAACAGCAGCTTCTGGCCGGCGGCCGAAGCTTCGTAGAGCGCGTTGGCGACATCCGCCACCATGGGCTTGAGCACCGGCGCCAGGGCCATGGCCTGGTCGCGCACCTGGGCCGCGTCCACGGCCTGTGCGCCCAGGTAGTTGGTCAGCACGAAATTGTGGTAATCGAGCGCTTCCTCCAGCTTGGCGTCGAACGCCGCCGGATCGTAGAGATCCTGCACGCGGATGGCGCGCCGGGCGACCTTGTCCTCGTAGGCGGGGCCGATGCCGCGCCCGGTCGTGCCGATCTTGCCGGCGCCCTTGCGGGCCTCGCGCGCCTGGTCGACCGCGACGTGATAGGGCAGGATCAGCGGGCAGGCTTCCGAGACGCGCAGCCGCGCGCGCACCTCGACGCCGGCGGCCTCGAGCTCTTCGATCTCCCGCAGCAGCGCTTCCGGCGACAGCACCACGCCGTTGCCGATGTAGCAAATCATGCCCGGGTGCATGATGCCCGACGGAATCAGGCGCAGGATGGTCTTCTTGCCGGCGATCCAGAGGGTGTGGCCGGCATTGTGGCCGCCCTGGAAACGCACTACGCCCTGGGCCGATTCGGCCAGCCAGTCGACGATCTTGCCTTTGCCTTCGTCACCCCACTGGGTGCCGATAACCACGACGTTATTAGCCATGTTGCTTCTGCTTCTCTACTAAGTCCGCCCGCGACGGGCGTCAGATTGCGGTGGATGAGGATGGCCGGGCGGCCACAGGGGCCCCGGTCAGCGATTCGACCTGCCAGACGCCGTCGCGCAGCACCAGCTCGCGATCGCAGACGAATTCCTGCTGATCGTGCTCGTGTCCCGGCAGGATCTGGACGACGATCTGCCCGGCCGCGCGCAGGGCCCGCACGGCCTCGACCAGATCGGGTTCCAGCCCCCAGGGCGCGCGCACCGCGGGACTGGGCATGGCGGGTGCGAGCAGCCCCGCCAGTTCGCGCAGATCGAGACTGAAACCGGTGGCCGGACGGGCCCGGCCGAAGACCCGGCCGATGTCGTCGTAGCGGCCGCCGCGCACCACGGCGTTCGGCCAGCCGCCGCAATAGACGGCAAACACCACGCCCGTGTGGTAATGGAAGCTGCGCACGTCCGCCAGGTCGACGCCGATGTCGACGTCGGGCAGCGCCTTGGCCAGCGCCGCCAGCATGTCCAGCGCCTGCCGGATGCGCGGCAGAGCGGGCAGCTGCGCGCGGGCCCGTTCCAGCACGTCCAGTTCGCCATACAGGGTGGGCAGGACCTGCAGCGCATGGGCGGTGGCCGGCGCCAGTCCGGATGCCAGGGCCGCGAGGCCGGGCACGTCCTTGTCGCGCAGCAGGCCGAAGATCTCGTCGGCGCGGGCGGCCGCGACCGGATCGGTCTCCAGCAGCGCGCGGACCACGCCAAGGTGGCTCAGGTCGATGCGGCAATCGGCCACACCGGCTCGCCGCACGCTTTCGAGCGCAAGCTGGACGGCCTCGATGTCGGCCTCGGGACCGGCATGGCCGTACAGCTCGGCGCCTATCTGCAGCGGCTCGCGTGTCGCCCACAGCCCGCGGGGCAAGGTGTGCAGCACGCTGCCGCAATAGCACAGCCGGGTAATGCCGGCCCGGTTGAGCAGGTGGGCGTCGATGCGTGTGACCTGCGGCGTCATGTCGGCGCGGATACCCAGCGACCGGCCGGACATCTGGTCGACCAGCTTGAAGGTGTGCAGGTCCAGGTCTCCCCCGCTGGCCGAGAGCAGCGAGTCGAGGTACTCCACCAGCGGCGGCATGACGAGCTCATAGCCGTAGGTGCGGTACAGGTCCAGCAACAAGCGGCGCAGCTCTTCGATGCGCCGGGCCTCGGCCGGCAGGATGTCTGCCAGGCTCTCGGGCAACAGCCATTTGCCCATGCGGGGATCTCGCAATGATTCAGTAAAAACGATGGACGAAAAAAAAGCGGCTGCGGGTATGCACACGGTGCAAGCCCTTCAACCGCTTCTTCCAAGCTTGGGTAGCCCGCTTTATGCACCATTCTGGTGCAATGGGAAAACCGGACGTACCTCTTGGCTTACACGCTATTGTCTACTCGAATCCCTACAAAATCAAGTTTACGTGGCACGACGCCCACGCATTGTTCACGTTCTTCTATGACGTGATCCAAATGTTTTGCTTACGCGCGCCGAGGCGGTGCATTTAAATATCGCGGCAGCATGGGAAGGACGGCTACCGGCCGCCGGCGCGGCGGAACGGGCCCGCTCCCTCTTTTCCCGGACCCAACCGGAGACCGCCTTGGCCCCCTCTTCCGCTCTGCCCGACTTCGACGCCTTCCGCCTGAAGCGCTTCCTGCAATCCCTGAACGAGGACGCCTTGCTGCGCCAGCCCGAAGCGGCCCTCGGCGACGTCGCCGCGATCCTGGAGCGCAGCCCGCGCGCCGTGCTGATCGAACGGCCCGGCGGCGGCGACATCCCGCTGTGCGGCAACGTCGCTGGCAGCCGAGAAAGGCTCGCCCATGCCTTCGGTACGACGGCCGCCGAGCTCCCTACCGAAGTCATCCGCCGGCTGCGCAACAAGCCCGAGTTCATCGAAGTGCCGCCGGCGCAGGCGCCGGTACGGGAAGTCGTCCTCGAGGGAAGCGATTGCGACCTGACCCGGCTGCCCGTGCATCTGCAGCACGGCCTGGACGGCGCCCCCTATATTTCCGCCTCCATCGATTTCGTCAGGGATCCCGATACGGGCTGGACCAACGTCGGCGTACGCAGGCTCATGCTGCGCGGCCGCCGCGTGGCCGGCATCGACCTGGTCGCCCCCTCGGACCTGCGGGCGATCTACCTGAAACAGTCCGGAAGGGGGGCACGCGTACCCATCGCCTTCGCGGTCGGGTCGCACCCCATCGACCACATCGCGGCCACCATGCGCATTCCCGGCGACGAGCTCGGCCTGCTCTCCAGCCTCCGCGCCGCCCCGCTGCCCGTGGTCAGGTGCCTGACCAACGACCTGCTGGTGCCCGCGGACGCGGAATTCATCATCGAGGGCTATCTGGACGAGGCGGGCCACGTCGAGCCCGAAGGCCCTTACGGCGAGTTCCTTGGCTATTACGGCGTGGTCAAGAAGAATCCGCTGTTCCACGTCACCGCCATCACCCATCGCCGCGACGCGATTTTCCAGACCGCCACCATCAGCGGCCCCAACATGGCCTGGACCGATACCGCGCAATTGAATGCCCTGCGGACCGAAGTCATGGTGTGGCGCGCGCTGGAGACCGCCGTGCGCGAAGTCAAGGGCGTGTTCGCGGCGCCGGCCAACGGCGGCATGTTCAACGTGCGGGTCGCCCTGCAGCAGCGGGTGCCGGGCGAGGCGCGCAACGCCATCGCTGCCGTGTTCGGGTCCCTTTCCAACGTCAAGCACGTGTTCGTGGTCGATCCCGACATCGATATCTTCTCTGACACCCAGATGGACTGGGCGCTCGGCACGCGCTTCCAGGCCGACCGCGACCTGGTCGTGCAGACCGGCATGCGCGCCATGCCGCTGGATCCGTCCCTGCAGGGCAGCCGCCAGGGCGCCAAGGCGGGTTTCGACCTGACGCTGCCCTTGCTGGGCCCGGGCGAGTCGCGCCCGCTGGAGTACCGCGTCCCGGAGGCGCCCCGCTTCCAGGGACGCCGGTTCGATTCGCTCGAAGCCGCCCTCGAGGACGGGCCCAAGTACTTCGAGGAGCTCATGACGGCGACCGGCAGCGGAGATGGCCGCGAGATCGTCCGCTGGCTGGAAGACATGACGGCCGTCCGGCCCCTCGTCCGCGACGACGAAGGCCGCTACCGCTTCCGCTGATCGTTCCCCCGCACGCATTCCCCACCAAGAAAGAGGACGGCGGAGCCTCCGCTGTTCCCAGAGGAGACATGGCAATGACGAAGAGGCTATCGAGGAACGCCCAAAACGTGGATGGACACCGCCGCGCCGCGCTCGTGGTCACCCTGGCGGCCGCCCTGGCCGCGTGGCAGCCCGCCGCCGCCCAGGACGCCGCCGACTATCCCAGCAAGCCGATCAAGATCGTTTCCCCCCATGCCGCCGGCGGGCTGGGCGACACCTTCGCGCGCTACATCGCCCAGCAACTGGCCTCCACCTTCGGCCAGCCGGTGATCGTCGAGAACCGGCCGGGCGCCAGCCAGACCATCGCCGCAGAAACCGTGGCCAAGTCGCCGCCCGACGGCTACACCCTGCTCATCGCCACGCAAAGCGCCATGGTGTTCAACCCCCTGCTGCGCAAGCAGCTGCCGTACGACCCGCTGAAGGATTTCACGCCGATCTCGATGCTGTTCGACACCCCGACCTACCTGGTGGTGAACAAGGCCTTGCCCATGCGCACCGTGGCCGATCTCATCGCCGCCGCCAAAGCCTCTCCCGGCAAGTTCACGTATGCCTCGCTGGGTACCGGCAGCTCGCATCACCTGCTGGCGGAGATGTTCAAGAAACAGGCCGGCGTGGACATCCTGCACGTGCCCTACAAGGGGAGCTCCAATGCCAGCACCGACCTGATCGCCGGCCAGGTCGACATGATGTTCGAAGGCGGCGCATCCTCCCTGCCGCACGTGCGCGCCGGCAAGCTCACCGCGCTCGCCTCCACCGGAGAAAAGCGCACGGAAATCATGCCCGACCTGCCCACGGTCAGCGAAACCCTGCCCGGATTCAGCGCCAACGTCTGGTTCGCCCTCTCCGGCCCAGCCGGCCTGCCCGCCCCCATCGTCGCCAAACTCAACCGCGAAGTCGTGCGCATCCTCAAGCAGCCCGCCACCCACGACAAATTCGTCGACATAGGCGTGGAACTGCTGCCCAGCACCCCCAAGGAAATGGCCGACCGCATCCGCACCGAAATCCCCGAATGGCGCACCGTCGTCATGGCCGCCGGCATCCAACCCGAATAACGCGCCCAACAAAAAAGGCAGCCAAACTGCCTTTTTTCACTGCGCTGCATTCGCGCAGCCACACCTCCAGCGCCACACCCTCAAAGACGCTTCCTGGACCCAGGATGCGGTGGATCCGGCTCTGCCGGTCCACCCGCATCGCCCCCTGGGGGGCGCGCGTAAGCGCGTAGGGGGGGCCTACTTCCCCTCAGCCGACTTCATGAACCGGAAGAACTCCGAACTCGGATCCATCACCAGCATGTCGGCCTTGGAGCCGAACGACGCGCGGTAGGCTTCCAGGCTCTTGTAGAAGCGGTAGAACTCGCGATCCTGGCCGAAGGCCTGGGCGTAGATGGCCGAGGCCTTGGCGTCGCCCTCGCCTTTCATCTGCTGCGCCTTGCGATAGGCTTCGGCCAGGATGACCTCGCGCTGGCGGTCCGCATCGGCGCGGATCTTCTCGCCCTCGGCGGCGCCGATGGAACGCTGTTCGTTGGCCACGCGCTTGCGCTCGGCCTCCATCCGGCGATAGACCGACTCCGAGATCTCGGGCACGAAATCCACCCGCTTCAGGCGTACGTCGACGATCTCCACGCCCAGCAACTTGGCCGCCGCTTCGGTATTGGCGCGAATTTCCTGCATGATCTTGTCGCGCTCCTTGGACGTGACGTCGTTCACGGTGCGGCGGTTGATCGAGGCGTTCAGGGCATCGCGGATCAGTGCCTGCAGCCGCTCCTGGGCGGCGCGCTCGTTGCCGCCGAAGGTCACGTAGTAGGTGCGCGGATTCGAAATGCGCCACTTCACGAAAGAGTCGATCAGAAGATTCTTCTTCTCGGAAGTCTGCACCCGCTCGCTTTCGGCCGAGTCGATGGTCAGGATGCGCTTGTCGAACTGCTGCACGTTCTGGAACGGCGGCGGGAGCTTGAAGTACAGGCCCGGTTCGTCGATGACCTCCTTGATCTCGCCCAGGGCGAAGACGACGGCATAGTTGCGCTCGTTGACCACGAAGACGCACGAAGACAACACAGCCAACCCAACGAGCAGACCAATCACCGCCGGAATCAAACGGTCCATGGTGGTATTCCTTGTCAATAATCCAGTTACTGCGCGCCCCGCACCGCATCCGGCCAGGACGCCGCGGATCCGGTTCCACCGGTCCGCCGGCACGGCCCTGGCGGGCGCGCGTCAGCGCGCAGGGAAAGCATCACCTAGCGTTGCGGTCGCGCGAACGCAGGGCGTCGCGTCCGGCCTCGGGCAGCACGCTCCCCGTAAGCGGCTGCGGCAGCCCGTTCGAGCCAGCTCCCGCCGCCGTGGACGACGAGCGCGCCCCCGTCGAGGCTTCCTGGGAAACCTGCTGCATCAGCTTGTCGAGCGGCAGGTACAGCAGGTTGCTGCCGTTGCGCGTATCCACCAGCACCTTGGAGGTGTTGGCGAAGACCTGCTGCATGGTCTCGAGATAGAGGCGGTCGCGCGTGACCTGCGGCGCCTTGCGGTACTCGGCCAGGATCTGCGCGAACCGGGCGGCATCGCCCTCGGCGTTCTCGACGATGCGCTGGCGATAGCCCTCCGCTTCCTGCAGCAGGCGCGAGGCCGCGCCCGCAGCGCGGGGCACCACGTCGTTGGCGTAGGCCTGCCCTTCGTTGATCTGGCGCTCCCGGTCCTGGCCGGCCTTGACCGCGTCGTCGAAGGCTGCCTGGACCTGTTCGGGCGGCTGCGCGTTCTGGATCGCGACGGTGCTGATCAGCACGCCGGTGCCGTACAGATCCATGATCTGCTGCATCAGCGTGGCCACTTCCGAGGCGACCTGTGTACGGCCTTCGTACAGCACGAAGTCCATCTTCTTCTTGCCCACGATCTCGCGCATCGCGGTTTCGGCCGCCTGCTTGACCGCTTCGTCGGGACCTCGGTTGTTGAACAGGTAGTCGCGCGCGCCGGTTTCCTTCAGGCGGTACTGGACGACGAACTGCATGTCGACGATGTTCTCGTCGTCCGTCAGCATCAGGGATTCCTGCAGCACTTTGCTGCGGGAGGTATTGCGGAAGCCGACCTCGATGGTCCGCAACTGCGAGAGATTGACGATCTCGTGGCTCTGGATGGGATACGGCAGGCGCCATTGGAAGCCGGCGCGCGTGGTTTCCTTGTATTTGCCGAACTGCGTGATGACCGCGACCTGGCCTTCCTGCACGATGAAGAAGCCCGACGCCAGCCACAGCAGCGCCACCACCACGACCACCACCAGCAGGCCGACGCCGGTGCCGCGGGAAGAAGGCGAAAAACGGCCGCCGCCGTTGTTGCCGCCGCCCGGAGGCCCGGAGGGCTTGCGGCCGAACAATCCGCCCAGCTTGCGGTTGAAGTCGCGCCACAGCTCGTCGAGATCGGGAGGTCCGCCGCTATTGTTGTCCCGTCCGTCGTTGGGCGGTCGCCGGGGAGGCTCGTTGCCGGAGCCGCCGCCGCTTCCGCGGCCCCAGTTGGAGTCGTTCAGATTGAATATTCGAGTTATCGAAGGCAGACGCATCTTTGTAGTAAGCGAAGCGGACGGGACGAACCCGTCGCCTAGGATCGGGCGTCAGCCGCAGGGCTGACGGACGAAGACAGCGTACGAAAGCGCGGATCGCCACTATTATTACCCAGGGCAACCGGGTCTGCTTGACTGGCCTCGACAATCGCACCCCGCAGTGCATCCAGGCCGCAACGCTCGATCGCGCTCACGAACACCCGCGAGATCGTACCATGCTCGTTGCGCTCGACTCCGGCCTCGTGGCGGCTTTGGTCGATCTTGTTGTAGACCAGGATGCGCGGGATGTCCGCCGCCCCGATTTCCTCGAGCACCTTGTCCACCTGGGCGATCTGTTCGTCGCGCTGGGGGCTGGCGGCGTCCACCACGTGCAGGAGCAGGTCGGCGTGGACGGTCTCTTCGAGGGTGGCGCGGAATGCCGCGATCAGCGTGTGCGGCAGTTCCCGGATGAAGCCCACCGTATCCGACACGACGACCGAGCCCGCCCCTTCGATCCAGATGCGTCGGGTAGTGGTATCGAGAGTGGCGAACAACTGGTCGGCCGCGTAGACGTCGGCGCGCGTCAGGGCGTTGAACAACGTCGACTTGCCGGCGTTGGTGTAGCCCACCAGCGAGACCGAGAACGCCCCGCCGCGCGCCCGCGAGCGGCGCTGCGTCTGCCGCTGGCGTTCGAGCTTGTCGAGCCGGTCCCGCAGGGTGCGTACCTTGTCGCCGATCATGCGGCGGTCCATTTCCAGCTGCGACTCGCCCGGTCCGCGCATGCCTATGCCGCCACGCTGGCGCTCCAGGTGGGACCACATCCGCGTCAGGCGCGTGGCCAGGTGCTGCAGTTGCGCGAGCTCGACCTGCAGCTTGCCTTCGTGGCTCTGCGCCCGCAGCGCGAAGATGTCGAGGATGAGCGCGACCCGGTCGACCACCCGCATGTTCAGGGCGCGCTCCAGGTTGCGTTGCTGGGCCGGGGTCAGATTGTGGTTAAACAGGATGATCTCTGCCTGGCCCGCCGCGGCCGCCAGGGAGATTTCTTCCACCTTGCCCGAGCCGACGAATAGTGCGGCGTCCGGCCGCGCCCGGCGGGCAACGATGGTATCGACGATATGCGCGCCGGCCCCTTTGGCCAGCATGACGAATTCGTCGGTTTGTGCCTGGAATTCGGGCTCGCCGAAATCGACGCTGACGATCAGCGCCCGCATCAGCGGCCCGGCATTCCGGTTTGGGATTGGAGGATTAGTCTGCAGCGGCTTCAACCTGGAAGTTGACCGGACGCGAAGGCACCACGGTCGAGATGGCGTGTTTGTAGACCATTTGCGTCACGGTATTGCGCAGCAGCACGACGTATTGATCGAAGGATTCGATCTGGCCTTGCAGCTTGATGCCGTTGACGAGGTAAATGGAAACGGGAACGTGTTCTTTACGCAGCACGTTAAGGAACGGGTCTTGTAGCAATTGCCCTTTATTGCTCATTAGTGGGCTCCTGGATGTGTTTTTCTTGGCGGATGCCAACTCTGTTACTGTACCGGGTTTTCCCCAGGGAAACTAGCGAATCTCAAAACTGAGAAATGCCGTTCCCTTTATATGGGGATGCGGCTGCATTCCCACAAGAGCACTGCACCCGGAAAATACTCGGTTACCCCGCCTTGTCGAGATAAGGATTCCTCGAGTTTCTAAACTCGATCCTCAATGGAGTTCCCTGCAGCAAGAAAGTTTCCCGGAATCGCGTTTCGAGGTATCTGCGATACGAATCCGGAATCTGGTCCAGCGCGCTGCCGTGAATCACAATGAGCGGAGGATTCTGCCCCCCCTGGTGAGCATAACGCAGCTTGGGCCGGAAAATACCCTTGCGCGGAGGTTGCTGCTGATCCACGGCGGCTTGCAGCGCCCGCGTCAGCTTGGGCGTGGAAAGCTTGGCGAAAGCGGCGGCATGGGCCGCTTCGATGGATTTCAGCAACGGGCCGATGCCCGCATTGCGCAGCGCCGACACCGTGTGCATCTTGGCGAAGGAAAGAAAACGCAGTTTGCGGTCGAATTCGCGCTTGATTTCGTCCCGCCGGTCGCTGTCGGCGCGGTCCCACTTGTTGATGGCGACCACCAGCGCGCGGCCGGTCTCCAGCACGAAGCCGGCGATGTGGGCATCCTGCTCGGAGATCTCGGCGCTGGCGTCGAGCATCAGCAGCACCACGTTGCTGGCCTCGATCGCCTGCAGGGTCTTGATGACCGAGAACTTCTCGACCGCCTCGAACACCTTGCCCCGCTTGCGCAGGCCGGCGGTGTCGATCAGGGTGTAGCGGCGGCCGCCGCGCTCGAACTCGATCTCGATGGCATCGCGCGTCGTGCCAGGCTGGTCGAAGGCGATGACGCGCTCTTCCCCCAGCAGCGTGTTCACCAGCGTGGACTTGCCCACGTTGGGCCGGCCGACGATGGCCAGCTTGATCCGGTGGTCGACGGGGTCGACCGGGGCAAAGCCCTCTTCCCCCTCCACGGGCTCGCCGTCCTCCTCGGGCTCGGGCGCGGCCTCGACCAGGCCTTCCAACGCGGTCTCGATCAGGTCCACCACGCCGTCGCCGTGGGCGGCCGAAATCGCATGCGGCTCGCCCAGCCCCAGCTCGTAGAACTCGGCGGACGCGGCCGTGCGGGACATGCCTTCGGCCTTGTTGACCGCCAGCAGCACCTTGCGCCCGGAGCGCCGCAGGCGCTCGGCGATCTCGCGGTCATGCCCGGTCAGGCCGACGCGGCCGTCGGTCAGGAATACCACGGCATCGGCCTCGTCCACCGCCTGGACGGTCTGCTTGGCCATTTCCGCCATGATCCCTTTCTTGGCCACCGGCTCGAAGCCGCCGGTATCGACGACGATGAAGGGATGATCCCCCACCCTGCCCTCGCCGTAATGGCGATCGCGCGTCAGGCCCGGGAAGTCGGCCACGAGCGCGTCGCGCGAACGGGTCAGCCGGTTGAACAACGTGGACTTGCCCACGTTGGGCCGTCCCACCAGGACGACCACCGGTTTGAATACAGAGGGTTTCATCGTCGAAAAAGCCTTGCTACTTATTGACCGACATTGATCAGGGACAGATTGCCCTTGGAGGTCTGCACCAGCACGCCGCGGTCGGTCGGCACGGGCGGCGCCAGGATGGCGCTGCCGTCGGTTGCGATGCGGGCCAGCAGGCTGCCGTCCTCCCGCTGCAGGAAATGCACGTAGCCCTGGTAATCGCCCACGGCGATGGCCCGGCCGACGGATGCCGGCGCGGTCAGGCCGCGGTTCTGCAGGACGTCCTGCTTCCAGATGTTGGCGCCGCTGTCGAGCGCGAAGCCGAAGACCACGCTACGGTCATTGACCGCATAGGCGAAGCGTACGTCGGCGGCCAGGCCCGTCACGCTGGAAAACTCGCGCGACCAGGTCGAATTGCCCGAGCCCACGTCGAAGCAATTGATGCGGCCCTGGTAGGTGACGGCGCACAACTGCCGGCCCGATATGACCGGCGCGCCCACGACGTCGGCGACACGCTCGAGCTCGCTGGTGCCGCTCGGATTGGCTACGGTGCCTTCCCAGCGCACCGCGCCGCCGTTGGTCGCGATGGCGATCAGCTTGCCGCCCGGCAGGCCGGTGAAGACGTAGCCGCCGGAGAGCAGCATCTCGCCCGGCGCACGCAGCGCCAGCGCGGGCCCAGGACGCTGGACGCTCCAGCGCCGGCGGCCGGTGTCGGCGTCATAGGCCTGGATCCGGTAGTCGCCGCTGCGCACGACGACCAGGCCGTCGCCCACCAGGGGCGGGATGGTGATCTCGCTGGACGCCTGGGCACGCCACTTGACCGCTCCCGTGTCATCGAGGGCGATTACCTCGCCGCGCGGCGTCGCCACCGCGGTGACACGGCCGTCGCTGCCGACGCCCGCGGACAGGTTGGTCTTGGTCGAGGTGCGCCAGATCTCGGCGCCGGTGGCCAGCGAGTATTTGCCGACCGAGCCGTTGGTGGTGGCGGCGTAGACGGCGTCGCCCACTACCACGGGCACGAAGCCGACCCCGGATTTGTTGCCTACCGATACGCTCCAGCCATTGCTGACCGGCAGCGTGGCGTTGAAATTGGTCAGGGGAGCCGGCGGATAGCGCGGCTTCTCGCTGGAGAACAGCGAACATCCTCCGAGCGCGAGCACGGCCGCGATCGCGGCGGCCTGGCGCAGGCGGCGCCAGCCGAGGCGCTCGCCGGTATGGCGGTTAAGCAACTCCATCAAGCTCCTCCGAGGGCATCGAGTTTCAGTTGGATGGACGAACGCAGGTCGGTGGACGGATCGAGCTTGGCGAGCGCTTCCTCGTAGGCCTTGCGAGCCTCGTCGCGCTTGCCCTGCCCGGCCAGCACGTCGCCGCGGCGGTCCGCGTACAGGGCGGCAAAGGCGGCGGGCGGCTGCGAACCGAGCACGCCGAGCGCCTCGTCGTAGCTCTTCTCGTCCAGCAGCAGTCCGGCCAGCCGCAGGCGCGCCACCGCGGCCAGGGCTTCGTCGTCGCCGCGGTCGATCACCCACTGCAACTGGGCGCGCGCCGACTTGGCGTCGCCCGCATTCTGGTAGGCATGCGCCGCCAACAGCGCCGCCCGGGGCGCGTAGCCGGTGCCCGCGTACTTCTCGAGGATGGTTCCGGCCGCATCCTTCACCCGGGCCATGTCGCCGGCTTCGGCGGCCTTTTCCAGCGCCTCGAACTGGCCCATGGCGTTGGCCGCCTGGTTGCGCTGGTACCACTGCCAGCCGTTCCAGGCCGCCGCGGCCAGCAGCACGATGGCCGCCACCCCCAGTATGAGGTTGCCGTACTTGGCCCACCAAGCCTTGAGTGATTCCAGTTGTTCCTGTTCGTCGATGTCGTAGGCCATGCACGCCCCGGTTGATTGGATAATGGCAAGAATATGTCGCGGGCCGGCTGCAACCCGCGGAAACTCAAGAGCCGCAAGATTAACTGATACGGCGCCGTCCCGTATCCGGCGGCCGTGAAAGCCGGCTATTCCGACCCGCTGGCGACCAGTTCGTTCACCAGGAATCGCGGCAGCTCGGCCATCGAGACCCGGCGCTGGGGCACCCCCTCGGCGCGCAACGCCTTGACGCTGGCTGCGCCTTCGGCCATTTCGTCCTCGCCGAGGATCACCGCGTATTCGGCCCCGCTGCCATCGGCGCGCTTCATCTGCGACTTGAAGCTGCCGCCGCCGCAATGCAGGATCACGTCCAGCCCCTCATCGCGCAAGGCTTCGGCCAGCCGCATGGCGGCGCGGGCTGCCGGCTCGCCCTGGTGCACCACGTAGACGTCGCACTCGGGCTGGGCTTGCGCCGGCCGCGCCTGGGACCACAGGTCCAGCAGCCGCTCCATGCCGATGGCGAATCCCACCGCCGGCGCCGGCTTGCCGCCCAGGAGCGAGATCAGGCCATCGTAGCGCCCTCCCCCGCAGACGGTCCCCTGGGCGCCGAGCCGGTCGGTCACCCACTCGAACACGGTCAGGTTGTAGTAGTCCAGGCCGCGCACGAGGCGCGGATTCACCCGGTAGGAGATGCCCGCATCGTCGAGCCTCTCGCGCACGCCGTTGAAATGCGCCAGCGACGCCTCGCCCAGGTAGTCGAGCAGGCGCGGCGCGTTGTCGGCCATCTCCTGCAGCGCGGGGTTCTTGGTATCGAGCACGCGCAGCGGATTGGTATAGAGCCGCCGCTTGCCGTCCTCGTCGAGCTGGTCCTTGTAGCCTTCCAGGTAGGCGATCAGCGCCTGCCGATGCGCGAGGCGCTCCTCGGCCGAACCGAGCGAGTTGATCTCCAGCCGGATGTCGGCCAGGCCGAGGATCTTCCAGAGCCTGGCCAGCATGAGGATCAGCTCGACGTCGATGTCGGGCCCCGCCAATCCGAGCGCTTCCACGTCGATCTGGTGGAACTGGCGGTAGCGGCCCCGCTGCGGGCGCTCGTGCCGGAACACCGGGCCGATCGCGAACACCCGCTGCGGGCGGTCGTAGATCAGGTTGTGCTCGATGGTGGCGCGCACCATGCCGGCCGTGAACTCGGGCCGCATGGTGAGCGAATCGCCGTTCAGCGAGTCGGTGAAGCTGTACATCTCTTTTTCGACGATGTCCGTCACCTCGCCGATGCCGCGCGTGAACAGCCGCGTCTGCTCCAGCACCGGCGTGCGCAGATTGCGGTAGCCGTAGCTGCGCAACCACTCGCGCACCAGCGACTCCAGCCGCTCCCACTGCCCCGAATCGGCCGGCAGGATATCGTTCATGCCGCGGATCGCGGACACTTTCTGGAAATTTTCGTTAGTCATTTTGGGGTACCCCCCTACGCGCTGACGCGCGCCCCCCAGGGGGCGGCGCTGACGGACCGGCAAAGCCGGATCCGCGGCGCCCTGGATCTAGTACGGCTTTCCTGGTTCGTGCGCTGTTGCCACCGCTGGCAGCCAGCGAAGCACCGATGCCACAACCCAAGATAACGGTACTAGACCCAGGATGCGGGTGGATCCGGCTTTGCCGGTCCACCCGCATCGCCCCCTGGGGGGCGCCCGTCAGGGCGTAGGGGGGGGATTGAACCTTTTTTCTACGTAATCTTCCACCAGCGCCTGGAACTCGCGGGCGATGTGCTCGCCCTTGAGCGTGACCGAGCGCTGGCCATCGATGAACACCGGCGCCACCGGCTGCTCGCCCGTGCCGGGCAGGCTGATGCCGATGTCCGCGAACTTGCTTTCGCCCGGGCCGTTCACCACACAGCCCATGACCGCCACGTGCAGGTTTTCGGCACCAGGGTACTTCAACCGCCACACCGGCATCTGCGCCCGCAGGTAGTTCTGAATGTCGGCCGCCAGCTCCTGGAACACGGTGCTGCTGGTGCGACCGCAGCCCGGGCAGGCCACCACCACGGGCGCGAACGCGCGCAGCCCCAGGCTTTGCAGGATTTCCTGCGCGACCACCACCTCCTTGGTGCGGTCGCCATTGGGCTCGGGCGTCAGCGAGACCCGGATGGTGTCGCCGATGCCCTCCTGCAGGAGGATGCTCATGGCCGCGGTCGAGGCGACGATGCCCTTGCTCCCCATGCCGGCCTCGGTCAGGCCGAGATGCAGCGGGTACTCGCAGCGCCGCGCGAGATCGCGGTACACCGCGATCAGATCCTGCGCGTTGCTGACCTTGCACGACAGGATGATGCGATCGCCGGGCAACCCCAGCGACTCCGCCCGCCGGGCATTGTCCACCGCCGACACCACCAGCGCGTCGCGCATGACGGCCTGGGCGTCCCAGGGCCTGGCCCGGCGGCCGTTCTCGTCCATCATGCGCGCCAGCAGATCCTGGTCCAGGCTGCCCCAGTTGACGCCGATCCGCACCGGCTTGTCGTAGCGGCACGCGACCTCGATCATCTGCGCGAAATTGTCGTCCCGCTTCCTGCCCGCTCCCATGTTGCCCGGATTGATCCGGTACTTGGACAAGGCCTGCGCGCACTCCGGATACTGCGTCAGCAGCTTGTGCCCGTTGTAGTGGAAGTCGCCCACCAGGGGAACGTCCACGCCCATGCGGTCGAGCTGCTCGCGTATGGCGGGCACCTCGCGGGCGGCTTCGGCGGTATTGACGGTGATGCGCACCACCTCGGAGCCGGCCAGCGCGAGTTCCTTGACCTGGATGGCGGTGGCGATGGCATCGGCCGTGTCGGTGTTGGTCATGGACTGGACCATCACCGGCGCGTCGCCGCCTACCGCGACCGATTTGCCCGCCCAGCCGATGCGGACCTGGCGGGTCGGCCGGCGCGTGGCGGGCCCCGCGGGGAACGGGGCGTTGTCGCTCGAGGATTCGGCTACGGGCTGCGTAGGGTTCATGATGCGGAATACGCTATTGCAGGGTGAGCCGGGCCACGTTGTCCCGGCGATACGGCGCCAGGTCGACCGGAGCGCCGCGCCAGCTCAAGTCTACCCCGTTGACGTTGCCGATCACGACACGGTAGGGAGCGCCGGACGGGTCGAGCGCATAGGGTTCGTTGGCCGGGATGATGCGCGAGACGGCCACGGTGCCGTCCGCGCGCCGGATCTCGACCCAACTGGCCTGTTTCAGGGTCAGCGCCAGGCCAGGCTCGGGGGCCGGCGCAGGAGCGGGCTCGGGAGGCGCAACCGGCTCCAGCGCGGGCGCGGGCGTGGCGGGCGGCGCCGCCGCGGGCGTTTCGGCCGTAGTGGCGGGCGCCAGCGGCGTCTCCACCTGGATGGCGGTCTTGCTGCCGGCGACGTCCAGGTCCGTGGACGCCGATTGCTGGCCGAAGGAAAGCTTGCCCTGCTGGTTGAGCGCATAGCCAAGCAGCACCAGCGCCAGTACGGCCATCACGCCGCCCACCAGCCACGGCGCCAGGCGCTTGCGCCCTCCCGCGGCAGGCCAGGCGCGGCCGGACGATTGCGCCAGCGGGCTGGACAGCGACGATGCCTGCTCCAGCGAAACCGGATCGGCAACCTGCAACTGCGGCGACAGGGCCTGCAGCATCGGGGCCGGATCGATCTCGAGCAGGCGCGCGTAATTGCGCACGAAACCCCGCAGCGGCATACCTTGCGGCAGCTCGGCCCAGTTTTCGTTCTCGAGTGCGCGGATCTGGCGCACGGCGAACTTCAGGCGGTCGGAGACATATTCCTGGGACCAGCCCCGCGCTTCGCGCAGGCGCGCCAGTTCCCGGCCCACGGACGACGAAGACGGCGCGCCGGACGCGGGCGCATCGCCACCCCGCAGTCCGAGCTGGCCGGTTTCGTTGTGTTCAGACATCGACGACTCCTTGTCAGGCCCCATCGCCGAAGAGGCCGGGCCGGCACCGCGGTTGCATCATTCGCGCACCTCGACGATGCGGCCGAAGCGGGTTTCGCCCGCCAGGCGCTCCTTGAGGCGGGTGCGATCCTTGACCTCGCCGGCCAGTTGGCCGCAGGCGGCGTCGATGTCGTCGCCGCGCGTCTTGCGCACGGTCGTGACGATGCCTGCGTCCATGAGGCGCTGCGCGAACAGTCTCACCCTCGCCGCCGGCGAGCGCTTGAGCCCCGACTGCGGGAAGGGATTGAAAGGAATGAGGTTGAACTTGCACGACACCTGTCGCGCAATGTCTATGAGTTGCCGCGCGTGCTCGTCGCCATCGTTGATGCCGTCGAGCATGACGTATTCGAAGGTGATGAAGTCGCGCGGCGCGAATTCGAGATAGCGCTGGCAGGCGGCGATGAGCTCGCTCAGCGGGTACTTGCGGTTGAGCGGCACGAGGTCGTCGCGCAAGGCGTCGTTGGGCGCGTGCAGCGACACCGCCAGCGCCACCGGGCAATCGCGCGCGAGCCGATCCATCATCGGCACCACGCCCGAGGTGGACACCGTCACCCGCCGGCGCGACAAGCCGTAGGCGTTGTCGTCGAGCATCAGGCGCAGCGCCGAAACCGTGTTGTCGTAATTGAGCAGGGGTTCTCCCATGCCCATCATGACCACGTTGCTGATGACCCGGTCGTCGCCGGCGCCCAGCTGGACCGGTGCGCCCCGGACCAGGCGCGCCCCTTCCCTGTCGGCCTCGATGGTGCGACGCGCCAGCCACAACTGGCCGATGATCTCGTCCACGCCGAGGTTGCGGTTGAACCCCTGGTGGCCGGTGGAACAGAAGCGGCAGGCGACGGTACAGCCCGCCTGCGTGGAAATGCAGAGCGTGCCGCGGTCGTCTTCGGGAATGAAGACGGTTTCGACCGCGTTGCCATTGCCGACGTCGAGCAGCCATTTGCGCGTGCCATCGGCCGACTTGTGCGCCGTGACCACGCCGGGAACCCGGATCTCGCAGTGGCGGGCAAGCTTCTCGCGAAACGACTTCGCCAGGTCGGTCATCTGCTCGAAATCGTCCACGCCGCGCTGGTGCAACCAGCGCTGCAACTGCTTGGCGCGGAACGGTTTGTCCCCCCAGTTTTCCACCAGCGAGGCGAGCGCGGCCCCGTCCAGCCCCAGCAGATTGACAGGCGGGGATTCGGGACGTGGCGCGGCCTTGTCGGCCTGGGCGATCGGCGAGATCGGATTCATCTCGGCCTCCTGGGGAAAACGGGCATCCGGGCTCAGCGGCTGTGGATGCTCAGTTCGGGGAAGAAGAAGGCGATTTCGACCTTCGCGGTTTCCGGGGCGTCCGAGCCGTGCACCGCGTTGGCGTCGATGCTGTCGGCGAAATCGGCGCGGATCGTGCCTTTCTCGGCCTTCTTCGGGTCGGTGGCGCCCATCAGGTCGCGGTTCTTCTGGATGGCGTTCTCGCCCTCCAGCACTTGCACGAACACCGGGCCGGAGACCATGAAGTCGACCAGGTCCTTGAAGAACGGGCGCGCGGCGTGCACGGCGTAGAAACGCTCGGCGTCGGTACGCGAGAGCTGCAGCATGCGCGCGGCCACGACCTTGAGGCCGGCGGCCTCGAAACGGGAAACGATCTGGCCGATGACGTTCTTGGAAACCGCATCCGGCTTGATGATCGAAAGGGTGCGCTCGATGGCCATCAAAAACTCCAATAAAAACAAATACTTTGAGGGGAACTTAAACGTTAAATTGTATCACGCCTGCTTGACGGAACGCGTGTCCGCAAACGCCTCTGAAACTTGGCGCCAGCCCCACTGGATGCGGGCGGAACCCTGGGGCATACTCGGTGTCTGACACACCATGCCCGCTCGCGGGGCTGAACGAGCAAAAAGACCACAAGGAGTCGCTCAATCATGAACGATCTACGCACCTCTCCCTTCGGCCGAACCGGGACTGCGCCCGGCGAAGTCGCGCGCAATCGCGTTTTGCGCAACACCTATTGGCTGCTGGCCCTGTCGCTGATCCCCACCGTCCTGGGCGCGGCCATCGGCGTCAACACCGGCCTGGCCCAGATCATGGGCGGCAGCCCCGGCATCACCACCGTGGTCTTCCTGGTCGGCGCCTTCGGCCTGATGTTCGCAATCGAGAAGAACAAGCACAGCAGCCTGGGCGTGGTCCTGCTCCTGGCTTTCACCTTCTTCATGGGCCTGATGCTGTCGCGCATGATCGGCTTCGTGCTGGGCATGGCCAACGGCGCCACCCTCATCATGACCGCCTTCGGCGGCACGGCGGTGGTATTCGGCACCATGGCGACGCTTGCCACCACGATCAAGCGCGACCTCTCGGCCCTGGGCAAATGGCTGTTCATCGGCGCCGTGGTCATCCTGGTGGCGGCGCTGGCCAACATCTTCCTGCAGTTGCCCGCGCTGATGCTGACCATTTCGGTCCTGGCCATCGTCATCTTCTCGGCCTTCATGCTGGTCGACCTGCAGCGCGTCGTCAACGGCGGCGAAACCAACTATGTCTCGGCCACCCTGGCGATCTACCTCGACATCTACAACGTGTTCGTCAACCTGTTGATGCTGCTGGGGATCTTTGGCGGGGATAGGGAGTAGCCCCCCTACTCGCTGACGCGCCCCCCCCCAGGGGGCGATGCGGGTGGACCGGCGGAGCCGGATCCGCGGTGCCCCCTGGGGGCGCGCGTCAGCGCGTAGGGAGGGACCCCTTCCTCAAGCGATTGCAGGTTCGCCGGGTTCGAATACGGCGATGGACTCTACGTGGCCGGTGTGGGGGAACATGTTGATCACGCCGGCGGCGCGCAGGATGAATCCGCCTTCGTGGACGAGGATGGCGGCGTCGCGGGCCAGGGTCGAGGGATTACAGGACACGTAGACGATGCGCCGGGGCCGGTCCTCGCCGAGCGTGGAAAGGGCCTTGGCCACCGCCAGCGCGCCTTCCCGGGGCGGATCGATCAGCATCCGGTCGAAATGGCCCAGGCTGCGTAGCCAGGCCTCGTCCACCTCGAACAGATTCAAGGTCGAGAAGGCGGTGTGGGCCTCGAGCCCCTGCCTGCGGGCTGCCTCGAGGGCGCGGTCGGTCAGCGCCTGGCTGCCTTCCACGCCGACGACCTCGCGGCAGCGGGTAGCCAGCGCGAGCGTGAAGTTGCCCAGGCCGCAGAACAGGTCCGCCACCCGGTCTGCCGGCCGGGGATCGAGCAAGGCGATGGCGCGCGACACCAGGACGCGGTTGATCGCATGGTTGACCTGGGTGAAATCGGTCGGCTTGAACGGCATGCGCAGGCCGAACTCAGGCAAGGCATAGGCCAGCCCGTCGGCATCCTCGGGTTCGAGCGGATGCACGCTGTCGGGCCCCTTGGGCTGCAGCCACCAATGGACGCCGTGGCGCGCCGCAAACGCCCTGAGGACAGCCAGGTCCTCGTCGACCAGCGGAATCAGGTGCCTCAGCACCAGCACGACCTGGCTGTCGCCTACCGCCACCTCGATCTGCGGAATGCGGTCGCGCGCCGGCATCGCGGCCACCATTTCCCGCAGCGGCACGAGCAGCGACGCGACGTGCGGATGCAGCACGTGGCATTCACGCATGTCGGCCACGTAGCTGCTCTTGCGTTCGCGGAAACCGACCAGCACGCCTCCTTTCTTGACGACCACCCGCACCGACAGCCTGGCGCGATAGCGATAGCCCCAGGACGGGCCGTAGATGGGGGGCAGTATCCGTTGCGGCACCAGTTTGCCGATGTGCCACAAGGTGTCCTCCAAGACGCGCTGCTTGATCGCCACCTGCGCGGCCGGGTCGACGTGTTGCATCGCACAGCCCCCGCATACGCCGAAATGCGCACAGCGCGGCGCCACCCGCTGCGGCGAAGCGCGCACGACACTTTCCGTCTCGGCCAGCTCATAGGAGGGTTTGCGCTTGATCACCTTCAGCGTCACCCGTTCGCCCGGCAAGGCGCCTTCGACGAACACCACCTTGCCCTGGCGCCGCGCAATGCCGCGTCCTTCCAGGTCGACCGATTCGATGGCCACGGAACCGTCGTGGAACTCGTCGGCAACGGCCTGCCCTTCCAGCCCGTGCTGGAACGTTTGATCTGCTTCTTGACTCATGTTGGGTTCACTTAACGCCGCGCCGCGAGCGTCCCGGGCCGCGCGTGCGGCCACGCCTACCACGCGGCGAGGTATTCCTTCCAGTGCGGCTGGTCCAGGGACTCGAGCGTGCTGCGCACCAGCTCGAGCTCCGCGTCGTACTGGGCGCGCGACAGCATGCCCCGCACCAGGCGGAAGCGGCAATAGACCAGCCAGGTATTGACCACGTCCGTCTCGCAATAGGCCCGCACCTCTTCCTGCCGGCCCGAGCTCCACGCCTTCCACACCTGGCTGCCGTCCATGCCCAGCTTGCCGGGAAAGCCGCACAGCTTGGCCAGCTCGTCCAGCGGGGCATTGGCGCGTCCATTGTATTTGGCCAGCAGGTCCATCAGGTCGCAATGCCGATTGTGGTAGCGGCTGATGTAGTTGCTGTAGCGGAAATCGCGGTCGTCTTCCCCCATGTCCCAATAGCGCGAGGCCTGGATGCCGTGGATCAGCCCGCGGTAATGCAGCACGGGCAGATCGAAGCCCGAGCCGTTCCAGCTGATGAGCTGCGGCGTGTAGCGGTCGATGGTCTTGAAGAATCCGGAAATCAGCGTGGCCTCGGAATCGTCGGCCTTGCCTATGCACTTGACCCGGAAACCGTCGTCGTCGCGGAACACGCATCCCACCACCGCCACCTTCTGCAAATGCAGCGGTAGGAAATCGTGCCCGACCGCCTCGCGCCGGGCGGCGGTGGCCCGCTCGACCACCTCCGCGTCCGGCACGTCGTTCCCCCAGCCGTTGAGCGTGCGCAGGCCTTCCACGTCCGGAATGGTTTCGAGGTCGAAGACCAGCATGGGCGTCATTGCGAACCTCAGCGCGAAGGCAGGTAGTCGATGGGGTCGACCGGACGGCCCTGGCGGCGTATCTCGAAATGCACGCGGGGCGACTCGGCGTCGGTGCTGCCGAGCTCGGCGATCTTCTGTCCGCGCCGCACCGCCTGCCCTTCCTTGACCAGCATGGCGCGGTTGTGCGCATAGGCGGACAGGAAGGTGTTGTTGTGCTTGATGATGATCAATTGCCCGTAGCCGCGCAATCCGCTGCCGCTGTAGACCACCTTGCCGTCGGCCGCCGCCAGGACCGGATCGCCGACGTTGCCGGCGATGTCCAGACCCTTGTTGCGGGTCTCGTGGAAGTTCTCGATGATCTTGCCGCTGGCCGGCCATCCCCATTCGACGCGCTCGCTCGCCGGTTCCGTGCGAGAAGGAGCCGGCGCAGGCGTCGCGGGAGGCGTGCTGGGCGCTGGCGTGGCAGGCGTGGCGGGTGCCGGCGTCGGAGCAGGCGCCGGCGTGCCCAGCGGACGCGTGGTCGACTGGGAAGGAGCCGGCACCGGCGTGACCTGGGCTACGCCGGTATCGGCGGGCTTGGGTGTGGTCGACCCCGGCCGGGTGACGCGCAGCACCTGCCCCGGACGGATCTGGTTCGGGTCCTCGAGATTGTTCCACTGGGCGATGTCGTGCCAGTCCTGGCCATGGTCGAGGGCGATGCGGATCAGCGTGTCGCCGCGCTTGACCACGTAGGTGTCGGCATCGACCAGGCGCGAGGATTCCCGGCCCGCCGTGGCGGGGGGCTCGGCGGACTTGGCCGGCGTAGTGCGATCGACCACGGGGACCGTCCTCGGCGCGGATCCGCAGGCCGCCAGCAGCAATGCGCAGCCCGTCCAGGCCAGCGCATGCATTGCGGCCCGTCCGAGCATCCCGGGCGCCAGGCGCCGGGGTCGATTGGATTCCTCGCGGCTCGGCTTGCGCCAATTCTGCATCCCAGATCTCCTATTCATTACAACAACACACCCGACTGCAGCGGCACGAAACGCACCGGCTCCAGTTCGGTCCGCACCCAGCTCTGGGCTCCGGTGCGCTCTATCATGACCAGTCTTTGCCTGGCGCCGCCTTCCGGCGCCACCAGCCTGCCACCGAGCGCCAGCTGCGCCAGCAGGGCCTCGGGAATCTTCAATCCCGCCGCCGCCACCACGATGGCGTCGAAGGGAGCGGCGCTCGGCACGCCTTGCATGCCGTCGCCGAAAACCAGGCGCACGTGGGCGAACCGGAACGGCCGCAGCCGGTTGCGCGCCAGTTCATGCAGGGCCTTGATGCGTTCGATGGAATACACCTCCCGCGCCACGCCCGCCAGCACCGCGGCCTGATACCCGCAACCGGTTCCGACCTCCAGTACCTTGCCGAGTTCGCGCCCGTTGCGCGCGGCCGCGATCATGCGCGCCACGATCCAGGGTTGCGAGATCGTCTGGCCGTGCCCGATGGGCAGCGCCGCATCCTCGTACGCGCGGCTGGCAAGCGCCTCGTCGACGAAGCGATGCCGCGGTATGGCCTGCACCGCCTCGAGCACCCGTTCGTCGCCGATGCCCTGGGCGCGCAGGCGCGCCACCAGCGAGCTGCGCATGCGTTCGGAATTGAGCCCGTGATTCGGCTCGGCGGCGGGCGGCCGGGCCTGCCCCGCGGCGGGCACCACTAGGCGGGCAGGCGCCAGCCGCGTATTGCTGTTGGTGGGCTTGGCCTCGTCGGGACGCGGAGGCTTGGCCGGTACGCTCCGGACCACCGGCGGCCGGCCGGTGCTGACCCGTGTATTGCTGTTGGCCGCCGTGATAGGTGGCGACGAGGGCACCACCCGGCGCGGCGCGGCGCGGGTTTCTCCCGTGTCGCGGGCCCGGGCGGGCGCCGGCGTCAGCGGTTTGCGCCTGTCCATTCCGCGGGAATCCATTCGCGCATCGGTTCGATCTGCGCAGCGTGCGTCAGGTCGAACCGCAGCGGGGTGACCGAGACCGCGCCGTCGGCGCAGGCATGGAAATCCGTCCCGGGCGTCGCGTCGGCCGCCTTGCCGGCCGGGCCGATCCAGTAGACCGGCTCGCCATAGGGCGTGGACGAGCGAACGACCGGCTCGGAGGGATGGCGGCGTCCCAGGCGGGTGACCCGCGGCGGCTTGAGCTCCGATAACGGCAGGTTAGGAATATTGACGTTCAGCAGCGTGGGCGCCTCGAGCGGTCGGGCGATGAAGCGCTCGACGAAGCTGCGCGCCGCCGCGGCGGCCGCGTCCAGGTGTGTCCAGCCCTTGGATACCTGGGAAAAGGCGATCGAAGGGATGCCGAACAGGTAGCCTTCGGTCGCCGCGGCGACCGTCCCGGAATACAGGGTGTCCTCGCCCATGTTCTGGCCGTCGTTGATGCCCGACACCACGAGGTCCGGCCGGCGATCGAGCAGGCCGGTCAGGGCGACGTGCACGCAATCGGACGGCGTGCCGTTGACGTAGAGAAAACCGTTGGTGGCCTTGCGCACGGACAGGGGCCGGTCCAGCGTGAGGGAATTGGACGATCCGCTGCGATTGGTCTCGGGCGCGACCACGATCAATTCGGCGAGCGGGCGCAGCGCCTCGACCAGGGCAGCCAGGCCGGGAGCGAAATAGCCGTCGTCGTTGGAAATCAGAATCAACATCTATCGCCCCGAACTCTCACGCAATGCCATCTCCAGTTAGCGGCAAAAGAATCTTGCTGTCGGCGCTGCCTGCCGCAACGAAAAAAGCCCGCACGGCGACCCTGCGGGCTTGTGTCGTCCGGAACGAGCCGGGCAGCCTCCTGGTTGCTTGACGGTTCCGGACGCTCGTCCGTTTCCGGCCCACCGAATGCTCTCGGATTGTACATGAGCCCCCTTCCCGCCCGTAGAGGAATCCCCTAGGCGTTGCGCCGCCGCCCTAGGGAGTCAGCACGGCGCGGGCAATTGCTTCTCGTACGCCGCGACCAGCGCGTCGAGGAAACCGCGCACCGCCGGCACCAACCCGCGTCGCGACGGAAACACGGCCTGTACGATGCCTTCGGGCAGCGAATATTGGGTCAGCGTAACCTGCAATCGCCCCGCCTCGACGTCGGCCGCCACCATGAACCAGGGCAGACAGGCCAGCCCCAGTCCCTGCAGGACGGCGGTTTGCAGCGTACTGAGATCGTCCACCGACAAGCGGGGGACATGGGCTACCGAAACTTCCTTTCCGTCGGGGCCGGTGAAGCGCCAGACGTGCTTTTCGGCAGCCTGCATCATGCTCAGCGTCGGCATGCGCGCGAGGTCCCGCACATCCTGGGGCTGCCCGTGCCGCGCGAAAAAGCCCGGCGTGGCGGCCAGCACCATGCGGCTTGTGGCCAGGGGCCGCACCACCAGCTCGGAATCCTCCAGGGGCGGCTGGCGCACGCGCAACGCCAGGTCGAACCCCTCCTCCACCACGTCCACCCGCCGGGAAGTAGCGTCGATCTGCACGCGCACGAGCGGATTGCGTTCGAGGTAGTCCGACACAATGCGCGCGACGTCGCTTTGCAACAGGCCGACCGGGCAGCTGAAACGTATCAGCCCTTGCGGCTGCGAGGTGGTGCGGTCCACCGCCTCCCGGGCCGCGGCCGCCTCGGCCGCAAGCGCCGCGCAGTGCTGGTAGTAGGTGTGGCCGATCTCCGTCACCGATATTTTTCGCGTCGTGCGGTTGAGCAGCCGGACTCCCAGCTCGTCTTCGAGACCGGCGATACGGCGGCTGATGCGCGACACCGGTATTCCCAGGGCCTGGGACGCAGCGGTATAGCCGCCGTGCTCGACCACCTTGGCGAACAAATACATGTCATTGAGGTCCTGCATGGCTTTCCCCCCGGCCAACTATTCCATACATGGAAAAGTTATTCTCATGAAGGCCAGTTTAAAAATGATTGTTGAGGATATATCTTGTCGGGGTGGCGGAGATCATCCGCATTAACCCTTACAACCTCTTGTTCCAGGAATCCTCATGAAAGTCCTGCACATCGATTCCAGCTCCACCGGGGCCGCATCCGTGTCCCGCGAATTGACTGCCGCCGTGGTGCAGGCCCTGCGCCAGGCCGACCCCGGACTGGAGGTCCGCTACCGGGACCTGGTCGCCCAGCCGCCCGCCCACCTGGACGGCGCGCTGCTGCAGTCCCTGCGGCCCCAGCCCGGCACGGTGCTGCCCGACGATGCCGAGTTCCGCAAGGAAGTCGCCTACACCGACGAACTGCTCGAGGAGTTCCTCGCCGCCGACGTGGTGGTGGTGGGTGCGCCCATGTACAACTTTTCCATTCCCTCGCAGCTGAAGGCGTGGATCGATCGTGTCGCGCAGGCCGGCAAGACCTTCCGCTATACCGCCAACGGGCCGGAAGGACTGGCCGGCGACAAAAAGGTCGTGATCGTGTCGTCGCGCGGCGGCAAGTACGTGGGCACGCCGATCGAGACCATGCTCGATCATCAGGAGTCCTACCTGCGCGCCGTGTTCGGCTTCTTCGGCGTGGTCGACGTCGACATTCTCCGCGCCGAAGGTGTGGCGCTCGGCACGGAGGCGCGCGCCGAGGCGGTGGAGGAAGCCCTGCAACGCGCCGGCCTGCTGGCCGGGGAGTTGGCCGCGGTCGCCTGATACCCGCGGCTCCGGCTCCAGGGCGCCGCGTCCGTCAGCGCGGCGCCCCGTAGAGCAGCAGCAACAGCCCCGCCACCACCAGGGCCATGCCGTACCGCTCGCGCCGGCTTGCATGCTGGGCGAACACGCGCCTGGACGCGAGCTGAGCGAAGAGCACTTCCACCAGCCCCAGCGTGCGTACATTGGCTGCCGAGGTCAGGGCAAAGCCGATGTACCAGCACTGCGAGGCGAATGCCCCCATGAAGCCGGCCGCCAGCGAGGAACGCCACGCCGCCAGGACGCCGCGCAGCACGTCGCGCTGGAACAGGGCCTGCCAGGCCACGAGCGCGGCGGTCTGCATCAGCAGTCCCACCACCAGCGTCATGCTGGCGCGCAGTGCGAACGAACCTGTTCCGAGCGAGACGATGGCGCCGCGAAAAGCGACCGCCGACAAGGCGAAAAACGCCCCCGATGCGATGCCGAGCAGCGCCGGGCGCCAGCTGCTCCCCGCCCCTGCCCCCGGCTTCCAGGACATCGTCACGACCCCTGCCGTTGCCACCACGACGGCGCATGCGGCCGGGATCCCGAGCGGATCGCCCAGCACCAGCACGGCGAAGACCGCAACCAGCACCGGCTCGGTCTTCACGTAGACCGTACTCAACGCGAAATTGCGCAACTGCATGGTCGCCAGCATCAGCACGGTGGCGAGGATCTGCGCCGCCGCGGCGCCCGCCGCGAACAGCAGGAACTCGCCGTTGGCGGCCGGCAACGGTTCGCGCCCCGCCAGCATCACGACGGCGAGAAAAACCAGGGAGAACGGCAGGCCATAGAGAAAGCGCACCTGCGCCGCGCCCAGCGTGCCCAAGGTGCTGGTCAGCTTGTGCTGCATGGTATTGCGGGCGGTCTGCGCGGCCGCGGCGATCAGCGTGGCGGGAATCCAGAGCAGCGAAGTGTCCAAGGGCACGGCCTGTAAACGGTCAGCCCGGGATCATACCGTGCGGCATGCCGGCATACTCCTGCCGGCCGTTGCGTTCGGCCAGGTAGCGGCCGGGCGGCTTGCCCAGCGCCTTCCTGAACATGGTGATGAAGGCGCTGACCGACTCGTAGCCCAGGTCCATCGCTACCCGCTGCACGGGCATGCCGGCGGACAGGCGCTGCAAAGCCGCGATCACGTGCAATTGCTGGCGCCACCTGCCGAAACTCATGCCTGTCTCGGCCTTGATGAGCCGCGCGAGGCTGCGCTCGCTCATCGCGACCTGTTGCGCCCATTGCGAGACGGTGCTGCGGTTCGACGGATCGGCGGCCAGCGCGTCGGCGATCTTGCGCAAGCGGCTGTGCGCGGGCACCGGCAGATGCAATTGCTCCGTGGGCATCTGCGCCAGTTGTTCGAGCAGCACGGCGGCCAGCCGGGCCGTGGGCCCGCCGGGCGAGTAGTCGGAAGATTGCGTCGCGAGGTGAAGGATCATTTCGCGCAGCAGCGGCGAGATCGACAGGGTGCAGCACACCTGCGGCAGCGCCGCGGCGCCGGGCTCGACGAACAGCAGGCACACCTGGCCGTGCAGCGATACGGTGTTGCTGTGCGGCATGCCGGGCGGCACCCATACAGCGCAATGCGGCGGCACCATCCAGACGCCCTGGGGCACCCGGCAGGTGACCGAACCGCGCAGCGCCATCAACAACTGCCCCTTGCGATGCCGATGCACCGGCTGCTCGCTGCGGCGGTCGTATGCGGTCAGGTGCACCGCGGTAGCCGGACTGGCGGTGCGGTCCGGATCGAACTGGGTATAGCAGGCGGCGAAATCGTCCATGGCGGGTATTTGGCGGATTTTAGCTACTTTCTGTCATCTTATCCAAAGACAGACAAACGCAAAACGCCTAAAGTGCGAGGCAACGCCATACAGGACCTTCCATGGTTTCGATTCCCGCCAAGACCGCCGTTCCCCGCCCTGCCTGGCTCATCGCCGGCATCCTGCTCATTGCCGCCAACCTGCGCGCGCCCGTCACCGGCGTGGCCCCGGTGCTCGACATGATCCGCTCCGACCTGGATCTGACTGCCGCCGCTGCGGGCCTGCTCACCACGCTACCCTTGCTGGCCTTCGCCGCCGGATCGCCGGTGGCCGCCATGGTGGCCAGGCGCTACGGGCTGGAACGCGCGCTCATGGCGGCCCTGCTGGCGCTTACGGCGGGCCTGTGCCTCCGCCCCGCAGGAGCGGTCTGGGCCTTGTTCGCCGGTACGCTGCTGATCGGCGGCGCCATTGCGTTCGGCAACGTCCTGCTGCCCAGTCTGCTCAAGCGCGATTTTCCGAATCGCATCGCCAGCCTGACCTCCGGCTATGCCTTGACCATGGGCGTGGCTTCGGGAGTCGCCTCCGTGGTCGCGGTTCCTCTTGCGCTCTGGCCTGCGGGACCGGGCTGGCCGCTGGCCCTGTTCGCGCCCATCGCGCTGGCGGCGATCAGCACGGCGGTATGGCTGCCTCAATGGCGTGCCCGAGGCGCTGTCCCCGCGCCGTCGCCGCGGACCGCGAGCGGCCCGGACCGCCCCGTATGGAGGTCGGCGCTGGCCTGGCAGATTACGTTGTTCCTGGGCTTCAATTCGCTGGTCTATTACATCGTCTCGAGCTGGCTGCCGTCCATGCTGCACGATGCCGGCTATTCGCCGGCCGCCACGGGATCGCTCCATGGCATGCTGCAAGTGGCCTCGGCCGTCGTCGGCCTGCTCCTCATGCCGCTGGTCCGGCGCGTGCGCGACCAGCGCTGGCTGGCATTCGGAGTATCGGCGCTGTCGGTCGCCGGCCTCGCCGGCTTGCTGCTGGCGCCTGGATGGGCCGTGGCCTGGACGGTGCTTTACGGCTTCGGCGGCGGCGCCTCCATCATCCTGGGCCTGGCCTTCGTCAGTTTGCGCGTCGGCAATGCGCACCAGGCCGCCGCGCTGTCCGGGATGGCGCAGGCCATCGGCTATCTGCTGGCCGCGGGCGGCCCCACGGCCATCGGCGCGGTACACGACTGGACCGGCGGCTGGACCGCCGCGCTGCTGATTTGCATCGCCTGCGCCTGCACGCAAGCGGTTTTCGGGCTATACGCCGGGCGCGACCGGCAACTGGCCTGACGGCCTGGGGGACCGCTCCGCGGCCCCTCCTTCATCGACCCTCCCTCTCGCGTTCGACCCGGCGCCCCGCATGGGCGCGCCGTCGTCCGGCTTCCCGCATAACAGCTTTGATTTCGCCGCCATAGGTGGCACTGCCGGTGCCGCCTACAGTATCGCCCGGGCATGGTGTGCGGACTCCCCGCGGCTCGCGCGCGGGGTATTTTTCGACGTCCGTCACAGGCCCGAGAGACAAGAACCATAAGGAGAGGAGATGACCATGGCCGTTCATCGGCATGGCGCGTCACACGACATTCCGGGTGCGTCGCCCTTTTCGCATCACATCGTGCCAAACGGGGAGGCGCGCATTCGCGTTACCGCTTGCGGCCAGGGCATGCCCATCGTGCTGCTGCCCTCGCTGGGCCGCGACGTCGAGGACTTTTTCCCCATCGCCCGGGACCTGGCCGCCGCGGGCTGGCGCGTGCTCATGCCCAGTCCGCGCGGCATGGGCGGCAGCGTCGGTCCGCTGGCCGGCATACGGCTGCACGACCTGGCCTCGGACATCGCCGCGGTCATCGAACATGAGCGGGCCGGGCCGGCACTGGTGGCGGGCCACGCCTTCGGCAACTGGGTCGCGCGCACCACGGCGGCCGATCACCCCAGCCTGGTCGCGGGCGTGGCGATCCTGGCCGCCGCTCACAAGCACTTTCCCGCATCGCTGCGAGCGAGCATCGATGCCGCCATGGACGCTTCGTTGCCCACCGAGACGCGCCTGACGCATCTGCGCACGGCGTTCTTCGCTTCCGGCAGCGATCCCTCGGTATGGCTCGATGGCTGGCATCCCGCGATTGCGCGAGCCCAACGCGCCGCCTCGGCCGCCACGGTGCAGTCCGCATGGTGGGCGGCGGGCGCCGCGCCCCTGCTCGACGTGCAGGCGAGCGAAGACGCCTTCGCCCCCCGCGCCGGCGCGCACTTGCTGCGGCAGGAGCTGGGTCCGCGGGTACGCATCGCCACCATCGAGAACGCCGGCCACGCCTTGCTGCCCGAACAGCCTCGCGACGTCGCTGCCGCCCTCGTCGCATTCGCACAGAACTTGGAGAGGAGAAACTGATGGATGTCTTTCGTATCGCCTTGCGACCCGCGTTCAATTGGGCCGCGGCCTTGTTGCTGTTCCTGGTCGGCGGCGCCCATGCCGCCGGCCCGTATCCCGACCGTCCGCTGCGCCTGATCGTGCCTTTCCCCGCCGGCGGGGCGGCCGACATCATGGCACGTGGACTGGCGCAGCAACTGTCCGAGCAGTTGGGCCAGCAGGTCGTCATCGAGAACCGTGGCGGCGCCGGAGGCACGACGGCGGCCGAGTCCGTCGCCCATGCCACGCCGGACGGTTATACGCTGTTCTTCGCCACGATGGGCACGCAGGCCATCAATCCGTCGCTCTATGCCAAGCTGCGTTACGACCCGCTCAAGGATTTCGAGTACGTCAGCCTGACGCACACCACGCCCCGGGTATTGGTGGTGCACCCTTCCGTCCCCGCGCGCTCGGTCCAGGAACTGATCGCCCTGGCGAAAGCGCGGCCGGGCGCCTTGACTTACGGATCCGCCGGAAATGGGAGCTCGAGCCATTTGTCCGGCGCCCTGTTCGCCTCGATGGCCGACGTGCAGATGCTGCACGTGCCCTACAAAGGCAGCGCGCCGCTGCTGAACGACCTGCTGGCGGGACGCCTGACCATGACATTCGACTCCTACGCGGTCTACGCGGAGCACATTCGCTCGGGCAAGGTCCGGGCGCTGGGCGTCACCACGCTGACCCGCATGAGTGCATTGCCCGACCTTCCCGCCATATCCGAAGCGGGATTGCAGGGGTACGATGTTTCGAACTGGCTCGGCGTCGTCGCGCCCAAGGGCACGCCTCAAGCAGTCGTGCAACGGCTGAACGCCGCCATTGCCAAGAGCATGGCGGACGAAGCCGGCCGGCGCCATCTGGCTTCCATGGGCATCGAGGCCACTTCAAGCACGCCGGCGGAGTTCGCAGCCATGGTGGAAAGAGAAATCCCCAAATGGGCGCAGGTGGTCAGGAAATCCGGAGCGACGGTCGATTGACGCCGGGCCGGCGGTTCACGCCGGCCAGTCGGAGGATCGCAGCGTCATTCCCATTTGTTCCGTGGCGCCGGGCTCGACGTGCAATACGTCGTCCCATACGCGGGCGGTTTCTATGCAGAGCATGTCGCGCCACGCGTCCGGACGGAACTGTGACAGCCGGAGCGACTTGTCGACCCATGGGTTCCACACCACGGCCGAACGGGAGCCGAAGGCCTGGACATGGAGGGTCCGGCGCCAGCCGGGATCGCGAATCGAAAGCGGCCGGTCTATGCCTGTATAGATTCGATCGGTCTCGGCCTCGATCGGCAGCGGTCCTTGTTGCACATGCATCGACCACTCCCGCAGCGTATCGACATAGTGCGTTCCCTCGAGCCCTTCCACCGTCACGCCGCGGACGTCGCTGACCGCGAAATAGGTATGCAGCGCCTGGCTGATCGTCAGTGTTTCGCGCCCGGTATTGCGGGTCGACAAAGTGAGCGTCAACGCCTCGTCCAGGCGGACTTCCAGCATCAACTCGGCCGCGTGCTGCCATCCGCCCCAACCGGATGGCAGCACGAGCCGCAGGCACAGGCGCGCCGCCCCCGGCTGCGGGCCGGCTTCGGCCACGTCCCAGTCGAGCGCGCGAACGAAGCCGTGGGCAGGTGCATCGGCTCCCGCGGCTAGCATGGCACGCACTGCCGCAGGATTGCGGTCGAACTGGCCGAACCACGGCCAGCACACCGGGATGCCGCCGCGCACCGGCTGCCCGGCCGCGAATGCCGCGGCATCGCTGAGCCACACCACGGGCCGTTGTCCGCGCGGCGTATAGCGCAGCAGTTGCGCGCCCTGCCGCGCCACCAGCGCCTCGCCATGAGGCGAAACCAGGCGCCAGCAAGGCAGTTCGCCGACAGTGCATGCCTCGACGGCGGTGGACAGCTTTTCGTCCATGGCGGTTCAGTCCTCGTGGTTTTCGTGCGTGGCCGAGGCCCCCTGCTTCCAATAGCCCGCGGCCTTGATCCATTCCTTGGGCACTTGCCAATTCTGCACCAGTATCTGGCGCACGCGCTTGGCCACGCCCGACTCGGCGGCCACCCAGACATACCAGTCGCCCTCCGGTTTGCGCAACGCGGAGACCGCTCCCGCAAGCAACTCGGGATTGCCGGGCTGCGCGCCATTGCGATGGATCCAGTGGACCTGCGCCTGCGCGCGCGTGGAGAAAACCTGCTCCTCGGCCGCGTCGGCCACCTCCACCACCACCGTGGCGCGTGCGTCGGCGGGCAGCTCCTCCAGTCGCCGGGCGATGGCCGGCAAGGCCGTCTCGTCGCCTACCAGGAGGTAGCCGTCGAACGCGCCGTCCACCACGAACGAGCCACGCGGGCCGCCTACGCCCAGGTACTGGCCGATGGCGGCCTGCTGCGCCCATTCGGCCGCCGGACCGTCGCCATGCAGCGCGAATTCGATGTCCAGTTCGCCGGCCGCCGGGTCATACCGGCGTGGCGTGTAGTCGCGCGCAGGCGGTCGAGGCTGGTCTTCGGGGAAGACCATGCCGTTGGGCCCGGGCGACGGCACCGCGGGCCGCTCCTGGCCGGGCGCGGGAAAGAAGAGCTTGACGTGGTCGTCATAGGCGGCGCTGACGAAGCCCGCCAGATCGTCGCCACCCAGCGTCACGCGCAAGAGGCGCGGCGTGACCGGCTTGACCGCGCGCACCTGCAGCAGGCGGAATTTGAGTTCGTGGCGAATGCGGCGAGCCGCTCGTTCGATTTTTTCCATGGTTCTTCCAGAATCGTTACAGGGATGGCGGCCTACTTGCCGAGGATCTCGGCCGTGGCGCGCCGAAGAATGGCGGCGATGCGCATGGCTTCGCCTGCATCACAGGCGCCGACTTCATGCAGGGCCTGCTTGAGCGCATAGCGTGCGAGCATGAGGTCTTCGGGCGTACCCGGAGCGATGGTGTCGAGACGGTCTTCGCCTTCGAACACGCGACGTACCTGGGCCATGCGCGCGCCGACCCGCTCGAGGTCCCCAAGGATGCGATCGGCCTGCTCGCGATGGCGGTCCAGATGGATGCGCCCTTCCTCTGTCAGGCTGTAGCGCTTTTTCGTGCCTTCCACGCTGACGACGGCATGGCCGACGTCTTCGAGATAGGCCAGCGCCGGGTACACCATGCCCGAGCTGGGGTTGTAGAAACCGGACGACCGTTCGGACAACTGCTTGATCAATTCGTATCCATGGCGCGGCTGTTCTTCCAGCAGCGCCAGGAGAATGAGTTGCAGGTCCTCCGCCGCGAGCTTGCGTCCCATTCGCATGCCCAGGCCACGTCCGGGGGGCGCGGTATTGCCGGCTTGCATCACTGTTTTCACTCCATGCACACTATATCTAAAAACATGTTTTCCGATATATCTTAAAACATAAATAGCGCCAGAACCAGCGTCCCGGACGGGGTCTGGTGGCTTATCCACCACTTCTGTGGACAAACTTGGGGATAGCATGGTGATGACGTCGCCAAACCCGCATGGAGACACGCTTTGAAACACTTCGCCCATCCGCCGGGCAACCGTCCCGGGGTCGGACGTCGGCACTAGGACATCATGCTGATAGACATCGTCAATGCGGAAGCCACCGTTTTCTCCGGAAACGCCAGCTTCGTCCGGCTTCCGGGCAAGGAAGGATCACTTGGCATACTGCCGGGCCACATCCCGCTCCTGACCTGGCTCAGAGAAGGAGTGATCTACATACGGCGGCAGGAAGGCGACGAGCAGGTTTATGTGTCCGGCGGACTGGCCGAAGTCATGCCCCAGGGGGTGACGGTGCTGGCCGATACGGCGGTGCGGACGACAGGGATGGACGAAGCCCGGGCCAGCCAGGCGCGTACCCAGGCCCTCAACCGTACGCATGACCGGCTCGATGCGATGCGCTACGCCGCCGCGCGGGCCGAGCTGCTGACGAGCCTGAAGCGGGGGCGCTGATCTGTAACGGGGAGTTATCCCCGGCCGCTGTGGACAAGCCTGGGGATAGGCATGGGATATGGACAGGCGAGGCCCGGCCTACCGGGCCTGGCAACAGATCGATCAAAAAATCGGCATCGTCCGCCAGGCGGCCATCAATCCGAAATACTCGGCGCCCAGAACACCTGGGCGATGGCGGGATTGCCGGCCAGCTTGGCCGTCACCCGGTCCAGATCGGAGCCCTGGATGGACGTCGCCATCAGCGTGGCCTTGATTTCGATTTCGTCGTCGCCGAATGGCACCACCTCGAGATCGCCCAGCGGGTAGTTCTCCTTTTCCAGCTCGGCCTCGAGCGCAGCCATGGCCGCGGTGCGATGGGCCGTGCCGGTGATCACGTGGATGATGCTGGTGACCTCGGACGACAGAACGTCCACGGGCTTGCGATTGAAGGTATTGACCACGGGCCGCAGCAGCGTATTGGCGGCCAGCACGAACACCGTGGCCAGCACGGCCTCGGCGATCAGGTCCGCGCCCGCGCAGGAACCGATGGCGGCCGACCCCCACAGCGTGGCGGCGGTATTGAGGCCGCGCACATTGCCCTCTTCCCGCATGATCACGCCCGCACCCAGGAACCCCACGCCCGATACCACGTAGGACGCGACCCGCGCGGCGCCCTCCGGCCCGGCGATGCGCATCGCCATGTCGACGAAGATGGCGGCGCCCAGCGCCACCAGGACGTTGGTACGCAAGCCCGCGGTACGCTGCCGGTACTGACGCTCGAGCCCGACGAGCGCGCCGAGCACGAACGCGGTGGTCAGACTGACCAGCGTATCGAGCAGTTCCAGGGTCTGGATATTGGCAAGAGCCTTCATGAGGACCTCGTTGTTCTTGTTGTGGCCGGCGGCGCAAGGCGAATGCGGGCTGCCGGCCGCTCGGCCGGCAGCATAACGCGCCTTTGCCGCAAGGCTTATTGCAGTTGTTCGTATCGCACGCGCTGGATGTCGGGATGCCGGCCCAGGCCCAGCGCAACGGCGTTCAGCGCGCCGCGCAGATGGGGCGGGCACTGCAAGGTGACCGACATGCGGTGGATCGAATCATGGGCGGGCGCGCTAGCCACCCGCATCTGGGAAATGCGCAAATCCCTGGCAGAGAGCTCGGCGTGCAGATGCTGGCGCAGCCGGTCCAGCCTCGGGTTGGCGCTGAAAACGGTCAGCCGGTAGGACTGCACCCGCTTGCGTGATGCGCGCGCGGCCTTGCCGCGCCAGGCGCCCAGGATGTTGGCGAAACGCATGATGACCTCCTGGCAGACAGGAAGACGGACCATGCCGCTCGGCGAACGCGGCGGCCTGCCTTGGGCAGGCGCAAGAAGACGGGGAACCTCGGGGATCGGGGAAACCGCATCCTGGCTTGGCAGGACGCGGCAGACAAATCTGCGGACCTGCTAAGCGGCGTTTGCCGAAACGGCGCGACTACTGCCGTCGTTATCCACGACTTGCCTCGAAAAAAGTTGGAACCCCATGATTCTAGCCCAGCCCCGCTCTAGGGACAACCCTAGGCCGTGCGTCCCGACGGCTTGCCGCGGCGGACAGCCCGGCGCGGCAGTTGCTGGTAGACGATGCGCACCCAGTCCTGGATGTACTGCTCGTAATGCGCCTCGTCGTGTTGCCAGAGATTGTTCAGCGCCATGCCGCGCACCAGGTTCAGCGACAGGTTCAGTGCGACCAGCGCCTGCTCGCGCGTAAAACCGGCCCGCTGGAATACGTCCAGCCACAGCGCATTGGTCGATGAACGATAGCGCTCCATCACAGGCAGGATCTTGCTCATGAGGTCCGCATCGGTGCGCGCGACCATGATGACCTCGATGGCGGCGATGAACGGCCAGTCGAAGTAGACGCTCCAGCAATCCTTGATGAAACCTTCGATCGGGCGCTCGATGGCCTGCGGCGAGTGCGCCTCGCGCTGGCCGCGTCGGATGGACTCCTCGTAGACCTCGGCCGTGGCCGCCACCACCAGCTCGGCCTTGGTGGCGTAGTGATGCATCAAGGCCCCGTTGGACATGCCGGCGCACCGCGCCACTTCCTTGGTGGTCAGGCCGCTGTAGCCGGACCGCATCAGTACCTCTATGGTGGCGGCCAGCAGGCGCTCGCGCGCGTCGCGGCTGCGATTGGCCTGGGTACGGCGCTGCGTGGTGCGGGGTTCGGCCGGCGCCGGCGAGGTGGGTGGCGCGGCTGGACGAGTCTCTTGCATTGCTCCCTTCGTATCGTGAATACGACCAAGGCGCATCTTATCCCCCTCGGGACGCCATGCAGCCGTCCTAGGGTTTTTCGCTACTTACAAACCGTCCACTCTGTTTGTATAAATCCATCCAAGCGAGTAATCCAATAACGACGCAAAGGAGACGTCTCATGTCCTTCGTAAAAAACGCCTGGTACGTGGCCTGTTGGAGCGACGAGGTCAAGCCGGGCGAACTGTTCAGCCGCACCCTGCTCGACGTGCCCGTGGTGTTCTACCGCAAGGCGGACGGCACACCGGTGGCGCTGCGCGACCGCTGCCCGCACCGCTTCATTCCGTTGCGCATGGGCCGCCTCAAAGACGACGTGATCGAATGCGCCTACCACGGCCTGCAGTTCGATTGCAGCGGCGCCTGCGTCAAGAATCCGCACGGCGACGGCCGCATCCCCGCGGCGGCGCGGGTGGAAGCCTTCACCGTGCACGACAGGCACGGCATGCTGTGGATCTGGATGGGCGACGAACCGGCCGATGCCTCGCTCATTCCCGACTACGGCATGCTGGACGAAGGCGCGGGCTATCGAACCAGCCGCGGCCGCCTGCACATCGAGGCCAACTACGAGCTCATGGGCGAGAACCTGCTCGACCTGAGCCACATCAGCTTCCTGCACGACGGGCTGCTGGGCAGCCCCGAACAGGTCCATGCCAAGCAGGAGGTCATCCAGGACGGCGACCGCCTGCAGTGCAATCGCTGGATGCCCAACGTATCGGTGCCCGGCGTCTTCGACATGCTGTTCCGCCGCGACGGCAAGCCGGTGGACATGTGGACCAACATGCGGTGGGACCCGCCAGGCTGCTTCCTCCTGGACACCGGCGTCCACGCGCCCGGCGAATCGCGCGAACGCGGCGCCTGGTATTACGGCATCCACATCCTCACGCCCGAGACTTCGCGCACGACCCACTATCACTTCGCCGCGGCCCGTCCGCCCGGCCCCGAGCTGGATCCCGAGACCAATGCGCGGCTCGCGGAAATGCGCCGCATCGCCTTCGAGGACCAGGACAAGCCCATCATCGACGCGCAGCAGGCGGCACTGGGCGACGCCGACTTCTGGGACATGAAGCCGGTACTGCTGAACGTCGACCTGGGACCGGTGCGCATGCGCCATACCCTGGAACGCCTGCGCAAGGCCGAAGCCGCGCGCGCGGCGTAGCGCCCATTCAGGCAGGCCGGGACGACGGATTCCGGCCGCCGCTTGGCAGACATCTGCCCCACCCACGAGGAGAGAGACATCATGTACCACCGCTTGCGTAGCGTGGCGGCCGCGGCCGCCCTGTTCCTGGGCTGCGGCGCGCTTCATGCCCAGGCCCCCATCAAGATCGGCTTCATGGGCGAGCTGACGGGCCCGCAGGCTGCCGTCGGCCAGGACCAGTTGGACGGCTTCATGCTGCTGGTGGAGCGCAACGGCGGCAAGCTCGGCGGCTATCCGGTGGAAGTCATCCGCGAGGACACCCAGCTCAAGCCCGATGTCGCCAACCAGGCCGCCCGGCGCCTCGTCGAACGCGAGAAAGTGCCGATCGTGACCGGCATCTCGTTCTCGAACGTCATGCTGGCCGTGCACAGGTACCTGACCGAGCGCGAGGTCTTCGTCATCGGCTCGAACGCCGGGCCGTCGCAGATTGCCGGTCCGCGCTGCTCCCCCTACCAGTTCATGACATCCTGGCAAGGCGACCAGGCTTCCGAAGCGGTGGGCCAGTACGCGACCGACCAAGGCTACAAGCGCGTGGTCGTGCTCGCGCCGAACTACCAGGCGGGCAAGGATACGGTCGCGGGCTTCAAGCGCTACTACAAATCGCCCCTGGCCGACGAGTTGTACACCTCCTTGCAGCAATTGGATTTCTCGACAGAACTGGCGCAGGCGGCTGCCCGCCAGCCCGATGCCGTGTTCGCCTTCTTCCCGGGCGGCCTGGGCGTGAGCTTCGCCAAGCAATATGCCCAGTCGGGCCTGAAGGACATCCCGCTGCTGTCCACCTTCACGGTGGACGCGATCTCGCTGCCGGTGCTGGGGGATTCGGCGCTGGGCATGATCACGGGAGGCTTCTGGGCTCCCGATTTCGCCAACGCCCAGAGCCGCCGCTTCGTCCAGGACTTCGAACGGCGCTATCGGCGCATCCCCTCGAACTACGCCGCGCAGAGCTATGACGCCGCCCTGCTGCTGGACTCGGCCATCGCCAAGGTGCAAGGCCGGATCGCGGACAAGCCGGCATTTATGGCCGCGTTGAAACAGGCCGATTTCCAGTCGGTCCGGGGCGAGTTCCGCTTCAACAACAATCACTTCCCGCTGCAGGACATGCACGTGCTGCAGGTGGCCCGGGACGGCCAGGGGCGCCTGAACCTCAAGACGCTGGCCACGCCGTTCCGCAAACAGCCCGACGCCTACCACCGGCAGTGTCCGCTTTCGTGAAAGTAGGCGGGGCGGCGAGGAGCGCTCCCCCGCCGCCCGCCCCCTGTCGCGGTAAACCAACATTCGCCCAAAAACGACACCAAGTCCCGCCCGCCCCGCCTAGACTATGCGAACTCTGGCGGCCGCCCGGCCGGCTGGCTGTCCGCGCGCCCGCACCGGCGTCCGGCGGCGTTGTAGAACCTGCGGGATCCAACCTTGAAATCTCTGCTTCTTGCCCGCGCGGCCGGCGCCCTCGGCCTGTGCGCGGTATTCGGCGCCTCGGCGACGCCCCCGCCTCCTCCGGTCATCGTCCTCAATTCGCTGGACGCCTCCGTCAGCATCCTTGATCCCACGACCTATACCGAAACGCGGCGCATCCCCACCGGCAAGGAACCGCACCATCTTTACCTCACGCCGGACGAAAAATCGCTGCTGGTCGCCAATGCCGCCAGCGACTCGCTGACCTTCCTCGATCCGGCCACCGGCAACGTGCAACGCACGCTGACCGGCATCGTCGATCCCTACCAGTTGCGGTTCTCGCCCGACATGAAGTGGTTCGTGACAGCGGCGAACCGGCTCGACCACATCGACATCTACCAATGGGACGGACTGGCGGGTTCGGGCGACCCCAGGCTCGTCAAGCGCATCCCCGCCGGCCGCACCCCAAGCCATCTGACCATAGACAGCAAGAGCCGCAATCTCTACGTCTCGCTGCAGGACAGCGACCAGCTGATCGCCATCGACCTGTCCACCCAGGCGCCGCTGTGGACCATTCCGGTCGGCAAGACCCCCGCCGACGTCTTCATCACCCGCGACGACCGCTATTTGCTCGTCGCCCTGACCGGCGACCGCTACGTCGAGGTCTACGACCTGGCCACTTCGCCGGCCAAGCTCGTCCAGCGGCTGGAGACCGGCGCCGGCGCGCACGCCTTTCGCGCCCAGGGCGATGGACGCCATGTCTTCGTCAGCAACCGCGTGGCCAACACCATCAGCCGCATCGACTTGCAAACCATGACCGTGGTCGACGCCTACCCCGCGCCAGGCGGACCCGATTGCATGGAAGTGCTGGCCGACGGCAAGACCATACTCGTCACGTCGCGCTGGGCGAAGAAGCTCACCGTGATCGATACCGCCAAGAAAGCGGTCGTCCACCAGACCAAGGTGGGCCGCTCTCCGCATGGTGTCTGGACGCTCGCCCATGCCCGGCGGCAATAGGCTTTCCCGGGCGATCTCGGCCGCCCTGCTCCTGGCCGCTTCGTGCCAGGCGGCGCTCGCCGCCGATTGCGCCCGCCCGGTTTATCTTACTTTCGATACCGGCCACATGGGCGTGGCGCCCCTGGTGGCCGAGGTACTGGACCGCCAGCAGGTGAAGGCCAGTTTTTTCCTGGCCAACGAAACGACGCGCGACGGCGGCACCAGCCTGGACGACCGCTGGGCCCCCTGGTGGAAGGCGCTGGCCACGCACGGCCACGTCTTCGGCTCGCACACCTACGACCATGTCTATTGGCAAGCCGACCTGCCGGACGGCCGCTTCCGCGTGAAGCCGGCGTTTGGCCCCCGGGCCGGGCGCAGCCAGGTCATGCGCGCCGGCGAATACTGTGCCGAGCTGGATCGCAGCGCCACCCGGTTCAAGGAGATGACCGGGCGCGCCATGCTGCCCCTGTTCCGCGCCCCGGGCGGCAAGACTTCCCCTGCGCTGCTCGAGACGGCGGAGCAGCGCTGCGGCTACCGGCACGTCGGCTGGGCGTCCGCGGGCTTTCTGGGCGATGAGCTGCCCAGCGACAAATATCCCAACCGGACACTGCTCGAACGCGCCTTGCGCAACATCCGGACTGGCGATATCTTGATGGCCCACCTGGGTATCTGGTCGCGGCAGGACCCATGGGCGCCGGCGGTGCTGGAGCCCCTCATCGAGGGCCTGAAGCAGAAAGGTTTCTGCTTTGCCACGCTGGCCGAACATCCGCAATACCGGGCCTGGCTGGCCACGCATCACGTCCATGGAAATCCTTAGCGATCTTTTCTCCGGCACGCAGCAATGGCTGTTCGAAACGCTGGTGCAACCCCTGCTCTTTCACCTGGGGCTGGGCAGCATACTCGAGGATGCCTACGACGGCACCATGTGGCTGCTGCTGGGGGTGCTGCAGCTGGCGATCATGCTGGCGGTGTTCGCGCCGCTGCAGCGCTGGCGTCCTGTCGAGAAAGTGATCGACCGGGCCGCGGTCCGGCTGGACATCCTCTATACGGCCATCCATTCGCTGGGCCTGTTCCGGCTGGTGCTGTTCTTTACGACGCAGCCGCTGGCGGATCATTTGTTCGGCCAATTGCACGTCCTCGGTTTTTCGGCCTATCACGTGGATGAGATCTGGCCGGGCGTCACGGATCGCGCCTGGGTCAGCCTGATCATTTATCTGTTGATTTTCGATTTCGTCGACTATGCTTTCCATCGCGCGGAGCACCGGTACCGGTGGCTATGGGCGCTGCACGCCGTGCATCACAGCCAGCGCCAGATGACCATGTGGTCCGACAATCGCAATCACTTGCTGAGCGATCTGTTGCGCGACCTGGTGGTGGTGCTGGTTTCCCACCTGATCGGCGTGCCGCCTGGGCAGTTCGTGGCAGTCGTCGTGATTACCCGGCTGGTGGAGAGCCTGTCGCATGCGAACCTCAGGGTGGGGTTCGGGCGCGTGGGGCAGTACCTGCTCGTGGGGCCGCGCTTCCATCGCCATCATCATGCGATTGCGCCGGCTCCGGTGGCCGATGCCCCCGAAGCCAATTACAACTTCGGCGTGCTGTTTCCGTTCTGGGATGTTCTTTTCCGGACAGCCCGCTTCGATGGGAACTATGGACCCACGGGGATCAGCGACCAGTTGCCCGAGCGGGGAGCCCGGGACTACGGCCGCGGCTTTTTCGTCCAGCAGTGGCTGGGGATCAAGAGATTGATCGGACGCAGCTAGGTTACCCCGGCGATTCTCTTCTACTCCGAGCACAGCGGATCCGGCTCCGCCGGTCCGCCGGTGCTGCCCCTTGAGGGGCACGCGCGTCAGCGCGCAGGAAATGGGCTTCCCTAAGGTTTGAAGAACGGCGCAGGCACCATCAGCTGGTTCTCCTGCGAAATCAGGTAGCCCAGCTCCAGGCTTTTCTTCAGATAGGCATGCCAATCCGGGTCCTGCTGCAGCGCCGCCCGGCGCGCGGTGCGGTCGGCGGCGTCGCGGTAGACCCAGATGTGGGTGAAGCTGTTGACATTGCCGGTTTCGGTTTGCAGATAGACCACGGGCTCGCCCAGGTGTTTTTTCTGGACCTCGAAACCGAGTTCCTGGTAGATCTCGAGCTGCTTCTTGATCGTGCCGGGCCGGCAGGTGTAGGTGCGAACGTCGTAGAGCATGGGAGATCCCTCAGCAAAGATCGCGGCCGCCCGGATACGCCGGTGCCGGCCCCGGGGTCAGAACGAATCGGTGGAAGTGAACAGGCCCACGCGCAGGCCTTCGGCCGTGTAGATCTCCCGGCCGTCGACGCTCATGGTGCCGTCGGCGATGCCCAGCACCAGGGTCCGGTTGATCGTGCGCTTGATGTCGATGTTGTAGGTGACCTTCTTGGCGGTGGGCAGTACCTGGCCAACGAACTTGACCTCGCCGGAACCCAGCGCCCGCCCGCGCCCGGGGTTGCCTTGCCATCCCAGGAAAAAGCCGACCAATTGCCACATGGCGTCCAGGCCCAGGCAGCCTGGCATCACGGGATCGCCTTCGAAATGGCAGCCGAAAAACCACAGGTCGGGGTGGATATCCAGCTCGGCAATGACCTGCCCCTTGCCATACTTGCCGCCCTGCTCGGAGATGTGGGTGATACGGTCCAACATCAGCATGTTGGGCGCCGGCAACTGTGCATTGCCCTTCCCGAATAATTCGCCGCGCGCGCAGCGCAGCAGGTCTTCGCGGGAGAAGGCATTCTGTTCAAGCATGTAAGATCCCTCGGATGAAGGCCGCCATTATAGCTGCGCGCTAGCGGAGCCCCATCAAGGCGCTCTCTCCCGGAACGTCTTGACATTGCCCTCCGCGTCGACCTCTTCCAGCCTGACCTTGAACCCCCACAATCGCGCCAGGTGCTTCATCACCTGGTCCGCATCCTCCGACTGCAGCGGCCTCCCCCGCATCGCAACGTGACGCAGCACCAAAGACCGATCCGAGTCCCGGTTATAGCGAACCACCTGGATATCCGGCACCAGCATGTCCCGGTTGTGCTGATCCGCCAGCAGGCGGCGCACGCGCCGGTATCCGTCGTCATCGTGGATCGCCTCCACCTCGAGCTTGGGATTGGCCTCGTGGTCCGCGATGGCGAAAAAGCGGAACTCCCGGATCAATCTCGGCGAAAGAAACTGGGCGATGAACGACTCGTCCTTGAAATTGCGCATCGCGAAGTCCAGCGTCTTCAGCCAGTCGCTGCCAGCAATATCCGGGAACCACGCGCGGTCCTCCGGCGTCGGGTTCTCGCATATGCGGCGGATGTCCTGCATCATCGCAAAACCCAGCGCATAGGGATTGATGCCGGCGTAGCCCCGCTGGTCGAATCCCCGCTGCGCCACCACGTTGGTATGGCTCTGCAGGAACTCGATCATGAACCCGTCTGTCACCTGCTTCTTCTCGTGCAGCCGGTTCAGCAGCGTGTAATGCCAGAACGTCGCCCACCCCTCGTTCATGACCTTGGTCTGCATCTGCGGGTAGAAATACTGGGCGAGCTTGCGCACGATGCGCACCAGCTCCTTCTGCCACGGCTCCAGCGTAGGCGAGTACTTCTCGATGAAGTACAGGATGTTTTCCTCGGGCTCGGGCGGAAAGACGTTCGGCTTGCCCTCGCGCTCGACCCGGTCGCGCTTGGGTACTGTACGCCACAGGTCGTTGTACTGCTGGCGGGCATATTCCTCCCGCTCGGCCTGGCGGTGCATTTCCTCCTTGTAGGAGATGGGATGCGGGCGCCGGTAGCGGTCCACACCGTGCGACATCAGCGCATGGCAGGAATCCAGCGTCGCCTCCACCGGTCCGATGCCGTACTTGTCCTCGCAGGCCATGACGTAATTGCGTGCGAACACCAGGTAGTCCAGCATGCCGTCCGCCTCGGTCCACTGCCGGAACAGGTAATTCCCCTTGAAGAAGGAATTGTGGCCATAGCAGGCATGCGCGATCACCAACGCCTGCATGGCCATCGAATTCTCTTCCATGAGGTAGGCGATGCAGGGATTGGAGTTGATCACGATTTCGTACGCCAGCCCCTGGACGCCGCGGCGGTAGGCCTGCTCGTTCCGGATGAACTCCTTGCCGTAGGACCAGTGCGGATAGCCTATGGGCAGCCCGACCGAGGCATAGGCATCCAGCATCTGCTCGGAAGTAATGATCTCGATCTGGCTCGGATAGGTGTCGAGCCCGAACTCGCGCGCCGCCTCGCCGATGGCCTCGTCATACCGCTGGATCAGTTCGAAGGTCCATTCCGAAGTGGTGGAAAGAGGTTTGACGCCGCCGGGCGGCGCTTCGCGATCCAGAGCAACGCTCATGCGGTCTCCTTCTTGAACAGGTCGTGCAGCACCCCGAAGATCTCACGGCGCTCGCGTATCCGCCGCATCGCGAAATGCGGCGCCGTCTCGCGCTCGTACTCGGCCCACAGGCTGCTCTTGCGCATCTCATCCACATCAGGAATTTCGATATAGGCGTAATAGCGCGTGAGCGGCAGCAGGTGCTCGGACAGGAACCGTGCGCTCTTGGCGGCATCGGCGCCGAAGGAATCGCCGTCCGTGGCCTGGGCTGCGTACACGTTCCAGGTGGCGGGCGAATACCGCTCGTTCACGATCTCGTACATGAGCTCGAGCGCGGACAGCACGACCGTGCCGCCGCTCTTGGGATCGTGGAAAAACGTATGCTCGTCCACCTCCTCCGCATTGTCGGTATGGCGCACGAACACCAGGTCCACGCGCTCGTACTTGCGCGACAGGAACAGGTAGAGCAGCGTGAAGAAGCGCTTGGCGAGGTCCTTCTTGTTCTCGTCCATGGAACCGGACACGTCCATGAGGCAGAACATCACGGCTCTCGCCACCGGCGACGGCTCCACCACGCGGTGCCGATAGCGCAGGTCGAGCGAGTCGAGGAAAGGCACGCGCGCGAGCCTGGAACGATGCGCCTCGATCTCGGCGCGCAGGGCGTCGAGTTCGTCTTCCGAGGCGCCCTCCTCTTCCGATTCGTCGAGCTTCTGCTGCGCCTCTTCCAGCCCCAGGCGGGCGCCCCCGCCCAGCGCGATGCGCCGCGACAGCGAGGTCTTGAGCGTGCGTCCGACGCTCAGGGTGCTGGGGGACCCCGTGGTGGTGTAGCCCGCGCGCCGCCACTTCTGCTGGTTGATTTCGCCGAGCTGGGTACGGATCAGGTGGGGCAGTTCCATGTCCTCGAAGAAGAGGTTCAGGAACTCGTCCCGCGACAGGCTGAACGTGAACTGGTCCACGGAATCGCCTTCGCCCGGCTCCGAGGGGTCGCCTTCGTCCGCGCCCCGGGGCCGGTCGATCTTGTCCCCCTTGGCGAACTCCCGGTTGCCCGGGTGGACGATCTCGCGATCCCCGCCCCTGCCGTAGCGGAAGCTGGGCTCGGAGATGTCCTTGGCAGGGAGGTTGATTTCGCCGCCCTGGTCCATCTCCTCGATGGACCGCTCCTGGACCAGTTCGCGTACCGCCTTGCGAATCTGCTCCTTGTACCGCCTGATGAAGCGCTCTCGGTTGACAGCGCTCTTGTTACGGCCGTTGAGCCGCCTATCGATGAGTGAATTCATATTCACCTAGCTCACGAAGACTTCCTCACCCGCAAGTACCACTCGCAGAGCAAGCGGACTTGCTTTTCGGTATAGCCTTTTTCGACCATCCGTTCGACAAAGCTCTCGTGCTTGCGCTTGTCCTCGGCCGACGCCTTGGCGTTGAACGAAATGACCGGGAGCAGATCCTCGGTGTTGGAGAACATTTTCTTCTCGATCACCTCGCGCAGCTTCTCGTAGCTGGTCCACGCGGGATTGCGGCCGCCGTTGTTGGCGCGGGCGCGCAGCACGAAGTTCACGATCTCGTTGCGGAAATCCTTGGGGTTGGCGATTCCGGCCGGCTTCTCGATCTTCTCCAGCTCGGCGTTGAGCGCCGCGCGGTCGAAGCTCTCGCCGGTCTCCGGGTCGCGGAACTCCTCGTCCTGAATCCAGCAGTCGGCGAAAGTCACGTAGCGGTCGAAAATGTTCTGCCCGTACTCCGAATACGACTCCAGGTAGGCGGTCTGGATTTCCTTGCCGATGAATTCCGCATAGCGCGGCGCCAGGTAGCCCTTGATGTGCTCCAGGTAGCGGCGGCGGATCTCGTCGGGATAGTCCTCCCGCCCGATCCGCTGCTCGAGCACGTACATCAGGTGCACCGGATTGGCCGCCACTTCGGTCTGGTCGTAGTTGAAGACGCTGGACAGGATCTTGTAGGCGAAGCGGGTCGACACACCGGTCATGCCTTCGTCGGTGCCGGCGTAGTCCTTGTACTCCTGCAGGACCTTGGCCTTCGGATCGACATCCTTGAGGCTTTCCCCGTCATAGACCCGCAGCTTGGAATACACGCTCGAGTTCTCCGGCTCCTTGAGCCGCGTCAGCACGGAGAACTGCGCCATCATCTCGAGCGTGCCGGGGGCGCAAGGCGAGTCGGCCAGCGAGCTGTTCTGCAGCAGCTTGCGATAGATCTTGACCTCTTCGGAGACCTGCAGGCAATACGGCACCTTGACGATGTAGATACGGTCCAGGAAAGCTTCGTTGTGCTTGTTGTTGCGGAAGGTCTGCCATTCGGACTCGTTGGAATGCGCAAGGATGATCCCGTTGAACGGGATGGCCGAAAACCCTTCGGTGCCCTTGAAGTTGCCTTCCTGGGTCGCCGTCAGCAAGGGATGCAGCATCTTGATGGGCGCCTTGAACATTTCAACGAATTCGAGCAAGCCCTGATTGGCCAGGCACAGCCCTCCCGAATAGCTGTACGCATCGGGATCGTCTTGCGAATAGCGGTCGAGCTTGCGGATATCCACCTTGCCCACCAGCGAGGAGATGTCCTGGTTGTTCTCGTCCCCCGGCTCGGTCTTGGCGATGGCGAGCTGGCGCAGGACCGACGGCTGCAACCGGACCACGCGGAACTGCGAGATGTCGCCGTCGTATTCCTTGAGGCGCTTGATGGCCCAAGGCGACATGATGCCTGTCAGGTAGCGGCGGGGAATGCCGTATTCCTTCTCGAGCTGGCTGCCGAACCGGTCGGGATGGAACAGCCCGAGCGGCGACTCGTTCACGGGAGAACCCTTGAGCGCGTAAATGGGATGCGCTTCCATCAGCGCCTTCAGGCGTTCGGCGATCGAGGACTTGCCGCCGCCCACCGGGCCGAGCAGATAGAGGATCTGCTTGCGCTCTTCCAGGCCTTGCGCGGCATGCTTGAAGAACGCGACGATCTGGTCGATCACGTCCTCCATGCCGAAGAATTCCTTGAACGCGGGGTAGCGGCGGATGAGGCGGTTGGAAAACAGCCGCGACAACCTCGGGTCGTTGCGCGTATCGACCAGCTCCGGCTCGCCGATCGCGGCAAGCATACGCTCGGCGGCGCTGGCGTAAGTCATGGGATCCCGGCGGGCGAGGTCCAGATACTCCTCGAGAGAAAGTTCGGTTTCCTGCGTCTTGGCGTATTGAGACTTGAACCCTTCGACGATGTTCAGCACGGACAACCTCCAACAGCGAGTGAATGAAAACTGCTACACGACTCTGTTGTTGTTAGCGCCGGTCGAGCCGGCCTCCGGTTCTTCCTGCCGGATGAACTTCCCGCAGTGTCCGGGGCAAACGGAATCAGCAACTACCGATCCTGCCTCGTCACGCTATGTCTGCTCCAGGAATCTCCTTGGGTAACCTCATTGCAAACATCATACGGCGCAACGGCACCGGCGACCTGCTTTGTGTTGCGCACGCACGATAATTTTTTTGGCTCCACTTCCTAGGGTATACACTCGTAAGGCTGCGATTCGGCATGCGGAGTTCCGCAAATTTCCGTTGCCTCGGCAAGTGCGCTTTGCGCGCCCGTCGATCATCGACGCGCGCAAAATAAAGTGCATGCGCGCTTTCCAGCACCTCAAAAAATTTGCTATACTTTTTTGTCTTTCGGGGCGTAGCGCAGCCTGGTAGCGCACTTGCATGGGGTGCAAGGGGTCGCGAGTTCGAATCCCGCCGCCCCGACCATACATAAGTTCTTGATTTGTATAGTCGGAACCGAAAAGCCCGGTAGCCACAAGCTGCCGGGCTTTTGTTTTTCCGGTATCGCGGCAGCATTTTCCTATGGCGCTTTTGGCATGAGGTTGGAGCCCGTCGTCACCATTGCCGCCATCGCCCAACCCGGCCGGCGACACACGACGAAAAACCATCAAGCCGATGATGGAAAACCCGCCGCGATAAATGTCCGGGGATTTTCTCCGCGTGTCCGTGTCCTGCCGGAACGCCAAATTGAAAACAATAATGAACGCAAGGCGCGGACCGTCTTCATGTCCGCATTCATTGGCGATGCAAGAGCGCGTTGTGCCGGCCACCTGCGGCAGCGCGAGTCCATTATGCTCCAGCCGGGCCGGTCATGGTCGCCCTACGCCGGCATGAATCAAATAATTACAAAAAGCTATCACTGAAGGAATTTTGTTCATTTCCTTTAATTACAAGCGATTCCCCCGGGATACATCTATTGCACGAGCCGCCCCAGGGCGGCTACCGCAGCGGCAGCGCGGTCTTGTAGCGCACCTGCTTGAGCGCGAAGCTGGAGCGGATCTTCTCGACCTGCGCGATGGGCGAGAGGTGTTCGAGGATGAAGCTCTCCAGCGCCTGGATGTCAGGCACTGCGACGCGTATCAGGTAGTCGGCATCGCCCGTCATCAGATAACACTCCATGACTTCCTCGCGGGCGCAGATGGCGTCCTCGAACACCTGCAGCGCCTCGCGGTTCTGCTGCTTCAGGCTGATGGAAATGAAGACGTTCAGATGCAGGCCGAGCTGCTGCGGGTCGAGCAGCGCCACATACTGGCGGATCAGGCCGGCCGTCTCCATCGCCTTGACTCGCGTCAGGCACGGCGACGGCGACAGGTGCACCCGGCGCGCCAGTTCAACATTGGAGATGCCCGCGTCGGCCTGCAATTCGGCCAGAATGCGGCGATCGGTGTCATCGAGCTGCATCATTTCCCTCTTTCGGATTTTTTCGGCATTTTATTCTGATAGAACCCCGGATTCACAGCGTATTCGAAAGCCTATTCCGCGATTCGAAGCGTAGAATTTTTCGCACACTTTCGACGAAAAACGAGACGCAAGCATGTACGACGAATCGCGGCACCTAATCGCGCAGGACGGCACCGCCCCCGACCCCGATCCGCAGGAGACGGCGGAATGGCGCGATGCCCTGCTCTCGCTCCTGCAGGCCAACGGCCCGCAACGCGCACGGCAGATCCTCGACATGCTGGCGGCTGTCGCCAGCGGCGCGGCGGTCGGCTGGCGGCCGCGCCTGAACTCGCCCTACGTCAACACCATCCCCGCGGCCGCCCAGGCGCCTTTTCCCGGCGACCTGGCGATCGAGGAAAGGCTGGCTTCGCTCATGCGCTGGAACGCCCTGGCGATGGTGGTTCGCGCCAACCAGGCCTATGGCGAACTGGGCGGACACATCGCCAGCTACGCCAGCGCCGCCGATCTGTTCGAAGTCGGTTTCAACCATTTTTTCCGTGCCGGGGCAGCCGGCGAGGCGGACCTCGTCTTCTACCAGCCTCACTCGGCTCCAGGCATCTATGCGCGGGCCTTCCTCGAAGACCGGCTCACGGAAGCGGACCTCGCCCACTACCGCCAGGAAATCACCGCACGGCACGCGGGCGCGCAGGGGCTGTCCAGCTATCCCCACCCCTGGCTGATGCCGTCGTTCTGGCAGTTTCCCACCGGCTCCATGGGCATCGGCCCGATCAGTTCCATCTACCAGGCGCGCTTCATGCGCTATCTCGCCCATCGCGGCCTGCAGGACACGGCGGGCCGGCGCGTATGGGGCATATTCGGCGACGGCGAAATGGACGAGCCCGAGAGCATGTCCGCCCTGACGCTGGCCGCGCGCGAGAAGCTGGACAACCTCACCTGGGTGGTCAACTGCAATCTCCAGCGGCTGGATGGGCCGGTGCGCGGCAACGGCCGCATCGTCGACGAACTCGAAGCGCTGTTCGCCGGCGCAGGCTGGCACGTCATCAAGCTGCTGTGGGGGTCGGACTGGGACGGCCTGTTTGCCCGTGACGCCACGGCCGCACTCGCCCGCGCCTTTGCACACACGGTGGATGGGCAGTTGCAGACCTTCGCCGCCAAGGACGGCCGCTTCAATCGCGAGCATTTCTTCGGCCAGGACGCCGAACTGGCCGCGCTGGCCCAAGGCCTGACCGACGACCAGATCGACAGGCTCAAGCGCGGTGGACACGATCTCGTGAAGATCTTCGCCGCCTACCACGCCGCCGTGCGCCACAAGGGACAGCCCACCGTCATCCTGGCGCAGACCAAGAAAGGCTACGGCATGGGCGAGGCGGGCCAGGGCAAGATGACCACCCACCAGCAGAAGAAGCTGGATGGCGACGCCCTGCTCGCTTTTCGCGACCGCTTCGACCTGCCGCTGTCCGACGAGGCGGCGCAATCCCTCGCGTTCTACCATCCGGGCGCCGAGAGCGCGGAGATCCGCTACCTGCACGAGCGCCGCAAGGCGCTGGGCGGCTACCTGCCCGCGCGAACCACGTCGGCGCCGCCGCTGCCGGTACCCGCCCTCCAGGCCTACGGCGGTTTCGCGCTGGAGGCCGCGGGCAAGGAAATGTCCACGACCATGGCTTTCGTGCGCCTGCTTGGCAACCTGCTCAAGGATCGCGCGCTGGGGCCCCGCATCGTGCCCATCGTGGCCGACGAGGCCAGGACCTTCGGCATGGCCGCCCTCTTCAAGCAGATCGGCATCTATTCCAGCGTGGGGCAGCGCTACGAGCCCGAGGACATCGGCTCGGTGCTGAGCTACCGCGAAGCGCTGGACGGACAGATCCTGGAGGAAGGCATCAGCGAGGCGGGCGCGGTCAGCTCGTGGGTCGCCGCCGCCACCAGCTACACCGTGCACGGCACCGCGATGCTGCCTTTCTACATCTACTACTCGATGTTCGGCTTCCAGCGCATCGGCGATCTCATCTGGGCCGCCGCCGACCAGCGGGCACGGGGATTCCTGCTGGGCGCCACCGCCGGCCGCACGACGCTGGGCGGGGAAGGCCTGCAGCACCAGGACGGCAGCAGCCTGGTCAGCGCCGCCGCCGTTCCGAACTGCCGCGCCTACGACCCCGCCTTTGCGGCGGAGTGCGCGGTCATCATCGACCACGGCATGCGCGCCATGCTCGAACGCCAGGAAGACGTCTTCTATTACCTCACGCTGGGCAACGAGAATTACGCGCAGCCCACCCTGCCGCCGGAGGCGCATGCCGGCGTCATCAAGGGCCTGTACCGCTACGCTTCGGAAGGCGAAGGCCGGCCCGCCGTGCGGCTGCTGGGGTCGGGCGCGATCCTGCGCGAAACGATCGCCGCGGCCGGGCTATTGGCCGCCGACTGGCAAGTGAGCAGCGAGATCTGGAGTGCCACCAGCTATGGCGAACTGGCGCGGGATGCCCGCGAGACCGAACGATGGAACCGGTTGCATCCCGGCCAGCCGGCCCGCCGCAGCCACCTTGCGGACTGCCTGGATGGCGATGCGCCCATCGTGGCCGCGAGCGACTATATTCGCGCCTGGCCTGGCCTGATCGCGCCCTATTGCGGCGGCCGCCTGGTCGTCCTGGGCACCGACGGATTCGGCCGAAGCGATACCCGGGCGGCACTGCGCCGATTCTTCGAGGTGGATCGCCACCATATCGTGCTGGCGGCATTGGACGCGCTCGCCCGCGAAGGCCGGGTAGACCGGGGCGTATGCGCGCGGGCCATCGACCGGTACGGCATCGCCGTCGACGCGATGCCGCCGTGGGAAAGCTGACGCGGGACCGGCGTGTAGCGGCCTAGCCCATCCGGGCCACGCTCGCTTCCTGCGCGGCCTTGAGCATGCCGGCGATCTCCGCCAGCTCGGCGCGTATGGCCTGCAGTTCGGGCTCTTCGATCGAGAACGTGACGACCTGCGGCTCTTCCTCGACCTGCCCGCGCGACTCGTCCAGCCGGTTGCGGGCGCCGCTGATGGTGAAGCCCTGCTCGTAGAGCAATTCGCGTATGCGCCGTATCAACAGGACCTCGTGGTGCTGGTAATAGCGGCGATTGCCCCGTCGCTTGATGGGCTTGAGCTGGGTGAATTCCTGTTCCCAGTAGCGCAGCACGTGCGGCTTGACCCCGCACAGTTCGCTGACCTCGCCGATGGTGAAGTAACGCTTGGCGGGGATGGGGGGAAGAACGACGGGGGGCTCGATGCGCGCCATAAAACCTCTCAGGACGGATTCTGTTCGCGCAGCGCGACCTGCTCGACCATGCTCTTGAGTTTCTGGCTCGCATGGAACGTGACGACACGGCGGGCGGCGATGGGGATTTCCTCGCCCGTCTTGGGATTGCGTCCGGGGCGCTGCGGCTTGTTGCGCACCTGGAAATTGCCGAAGCCCGAGAGTTTGACCATGTCGCCGCGTTCCAGCGCGTCGCGGATTTCCTCGAAGAAAGTCTCGACCATATCCTTGGCCTCGCGCTTGTTGAGGCCGACCCGCTCGAACAGCAGGTCGGCCAGTTCGGCCTTGGTCAGGGTGCGAGGATCGAGCGCGCCCTGCGGCGCGTCGGCGTCGGCCTCGAGCGCGTCCGGGCGGGCGTAGCTGTCGGAAACGAGAGAATGCATAGACACGGATGGAAAACTCGGCGTTAGACCCTCAGCCTTGCGCCATGCTCGGCTTCCAGCGCGGCACGGATGCGGGCCAGGCACGACTCGACTCGGGCGTCGTCCAGGGTTACCGAAGTATCCTGTAGCCAGAACCGGAAGGCAAGGCTTTTTTCCTTTTCTAACAAGGACTTATCCCGCCAAACATCGAAAATGCGTACGTCTTTGACGACCGCCAGCTCGGCCTCCTTGGCCACGAGATGACGCACCGTGTCGAGCATTTGCTGGGCCAGCACCGCCTCGGGCACCCACAAGGCCAGGTCGCGGATGACCACGGGCTGGCGCGAGATTTCCGCCAGCACCGGCAGCGGACGCGCGGCAACGCGTTCCGCGTCCACCTCGAATACCACCGGCGCGTGCGGCAGCTCGGCACGCTGCACCCAGCGCGGATGCAGCTCGCCTATCCAGCCGATGGTCTCGCCATCGACCACGACGCGGGCGCTGCGGCCAGGATGCAAGGCCGGATGCGAGTCGGGAACGAAACGAGGCGCCTCGCGGCAGGTGCCCGCAAGCAAGGCCTCCAGATCGGCCTTCAGGTCGTAGAAGTCGACCTGCCGGGTCTGGGTCCCCCACTGCTCCTCCACCGCCGGTCCATAGGCCAGGGCCGTCAGGCGCATGGGCTGATTCACGCCGGCCACTTCGAGCGGGCCGTCCTGCACCGCCGGGTCGCGCCGGAATACCCGTCCCAGTTCGAACACGCGTACGCGCGGGAGCTTGCGGTTGACGTTGTACTGGGCATTGGCCACCAGCCCCCCGATCAGGCTGCTGCGCATGACGGACAGCTGGCTGGCGATGGGGTTGAGCAGGCGGATCGGATCGGCGTTGCCGGCGTAGTCGCGCTCCCAATCGGCCTCGACGAAGCTGAAGTTGATGACTTCCTGGTAGTCCAGGTCCGCCATCAGGTGGCGCAATCCGTGGAACGAGCGGCGCTCCTCCGGCTCGATGCGCATGGTCGCGCGCGCCATCGGCGGCACGTCCGGAATCCGCTCGAAGCCATGGATGCGCGCCACTTCCTCGATCAGGTCTTCCTCGATCTCGATATCGAAGCGGAAGGACGGAGGCGTCACGACGAAAGCGCCCGGCTCGCGCACGAACGGCAGTCCGAGGCGGGTGAAGATGCCGGCGATCTCGTCTTCGGACACATCCACGCCCAGCACCTTGTGGCAGCGCGCGACGCGCAGCCGTACTGGCTTGCGTTCGGGCAGGTTGACGACCTGATCGTCCACCGGACCGGCCTGTCCGCCGCAGACCTGCACGATGAGGCTGGTCAGATACTCGAGGTCGGCGGGAATGTTGGCGTAGTCCACGCCGCGCTCGAAGCGGTGGCTGGCGTCCGTGCTGAAGTTGTAGCGGCGTGCGCGGCCGGCGATGCTGGCCGGCCACCAGAAGGCGGCCTCGATGTAGATGTCGCGCGTCTCGGTCGATACGGAGGTTGCCTCGCCGCCCATGATCCCGGCCAGGCATTCCGGCCCGTTGTCATCGGCGATCACGCCTACCTCGCCGTCCACCTCGACGGTCTGGCCGTTCAGCAGCAGGATCTGCTCGCCCGGCTTGCCCCACCGCACGTGCAGGCCGCCGTGGACCTTGGCCAGGTCGAACACGTGGCTGGGCCGGCCCAGTTCCAGCATGACGTAGTTGGAGATGTCGACCAGCGCGGAAATCGAACGCTGCCCCGCCCGCTCGAGCCTGCGCCGGATCCATTCCGGCGTGGGCGCGCTCGCGTCGACGCCGCGGACGACGCGCCCGACATAGCGCCCGCAAAGGTCCGGCGCATGCACGGTCACCGGCACGCGGTCGTCGATGGCGACCGGCACCGGTTCCAGCTTCGGCGCGGCCAGCGGCGCGCCCGTCAAGGCCGACACCTCGCGCGCGACGCCCAGCACCGACAGGCAATCCGCCTTGTTGGGCGTGAGCTTGAGCGTGAAGACGGTATCGTCCAGTTGCAGCCAGTCGCGTACCGACATGCCGACCCTGGCGTCCGCGCCGAGGTCCAGCAGTCCGGCGTGGTCCTGCGACAGGCCCAGCTCGCGCGCCGAACACAGCATGCCGGCGGACTCCACGCCGCGCATCTTGGCCACGCCGATCTTGACGTCCCCGGGCAGCCGCGCGCCCACGGTCGCCAGCGGCACTTTCATGCCGGCCGCCACGTTGGGCGCGCCGCACACGATCTGCAGCGGCTCGCCCTTCCCCGCGTCGACTTTGCACACGCGCAACTTGTCGGCGTTCGGGTGCGGTTCGACCGACAGCACCTGCGCCACCACCACGCCGCTGAAGGCGGGCGCCACCGGCTCGGCTTCCTCGACCTCGAGGCCGGCCATGGTCAATTGATGAGCCAGCTCGTCGGTCGAAATGGCGGGGTTGGTCAGTGCCCGCAACCAGGATTCGGGAAATTGCATGGTGTGTAGATCCCCCCTACGCGCTTCGCGCGCCCCCCAGGGGGCGATGCGGGTGGACCGGCGGAGCCGGATCCACGCATCCTGGATCTAGTACCGTTATCCTGGGTTGTGGCACGGTTGCTATCGTTGGCTACCAGCGATAGCAACCGTGCTTCAGTCCAAGATAGTTTCCCTAGACCCAGGAAACCGCGGATCTGGCTTTGCCAGTCCGCCGGTTTCGCCCCTGGGGGGCGCGCGTAAGCGCGTAGGGGGGACCTCCTCCCTCTAGTTGAATTGTTTCAGGAAACGCAGGTCGCCTTCGAAAAACTGGCGCAGGTCGTTGACGCCGTAGCGAAGCATGGTCAGGCGCTCGAGGCCGGAGCCGAAGGCAAAGCCGATGTAGCGCTCCGGATCCAGCCCGAAATTGCGCACGACGGTGGGGTGCACCTGGCCCGAACCGGAGATTTCCAACCAGCGGCCCTTATTGGGGCCCGAGGTGAACATCATGTCGATTTCGGCCGACGGTTCCGTAAACGGGAAGAACGAGGGCCGGAAGCGTAGCACCAGGTCATCGGTCTCGAAGAAAGCGCGCAGGAAGTCGGTATAGACGCCCTTCAGGTCGGCGAACGAGATGTTCTCGTCTATCCACAGGCCCTCGACCTGGTGGAACATGGGCGAATGCGTGGCGTCGCTGTCGACGCGGTAGGTACGGCCTGGCGCGATCACCTTGATGGGCGGCTGATGGGCGCGCGCATAGCGTACCTGCATGGGGCTGGTATGCGTGCGCAGCAGCAGGGGCAGTCCCTTGTCGTCCTTCATGTCGACGTAGAAGGTGTCCTGCATGGAGCGCGCTGGATGGTTCTCGGGATTGTTCAGCGCCGTGAAGTTGGTCCAGTCGTTCTCCACTTCCGGGCCGTCGGCCACGTCGAAACCGATGGAACGGAAAATCTGCTCGATGCGTTCCCAGGTGCGGATCACCGGATGGATGCCGCCCACGCCGCGCCCGCGGCCGGGCAGCGTGACGTCGATGGTTTCCTCCGCCAGGCGCGCCGCCAGCTTGGCGTCGGCCAAGGCCTGCCGCCGGTCGTTCAGCAGGCTTTCGATCCTGCCCTTGGCTTCGTTGATGCGCGCCCCTTCCGTGCGTTTCTGCTCGGCGGTCAGGCTGGCGAGTCCCTTCAACAGCGCGGTCAAAGCGCCCTGCTTACCCAGGAACCGGGCCTTTTCGTTCTCGAGCGCGTTGGGGTCGGACGCGGCCGCGAAGGCCTCCCCGGCTTGGCGTATCAGTTCGTCCAGATTCTGGGACATGGCGGATTCGTATCGGTAAGGGAAAAATGAGGCACCACGGGAAAAGCCCCAACGCTTGCTGCTTGCTGCCTGCGCGGCCTGACGGCAAAAACGCAAACGGGGCTTCGAAGAAGCCCCGTTCGGGTGTTGCACTCCTAGCGCCACGATCCGGCTCCGGCCGCCAGGCCGGAACCGCGCGTGGCGATGCGAGTTCAGGCTGCCAGGGCGTTCTTGACTTGCTGCACGATCGCGGCAAAACCCGCCTTGTCGCGCACAGCCAGGTCGGCCAGGACCTTGCGGTCGAGATCGATCGCCGCCTTCTTCAGGCCGGCGATGAACACGCTGTACGACACGCCATGCTCGCGGACGGCGGCATTGATACGCGTGATCCACAGTGCGCGGAAGGTGCGCTTCTTGGCGCGGCGGTCGCGGTACGCGTACTGGCCGGCGCGCATGACCGCCTGCTTGGCGACGCGGAAGACGTTGCCGCGGCGGCCGCGATAACCCTTGGCGGCGCTGATGACTTTCTTGTGACGGGCCCGGGCGGTTACCCCACGTTTGACTCTAGGCATTTGAAAACTCCAATATCAGCGGTTGGGATCAGGCAAACGGCATCATTGCCCGCACGGATTTCACATCGGCCTCGTGGACCGCGGTGGAACCGCGCAACTGACGCTTGTTCTTGGTCGTTTTCTTCGTGAGGATGTGGCGCTTGAACGCCTGGCCCCGCTTGATGGAACCGCTACCGCGGACCTGAAAGCGCTTGGCGGCGCTTTTCTTGGTCTTCATCTTAGGCATGACTGCTTCCTGTTTCGTTTACATGCTCACGGGTGCCGGCGGCCTGGTGCCGGACTTGACGACCCGCATTCACTTGTTTTACCTGCCCCGTTCCCGGACAACGCACCGCTCGGCAAGACGCGCCGCCCTGCGGATTTGAAAGCGTTCACGAGGAACCGGATTGCCCGGCGCCAGGACTTTCGCGCCGGACTTCGCCAGGGGCACGGATAAGGCATCCACGCCCCTGGAAAACCGTAGATTATACCGCGTTATTCCGCGGCGCCCTTGCCCGTGGGCGGAGCTTTTTTCTTGGGAGCCAGCACCATCACCATTTGCCGGCCTTCCAGCTTGGGCATGGCCTCGACCGCGCTGATCTCGACCAGGTCGTCGCGGACACGTTCCAGCACCCTCATGCCGAGTTCCTGGTGGGCCATTTCGCGGCCACGGAAGCGCAGCGTCACCTTGGCCTTGTCGCCCTCTTCCAGGAACCGGCGCAGATTACGCAGCTTGACCTGGTAATCGCCCTCGTCGGTGCCAGGGCGGAACTTGACTTCCTTGACCTGGATGATCTTCTGCTTGAGCTTGGCTTCGTGCTGCCGCTTTTGCTCCTGGTACTTGAACTTGCCGTAGTCCATCAGGCGGCAGACCGGGGGCTGCGCGTTGGGGGCAATTTCTACCAGGTCAACATCATTCTGTTCGGAAAGCCTAACTGCTTCGGCCAGCTTGACGATGCCAAGCTGTTCGCCGTCGACCCCAATCAGGCGCACCTCAGGTGCGGTAATTTCACCATTGATGCGATTCGGCTTGTCGGTAGCGATGTCTGAAACTCCTGAATTTGATTGAAACGGCCGCGCGCGGCGGGTTGCCCCGCCGCCAGCACGGACCGTGCCCGGAGCCGGAAAGGCCAATCATGCGATTACGGATTGGCGGGGACTTCCGGATTCCGGCGTTCGGCCACGTCGGCAGCGAGCCGCGACGAGAATGCATCGAGCGGGAGAACCCCCAGATCGACGCCGCCGCGGGCGCGTACGGCCACCGATGCAGCTTGCCGTTCTTTTTCCCCCACGACGAGGATATAGGGAACTTTTTGCAAGCTGTGCTCCCGGATTTTATAGGTGATCTTTTCACCACGCAAATCCGCCTCGACTCTAAACCCTTGTTTTTTCAGGGTTTGCGCGACACTTTGGGCATATTCGGCGGTTGCCTCGGAAATATTGCAGACCACCGCCTGGACCGGCGCCAGCCAGGGCGGCATCGCGCCGCCGAAATGCTCGATCAGCATGCCGATGAAGCGCTCCATCGAACCCAGGATGGCCCGGTGGAGCATCACGGGCGTGACGCGCTGGTCGTTCTGGTCCACGTATTCGGCGCCCAGGCGGCCCGGCATGGAGAAATCGACCTGGATCGTGCCGCATTGCCAATGGCGGCCGATGGCGTCCTTGAGCGTGTATTCGATCTTCGGCCCGTAGAAGGCGCCATCCCCCGGGCTGATCTCGTACTCGCAGCCGGAGCGGCGCAGGCTCTCCATCAGCGCATGCTCGGCCTTGTCCCAGACCTCGTCCGAACCGATGCGGCTTTCCGGCCGCGTCGCCACCTTGTAGAGGATGTCGGTAAAGCCGAAATCGCGATAGACACGCTGCAGTTGTGACGTGAAAGCAACACACTCGTCCAGGATCTGGTCCTCGGTACAGAAAATGTGGCCGTCGTCCTGCGTGAAACCGCGGACCCGCATCATGCCGTGCAGCGCGCCCGAGGGTTCGTTCCGGTGGCATTGGCCGAACTCGCCGTAGCGCAACGGCAGGTCGCGGTAGGAATGCAGGTTGGCGCGGAAGATCTGCACGTGCCCGGGGCAGTTCATGGGCTTGAGCGCGTAATAGCGGTTCTCGGACTCCGTCGTGAACATGTTGTCGCGATAGTTGTCCCAGTGCCCCGTCTTTTCCCACAGCGAACGGTCGAGGATCTGGGGCGCCTTGACCTCCTGGTAGCCGCTGTCGCGGTAGACCCCGCGCACGTACTGCTCGACCTGCTGCCAGATCGTCCAGCCCTTGGGATGCCAGAAGACCAGGCCGGGCGCCTCGTCCTGGAAGTGGAACAGGTCGAGTTCGCGGCCCAGCTTGCGGTGGTCGCGCTTTTCGGCCTCCTCCAGCATCTTCAGGTAGGCGTCCTGGTCCTCCTTCTTCGCCCAGGCCGTGCCGTAGATGCGCTGGAGCATCTCGTTCTTGCTGTCGCCGCGCCAATAGGCGCCGGCCACCTTCATCAGCTTGAACACCTTGAGCTTGCCCGTGGACGGCACGTGCGGGCCGCGGCACAGGTCGACGAAATCGCCCTCGCGGTACAGCGTGATCTTCTGGTCGGCGGGAATCGAGGCGATGATCTCGGCCTTGTACTTTTCGCCGATCGAGTTGAAGAAGTCCACGGCGTCGTCGCGCTTCCATTCCTCGCGCGTCACGACCTCGTCTTTCTTGGCGAGTTCCATCATCTTGTTCTCGATGGCCGCCAGGTCTTCGGGCGTGAACGGCCGCGAATACGAGAAATCGTAGTAGAAGCCGTTCTCGATGACCGGGCCGATGGTGACCTGCGCCTCGGGATACAGGGACTTGACCGCGTAGGCCAGCAAGTGCGCCGTGGAGTGGCGGATCAGGTCCAGGCCCTCGGCATCCTTGGCCGTGACGATGTCGAGCCGGGCATCGCGGTCTATCGTGTAGCTGGTGTCGACCAGGGCGGGTTCGCTGCCTTCGTGGGTGACCCGGCCGGCCAGGGCGGCCTTGGCCAGCCCGGTGCCGATGGACGCGGCGACGTCGGCCACCGTGACGGGGGCCGGGAACTCACGCTGGGAACCATCGGGCAGCGTTACCTTGATCATTGATGCGACCTCGAGATTGAAACACGGCGCGCGCGCCGACAAACGCCGGCGCTCGCCGCGACGCGCGAAGCGGCGGAACCGGGAACATAAAAAAACGCGGCATCGGGCCGCGTTCTCGCTTTCTGCAGGATCCCGGGCCAGAGGCCCGGCGGAAAAGGACGATGCGATCCAGGAAACCAACGCGGCTAGCCGGCGATGTTCCCCGAGGTAGTTCGTTCGAGCATAGAAAAAACGCCCATGCTGGGATCGTCCTTGAATCTTGCTGTGATCGTTGCTGTGTCTACGTCGTCTGTGATTTTAGCACAGCGCCCCCTTGCGGCCCAGCATGGAACTGGCCGCGCGGCCGCAGGAAAAAGCCGTTCAACCGCTGCTCGAGCGCATGGGCGATCCATCCGGCGGTTCGGCCCATGGCCCAGAGCGCGCTCGCGCTGCCCGGCGGCAGGTCCCAGGCGGCGCAGGCGGCGGCCAGCCCGAGTTCGATGCGGGGCGGGATGCCCACTTGCGCCTGGATTTCGTCGAGAAACCGCAACAGCATCTCGGCGCGGCGAGTCGGACGCGGATGCTCCCGGGCCATGCGGATCAATTGAGCGGCGCGCGGATCTCCCTGCGGATAGGACTCGATCCCGAAGGCGGACGATCGCGCCCGGTCGCGCACCACCCGCGATACCCAGGCATCGAGGTGGGCGCGCGTACGGATGCCCGCCAGCGTCTCTTCGATGCGGTCGCAGCCGCCGGCCAGCCCCGAGCCGGAAAGCGCCGCCAGCGCCGCGCCGACGCAGGCGTGCAGTTCCGCGCCGACCGAGGCGGCGATCCGCGCGCTGAACGTCGGCGGCGACAACTCGTGGTCGGCGCTGAGGATGAGCATCGCGTTCAGCGCCTTCAAGAGCTCCGGCGTCGCTTCGCGGGCCAGCGCTTCGGCGACGTGCTGCGCCAGCGGCTTGGCGCCGGACGGCGGACGGTAGCGGCGCTGGTCCGACAGCAGGCCGCAGCACCCTGCGAAGGCCAGCACGAGCTGGCGCGCGGCGGGAATCTGCGCGCCGCTGCGCACCTCCTCGTCCACCGACCCGCCCCCCAGCGCGAGGGCGGCGCCCTGGAACACGCGCACCATGCGCGGCGTCTCCCCCGGCCCGGGCATCAGGCTCCGCAATGCCTGTCTGGCCCTAGGGGGCAGCGGCTCGACCGGCCATATGCTGGCGCCGTGGGGCAAGACGCCCGTCCAGAGCAACTCTGCCACGTTCTCGAACACGCCCGGATACTCCACCAGTTCGGCCGCGAGCCGCCCCCTGTAGCGAGGCCCCGCCGGGGTGATCTCGGTAATGCCGGTATCGATCACCGGCTGCCCCCACCGCAGGGCCGTGGCCGCCACCGCGCCATGGCCCATGCGCGCCTGGCTGCGGGTGCGCAGCCCTTCGACTTCCTCGCGCAGGTAAAGCCGGGTCTTGCGTCCCGGCTGCGCGACGGGGTGCAGCAGGCCGCGGCTGACATAGGTGTACAGCGTGGCCGCCTTGATTTCCAGGATGCGGCAGGCTTCTTTCGAATCGACGAAGCCGCCTGCGGACCAGGCCTCGGCGGCGGTCTCGGATGCGTTCATGAGCGATGCTCGCGCGCCCGCGAGGGCGCGGTGGGTGGGTGATACATCGATTATGCAATCGAGATTGATTCGACGTAAATCGATCCATACACTCTGCGCCATATTCCCCATCGAGCGGACGCCGGCCGCGCTTTCCCTCCGGCGCAAGACAGGAGACATCACCATGACCCAGTACATGGTCCGTGCGGGCCGGACAGTGCTCGCGCTCGCCCTCGCCGGCGCTTTCGCCGCCCCCGCCTTCGCGCAGCCGGGCGCCTACCCTTCCCGTCCGGTGACCATCGTCGTGCCGTTCCAGGCCGGAGGCGGCGCCGACACCATCGCCCGCATGCTGGCCACCAACGTCACCCGCCACTTGAACGGCCAGACAGTCATCGTGGACAACCGGGCGGGCGCGTCGGGCAACATCGGCGCCAACTACGTCTCGCGCGCCGCGGCCGACGGCTACACCCTGCTGCTGACCAACAGCACCATGACGATCAATGCCGCGCTGAACTTCACCCAGGGCTACGACGTCCAGAAGGACCTGCAACCCGTCGCCATGCTCGTGTCCTCGCCCGTGGCGGTAGGCGTGAACAGCGGCTATCCCGCCAAGACGGCCGCGGAACTGGTGCAGCACGTCCGCGCCCACCCCGGCAAGGCCAACTACTCGTCGTGCGGCAACGGATCGCCCCAGCATTTCGCCGGCGAGGCCTTCAACCAGTCGGCCAAGGTCGACATGGTGCACGTACCCTACAACGGCTGCGCCCCGGCCGTCAGCGACGCGCTGGGCAACCAGGTGCCGATCCTGTTCAGCACTATTCCCAACATGGCGCCGCACGCCAAGACCGGCAAGCTGCGCCTGCTGGCCGTGGCCTCGGCCAAGCGCCTCTCCTTCATGCCCGAAGTTCCGGCCCTGTCGGAAACTCCCGAGTTCAAGGACCTGGACATCACGGTCTGGTTCGGCCTGTTCGCCCCCGCCGCGACGCCGGCCGACGTCCGCAGCCGCATCGAGCAGGCGGTGCTCGCCACGCTCAAGGATCCCAAGCTGCGGCAGGAATTCCAGGCGCGCTACTACGAAGTCGACGCCCTGGGCGCCGACGGCATGGCGCAACAGGTGCGCAAGGACCTCGCCATGTATTCCCAACTGGCCAAGCAGGCCGGCATCAAGCTGGAATAGCGCCGCAGCGCCCACCCTTTTCCATCACAGAGGAACCACGCATGTCCAATTCCGCCTCCTCCGCCGGCGCGCCCCTGGAGCAGCACGTCGACGACCTGGTCGTCGCCAACCGCGTGCTGGCGAAATACAACGTGCTCGACGGCTTCGGCCACGTCAGCATCCGCCATCCCGAGCGGCCCGGACACTTCCTGCTGTCGCGCTCGCTGGCACCCGAGCTGGTCACGGCCGCCGACATCATGGAATTCGACGCGAACTCCGACGCGGTCGGCGGCGACACGCGCACGCCTTACCTCGAGCGGTACATCCATGGCGAGATCTACCGGGCCCGGCCGGACGTGAACGCGGTAGTCCATAGCCATTCGCCCTCGGTGATCCCGTTCGCCGGCTCCTCGGTTCGGCTGCGGCCCATCTATCACATGGCGGGTTTCCTCTCGGGCGGCGCGCCGGTCTTCGACATACGCTGCTGCTTCGGCTCCACCGACCTGCTGGTGCGCTGCCGCGAGCACGGCGAAGAGCTCGCCAAGACGCTGGGCCAGCAGAACGTGTCGCTCATGCGCGGCCACGGATTCGTGGCGGTGGGCGCGGACGTGCGCATCGCCGTGTACCGGGCGATGTACACCGAGACCAACGCCGCCCTGCAGCAGAAGGCCATCGGGCTGGGCGGCGAGATCACCTACCTGAGCGAAGAAGAAGCGGCCAAGGCCGACGCCATGATGGCGGGCGTGATGTTCCGGCCGTGGGAGCTGTGGAAGAAGAAGGCGATGGAGGGCTGAGCCGGAATGGGCCGGCCGGGGAGCAAGCCGATTCGGCTTGCTCCCCGGCCGGTCGGCCCCGTGGCCTAGATGGTCTGCGGGAATGGCAGGTTGCGAAGGCGCTTGCCGGTCAACCTCGCCACGGCATTGGCCACGGCCGGCGCCACGGGTGGCAGGCCGACCTCGCCCATGCCGCCCGGCGGGTTATCCGTCGGCAATACCGTCACCTCCACCACGGGCGCCTGGTTCGCGCGCAAGAGCGGATACGTGTCCAGGTTGTGCTGCTGCACCTGGCCGCCCTTGTAGACCAGCCTTTCACCCAGGGCGGCCGACAGGCCGAACAGCGCGGCCCCCTCGACCTGGGCCTTGATGTTGGCAGGACTGATCGCATGGCCGCAATCGACCGCGGCCCAGAGGCGATGGACCACCGGCCGTCCCTCGCTCATGGAGACCTCGGCCACCATGGCGATGAACGTGCTCCATGCGTCCGAGAAAGCCAATCCCAATGCATGGCCGGGCTTGCGCGAACCGCCCCAACCCGCCATGGCGGCCGCTTCGCGCAGCACCGCCTGGGCGCGCGGCGTATCCGAGGTCAGATCGAGCCGGTACTGGAGCGGATCCTTGCCCGCCGCGCCGGCGATCTCGTCGATCAATGTCTCGATGGAGAACTTGGTATAGCCCGCCCCTACGGCCCGCCAGAAGCTGACGTCCACGCCGCGCTGCTCGCGGCAATGCTCGACCAGTTGGTCCGCGATCTGGTAGACGCCGTCCGCGCCTTCCATCACCGGGGCGTCCCTGCCGCCCGATTTCTGGTAGGCGGCTGGAGCGGTACGGGCCACGATGCCCTCGGACACCAGGCGGTGGCGCCAGCCTACTATGCGTCCCTCTGCGTCGATGCCTGCCACCAGGTGCTGCGCGGTCATTGGACGGGGCCGCGCTCGCTGGAAGTCGTCTTCGCGGGTCCAGATCACCTGGATCGGCACGCCCGGCATGGCCTTGGCCAGCAGCGCCGCGTCCAGGCTGTAGTCCGCCTCGGCGCGCCGGCCGTAGCCGCCGCCCAGCAGCGTGATGTGCACCTTGATGTTCTCCGGCTTGTAGCCGGCCCCCGCGGCCACGATGCCGATCACCCCGGACGGCGACTGCGAAGGCACCCAGATCTCGATCGCTTCGCCTTCGGCGCGTGCGGTGCAGTTCATGGGTTCCATGGTGACATGGGCGACGTGGTCGGTGGTGTACGTGGCCCGAAAGACGCGGGCGGCTCCCGACAGTTTCTGCGCCGCGTCGCCATGCTTGTGCCAGACGGCTCCCGCTTCGTCCAGCCGTTCGGCGCGGGCCGCGAATTCCTTGAGCGCCGCCTCGCTATCGTAGGAACGGGCCTTGGCTTCTTCGCTCCACTTCACTTCCAGCAGGTCCCGCGCCTTGCGGGCGGTGGCGAAGGAGTCGGCCACCACGGCAACCCCGGCGGGCAACCGCACGACCTTCTTGACGCCCGGCACGGCGAGGGCCGCGGAATCGACGACCGCGAGCGGCTTTTCGCCCTGCACGGGCGCATGCAGGATGGCCGCCCACAGCATGCCCGGCAGGCGCACGTCGATACCGAACGCGGCGGAGCCGTCGGACTTGGCCGGCACCTCCACCCGCGGCAGGTCCTTGCCGATGATGGCAAAGGCCGACATGGGCTTGAGCATGCTCTTGTCCACCTTGGGCAGTTCCGCCGGCACCCGCGCGCCGTCGACCAGGTCGCCGTAGGCCATGCGGCGCCCGGTGGGCACGTGGATGAGCGTGCTGCGCTCCGCGCGGATGTCAGCGGCCGGCACGCCCCATTTCCCGGCAGCCGCCTGGACGAGGACGAGCCTGGCCTGCAAACCGGCCAGGCGCAGGGCGTCGTAATAGCCTTTGACCGTGCGCGAGGAGCCCGTCACCATGGCTCCGCCGAATCCCGGATTGCCGAATCGCCGGGGATCGGCGGGCGCCTGCTCCACCCGCACCTTGTGCCAGTCCAGTTCCATTTCCTCGGCGACGATCATGGGAATGGCGGTCATCGTGCCCTGTCCCATTTCGGAAGCGGGCGAATAGATCACGGCCGTGTTGTCGGGAGCAAGGCTGACCCAGGCAACGGGGCTGAAGGATGCGTCCGCCGCGGCCGCCTCGGGCAGCAGCAGGCTGGCGCCGCCGCGCGCCCCCGTCCATCCGCCCAGCATGACTCCGAGGGCGACCGAGCCGGAGCCGGCGATGAAGGCACGGCGGGATAGCTTGTTCGTTTCCATGCCTGCCTCCTAGGTCGCCGATTTCTGGACGCTGACGACCGCGTCCGCGATCCGGTTATAGGTGCCGCACCGGCACAGGTTACCCGCCATGCCTTCGAGCACCTGCTCGCGCGACAGCGGTCCGTCCGCGCCGGCCAGCATGCCGGCGGCAGTCATCAACTGGCCGGACTGGCAGTATCCGCACTGCGGCACCTGGTGCGCGACCCAGGCCTTGCGCAGCGCCTGGCCGGCGTCCGTGCGCATCAACCCTTCGACGGTGGTGACGGATGCGCCCTTGACGGCAGCCGCTGGCAGGACGCACGAACGCGTGGGCTGCCCGTTGAAATGCACCGTACAGGCGCCACACTGCGCCATGCCGCATCCGAACTTGGTGCCGGTGAGCTGGAAGTCTTCCCGCAGCACCCACAGCAGGGGCTTGTCGTCGGCGACGTCGGCCGACACCTGCTTGCCATTGAGCATGAATTCGATCACGGACTCCTCCTTGGATTGCCTGGCCTCTCCTGGGCATGACCTCGCGCCATGGCTCGGCGTCACGCCGATCCTACCGGAGGAGTGAAGCAAATTCCACAAATTTTGAGCACGTTCATCCATTTTCCGCGAAAGCGCGCGCCTGGACCGTTATGTTCTTATTTTGGCAACATCATGTTCGCAATACGCTTCTTTTTGTCAACTAACCCGCGTGATAGATTCCTTGCGCTCCCTCCCCCAAGGAACCCCACATGCCCCGCTCGCTCTCGATCCGCCTGCCCCGCGCACTGGCCGGGCTTGCCGCCGCCTGCCTCGCCGTCTCCGCCGCCACGGCCACGGCCGCCGCTCCCGCCAAGCCGCTCAAGAAAGTCACCATCACCGTCGGCACGCAGGTCCTCAACGTCGCCTATCCCTGGCTGATGCTTCCGATCGCCAAGGGGTACTGGCGCGACGAGGGCTACGACGTGGAAGTCATAGGGGTGTCCGGTTCCGCGCAAGGCCTGCAGCAGCTCGCCACCGGAGGGATCCAGTTCGCACAGCTGAATTCCACCGGCCTGATCCAGGCCAATACCGACGCCAACCTGGCCGTGCGAGGCATCCTGGGCACCGGCGTCATCGACTGGGGCGTGGCGGTCATGGACGACAGCCCCATCAAGAAGGTGTCGGAATTCAAGGGCAAGCGAATCGGCATCGTCAGCCTGGCGACGGGCGGCTATCCGCTGCTCAAGGGCTATCTGCGCAACAACGGCGTGAATCCCGACACCGAGGTCCAGATCATCGCCGTAGGCGCCGGCGCGCCCGCGCTGGACGCCCTCAAGAACAACCGCGTGCAGGGCCTGATGTTCTGGCAATCGGCGCTGACCGGCTTCGAGAACGCCGGGGCCAAGCTGCGGGTCTTCCGCTCCCCGGATTGGCGCAGCATGCCCGACTTCACGCTGGGCACGATGCAGAAGACCATCGATTCCGACCCCGCCATGGTCGAGGCCATCGCGCGCGGCGCCGCCAAGGGATGGTTGTTCGCCATGACCAATCCCGACTGCGCGCGCAAGGTCCACTGGGCCGCCTTTCCCAGCACCAAGCCCACCGGGGCCGATGAAGCCACGCTCGCCAAGTGGGACCTGGCCTTGCTGAACGCCCAGCTCGACACCATGCGCGATGCGCACAAGATGAATGGCGGCAAGCTCATCGGCGCCATGGACCTGGGCGCCTACGGCCGGTTCCAGGACTTCATGTTCCAGGAAAAGCTGATCAAGCGCACCCTGCCGGCCGCCACGTTCATCATCGACAAGCCCGGATTCATCGAAGCCGTCAACCGTTTCGACCACGAGGCGATCATCGCCGACGCCAAGGCCTGCAAGTGAAAGCCCCCCTACGCGCTGACGCGCGCCCCCCAGGGGGCGGCACTGGCGGACCGGCAAAGCCGGATCCGCTGTGCCCTGGATCGGGCAGCGTACTTTCATGCGTCGCACTTGGCGCACAGCGACCTGGAGAACTGACATGGCACTAGACGCTGCGCGCTACGTGGCCGGGCTGCCCAAGGCCGAATTGCACATGCACATCGAAGGCTCGATCGAGCCCGAGCTGATGTTCGAGCTGGCCGCGCGCAACGGCGTCCCGCTGCGCTGGAAAACGGTCGAGGAGGTGCGGCAGGCCTACCGGTTCCATAACCTGCAGTCCTTTCTGGACCTCTACTACGACGGCTGCAGGGTCCTGGTGACCGAGCGCGACTTCCACGACGTCACTCGCGCCTATCTGCGCCGGGCCCATGCCGACCGCGTCCGGCACGCCGAGATGTTCATCGGTCCGCAGGGGCATACGCGCCGCGGTGTCGCGCTCGAGACCGTGCTCGAAGGCGTCCTGGCGGCAATGGATGCCGCCGAGCGCGAGGACGGCATCACCTCCGGGCTGCTCCTCGGCGCGCAGCGCCACCTGCCGGAGGAAGACGCGCTGGCGATGCTGGAGGCGGCCGAGCCGTGGCGCGACCGCATCCTCGGCTATGGCCTGGGCGGAGCCGAAGTGGGCAACCCGCCGTCCAAGTTCGCGCGCTTCTTCGCCGCCTGCCGCGAGCGGGGCTTTCGCGTCACGGCCCATGCGGGCGAGGAAGGTCCGGCCAGCTACGTGCGCGAATCGGTGGAGCTGCTGCAGGTGGACCGCATCGACCACGGCAACAGCTGCCTGGACGATCCCGCTCTGGTGGCCGAGCTGGCGGCGCGGGGCACGCCGCTGACCGTCTGTCCGCTGTCCAACCTGCGGCTGCGCGTGGTCGAGGACATGACGCGCCACCCGCTCGCGACGATGCTGCGGGCAGGCTTGAATGCCACGGTCAACTCCGACGACCCCTCCTACTTCGGCGGCTACGTCAACGACAACTACCTCGCCTGCCACGAGGCGCTCGGCCTGGACATCGACGATCTCACGCTGCTGGCCCGCAACAGCATACGGGCCTCGTTCCTGCCCGCCGAGCGGCAGGCGGCGCTGCTGGCCGACATCGATGCCTGGCGCGCGGCCGCCGAGGCGCCATGATCTCGACCACCGCGCTCCGGTACTTTGCCGAAGTGGTGCGCAGCGGCTCGTTCCGGGCGGCTGCCGACAGCCTCTACGTCGCGCCGTCGGCCATCAGCCGGCAGATCGCGGCGCTGGAAGAAGACCTGGGCGCGCCGCTGCTCGAGCGCGGCCGCGGGCGCACCACGCTGCGGCTGACCGCCGCCGGCGAGCTGCTGATGCAATTCGTGCAGACGGTGGGCAACGAAATCGACCGCGTCCGCTCCGATATCGAGGCGCTCAAGCAATTGCGCCGCGGCCAGATCCGTTTCGGCGCGCCCGAGACCTTCGCCCGCGACTTCATTCCCGATTTCCTGGCGAGCTTCAACCAGCGGTATCCCGGTATCACCTACCAGGTCCAGGTACACGGCACGCCGCGGCTGGTCGAGATGGTGGCCGACGACGAACTCGAGGCCTCCCTGGCCTTCAACCCGCCCCCGGTCACCGACGTGCGGCACATCTACGAGCGATTGCTGCCTACCCGTGTCCTGGTGAGCGCGGGCCATCCCCTCTGCGAACGCGAGTGGGTCAAGCTGTCCGACTGCGCCGACTACGGGCTGGCGCTGCCCGATGCCAGCATCGGCTCCAAGCGCGACTACGACGAAATGTTCGCCAGGGCCAAGATCCGCCCGCGCGCCGTGCTGGTCTCCAATTCCTACGAGTTGCTGCGCAGCGCCGCCACGGCCGGCCTGGCGGTCTCGCTGGTGAACGAAGAACTGACCTACAAGCGGGAGGCGCCGCTCGGCTACCGCTACGTGCCGCTGAAGGACTCCCGCGTCAAGCCGCAGCGCCTGACCCTGTGCGTGCGGCGGGGACGCAATCTTCCCGTCTCCACCCTCGCCTTCATCGACAACCTGGTCGAGACCCTGAAACAACTGGAGCAAGAGTGACTGCCGCCGCCTTTGGCTTTTCTTCCATCAACAAGTCGTTCCGCAGCAAGGACGGCGGAGACGTCATCGCCCTGCATGACGTCGAATTCGACGTGCGCCACGGAGAATTCGTGACCGTGGTCGGCCCCAGCGGCTGTGGCAAGAGCACGCTGCTGCGCATCCTGGCTGGCCTGGAGACCCCGAGCGCCGGGACGGTGTCCATGGGCGGCGTGCCGGTATCCGGCCCCAGCCGCGACATAGGCGTGGTCTTCCAGGCGCCGGTGCTGCTGCCCTGGCGGACGGTGCTGCAGAACGTGCTGGTGCCGGCCCAGATCCAGCAGCGCGACATGGCCGGTGCTACCGCCAAGGCGCGCGAGTACCTGGACATGGTCGGCCTGCGGGGCTTCGAGACCAAGTATCCCGGCGAGCTCTCGGGCGGCATGCAGCAGCGGGTCGGCATCGCCCGCGCCCTGGTCAACGATCCCAAGGTGCTGCTGATGGACGAACCATTCGGCGCGCTCGATGCCATGACACGGGAAACGATGAACCTGGAGCTCTTGCGCATCAAGGAGCGCAGCGGCACCACCATCATGCTGGTCACCCACAGCATTCCCGAAGCGGTGTTCCTGGGAGACCGCGTGGTAGTCATGTCGCCCCGGCCGGGACGGGTCACGCAGATCGTCGACGTCGACCTGCCCAAGCCCCGCCCCCTGGACATCATCAACTCGGACGCTTTCGGCGCCTACGTATCCGGCATACGCGGCAACCTCCAAGCCGTCGGCGGACTGGACTGACCTCATGCCCAACCTCGTATCCTATTCCCAGACTCCGAACGGCCGCCGCACGCTGGTCGCCGCCTTCTTCGTCCTCGTCATGCTGGCCTGGCATTTCGGCCTGCGCGTGTTCGAGGTCTCGCCCCTGGTCTTTCCAGGCCCCGTGGACGTGGCGAAATCGCTGTATGCCGGCTTCGCGACCGGGGAGTACTGGGAGCACCTTGGCGTCACGCTCTACGAGATCCTGGTGGGCTTTGCCATCGGCGCGGCGGCGGGCTTCCTGCTGGGCGCGGCCATCGGGCAGTCGTCCCTGCTCGAAGCCGTGCTCTACCCCTACGTCGTCGCCTTCCAGGCCATGCCCAAGGTAGCGGTCGCGCCGCTGTTCGTGGTGTGGTTCGGCTTCGGCGCAGCGTCCAAGATCGTCATTACCGCCACCATCGTCTTCTTCCCCGTGCTGGCCAACACCATCGTCGGCCTGCGCTCGGCGCCGCGCGACCAGATCGACCTGATGCTGGCATTCACCGCCTCCCGCTGGCAAGTGTTCCGCATGGTGCGGCTGCCCCAGTCCCTGCCCTACGTCTTCGTCGGCCTGGACATAGGCATCGTACTGGCCGTCATCGGCGCCATCGTGGGCGAATTCGTAGGCTCCCAGTCCGGCCTGGGATACCTCATCCTGCAACGCAATTTTTCGCTCGACACCCCCGGCGTATTCGCCATCCTGGTGGTGCTGTCGGTCATCGGTATCGGCCTGCACATCGCCATGAAGACCATCGCCCGCAAGGTGATTTTCTGGGCGGACTCGTTCGCCGACCTGACCGGCGCCTGAGCCCAGGATACGGCTGCGCCCATTTTCGATCACAAGGAGAAGGCGCCAGGCGCCTTCATCGACGAGGAGCCCATCATGCTGCAAGCACCCCGCAAGGCCTCAACCACCGAAGTCCCCATCCTCGACCTTTCCTCCTGGCTGGCCGGCGGCCCGCCCGACGAGCTGGTCGCGCAAATGCGCGCGGCCTGCCAGGGCACGGGCTTCTTCTACGTAGCCGGCCACGGCGTGCCGGAGGAGGTCATCTCCGGCATCTTCGACGCGACGCGCCGCTACTACGACATTCCGGAAGAGATCCGGCTGGCGGACAAGATCGACGAACGGTTCCGCCGCGGTTTCATGCCTTATGGCATCAACCAGCATCCGGGCTACGACCCGGACCTCAAGGAAAGCTACGAATTCGCGATGGACCTGCCGCTGACCGATCCCGACGTCGTGGCGGGCCGCCCCCTGCACGGCCCCAACCGCTGGCCGGACTGCGCTCCCTGGCTGCGGCCCGCGGCGGAAGCGTATTTCAACCATACGCTGCGGCTGGGCAAGGACTTGCTGCGGCTGTTCGCGCGGTCCCTGGACCAGGAGGAAGGCTTTTTCCTCCAATGGTGCAAGAAGCCCATGGTGCAGAGCCGCCTCTTCCACTACCCGCCGCAGATCCCGGACGTGGAGAAGGCGCTGGGCGTGGCGCCTCATACCGACTACGGGATGATCACCATCCTGACCCAGGATCCGATAGGCGGGCTGGAGCTGAAAAAGCGCGACGGCGAATGGATCGCCGCGCCGTATATCGAAGGCACCTTCGTCATCAATCTCGGCGACATGGTCAAGGTCTGGACGAACGACACCTATGTGTCCAACCTGCACCGCGTCGTGAACCGCACCGGCAGGGAACGGTTCTCCATTCCCACCTTCTTCAACCTGGACTACGACGCGCCGGTGCGCTGCCTGCCCAACTTCCAGTCGGAAACGAATCCGCCCAAATACGAACCGATCAAGTCCGGCGACTATCTGGTCAAGCGCTTCCGCGAGGTGCAGAAGTACAAGGCTTGATCCCGCGACCCCGCAAACGCTCCACCGCAGCCTAACCGGAAGTTAACCTCAGGTGGAGCGCTCACCCGCGCGCGCGCCGCGCGGATGCACCCAATGATCGCCCCTTCAGACCGGCCGCGACCGCTTGCACGTGGCCGACCAGCGCCGCTGCCTCGGCCGAGAGCGGGCGCACGGCCGAGTAGTACACCTCGGTCCAGAGCACGATGCGGGGCCGGAAGGGGCGCACTACGATATCGGAGAAAATGCCGCCCGCCAGCAGCAAAGGATTGATCAATGCAATGCCGACCTGCTCGCGCACGAGGGCGCACGCCGCCAGCGAATTCCTCGCCAGCACCGGCGCACGCACACGCACGCCGGACTCTTCGAGCGTCGCCTCGACGAGGATCGTGGTCGGCGAATCGTCCGGCAATGCGATCAGGGTCTCGCCCAGCAGGTCGTCCGGCCGGATGAGCGCACGTCCGGCAAGCCGATGCCCGGGCGGCAGCGCCGCCACCAGCAGGTCCTCCGAGATCGTGCGCCGTTCGCACAGTTCGAGGTTGCTGGCGGACTGCGGCAGCGGCTGGTTGGTGACACCCACGTCTATCTCCTGGTGGGCGACCAGTTCCAGCGTGTCGTGCGGCGTCTCGACTCTCAGGTCCACCTCCACGTCCGGCATCTCGCGCCGCAGCCTGCTGACCGCCTCGGGCACGATTGCAATCAACGGCGGCGCATGCGCCGCGATGGTCACCCGGCGCTGCTTTCCACGCGCGAGCGTATAGGCCATGTCGAGGGCGAAATCCAGTTGCTGGGCCGCCCGGTGGGCATGAGGCAACCACTGTTTGGCAGCGGCCGTGGGCCGCAAGCGCCCTCCCGAGCGATCGAACAAGGCCACGCCCGTCTCGTGCTCCAGGAGCCGGAGGATCTTGCTGACCGCAGGCTCGGACACGCCCAGCTTGAGGGCGGCCTCGGCCAGGTTGCGGCTCTTCATGACCGCCGCGAATACGCGCAGGTGGCGGCTGGTCAGGACGCGCGGCATGGGTATTCACCTTAACTGAAAGTTAAGTAAATGTAGGCAAATCGAGGCCGGACGGCAACCTACACTGGCTTTCCCATACGCCTCGCGGCGCCGGCCGCTGAACCAGGAGTCGCCATGCCAGTCCGACTGTTCGGCTTGTTCTTGCTCTGTATGCCTCTTTCCCTGGCCGCCCAGTCCGCGGCCTTTCCCAACCGCCCGGTCAGCATCGTGGTCACGACGGCGGCCGGCGGTTCGGTGGATGCCATAGCCAGGGCCGTCGCCGCGGATCTCGGCAAGACGCTCGGACAGCCGGTGGTGGTCGAGAACCGGCCCGGCGCCAACGGCAACATCGCCGCCCAGCATGTCAAGACCGCCGCGCCCGACGGACACACGCTGCTGATGCTGAGTTCCAGCACGTTCACCCTCAATCCCTTCGTCCTGGAACGCGTCCCCTTCAATCCCGAGAAAGATTTCGTCCCCGTGGCCATGACGGCCGGACTCAACATGGTCCTGGTGGTCGGCCCGAGCATCAAGGCGGCCACGCTGAAGGAACTGGTCGCCGCGATGAAAGCACGGCCAGGAGAACTGAACTACGGATCGTCCGGCAACGGATCGCTGCCGCAGGTCGCGGCGGAGCTGCTCGCCATACGGACCGGCACTCGCGCCACCCACGTCCCCTACAAGGGCATCGCACCCGCCTTGAACGACCTCCTCGCGGGCCAGATCGACTTCATGTTCGATTCCGGCACGGCGATGTCCCACATACAGGCCGGCAAATTGCGCGCGCTGGCCGTAATCGGCCCCAACCGGCTACCCATTTTCCCGGACGTACCGACATTCAAGGAAGCCGGCGTCGACGGCATGGAAGTGGCCGCCGGCTGGCATGGCATCTTTGCACCGGCAGGCACGGATCCGGCCATCATCGATCGGCTCAATGCCGGCATCAACAAGAGCTTGCAATCGGCCGCGATGCGGGAACGGATGAACGCCATGGGATTCGAGAGCGTCGCCCTGCCTGCCGCCGAACTCGGCCGCGCGCTGCGCCAGGACCTGCAACGCCTGGGACCGATCGTCAAACAGGCCGGCATCACTGCCAATTGAGCCGAGCACGGAACCGTTCCACGATGAATCGCGATGCCCGCGCCCCACTGGTGCTTATTCCCGGCCTGCTCTGCAACGAAGTCTTGTGGGAGCCGCAGCGGGCGGGCCTGCATGACTGTGCCGACATCTGGATTCCCGACATATCGCGCCACGCCAGCCTTCCCGAGGCGGTAGATCAAATTCTCGCCGACGCGCCATTCGAGCGCTTCGCGCTGGCCGGCCTGTCGATGGGAGGCTATATGGCGGCGCTCGCGGCCTTGCGCGCGCCCGGCAGGATCGAGCGGCTGGCCCTGCTGAATACACGTGCCCATGCCGAGGAGACCGAAGCCGGACGCCGGCGCCGCGCCGTCCAGATCGAACTGGCCCGCGAGGACTTCCCGGCGCTGATCGAGCAACTGCTGCCCGCCCTGCTCCGGCCGCAAGCGCTACGGGACCCGGCCCTGACGCATGCCGTCCGCGGCATGTCGCTGTCGCTGGGCGCCGATGTATTCATCCGCCAGCAAGAGGCCAACATGAAGCGGCCGTCCATCGCCGGCATGCTGGACAGCATCGCCTGCCCGACCTGGGTCATCGGCGGCGACCAGGATGCCATCGCGCCGCAGGAAAGCCAGCATTCCCTGGCGCAGGCCATCGCGTCCGCGCGCTTGCACGTGCTGCGCGATTGCGGTCACCTGTCCACGCTGGAGCATCCCGGCGCGGTCACACAATTGTTGAGACAGTGGCTCCGCCACCCGAGCCATCACCCACTACACCAAGGAGCAACATCATGACGTCCCGCACCACGGCTGCCGTGCCGGCTTCCACCTGCCTGACGATCGAGCAGATCGGGCTGCGCCAGGTAGCACGCTTCCGTGACCGCAAACCCGACTGGGAGGCGTTCGAAGACGCCAAGCTCGACGGCTTCCGGCGCGCCCAGCACCGCTTCATCGGCGCGGGCGGATCCGGCAAGCATGGCGACCCCAGCGTCATCCCGCCGCTCGGTTTCACCCTGAGCGTGATGTTCGTGCCGCCGGGCCAGGGCAACGCCGCTCACACCCACGAAGTGGAGGAAGTGTTCTTCGTTTTGCAGGGGTTTCTGGACGTCTTCCTCGAAGACGAAGCCGGCAACCGATACGAAACCCGCCTGGGACCGTGGGAGTGCATATCCTGCCCGCCCGGCGTCATGCACGGCTACCTGAACGCCAGCCTGGAGCCCGTCTATTTTCAGGTCATGCTGGGCAAGTCCCGCCCCGGCGCGCTCAATTATCAGGACGAAGCCCTGCGCGCCGCGGTGGCTGCCCGCCCGGCCTGAGCCCTGTCCGGGCACCAGCCGGCTGGGCATCGAACCGACTGCGCCCGAGCAAAAGCCATGCAAAAAGGCCCGGCACGAAAATTCGTGCCGGGCCCCGGGAATCTGGTAGGCGCGATTGGATTCGAACCAACGACCCCCACCATGTCAAGGTGGTGCTCTAACCAACTGAGCTACGCGCCTGCTGTTTGTGCAGCAAAGAATTGAATTCTACAGGGAATTTTCGAAGTGTGTCAAACACGGCCCTCGATCAATCGCCCGCGTAGAGATCTTCGTACAGGAACGTATCCGGCCTCCTCGTCAGCAGGGCCACGACGGTCGCGGCAATGCCCTCCTTGCGTCCGAGGAAACCCAGGGATTCGTTGGTCTTGGCCTTGATGTTGACGCACGGGACCGGCACGCCCAGGTCAGCCGCGATGTTGGCCGCCATGGCGCCCGCGTGTGGCCCGATCTTGGGCGCCTGGGCATGCACCGTGGCATCGATGTTGATCGCCATCCACCCGGCCTCGGCCACGCGCTGCATGGCGGTACGCAGCAACAGCCGGCTGTCGGCGCCCGCATAGGCCGGATCGGTATCGGGAAAATGGCGGCCGATGTCGCCAAGGCCCGCGGCCCCCAGGATCGCATCCGTGACCGCGTGCAGCAGCACGTCGGCATCGGAGTGGCCGAGCAGCCCGTGCGTATGTTCGATCCGCACGCCGCCGATGACCAGCGGCCGGCCCTCGACCAGGGCATGGACGTCGTAGCCCTGCCCGATGCGATAAGGATAGGCGGCGGGGTCGATGGGTTTGTCTTTGTTCATGTCTGATCCAGCAGTTTTTCCATCAAGGCGAAATCCTCGGGCCAGGTCACCTTGAAATTCGACAGCGTGCCGGGCACCAGCCTGGGCGCCAGGCCCAGGGCCTCGATCGCGCCCGCCTCGTCGGTCACGGGCAGGTTGCGCACCTCGGCATGGGCCAGCGCCTTGCGCAGCAGGCCCGCACGGAACATCTGCGGCGTCTGCGCCTGCCACAGGCCTTCGCGCGGCACGGTGCGCGCCACCCTCGGGGCCTGCGCATCGTCCTGGGCCTTGATGGTGTCGGCCACGGGCATGGCGACCAGGCCCCCCACTTCGTCGTCCAGGCAGGCATCGATCAATGCCCCCAGGACGGCGGGCGGCAAGCCCGGGCGCGCGGCGTCGTGCACCAGGATCCAGTCGTCGGCCCCGGCGTCGCAGCGCGCCAGCGCGTTGGCCACGGTCCGGGCCCGCGTCTCGCCGCCGCAAGGCAGGCAGACCACGCGCGGCAGGCCGTCCAGGGCGGCCTGCGCGTGGCTGTCGCCCGGACCGACGGCGACCACCACACGAGCGATGCGTTCGTCCCCCAGCAACGCCCGGACGGCATGGCGCAGCATGGGCTGGCCGGCGATCCGGCGGTATTGCTTGGGAAGCACGGGTGCCCCGTCCCGCGGCGGCTCGGCCGCGCGCGCGCCCACGCCGGCGGCGGGCACGATGGCGATCAATCGGATACTCGGTCTCATGGCTTCTATAATACGGAATTGCCGTCACGCCCGCGCCGGCCCGCTGGCGACGCCCTTTCCACGATACCGATGTCCCTCCCAGCCAGTACCGCGTCCACATCCCCCGTCCGCACGCCATCCGCCTTGCCCTCGGCGCTGACGCAGGCCGTGCTGGCCGCGCTCAGGCCTGGCGACCGCTACGCCCAGCCGCGCCCTCCCGGCGCCGGCGATGCCTGGCTGCTGGCGGATCTCGCCCGCCAGGCCGGCAAGCCGTTCGCCGTCCTGACCGCGGACCCGCTCGATGCCCAGCGCCTGGCCGAGGAGATCCGGCAATTCGCCCCAGAATTGCGGGTTCACCAGTTCCCCGACTGGGAAACCCTGCCCTACGATGCGTTCTCGCCGCACGAAGACCTCATTTCCGAACGCCTGAAGGCCTTGCATGCCTTGCTGCAGCAAGGGGTGGACGTGCTGACGGTTCCCGTCACGACGGCGCTCTACCGGCTGGCCCCGCCGGCGTTCCTGGCCGCCTACACCTTCTCGTTCAAGCAGGGCGACACCCTGGACGAGGCGGCGCTGCGCGCGCAGCTGACGCTGGCCAACTACGCCCACGTCACGCAGGTCACGGCCCCCGGCGAGTTCTGCATACGCGGCAGCCTGATCGACCTCTTTCCCATGGGCTCGGCCCTGCCCTACCGGCTGGACCTGTTCGACGACACCATCGAGTCCATACGCAGTTTCGACATCGACACCCAGCGCAGCCTCTATCCGGTCAAGGAAATCCAGATGCTGCCCGGGCGCGAATTCCCGATGGACGAGGCTGCCCGCAATGAGTTCCGGGCACGATTCCGGGAGGTATTCGAGGGCGATCCCTCGCGCGCCATGCCCTACAAGGACATCGGCAACGGCATCGCGTTTCCGGGCGTCGAGTACTACCTGCCGCTGTTCTTCGACGAAACGGCCACGCTGTTCGACTATCTGGGCGCGCAGGCCATCGCGGTCACGGTGGGCGATACGGAAGACACCATCCGCCGCTTCCTGCAGGACACGGCCAGCCGCTACGAATTCCTCAAGAGCGACCGCGAGCGCCCCATCCTGCCGCCGTCGCGGATCTTCCTCGACGCCGAAGGCCTGTTCGGCCACCTCAAGCGCTTCGCCCGCCTCGCGCTGACCGGCGAACGCCAGCACCCCGCCTTCACGTCCCCGCCCGAGGTGGCGGTGCAGCGCAAGGCCGAGGATCCGGTGGCGCGCCTGCGCGCGCTGGCTTCGCGGCCGGACCTCAAGGTGCTGCTCTGCGCGGAGTCGGCCGGCCGGCGCGAGACCATCGCCCAGATGCTGGCCGAATTCGGGCTCGATCCCGAGCCGGTCGATTCCATCCAGGACTTCCTGGCCCGGCCCAGCGCCTTCGCCATCGGCATCGCCCCGCTGTCCTCGGGCTTCGGCCTGGCCGAGGCGCAGTTGCTGTTCCTGACCGAGAGCGACCTGTTCGCCGGCCACGCGGTGCGCCGCGGCAAGCGCGGGCAGGAGCGCGCCAGCAACGTCGAGTCCATGGTGCGCGACCTGTCGGAACTGCGCGTGGGCGATCCGGTGGTCCATGCGCAGCACGGCATCGGACGCTACCAGGGCCTGGTCAGCATGGACATCGGCGAAGGCGAGATGGAATTCCTGCACCTGGAATATGCCGGGGGCAGCACGCTGTACGTGCCGGTCTCGCAACTGCACGTGATCTCGCGCTACAGCGGCGCCGACCCCGATACCGCGCCCCTGCACCAGCTGGGTTCCGGCCAGTGGGAAAAGGCCCGGCGCAAGGCCGCTGCCCAGGCGCGCGACGCCGCCGCCGAGCTGCTGAACCTCTACGCCCGGCGCGCGCTGCGGCAAGGCTACACGTTCAAGCTGCCGATGTCGGACTACGACGCCTTTGCCGAATCCTTCGGCTTCGAAGAGACGCCCGACCAGGCGGCCGCCATCCAGGCCGTGATCCAGGACATGACATCGGGCCGGCCCATGGACCGGCTGGTGTGCGGCGACGTCGGCTTCGGCAAGACGGAAGTGGCGTTGCGCGCGGCGTTCATTGCCGTGGCCAACAACAAGCAGGTGGCGCTGCTGTGCCCGACCACGCTGCTGGCCGAACAACATGCCCAGAACTTCTCCGACCGCTTCGCGGACTGGCCGGTCAAGGTGGTCGAGCTGTCGCGCTTCAAGTCGGCCAAGGACATCAACGCCTCCATCGAGCAGATCAACGACGGCCGGGTCGACATCGTGATCGGCACGCACAAGCTGCTGTCGGACAAGGTCAAGTTCAAGAACCTCGGCCTGGTGATCATCGACGAGGAGCATCGCTTCGGCGTGCGCCAGAAGGAAGCGCTCAAGGCCTTGCGCGCCGAGGTGGACGTGCTCACCCTGACGGCTACGCCGATTCCCCGCACGCTGGGCATGTCGCTGGAAGGCATACGCGATTTTTCGGTCATCGCCACGGCGCCGCAGAAGCGGCTGGCGATCAAGACCTTCGTGCGGCGCGAGGACGGCAGCACCATACGCGAAGCCCTGCTGCGCGAACTCAAGCGCGGCGGGCAGGTGTACTTCCTGCACAACGAGGTCGAGACCATCCACAACCGCCGCGCCAAGCTCGAGGAACTGGTGCCCGAGGCGCGCATCGCCGTGGCCCATGGGCAGATGCCCGAGCGCGAGCTGGAACAGGTGATGAAGTCCTTCTACCAGCAGAAGTACAACGTCCTCCTGTGCACCACCATCATCGAGACCGGCATCGACGTGCCCACCGCCAACACCATCGTGCTGCACCGGGCCGACCGCTTCGGCCTGGCCCAGTTGCACCAATTGCGCGGGCGCGTCGGCCGTTCCCACCACCAGGCCTATGCCTACCTGCTGACGCCGGGCGAGGACGCCATCACCAGCAACGCCAAGAAGCGCCTGGAAGCGATCCAGGCCATGGAGGAACTGGGCTCGGGCTTCTATCTCGCGATGCACGACCTCGAGATCCGCGGCGTAGGCGAGATTCTGGGCGAATCGCAGTCGGGCAACATCCAGGAAGTGGGCTTCCAGATGTACACCGACATGCTCAACGAAGCGGTCAAGGCGCTCAAGAACGGCCGCGAGCCGGACCTGAACGCGCCGCTGTCGGCCACCACCGAGATCAACCTGCACGTGCCCGCGCTGCTGCCGCAGGACTATTGCGGCGACGTTCATGCGCGGCTGGCCATCTACAAGCGGCTCGCCAACTGCGAGGACGCCGGCGACATCGACGCGATCCAGGAAGAGCTGATCGACCGTTTCGGCAAATTGCCCGATGCGGCTCGCGCCCTGATCGAGATCCACAGGCTGCGGCTGGCTGCCAAGACGGTGGGCGTGATCAAGATCGACGCCAGCGAAAGCGCGGCCGTGCTGCAATTCGAACCCAATCCGCCCATCGATCCCATGCGGGTCATCGGCCTGGTCCAGAAGAACCGCCACATGCGGCTTTCGGGCCAGGACAAGCTGCGCATCGAGATCAAGGGCGCCGACCTGAAAGCCCGCGTGGACGCCGTGCGCGCGGTGCTGCGCTCGCTGGCGTGAACGCCCTTTTCCTTCCATCCTCACCATGCCCCATCTCGTCATCCAGTCCCCCCACCTCGCCTCCGAGGCCGTCGAACATCTGGCGCGGCTCACGCAGGCCGGAAAGACCGTCGAACTGGCGCCCGGCGCCGTTCGCCTGACCGACGCCGGCGAGGCGCCGGCCGTACGCGCCCAGGTGGCCGCCTACTGCCAGCAGGCCGGCGTGGACTGGGCCTACGTGGCGCCGGGGGCTCGGCTGGCCGACTGGAAGGTCCTGGCCATGGACATGGATTCGACCCTGATCAATATCGAGTGCATCGACGAGATCGCCGACATGGCCGGGCTCAAGCCGCAGGTGGCCGCCATCACCGAGGCCGCCATGCGGGGGGAAATCGCCGACTTCAGCGAAAGCCTCATCCGCCGCGTCGCGCTGCTCAAGGGCCTGCCGCTCGAAGCACTGGAACAGGTCTACGTCGAGCGGCTGCGCTTGAACCCGGGCGCCGAGCGGCTGCTGCTGGCGGCCCACCGGCTGGGCCTGAAGACGCTACTGGTCTCAGGCGGGTTCACCTGGTTCACCAGCCGCCTGCAGCAGCGCCTGCAACTGAACGAAGCTCACGCCAACACCCTGGAGGTGGAAGACGGCCGGCTCACCGGCAAGGTCCTCGGCGCCATCCTGGATGCCGACGGCAAGGCCGCGCACCTGCGCGACTTCGCCGGGCGGCACGGCGCGCCGCTTTCGCGCGCGATCGCCATCGGCGACGGCGCCAACGATCTGAAGATGCTCGGGCTGGCGGGCCTGAGCGTGGCCTACCACGCCAAGCCTGTCGTGCGCGAGCAGACCACCCATGCGCTCAACGTCTGCGGCCTGGACGGCATTCTGAACTGGTTCGAGGATACCCTGGGCTGATCGGCGCGCGCTTCTGTTGTAGTGTTACGCTCCAGTTCATTTTCAGGACATCGCCGCCATGCCTGCACGCCCAGCCAAGCTCGCTGCGGACGCCCCGCGCATCCGCGATGCCGAGCGCACGCGCCAGATCATCCTGGAAGCCGCGACCGACGAATTCGCCGCACTGGGCCTGGGCGGCGCGCGCATGGACCGCATCGCCGAGCGCGCCAAGGTCGACAAGCGGCTGATCTACTACTACTTCAACAACAAGGACGACCTGTTCCTGTCCGTGCTCGAACGCGCCTACGCCGCGATCCGGCAGGCCGAGCAGGAACTCCACCTGGAGGCGCTCAGCCCGCCCGAGGCGGTGCGCAAGCTGGTGGAGTTCACTTGGCAGTACTACCTGGAAAACCCGGAGTTCCTGTGCCTGCTCAATAGCGAAAACCTGCACCAGGCGGCTCACCTCAAGCGCTCCTCGCAGGTACGGGAGATGCATTCGCCCTTCGTGCAGTGGCTGGCCGACATCCTCAAGCGCGGACACGAGCAAGGCCTGTTCCGGGACGGCGTCGACCCGGTCCAGCTCTACATCTCGATCGCCAGCGTGGCCTATTTCTACCTGTCCAACAAGTTCACGCTGTCGGAGATCTTCGGGCGCGACCTGATGGCGCCCGAGGCGCTGGACGTGCGCCTTGCCCACATGGTGGACGTCATCCTGGGCTACCTGCGGCCCTGACCCGGCCTGCTTCGGCTACCCGTGGCGCGTTATCCCCAGCCACTGTGGAAAAGCTTGGGGATAGCCGCGGAACAACCGTCCTGCAGCCAGAATCCACGCGGGTTTCCGGCCGGCGATGAAAAAACGGGCAGTCAGTTGCCGTCGCGATACACGGTAGGCGCCACCCCGGCCAGGCGCCGGAAAGTGGCGGCGAAATGGCTGGGTGTGGCGAATCCGACGTCGAGCGCGATGTCGGCCACGCTCCGGTCGGTCGAGACCAGCCAGGCCTTGGCCTGTTCGATGCGCGTGCGCAGCAGGTACTGGTAGGGAGTCGAACCGGTGTGCGCCTTGAACCCGGCCACCAGGCGCGACACGCTGGTGCCGGCCAATTGCGCCAGCCTCTCTACGGACAACGGCTCGGCCGGGCACGCATGGATGTGATCGATCGCGCGGCGGATCGCGGCCGGGGGCGCATCAGCGCCCTCGTCTTCGTCGGCCAGCACCGCGGCATGGCGCGTCGCCAGGTGCATGACCGCGGTGCGGGCCAATTGGCCCGCATAGGCCGGATCCGCCGCAACCTGCCGCCGCAGGCACGCCAGCAGGGCCAGGCTCAGCTGCTCCAGCAAGGGGTCGAACTGCGCCACCTTGGGCGTCAGCGCGGCGTCGGCAGGAGCCATGCCTGGCAGCAGCTCCGCCTTCAGGCGCGCATGCAGATACACCAGCAGGATGTCGGGCGTGCCGCTCACCGACCACTCCGAGGCCCGGTCGGCCGGGATGATGCTGAACATCCGCGGCTTGAGCAGGGCCTGCCGCGCGTCGGCGCCTTCGACCGAGCGCTCGATGCGGGCCTTGCCCGCCAGGCAGTACACCAGGCAATCGTGCGGCAGCGGGGCAAGCCTCGCGCGCCATGGACGCTCGGCCGCAAGCGACACGTAGACGCCGCCCCACCCCCTCCCGCGGCTATCGGCAATGAGGCGATTCTCGGGCATGGCGGGAATGCGGTGGGTGTCCCGCTCGCTCAGTGGGCGCGGGTCATCGGCTCTCGGTCGGAAGTACATGGACGGCCCCGTCTGCGGACGATGGTGCAGATCCCATCGTAACCGGCGCCGGCTCGGACGGGCCAGCGGTGGCCGGGGCGAAGAGCTCGCCGAACGGCGCGGCAACGGGATGCGCGCCGAAATTGGCCGCCAGCCGCAGGATGTCCGGCCGCGCATAGTGGCCGGCCGAATCGCAGGCGTACTTGAGATAGACGATCTCGCCCAGATCGACGTCTGCCACCAGCACCGCCTCCTGGTCCAGGTTCGGTCCGGCCAGCATGCGTCCGGTAGGCGACACGATGGCGCTCCAGCCGCCGCCGGTGCGTATCATCTCCGGCTGGCCGACCAGGTCCAGGCGCGCCAGCACCTCGTCGTCGATGACCGAGCTGGCATTGAGCACGAAGGTCTGCGCGGCCCAGGCATGGTAGCGGGCCGCGGTCTCCACCACCCCATTGAAGAAGCCCGAGTTCGGATCGTGGGTCAAGGCCGAAATGCCGGGCCACGCGGCGATGTGCACTTGTTGCCCTTGGCTGGTCAGCGCGTAGCGCGCCAGGTCCATGGTGTGCTCCCAGCAGATCAGCCCGCCGATGCGGCCGATGTCCGTATCGAATACCTTCAGATCCGAACCGTCGCCCCTGCCCCAGATGGTGCGCTCCACGTGAGTGGGCTGCAACTTGCGATGCCGGCCCGCCAGGACCCCGCGGCGGTCGAAGAAAAGCTGGGTGTTGTAGAGGGTGCCGCCGTCGCGCTCGGACACGCCGAGCACCACATGGATGCCGGCGCGGCGCGCGGCCGCCGCGATCCGGTCCGTGGCCGGGCTGCCGGCCACGACACTGTTCGTGAAGAGCTCGTAGAACAGCGGTGCCCCCCGCGTCGGCGTGTGCGTCCAGATCCAGAACGGATAGCCCGGTACGAAGGTCTCGGGAAAGGCCACGATGTCGGCGCCTTGCTCCGCCGCCTGTTCGATCAGGCGGCAAGCCTTTTCGATGGATGCGTCGCGATTCAGAAAAACCGAGGCGGCGTGGACGACCGCTGCCCGGAATCGTGGAAAGGTATCGGCCATGTCGATCTCCGTAGTGACGAGACGATTGAAGCACCGGCAACGCGCGGCCGCTGTCCAGAAACCCGGGCGACTTTCGTAAAAACCGCAGGCCGGCGCTGCCCCCGGCCGACGAAGGCGCTCTCCCGGGGCGAAACGCATCCATTGCGCAATTTTTGCCCGCCGCCGCAATTTCCTGGCATCGCCTCGCGCGGGCCGGCGCTATGTTGCGCGTTCGTCCACCCTGCACCCGGAGGCAAGATGTCCCCATCCGTCCCCCTAGACAAGAACAAGGCGGTCCTGCTGGTCATCGACATGCAGAACGATTTCGTCCGCGAACGCGCTCCCATGGAAGTCCCGGCCGCGCGCCAGCGGGTTCCCGCCATGGCGGCGCTCGTCGCCCAGGCCCGCCGGACCGGCGTTCCCGTGATTTATACCCAGCACGTGCTGTACGACGAGTTCGACGTCTCCCCGCTGGAAACGACCCAGATTCCGCACTTGCGCAACGGCGGCATGCGCGCCGGGACCGCGGGGGTCGAAATCATCGACGAACTGGCGCCGCGGCCCGGGGAAATCGTGATTCCCAAGCATCGCTACGACGCGTTCTACAACACCCGCCTGGAGACCGTCATCCGCAACATCCGCGGCCGCAACGTGGTCGACAGCGTCATCATCACAGGCACGGTCACCAGCGTCTGCTGCGAATCCACGGCGCGCAGCGCCTTCATGCGCGACCTGCGCGTCTTCTTCGTCGACGATGCCACCGGCGGTTTCGACGATGCCTCGCACCAGGCCACGCTCGCCACCATCGACCGCGTGTTCGGCAAGGTCGTGACGACGCGGCAAATCCTCGACGCGCTGGGCGGGGCATGAACATGGCCAAACCATCCGCCCACGATACGTCGTACGAGTGGAAGGCCGTCACCATCCTGGCGCTGGGCTTCGGCCTGATGGGGCTGGACCGCTGGCTGCTCGCACCCATGTTCCCCTTCATGATGAAGGACCTGAACCTCTCCTACCAGGACCTGGGCCTGCTGATCGGCACGCTGGGCCTGGCGTGGGGGGTGTTCTCCATCACCATGGGCCGCGTGTCGGACGGCATCGGGCGGCGCAAGGTGCTGATCCCCGCCGCCATCGCCTTCTCGTGCCTGTCCGGTCTTTCGGGCGTGGCGACCGGACTGGTCAGCCTGCTGGTGATCCGCACGGTGATGGGCATCGCCGAGGGCTCGTTCTGCCCCACCAGCGTGGCCGCAGCCGGCGAAGCCTCGCACCCCAAGCGCCGCGGCCTGAACCAGGGCCTGCAGCAGAGCGCCTTCCCGCTGTTCGGGCTGGGGCTCGCGCCCATCATCGCCACGCAGCTGATGGGCGTGCTGCCTTCCTGGCATTACGTCTTCTTCCTGTCGGCGGTGCCCGGGCTGATCCTGGCATGGCTCATGTACAAAGTCATACGCGAGCCGGGAGCGGCGGCGCCGAGCGGCCTGCCGGCAGCGCCGGCTCGCGGCGAAACGCTGTCCTGGAAAGAACTGCTGCGTCGCCGCAACCTGCTGCTGGGCGTGGGCTCCATGCTGTGCGCGATGACCGGCATCTTCGTGGTGGGCGCCATGGTGCCCAACTACCTGACCGACTATCTGAAGCTGACGCCGCAACAGATGGGCCTGGTGGTGTCCGCCATCGGCATAGGCGGCTTCTTCGGCGAGTTCGGCGTGCCGGGCATCTCCGATTTCATCGGCAGGAAAGCCGCCGCCTTCCTGTCCTTCATCGGCGCGGCGCTGGCGCTCTACGGTTTCGCCCGGCTCGGCGCTTCCCCCTGGGCGCTGTTCGGCGTGCTCCTGCTGGTGTCCTTCTTCTGCTTCGGCCTGCTGGCGCTGATGACGGGGCCGGTGGCGACCGAGGCGGCGCCGCCCGGCATGGTTGCCTCGGCCATCGGCATCGTGAGCGGCCTGGGCGAGATCTTCGGCGGCGGCGTGGCGCCCGTCGTCGCGGGGTTCATCGCGCAGCACCACGGCATCCAGTACACCCTTTACCTCGCGCTGGGCGGTGTGGCGGTGGGCGTCGTGATCTCGTTCTTTCTCAAGGAGACCGCGCCCCGCAAGGTTGGCTACCGTCCGCAGGCTCAGGCATCGTAGTGCCCGGCGATGGCGCGATAGGCCGAGGCCGAGCTGCCCACCGCCTTCTTCAGGGCACGGCCCATCGCGCCGGCCGACGCGAAACCGCATGCGCTGGCTACGTACGAAACCGGATAGGCCGTCGTCGCAAGCAGGTGGCGGGCACGCTCGACGCGCATGGCCGTCAGGTAGCGATAAGGCGACACACCCAGCGCGGCCTTGAAGCATCGCAGGAAGTGATAGCGGCTCAGGCCGCATAACGCCGCCAGCTCGGCCAGCGAAATATCGTCGGCCAGCCGCTCGTCCATATAGCGGGTGACCTTCTTGAGCGCCTGGGCGCTCAGCCGGGACGACGTGCCGGTTCCCGGCTCGATGCGCCACTTCTTGCCCAGCTCGTTCAGCACCAGCGCGCCGAAGCTGTCCGACAACAGCCGGGAGGCATGGCCCGCGCCGAGGTCCTGCATGAACGAGCCCAGCGCCGTATAGATCAGCGGACTGACGAAACCGCGCTGGGCGACCGACCACAGGCCATCCACCGGCTGGCAAAGACCCAGCTCGTCGAACATCTCCAGTGCCGCCCGCTGATCGAAGGTCAGCAGGGATACCCGCGCCGCGCCATCCTTCACCCACCGGAACGCGGTGCCCGGGGGTATCAGGTGCAGCGGGTTGATGAAGTTGACGAAATGGTCGCGGTATCCCCAGCCAAGGTCGAACATCGCCGACTTCAGGTGATACTCGTGCGATACCAGGAGGACAATGTGGGGCAAGGCCGGACAGTGCAGTTCATGCGCGTCGAAACTGCAATGGATGATGCCGCCGGCCAGCCGTCCGCCATAGTCGAACGACTGGTGCAAGGTGTAGGCGCCGGTTTCCATCAAGACCTGGCGCAACGGCTGGACGGCGGACGGATGATGGTTGAGGCTCACGGGACCTCCGGGACGGGAAGAACGGACTCGTCATCCCCATATACTACCCGGCGCCCCCGCCTACGCGGCTGACAGGGAAGCCGCCAGATTTCCCTTGACGATCTTGCCCGCCGAATTCCGCTCGAAGTCGCTGACGAAGCGGAAATGCTTCGGGACCTTGTACGGTGCCAGCCGTTCCCGGCACCAGGCCGCGAGCGCGGCGGCGTCCTGCGCCCCTCGCGGCAGTACGAAGGCGGCCACTTCTTCGCCGAACTCGGTCGAGGGCACGCCCACGACCGCGGCCTCGAGCACGCCGGGATGGGTCATCAGGACGGATTCGATCTCCAGGGGATAGATGTTCACCCCGCCACGGATGATCATGTCCTTGGCTCGCCCGCAGAGGAAGAGATAACCCTCTTCGTTCAGGTAGCCCAGGTCGCCCGGATAGAAGAATCCGTCCCGGAAGGCTTCCCTGCTCGCGTCGTCGTCCCGGTAGAACCCCCTGGCCACGGTGGCGCCGTCGTAGCGGATGCGCCCCACCTCGCCGCGGGGCAGCGGACGGTCGTGCTCGTCCACGATTTCCAGGCGTACCCCGAACACCGGCCTTCCCACCGAGGCGGGGTATGCGGCCTGCTCCTGCGCCGACAATACCGTCACCCCTCCCCCTTCGGTCGAGCTGTAGTATTCGATGAAATCGGGACAGATCTCGTCACGGATGCGGCCACGCTCCTCGGCCGTCAGCGGCGAGCCGGAGGCGATCAGCGTGCGCAGCCGCCGGAATGGCGCCCTGGCGGCCGGCTCGGCCTGCAGGATGCGGCGCAGGAGCGTGGGGACCAGGAAGGTAATGGTGGCGTCGCGGCGTTCGATTTCCGCGGCGAGCTCTTCGACCTTATAGGGCGGCGCGCACAAGACCACGGTCGCGCCCACGTACAGCGACGACACCGAAAATGCGCGTCCGCCGCCGAAGTACAGCGGCGTGGCGTTGACATAGACCTCCCGGCTGCCGAAACCGAGATCGGCATAGTGGGTGAAGAACCGGCTCATGAATTGCGCGTGCGACAGCAGCGGCCCCTTCGGCCGCCCGGTCGTGCCGGACGACAGCGACAGGCAGAAACCGTGGTCCCCGCCGGGAAACTCCTCCCTTGCCGGGGCATGCTTCGCCTGTGCCAGCCAGGACGCGTCGGCAGCCACGCAAAGACCGGGCGCGAACAGGTCATCCGGCTCTACCATGACGCGGCGGGCGCCGAAGTGCTCCGCCACGCGGCGTTTTTCTTCGCCCGTCCAGCGGCAGTCCACCGGCAGCACGACCGCTCCCGCCCGCGCCACGGCGTAGAGGAGGATCAGGTGCTCGGGCGTATCCTTGAGCGCCACTCCCACGACCTCGCCGGGGCGCACGCCCATCTCGAGCAGCAGCGCGGCGCGCTGGCGCACCATCCGGTCGAGCTGCCGGTAGTCGATGACGGTGTCGCGATGGATGATGGCGGGCTTGGTGGGACGCTGCACGGCATGCAGCGACAACTGGTCGGCGATATTGGGGCCGGGCGTGGCCATGGCGGCGCCCCCTTTCATCGATCCAGCCCGTACACGCGCAGCGCGTTGCCGCGCAGCAGCTTTTCCTTGGGCGCCGGCCGCAACCCCAGCGCTTCGATTTCGTCGCGGGCGCGCCCGAAATCGAGGATGGGGAAATCGGTGCCGAAAATCACCTTGTCCTGGCCGTAGCTGTCGATGTACTTGACGAAGGACTCGGGCCAGTACTTCGGGCTGTGCGCATCGGTGCCGATGTAGACGTTGGGATGCTTCCAGGCCATGGCGATCATTTCCTCAGTCCAGGGAATGCCGATATGGATGCCTATGATCTTGAGCTCGGGAAAATCGCAGGCCACGGCATCCAGGCAGATCGGGCGGCCCACGCTGCGCAGCCGGTGCGAAGGGTCGTAGATCATGGACTGGCCCACCTGCAGTTGCACAGGCACGTCGAGTTCGGCGCATTTCGCGTAGAACGGATACCACTTCGCGTGGTCGGGCGCGAGCTCGAACCAGTGCGGATAGAAGTGCGCCCCGATGAAACCGTATTCCTTGACCGCCTTCTCCAGCTCCCGCACGCCGCGCATACCCTCCGTGGGATCCAGGCCGGCCAGCCCGTGGAACCGGTCGGGATGGCGGTCGACCGCTTCGGCCACCGCCTCGTAGGGCACGTGGTAACTGGCGCGGTGCTGGATAGGGCCGACCTTGGCCGCGATCAGAAAGGCCTTCTCCACGCCCGCGGCGTCCATGCGGCGCAGCATGTCCTCATGCGCGAGCCCTTTCATGATGCCGGTGTCGACATTCATCTTGCCGCTGTAGAACGCGTCGCGTTTGGGACGCTGCGCGAGCAGCTCGGGGGTCCAGATATTGACCACGGCGTCGATGGCCGGGATGTCGTAGCGCTTGTCGTTCATCGCCTTCTCGGTACGGATGTGCGGGCCGGCGGCGGTGCCGCCCGCATCGGGACTATGGGGTCAGGTTGGCGTTGGCCACGGCCCGCTTCCACGCGGCCAAATCCTGCTCGATCTTCTTGCCGAAGGCCTCCGGTCCGGTGAAATTCGGATCGAGACCGCTGGCCAGGAGGCGTCCCTTGATGTCGGGCATCTCCATGGTCGCTTTCAATGCGGCGGACAGCGCCTGCACGATCTCCACGGGGGTACCCGCCGGCGCCATCAACCCATACCAGACGTTGAAATCGAAGCCCGGCACGGTCTCGGCCACCGCCGGCACGTCGGGCAGCACCGCGGAGCGCGACTGGGTGCTGACGGCGATGGCTTTGAGCTTGCCTGCGCGTATCAATTCCAGCGCCCCGCCCAGGTTGACGAAAGCCGACTGGATCTGCCCCGACATGATGTCGATCTGGATCTGCGACGATCCCCGATAGGGAGCGTGGACCATCTCGATGTCCGCCATCTTGGCCAGGGTCGCCCCGGCCACGTGCGTGCTGCTGCCCAGGCCCACCGAACCGTAGGTGATCTTGCCCGGATGCTTCTTGGCGTAGTCGATGAATTCCCGCATGGTATTGGCCGGGAATGAAGGCGCGACCACCAGCACCGTCGAACCTGAGACGATCTGGCCGATGGGCTGGAAGTCCTTCTGGGAGTCGTAGTTGGGCTTGTCCGGCAGCCACGGGCTGATGGCGATGGGCCCCACGTTGGCGAACAGCAGCGTATAGCCGTCGTTCCTGGCCCGGGCAACGTAGCTCGTGCCGATGCTGCCGTTGGCGCCGCTGCGGTTCTCGAGCACGAAAGGCTGCCCGAACCGCTGCGAGAACTTCTCCAGCAGAGGGCGGATGATGGCGTCGGACGGCCCGCCGGGCGCCCAGGTATTGACCACCATGACCGGGCGCGAGGGATACTCCTCGGCACGGGAGGCTGGCGCCGCCCCCGCCGCCAGCGCGGCGCACAGTACGGCCGGACATGCACGAACAACGTTGATGCCGTATTTCATCTCGAATACCTCATCGTCAACAGGCCGTGGTAGCGGCAATCCGCGCGGGCGGCCCTGCCCCGCATCACTCGCGCCGCAGGATCAGGTTGCCGTGGTCGTCGGTGGTGGCCGTGAAGCCGGGCTCCAGCCACACGGTCGTATCGGGCTGCTCGAAAATGGCCGGCCCGCGGATGCACGCTCCGACGGGCAGCTCGAGCCGCGCATGGCGAGGCACTTCCATCCAGCGTCCGTCGGCATGGACGCGCTGCATGCCGGCCGGCTCGGTCGATCCTCCCGCCGGCGGCGCCAGCAGCCGCAGATCGAACTTGGGCCGCACTCCTATCAAGGCATAGCGCAGGTTCAGCATGCGCGCGGGAATACCCGGCAACAACCGGCCGAATTCGGCCTGGTAGGTCTTCTCGAAGGCTTCCGCCACCGCCTGGGCGTCCAGCCGCTCGCGCGTCGCCGGCACCATGACCGTGTGGGTCTGTCCCTGGTAAAGCATGTCGAGGAACAATTCCTCCCGCACCGACGCGATGGCCACGCCGGCCGATGCCAGGTGCGCCTCGCATTGGGCCCGCAAGGCGTCGACCAGGTCGCGCAGCTGCCCGAAATCCGCGTCGCCCAACGGCTGGTTGATGGTGCGCACGGCATCGTGGCGCAGGTCCGCCATGACGCAGCCCAGGGCCGAGGTCACCCCCGGATAACGCGGCACGATGCCCGTTGCGACACCGGTCTCCCGCATCATCGCGCACACGTGCAAGCCACCACCGCCGCCGAACGGCATGTAGGCGAATGCGCGGGGATCGTGCCCTTTTTCGATGGATACCAGCCGCATGGCGCCGGCCATCTTGGCGTTGGCGACGGTCAGAATGGCTTCCGCCGCCGCCAGCACGTCGAGCCCCAGCGGCTCGGCCACGTGCGCCTGGATCGCCTTGCGCGCCAGCTCCACGTCCAGGCCGCCGAGCAGCCCGCCTCCCAGCGGCCGCTGCGCGGCGATGCGGCCCAGCAGCACATTGGCGTCGGTCACGGTGGGATAAGGGTTGCCGCGGCCATAGCATGCCGGGCCTGGCCGGCTGCCCGCCGACTCCGGTCCCACCCGCAGCATGCCGCTGGCGTCCACGGCGGCGATCGACCCGCCGCCGGCGCCTATGGTCTCGATCTGTATCATCGGCGTGCGCACGACCATGCCGAAGTCGATACTGGTCTGGTCCGCCAGTGCGACGCGTCCGTCGGCCACCAGGGACACGTCGAACGAGGTCCCGCCGATATCGCCGGTGATCACGTTGGGATAGCCGGCCGCCCGGGCCACCGCGGCGCAGGCGATGACGCCTGCCGCCGGTCCCGAAAGCGCGGTGCGCACCGGCAGTTCGCAGGCGGTCTGGCGCGACATCACGCCGCCGTTGCTCTGCACGATCATCAACTGGCCGTCGAATCCGCGAGCCCGCAAATCACCCTCCAGCCGGTGCAGATAACCGCCCACCACCGGCTGGAGCGATGCGTTCAGGCTCGCCGTCGAGACCCGCTCGAACTCGCGGATCTCCGGCAGCACCTCGGTGGACGCCGTTACGCAGGCGTTGGGCCAGGACGCGCGCACCCGGCGCACCGCCGCGGCCTCGTTGGCCGGATTGGCGTAGCTGTTGATGAAGAATACGCAGAGCGCCTCGCATCCTTGTTCCAGCAGCGATTGCGCGCATTGCTCGACCTGGTCGAGATCGACTTCGGTATGAATGCTGCCGTCGGCCAGTACGCGTTCGTCGACTTCCCGACGCAGGCTGCGCGGAATGAGCGGCAGGTAGTCGCCGCGCAATCCCCACGTCTGAGGGCGGTCGCGGCGGCGCATCTCGAGCACGTCGGCGAACCCGCGCGTGGTGATCAAGCCCGTGCGGGCGGCCTTGCGCTCCAGCAACGCGTTGGTGCCCACCGTGGTGCCATGGATGATGGTGCCGATGCGCGCCGCGCCATCGCCCGTGCGGCCGATGCCGTTCATGAAGCCCACGGCTTCCTCGCCCCGGGTGGAGGGTACCTTGACGATGGATACGGATTGGTCCGCTTCATCGAGCACGAACAAATCGGTGAACGTACCGCCCACGTCCACGCCCACGACCCGCTGCCGATCGCTCACCGCTTGTCCTCCGTTACGTAACCCATGGCGAGATCGCGCGCATGAGCTTCGGCGCTGCGCGCTGCGGTCTCGCCATATCCGCCGCCTCCCGGCGTCTCCAGCCTTACCCGGTCGCCCCGGGAAAGCGAGATGCCCAGCATCTTGGAGACCATGGGCGGAACATGCCATTGGCCGTTCACGCAATAGCTGAACCGGTTCAACGCGCCATTGCCCCCGCCCGCGATCCCCTTGGGGGGCGATTTGCCGCGCTCGCCGAAAATGAAGGCCTGGGCGCTCTCCTCGAGCAGTTCGATCTCGTAGACGGCTCCCAGGCCGCCGCGATGCATGCCTGGCCCACCGGAATCGGGCCTGAGGGCCCATTGCGTGAAACGAACCGGATAAGCCGCTTCCAGGATCTCCAGAGGCGGTATGGTGGCCGTGGAAATCGGGGCGTTGCCGTGGCTCAGGCCGTCGCCGCCGGCGTGGGCGCCATGGCCGCCCCCGAAGAAACTGAACATGACCCAGCGCTGTCCATGGCGTTTTTCGTCGCTGCGCAGCCCGGCGATGGACAGCGCATTGATGGTGCCGTAGGCCTGGGCCACGGCGCGCGAGGGATCGGCCAGCGCAGCGGCGCTGAAAACCACGTCGATCATGCGCAGGATGGTCTCGGTATAGCCGCCGACCGGCCGCGGCCGCTGGGCCGTGATCAGGAGTCCGTCCGGCATCACGAACTCGACGGCATCGAGCACGCCGGCATTGGCCGGCACGTCGGGAAACAGGTGCTTGAGCGCCACGTAGCAGGCGGCCACCGCGGTGGCGCGCGATATGTTGACCGCCCCGGCGCACTGGCCCGACGTGCGCGAGAAGTCCAGCACCAGCCGCTCGCCCTCTACCGTCATGTCGAGGGCGATGCGCAGCATCTCGTCCCGTATGCCGTCGTTGTCGAGGAAATCTTCGAATGAATAGCAGCCGTCCGGCAGCGAGGCGATGTGGGCCTGCATCAGCTTGCGCGCACGTGCGCGCAGCGCGTGCATCGCGGCCAGGATACGGTCCTCGCCGTAGCCATCGAAGAGTTCGCGCAAGCGGCGATCGCCCAGGTCCAGGGCCGCCAGTTGTCCGTTCAGGTCGCCCCACAGGCTGTCGGGCATGCGGGTATTGGCGCGCAGGATGGCGAGCACGTCGGGATTCACCTGCCCCTCCGTCACGATGCGCACCGGCGGGATCTGGACCGCTTCCTGCCAGCATTCGGTGGCGGCCGGATTGTAGTTGCCCGGGACGTTGCCGCCCACGTCGTGCCAATGCGCAGCCGAGGCGAGGAAACAGACCAGGCGGCCGTCGCGGAAAAAGGGCTTGACGAGCTTGAAGTCGTTGGCGTGCGTGCCGCCGTCATAGGGGTCGTTGAACAACCAGACCTCGCCCTCGCGCATGCCGCCCAGCGGCTGTGCAGCGGCCGCCGCGGCACGCACCGCGAAGGCCATGGCGCCGACGAACACCGGCAGGCCGGACTTGCCCTGCACGAGCGTGTCGCCCGTCGCGCCATCGTAGAGCCCATGGCAGGCATCGTGGGCCTCGGCGATGATGGGATTGAACGCGCTGCGGTAGAGCGTGGCGTCCATTTCGTCGGCGATCTGTTCCAGCCGTCCCTTCAGGACCGCCAGGGTGACCGGGTCGAGCTCGGCTTCAGGCATGCGCTCTCTCGTTCATTCAGGATTCTTCTCGGGCACTGTATGGATGATCTATTGTTCTGTCAATAGGACAATTAAAGTGGAACGCGCGGCTCCGCCCGGCATGCTCACGCGCCCGGCGAAAGGTCCTCCACCGACCAGATGCCGTTCCACAGCGCCCGTGCTTGCGCCTCGGGCAGCGCGGCGCAGGCCAGGCCGAAGAACTTGCGTTCCACACCGCCCCGGTCCAGGGGCGGCACGTTGGTTCCAGGCGGCGAATACGGCCCGTCTTCCGAAGGCGTGCCGTACTCCATCATGCATATGCCCGCGCGGCGCGCGCCGTCGCGCAACGTGACTTCGACCCGGGCCGGCAGATAGCGCGGATAAAGGACCGCGTAGTCTTCGTCGACGTGAAGACGGATGCGGGCGCACAGCGCATCCACCTCGGGATCCACCGCGGGCGCACGCACGTTCGACAAATCGTATCGCCCATGCCGCAGCGCGCTGGCCACTGCCCAGACGACGCTCATCAGCCGGTCATACAGTTCGTGCCCCGCCCGGGGCGCCTTCCCGAACCGCAGCGCCACCGGATAGGTATGCACATCGACCCCGGCGATGTCCCGGGCGGCGAGCGGCCCATCGCGCCAGATGGCCTCGATAGCGTCGATGGCCGGCTGCGCGTGGCGGCATGCGGGAATGGGCTTGAAATACACCCCGTCCAGCGTCTGTCCGCGCCATGCTTCGGGCGCGTCCAGGCCGCTGCTGCGCAGCACCGTCAGCACGCCCGGGTCGCCGCCGTCCTCGAAGATGCGTTCGCCCGCGGACAATCCGGCGCATGCCATGCGCACTGCCTCGATCGCGCAGCGGGCCGCCAGGCCGCCATGAAGCGGCACCGCGGAGCCGTGCTCCGTCAGGCCGCGCAGAGCCGCGGCCGGGAACGAGAATGCGGCGTTGCTCAAAGCGCGCGCGAGGGCGTCCTCGTCCAGCTCGAGCAACCGGCCCAGCGCGGCAGTGGCCCCGATGGCACCGGTGCAGGAGGTCGGCGCCAGCCCGGCCAGTGTCAACGCCGGGTGCGCACTGGCCGCCAACCGGTTCGCGACTTCGTAGCCGACCGCGATGGCCATATGCACCGCCTGCATCGGCCTTGCACCGCGCATGCACCACACCGCCGGAATGATCGTGTTGCAGGGATGATTGCCGCCATGGCCGTACCCGTCGTGCAGTTGCAGCAGCGACCCCATGGCGCCCATCGCGATCGCGGCCGACTCGGCGGTGAGGCCTTCGGCAACCCCGGGAATCCGCACCGGCCCCGGCTGCGCGAGCACCCATGCGCTCGAGGCCTCGGGCAACGTCGACCCGGCCAGGACACAACCGATGAAATCCGCAAGGATCAGCGCAAGCTTTTCGCGCCGTGCCGGCGACAGGTCCGCGCGGCGCAGGCCGAGGGCAAAGGTCGCGAGGCGCCGCGCCAACGGCGGTGCGGAGGTTGGCTCCCCTTCCATCGCCTGCCCCCTACTTCAGCAGAGCGCGTGCAATCAGCATGCGCTGGATTTCGGAAGCGCCCTCGCCTACCCGGTAGTGGCGCACGTCGCGATAGAAACGTTCGACCGGCACACCCCGGATCAGCCCCGATCCGCCAAAGATCTGCACCGTGCGGTCCGCGACCCGGCCCACCATTTCCGAGCAGAAGAGCTTGACCATGCTGGGAGCCGTCTCCACGTCCTCGCCGCGATCGATGCGGCGCATGGTGTCGTAGGCGAGCGAACGAGCAAGCGCGAGTTCGGTCGCCGAATCGGCGAGCATCCATTGGATCGCCTGGCGCTCGGCCAGCGGCTGTCCGAAGGTGACGCGCGTCTTGGCATAGGCCACGGCATCCTCGAGCAGGCGGTCCGCCGCGCCTATGCAGGCCGCCGACACGCCCATCCGGCCGCTGGCCAGCGATCCCATCGCGATCCCGAAACCACCGCCGACGGTGCCCAGCACCGCATCGTCGGGCACCAGGCAGTCGTCGAAGCGGATCTCGGCCAACTCGATGGGATCGGAACCTATCGTCTTGTCCACCCGCTCCACGCGCATGCCCGGCGTGCCTTGATCGACCAGGAAGGCCGTGATGCCGCCCCGGGCGCGCCGCGCCGCATCGGTCACGGCCAGCACCATGACGACTTGCGCGCGGTGGGCTGCGCTGATGAATTGCTTCAGGCCGCGTATCAGCCAGCCGCCGGCCACTTTCTCGGCCGTGGTGCGCAGCGCCGCCGCATCGGAACCAGCTTCAGGCTCGGTCAGCGCGAAGCTGGCCAGCCATTCGCCGCTCGCCAGCTTGGCGACGTATTTTTCGCGCTGGGCCGGCGTGCCATGCCGCGCGATGGCGATGGGCGTCAATCCGCTCGTGCAATCCAGCATCACGGTGAAGACCCGGTGCGACCGCGCGACCTCTTCCATGACCAGGCAATAAGTAGCCAGGTCGAACCCGCCACCGCCGTATTCGGCTGGCAAGCGCATGCCCAGATAGCCTTGTTCCCGCATCTCGGCCAAGGCCGAAGGCGGTACCGTGCCTTCCCGGTCCATCTGGCGGGCAAGCGGCTCCAGCCGTTCCGTCACGAAACGCCGGATGGCCGGGCGCATTTCCGCCAGTTCTGGCGTGCAATCTTGCTTCATGGGCTACAAAAATTCACTATATGAATATATAATTCATAAAACGAATTCATTGTGGCTATTGGCCCCCCCCGGTGTCAAGGCCCCTCTTCGCCATGAAAGAAACCGATCCCCTCTTCGTCACGGCACTGGCCCGAGGCCTGCAAGTCATGCGGTGCTTCACGCCGGACCGGGCGGAACTGGGCACGACCGAAATCGCCAAGCTCACCGGATTGCCGCAGCCCACGGCATGGCGGTTGTGCAAAACCCTGGTCGCGCTCGGCTATCTCGTGCCGACGGCGAACGACAAACTCCGCGTAGGCGCCGCCGCCCTGTTGCTGGGCTATGCCGTAGTGGCCCAGACCGAGATCAACCAATATGCCGCGCCATTGATGAAAACCGCCGCCGATGCACTGGGCACCACCGTGCTGCTGGCGGAACGGCACGACGCGAAGATGGTGATCATCCAGCGCAGCGAGCCCGCCAACGTCCGGCGCGTCATGCTGCACATCGGCTCGACCGTGGGCCTGACCGATTCCTCGCTGGGGCTCGCCTATCTGGTCGCGCAGGACGCCGCGGAACGCGACCGCATCGTCCAGATGCTGCAAGCCGAAGGCATGTGGGAGCCGGCCCGCGATCCGGGCCGGCTGCAAGCCGCGCTGGCCGAGTACGAGCGGCACGGCGCGGTGTTCATGCGCTACCCCCAGGAGAATTTCAACGCCCTCGGCGTCCCGGTGCAGCCGGCCGACCGCAACCGCACCCTGGTCCTGACCTGCGGCGCCTCGGACGCGCTCTTCACCGACGAACACCTCGCCGCCATCGTCGCGCCCACGCTGAAGCGCCTGGCCGGCGAGATCGCACCGCTGCTCATGGCTAGACGGTAGGCCCCCCCTACGCGCTGACGCGCGCCCCCCAGGGGGCGGCGCCGGCGGACCGGCAAAGCCGGATCCGCGGCGCCCTGGGTCTAGTGCCGCTTTCTCCAATTGCCACACTGTTGCTACCGCTGGCAGCCAGCGAAGCACAGGCGCGACAACCCAAGAAACTCCTACTAGACCCCGGATGCGGTGGATCCGGCTCCGCCGGTCCACCCGCATCGCCCCCTGGGGGGCGCCCGTCAGGGCGTAGGGGGGGGCTACACACTCCCCCAGAGATCGTGATCGTCGGAGCGGGCGATGCGCACCGAGATGATGTCGCCGACCTTGTAGCGCTTCCAGGGCTTGTCGGCGGGGGCGACGTAGACTTTGCCGTCGATGTCCGGCGCATCGGCCATGGAACGGGCCACGCCGCCTTCGGGCGTGACTTCGTCGACGAGGCACTTGAGCACCTTGCCTACCCGGCGGGCGAGGCGTTTGCGGGAGATGCCCTGCTGCACCTGCATGAAGCGGGCCTGGCGCTCCTGCCGCAGTTCGTCCGGCACGGGATCGGGCAGTTCGTTGGCGGCGGCGCCTTCGACGGGCGAATAGGCAAAGCATCCCACCCGGTCGAGCTCGGCCTCGCGCAGGAAGTCCAGCATTTCCTCGAACTCGGCCTCGGTTTCGCCGGGGAAGCCCGCGATGAAGGTGCTGCGGATGGTCAGGTCGGGGCAGATCTCGCGCCACGCGCGGATGCGATCCAGGTTGCGCTCGGACGAGGCCGGCCGCTTCATCAGCTTGAGGATGCGCGGGCTGGCGTGCTGGAAAGGCACGTCCAGGTACGGCAGGACGCGGCCGCCGTTCTCATGCACCTCGTTCATCAGCGGCAGCACCTCGTCCACGTGCGGATACGGGTACACGTAGTGGAGCCGTACCCAGGCGCCGAGCCTGGACAGCTCGCGCACCAGTTCGGTCATCCGCGTGCGCACCGCGCGGCCGTTGACGAAGCCGGTGCGGTATTTCACGTCGACGCCATAGGCGCTGGTGTCCTGGGAAATGACGAGGATTTCCTTCACACCGGCCTTGACCAGGTTCTCGGCCTCTCGCATGACCTCGTGGATGGGACGCGAGACGAGGTCGCCGCGCATCGACGGGATGATACAGAAGCTGCAGCGATGGTTGCAGCCCTCGGAGATCTTCAGGTAGGCGTAGTGCTTGGGCGTGAGCCGCACGCCTTGCGGCGGCACCAGGTCGCTGAACGGATCGTGCGGCTTGGGCAGGTGCAGGTGCACCGCGTCCATGACTTCCTGGGTCGCATGCGGTCCGGTAACGGCCAGGACCTTGGGGTGCATCTTCTGCACCACGCCGGCGCCATCGGCTTCCTTCTTCGCTCCCAGGCAGCCGGTGACGATGACCTTGCCGTTGGCTTGCAGGGCTTCGCCTATGGTGTCCAGGCTTTCCTTGACGGCATCGTCGATGAAGCCGCAGGTATTGACGATGACCAGGTCGGCTTCTTCGTAGGACCTGGAAGTTTCGTAGCCTTCGGCCCGGAGCTGGGTCAGGATCTGTTCCGAGTCGGACGCCGCCTTGGGGCAGCCCAGGCTGGCGAAGGCCACGCGCGGAGCCGGAGCGCTCATTGGACGGCTCTCCCGTGCCCGCGCGGCATCGCCGCCAGGAAAGAACAGGCCGCCAGCGGACGGCTACAGGAAAAAGCGGCGGCCGCCCGTGACAGGGCGGCGAACGTTGGACGAGCTGACTTGGAAGACATCGGGCGTACCGCGGGCATGGCCCCCGGCCGGAATTTTGCGGAATCCGGGGATTTTACCGGGTTCCGGAACGCCCGCGGCGGCTGCCGCTACTTGCGCTCGTCCTCCTTGGACGTGGGCGCGAACGGGAAGGAGGTGAACATCGACCGGGTCTGGCTCTGCATCTGGTCCTGCATCTGCACGAACAGGTTCTTGCTCTGTTCGATGTAGTTGCTCATCATGCTCTGGATCATCGGCGTCTGGACGTTCATGAACTGCGCCCAGGCCTCGGGCCCGAACTGGCCGCCGTACAGGCTCTTGGACTGCTCGCCGAGCTTGTTCTGGATTTCCATGAACGCCTGGATGTTCTTCTCCAGGTACGAGCCCATGATGCCCTGCATCGCGTGCCCGTAGAAACGGATGATCTGGGCCAGCATGTTGGAGGTGAACATGGGCGCGCCGGCCGTTTCCTCTTCCAGGATGATCTGCAGCAGGATGCTGCGGGTGAGGTCCTCGCCGGACTTGGCGTCGACCACTTCGAAGGCCTCGTTGTCGAGCACGAGCTGCTTGACGTCGGCCAGCGTGATGTAGGTGCTGGTCTGCGTATCGTATAACCGGCGATTGGGATATTTTTTTATCAACCGCAACGCGTTGCCGGCTCCGGCTTGCTGCGCCATGCTTGCCCCCAACTTTGTGTTGTATGAAACCGGCGCGGTCCGCCGACCGCACCAGCCGCCAAGTGTAGATCAACCCGGCGAGAAACGCTGCGGGCCGGATCCGGGCTTACCCCATGTGGAGGCCGCCGTTGAGGGAAAAATCCGCGCCGGTGGCGAATCCCGCATCGTCGGAGGCAAGCCAGGCGATGATGGAGGCGATCTCCTCGGGCGTTCCGAGGCGCTTGACCGGAATGCTGTCGACGATGGACTGGAGCACGTCGGGACGCACCGCCCGGACCATGTCGGTGCCGATGTAGCCCGGCGACACCGTGTTGACCGTGACCCCCTTGGACGCGACTTCCTGCGCCAGCGCCATCGTGAATCCGTGGATGCCGGCCTTGGCGGTGGAATAGTTGGTCTGGCCGAACTGCCCCTTCTGCCCGTTGACCGAACTGATATTGATGATGCGCCCCCACTTGCGCTCGATCATGTCGCCGATGACCTGCTTGGTGACGTTGAACAGGCTGTTGAGGTTGGTGTCGATGACGGCGCGCCAGTCGTCCAGCGTCATCTTGCGAAACAGGCCATCGCGGGTAATGCCCGCGTTGTTGACCAGCACGTCGATCGGGCCGACCTCTTCCCGCACCTTGGCGAATGCCGCGACCGTCGAGTCCCAGTCCGCCACGTTGCCCACCGAAGCGCGAAAGGCGTATCCGAGCGCCGCTTGCTCGTCCAGCCATTGCTGGAAATTCCGGTTGGGCCCGCAGCCCGCCACGACGGTGAATCCCGCCTTGGCCAGCCGTTGGCAAATGACGGTGCCGATACCGCCCATGCCGCCCGTCACGTAGGCTACCTTTCCGCTCATGATGCCTCCTTGATCGCAGGCACGATCGCCCGCCGCTTGTACTGCAGAATCCGCATGCCCGCGCTCATACCGCCCTCACCTTGACGTATCTGCCCGGCGCCGGCTCGATGGCGGGATGGTCGGGGCTGCCCAGGGTGTCCTTGGCCTTGGCCAGGCGCCCGCCGTGGGACTTGATCCAGCGCGCCCAGTCGTTCCACCAGCTGCCGGGCACTTCCTGCGCGGCGCCGGCCCAGGCGGCAGCGTCGGCCGGCAAGTGGTCGTCCTCGCGCACCCAGTAGCTGCGCCGGTTGCGCGCGGCCGGGTTGATGACGCCGGCGATATGTCCCGAGGCGCCCAGCACGAAGCGCATGGGGCCTCGCAGCAGCGTGGTGGAGGCATAGGCCGATGCCCACGGAACGATATGGTCTTCCCGGGAGCCGTACACATAGGCCGGCATGTCGAGGCTGCTGAAATCGAGCGCGACCCCGCAGGCGCGCACCTTACCGGACACCCTGAGGTTGTTTTCCAGATAGGTATTGCGCAGGTACCAGGCGTAGAACGGCCCGGGCAGATTGGTGCTGTCTGCGTTCCAGTACAGCAGGTCGAAGGCCGACGGCGCCTGCCCTTTCAGGTAGTTGTTGACGACGTAGTTCCAAACCAGGTCGTTGGGCCGCAGGAACGCGAAAGTGGTCGCCAGTTCGCGCGCGGCCAGGACCCCTCCCGCGGCGAACTGCTGCTCGCGAAGCAGGACCTGGGCCTCGTCGATGAAGACGTCGAGCACGCCCGTATCGGTGAAATCGAGCAGCGTCGTCAGCAAGGTCAGAGATGCGACCGGGTCTTCGCCGCGCGCCTTCGCCACCGCCAGCGCCGACGCCAGGAGCGTGCCGCCGACGCAGAACCCCAGGGCGTTGATCTGCTTCTGCCGGCTGATGGCCGAAGCGACCGAGATCGCCTCGAGCACGCCCTCTTCCAGGTAGGCGTCCCAATCCGCGTGCTGGATGCCGTCGTCGTCGGCGGCCAGCGGATTGCGCCACGACACCATGAAGACCTGCAGGCCTTGTTCCAGCGCGAAGCGCACGAAGGAGTTGTGCGGCTGCAGGTCGAGGATGTAGAACTTGTTGATGCACGGCGGCACGATCAGGAGCGGCCGCGCGTAAACGCGCGGGCCCGCGGGCCGGTATTGGATCAGCTGGAACAGCCGGTTCTCGAACACCACCGCGCCTTCGGTGGTCGCGAGGTTGCGTCCCACCTCGAACGAGGTTTCGTCGGTGTGCGAAATGCGCCCCTTGCGCAAGTCGGACAGCAGATTGGCGACACCCTGCTGCAGGCTTTCGCCGCCGGATTCGATCAGGCGGCGCTGGGCCTCGGGGTTGAGGGCAAGGAAGTTCGAGGGCGCCATGGCGTCCACCCATTGCATGGTGGCAAAGCGCAGGCGGTTGAGCATGTGTTCCGGCGCCTCGATGCTGTCGGCCATCTTCAGCAGTGTGCGCGCGGACAGGAGATAGGCATGGGCCAGGAACACGTGCGCCGGACTCGCGGACCACGCTTCGCCGGCAAAGCGCTGATCGGAAGGCGCTTCGAGCGTGCCCTGGGAAGCGGCCTGCCAGAGGCCGGCCCATTCACGGGTGAACTCCTGCTGGATCTCGAGCAGCTTTTCGGGCGCCATGGCTTGCCCGCCGGACAGGATGTGGCTGGGCGCCTCGGCGGACGGCGACGGGACGGGGCTCGCCGGACCCAGCATTTGCTGCCACGTTTCCAACCATGCCAAGGGGTTCGTAGAATCCTGCCGGGACTGACTCACTAAGAACACCTTGATGATTCGATTGCGCTAGATGTGATAGTGCATAGCGCGCCTGCGCCTGTCAAATCGCGCGGACGGCCGAACTCGCGTAGATTATCGGCTGTATCGCCGAGTGCGCGTTTTCCCGCCCCCATCCGCTCATGCACTTTTCCGCCATCATCGCCATCGGCTGGCTTTACGTGACGCTACTGATGTCGCTCGCCCAGCCCACCGTGCTTGCCGGCGTCGCCACGCTGCTGTTCTACGGATTGCTGCCGGTTGCCATCCTGCTCTACATCGTCACCACGCCGGCACGCAAGCGCAGGCGACGCGAACGCGAAGCCGCGCAGCCCGGCGGGTCTGCGGCGGATGCCACGCATGCCGACGGGAACGGCCGCCCCCGCTCCCCGTGAAAAGGCCGCTCAGGACGTCAGCCAAGCCAGTGTGGCGAAACGCCCCGTCGCGCCTTCCTTGCGATACGAATAGAAGCGATCGTTCCCGGCCACGGTGCACAGGCCGCTGCGCACGACCATGCCTACGCCACACGCGCGCAGGCGCTGCTCGGCCAAGGCCGGCAGGTCGGCCAGCCACTTGGGCTTGCCGGCGGCGTCGAACGTGCCGGCAGGCGCGAAAGCGCCGTCCGGCGGGGTCTGCCCGAGCCCGAAGGCGGCCCTGACCTCGTCACCCACTTCGAACGCGGCCGGACCGATGGCCGGCCCTATCCACGCGCGCAGCATCCCGGCGGGTACCGCCCCCATCGCGGCAACGGCGTTTTCCAGCACGCCGGCCGCCAGCCCCCGCCAGCCGGCATGCGCCACCGCCAGCACGCCGGCATCGGGGGCTGCGATCACCACGGGCAGGCAATCCGCGGTCATGACCGCCAGCACCTTGCCGCGCGTGCGCGTGACGGCGGCATCGGCCGGGCCGGGGTCCTGCTCACGGTCGGCGTCGGCCACCCGCGTGCCATGGGCCTGGTCCAGCCACAGCGGCGCCGACGGCAGCATGGCCCGCAGGCGGGCCCGGTTCTCGGCCACCGCCTCGGGTGCATCGCCCACGTGGGCGCCCAGGTTGAGCGACGCATACGGCGGGCGGCTGACGCCGCCGGCGCGCGTGGTGGCGAATATCCGCACGCCGGGCCAGTCCGGTCCGTCATGCACGGGCAAGCCAAAGCTCTCTGCGGTCATTTCAGGTCCATGACGCTACGCGCCATCCAGGGGTCATGCAGGGGCGTCACATCCAGCCCTCCTCTTCCGGTAGAAGGGAATCCTCTTCCCACTCGATGGCCTCGGCCACGGCCCGCATGTCGTCGGGCGGCGGGGCATGGAAAACCCGCGGCGCGCCGTCGGCGGGGTCGTCGAACTGCAGCCGAGCGGCATGCAGCATCTGGCGCGCGGCCGGCTCCACCATCTTGCCGCCGTACAGCGTATCGGCCAGCAGCGGATGGCCCATGCTCGACAGATGGACGCGTATCTGGTGCGTGCGCCCGGTCTCCAGGCGGCACTCGACTTCGGTCACCGGCATGCCGGTGCGGGCGCTGCCCCGGCGCAGCGGCTCGAAGTGCGTGACCGCCGGCTTGGCGGCGATCGGCCGCTCCACGCTCATCCGCACCGGCACGCGCGGATCGCGGCCGATGGGGCGGTCGATCGTGCCGCCCGTGCGCAGATGGCCCGACACCAGGGCGATATAGCGCCGGCCCACCGTTCGCGCCTGCAATTGCCGCACCAGCGAGGTCTGCGCGGTGATGGTGCGCGCCACCACCATGAGTCCCGACGTATCCTTGTCCAGCCGGTGCACGATGCCGGCGCGCGGCACCTGCGCAAGCTCCGGATAGCGGTGCAGCAGCCCGTTGAGCAAGGTGCCTTGCCAATTGCCCGCGCCCGGATGCACCACCAGTCCCACGGGCTTGTCGACCACGATCCAGCCGGCGCTTTCGGCGACGACGGGAAAATCGACGGGCTGCGGCACGAAAGCCATCGACTCGGGCGCGGCTTCCTCCCAGACGGTCAGTTGGTCGCCGGGGCCGACGATTTGCCGGACCGTGGCCTCTTTGCCGTTGACCAGCACCCCGCCCCGTTCTATCCAGCCCTGGAGCCGGCTGCGGGAATGTTGCGGCAAAAGCTGCGCGAGGACCTTGTCCAGGCGGTCGGCGCGGGTGCCCGCGGGCAGGTCCAGCACGCGCGGTTCCGCTTCCTGGCTCTCGATATCGGGGGACGGCAGAGAAGATGGCATGTTTTGAAAGGCTTGGCCGCCAAGCCCGAATATAATCACGGACAGTCTATTGGTGAGGGACACCACCATGCAGTTGAATACCCTGGCAATGCAAGCGGCTTCCGGCAACGGGCATCGGGCCCCGGCCCGGTGGCAAGGACTTGCGCTGCGACTGGGCTACGCCCTGGCCTGCGTGCTGGCCGCCATCGTTCTGGCCGGCTGCGCCACCAACACCAAGGAACCCGATCCCACCGTGGGGTGGACCGCCGAGAGATTGTACAAGGAGGCCAAGGACGAAATGGACACCGGCAACTGGACGCAGGCGGCCAAGTTGCTGGAAAAGCTCGAAGCGCGCTATCCCTTCGGCGTCTACGCCCAGCAGGCGCAGATCGACATCGCCTACGTCTACTGGAAGGACGGCTCCAATCCCCAGGCCCTGGCCGCGATCGACCGCTTCGAGCGGCTGCATCCCAACCATCCCAGCCTGGACTACATGCTCTACCTGAAGGGCCTGATCAACTTCTACCAGGAAAGCGCCCTGCTGGCCAGCCTGACCAAGCAGGATCCCAGCGAACGCGACCCCAAGGGCGCGCGCGAGTCGTTCGACGCCTTCAAGGCGCTGGTCGCGCGCTTTCCCGACAGCAAGTATGCGCCGGATGCCCGCCTGCGGCTGAATTACCTCGTCAACTCCATCGCCATGAACGAGGTCCACGTCGCGCGCATGTATCTCGAACGCGGCGCCTACGTGGCCGCGGTCAACCGCGCGCAAACCGCGGTCCGCGACTTCCAGGGCGCGCCGGCCGTGGAAGAGGCGCTCTACATCATGGTCCTGGCCTACGACAAGATGGGCATGACCGACCTGCGCGACGATGCCTCGCGCGTCCTGAACCTGAACTATCCCAACAGCAGGTTCGTCAGCGGCGGCTTCGCCCAGGACAAGGGTCCCTGGTGGAAAATCTGGTAGCGGCACACCGGCCGTGCCCAGCGTGCTGCTGATCGACGATCACGCCATGTTCCGCGAGGGGCTGGCGCTTGCCCTGGGGCAGGCGGCCGGCCCCTCTCTGCATCTACGCACCGCCGCCAGCGGCGCGCAGGCGCTGGACCTCCTGAAGGAAGGGCCCGCCGACATCGCCCTGATGGACTACTACCTGCCCGACATCGGCGGTGCCGCGCTGGCCGCCGGCGCCCACGGGTTCCTGCACAAATCGGCGGACGCCGTGCTGCGCCACTAGGGCACGGCCCTCTACCAGGAGCTGCTGGACGACACTAGTTCCCGGAGTCCTGGCAGGTCCAGGACAAGCTGATCCGGGACGTAGGCTGCCCGAAATCCAGACGACGCTGCGCCGCATTGGGACGACAATCGCGCTGCTACCGGCGGCATCGCCGCCGAACTTCGGCCTGGGCGCCAGAAGCGATACCGGCTACGATCTCGTGCCGATGGACGGCTCGCTGTACGCGGGCTATGGACTGCCCACGAGCGTGCCGATGTATCTGCAGCCTCGCGGTTTCTTCCCCTTCGTGCGCCCGGCGGTGCGCGACGTGTACGAGGAAACCATCGTTGTTCCGCCCCGCACCAGCGTGTCGGTCGTGGTCCGCTGATGACCGTCCCTTCAATGGCCTCCTTCGGCCAAAAGCTCCCGTCCGGCCCCTGGGGGTGCCGGCTCGACGCCCGGCGGCACGGCGGCGGCGCGTTCCGCATAGAACGCCTCTACGTCCGCCACGTTGCGTGTGCGCGTAAACGGCGGCAGCCCGCGCCATAACAGCTTGCCATATGGCTTCTCGACCAGCCGCCGGTCCGCCACCATCAGCACGCCCCAGTCGGTTTCCGTGCGGATCAGCCGGCCGGCGCCCTGCTTGAGCGCAATCGCCGCCTCTGGCAACTGGTACTCGAAGAACGGGTTGCCGCCGCGCTCGCGGCAAGCGCGGATGCGCGCGTCGAGCACAGGGTCGTCGGGCGGCGCGAAAGGCAGCTTGTCGATCGCCACCAGCGTGAGCGCGTCGCCAGGTACGTCGATGCCTTCCCAGAAGCTCGCGCTTCCCACCAGCACCGCGTGCCGGCTGTTACGGAAGCGTTCGAGCAATTCCCGACGCGAACGGTCGCCCTGCTTGAACAGGGGCCAGTCCCAGTTGCGCTCGCGAAACGCCTCCTGCAACAACTCGGCCACGCGGTCCACGGCCCGCAAGGTGGTGCACAACACGAGCGCAGACCCGCGGCTGGCGGCCAATACCGGCAGCAGTACCTCGACAAAACCTTCGATGAAGCGCGGATCCTGCGGCGCGGGGATGCCGTGCGGCACGAACAGGCGGCCGTTGGCGCCATAGTCGAACGGCGACTCCCAGCGGCCTGTCGTCGCCTCGTACAGGCCGAGCTGGCGCGTGAAATGCGAGAAATCCTCGCGCACCGACAAGGTGGCCGAGGTCAGTATCCAGGCCTGTCCGGCGGGCCGATACTGGGAAAACGCCTGTGCGACGGACAGCGGCGCCGTGTGCAGGCGAATGTGGCTGGCGCCGGTCTCCACCCAGCGCACCCAACCGTCATCGGCTCGTTGGGGAGGCGGCTCGGGGGATGGCGCCGAAGCCGGCTCGGGCCAGGCGGATTCGGCCGGTTTGCCGGTCTGTTGGGGATGCGCGGGCGGGACCCCGTGCGCCTCGGTCCAGCGCGCCAGGCGCGCGATCAGGTCCGGACCGCGCTTGGCCACCATGTCCAGGTCGGGATGGCGTTCGCCCACGGCCATCAGGATGCGTCCCAGGGTATGGACCGTTTCGATCACTTGGCGCACCGCCGTGCCGAAATCCTGCGGATTGGGCAGCGTATCGAACGTGCTGCGCTGGCCGGGCATTTTCTCCACCGCCGCGCAGGACAGCCTCAATTCGCGCGTCGCCTGCTCGACGGCCTGCCCCAGGGCCGGCCAGTCGGCGCTCTCGCGGGCATGGGACAGGCCAGCGACCGTGGCGTCGCGCGCGAAGTCCAGCAACTGGTGCGACGATACCGACTCGCCCAGGAAACGCGTCGCGACCGCCGGCAACTGGTGGGCCTCGTCGAACACCACCGTGTCGGCGGCCGGCAGCAGATCGGTGATGCCCTCGTCCTTGAGCGCGAGATCGGCCAGGAACAGCGCATGGTTCACGACTACCACGTCGGCCTCGATGGCCCGCTTGCGCGCCTGCATGACGAAGCACTCGCGGAAGGCGGGGCAGTCCGAACCCAGGCAATTGTCGCGGGTCGACGTGACCTTGTGCCAGATGTCGGCGTTTTCCGGCACCTCGGCGAGTTCCGCCTTGTCGCCGTTGCGGGTGTGCTTGGCGAACAGTTCTATCTTGCGCAGTTGCGCGACTTCCGCGCGCGAGGCCAGCCGGCCGTCGCCCACGGTGCGCTCGAGGTGGTAATGACACAGGTAGTTGGAGCGGCCCTTGAGCAAGGCGATCGTGACCGGCAGCCCCAGCGCATCCCGCACTGCCGGGAGGTCGCGCGCGAACAACTGGTCCTGCAACGTCTTGGTGCCGGTCGAGACCAGCACCTTGCCGCCGTGCATCAGCACCGGCACCAGGTAGGCAAAGGTCTTGCCCGTCCCGGTGCCGGCCTCGGCCACGAGCGTGCCGCGTTCGCCGATGGTCCGCGCGATCGCCTGTGCCAGCTCGATCTGCTGGATGCGGGGACGATAGCCCTTGAGCTTGCGCGCCAGCGGGCCCTCGGCCGCGAACACGGCAGCCACGTCGGCGCCGATGTCCATGATCGAGTCCGTCATGCCGGGATGTCCGGGATCAATTGCATCTGCAAGGCCGCGATGTGGTCCTTGAGCTGAAGCTTGCGCTTCTTCATGCGCTTCAGGCGCAGTTCGTCCACCGCCGGGGAGGCGGCCAGCAACTCGATGGCCGCGTCGAGATCGCGATGCTCGAGCTGCAATTCGACGATACGCGCCGTCAGCGCCTGGATCCTGTCGTCCATCACCGGTTCCCGGCGGGTGCCTGCGCGCCCTCTTCCTGCTGCCGCGCCTTCAGGCGCTCGGCTTCCTCTTCGCGCTCGGCCCGGCGCCGCGCGCGCTTGGCCTCGGCCTCCTCACGCTGCCGCGCCTGTTTCTCCGCATACTCGCGCGCCTCGGCTTGCTTGCGCTCGAAGTCTGCGCGATTCCTCGCCCGTACGGCCGGATCGTCCACGTCGCGGGGCGGACGGGGTTGCGGCGCAGGGAGCTCCCCGCCGGGGCCGGCCGGACGGGGCGCGGCAGGTTCCGGCTCCGCAGCCTGCCGGGGCGGGCGATTGGCCGCTTCTTCGGCGCGGCGGGCGTTCCGGGCATCGCGTTCGGCATTTTCCCTGTCCCGCTCCTCGTGGCGCAGCCGGGCCTGTTCGCGGCGGATATACAGTTCGGCCTCGCGCCGTGCTGCGTCCGAACGCATCACGTTCTCGTTGCGCTCGATCCGCGCCTTCTCGACACAGCGGTTGGCGAAGAACTTGCTCATGCATTCGGCCGCCTCGACGTCGTACTGCTGCTTGAGACGATCGGTTTCCGCCTTGGCGGCATCGGCGGCGGCCTGGGCTTCCTCGATCGAGGAGAATGTGCGCGCCGGGGCCGGCTGCGCCTCGTCGGCGGCCGAGGCCGCCAACGGAGAAACGGCTCCGCAGGCAGCCAGGCAGACCGCAGGCAGCCAGCGCCGCAGCAATCCGGCCAGTCGCGGGCCAAAGGGCCGGCGAGCGCCCGCAGCCGGCGCATGCATGGCCAGACGCCCGGGCGGCTGGACCGATCCGGGGACACATTGCGTAACGCCCTGGCGGGATGCGATTGGGGACATATTCTCAGACTGTGGCAAAATCCGCGGCTTCATTTTCCAAGGTAGGACGGACTCGATGGCTATGGTCACCGACCGAGGCGAGGCGCTCGACGCCCAGGCCCAATCCCGCATTATCGCCCAGCTCGCGGAAGAACTCGGCGCGCGTGCCACGCAGGTCGCCGCCGCGGTGGAGCTACTGGATGACGGCGCCACGGTGCCGTTCATTGCCCGGTACCGGAAGGAAGTGACCGGCGGCCTGGACGATACCGTGCTGCGCAACCTGGAAACGCGGCTGGAATACCTGCGCGACATGGAGAGCCGCCGCGCGGCCATCCTGGCGTCGATCGAGCAACAGGGCAAGCTGACGCCCGAGCTGAAGGAAGCGCTGACCGCCGCCGACACCAAGCAGCGGCTGGAGGATCTTTACGCTCCCTACAAGCCCAAGCGCCGCACCCGCGCCCAGATCGCCCGGGAGGCAGGCCTGGAACCCCTGGCCGACGCTATTTTCGCCGATCCGGCCATCGATCCGCAAACCGCGGCCGCGGACTACGTCAACGCCGAGGCCGGCGTGGCCGACGTCAAGGCCGCCCTGGACGGCGCGCGCGACATCCTGACCGAGCGTTTCGCCGAAAACGCCGAAGTGCTGGAGAACCTGCGCACCTACCTGTGGAACACCGGCCTGGTGTATTCCAAGGTCGCCGAAGGCAAGGAAGCCGAAGGCGCCAATTTCCGCGACTGGTTCGACTTCAGCGAGCCGCTGCGAACCCTGCCTTCGCACCGCGTCCTGGCCATGCTGCGGGGCCGCCAGCAAGGCGTGCTGGAACTGCGCCTGGGACTGGAACCCGAGCTGGAAGAACAGGTCCCCCATCCCTGCGTGGCGCGGGTGGCCAAGCTGGTGGGCCTGGACGGGCTGTTCGGCCCGGACGCCGACGCCCGCCGCAGATGGCTGGGCGAGGTCTGCCGCTGGACCTGGCGGGTCAAGCTGCTGCCCTCGTTCGAGACCGAAAACCTCGCGCGCCTGCGCGAAGAGGCCGAAACCGAGGCCATCCGCGTCTTTGCGCTGAACCTCAAGGACCTGCTGCTGGCCGCGCCGGCCGGCCCCAAGGCGGTGATCGGCCTGGACCCGGGCATCCGCACCGGCGTGAAAGTCGCCGCCATCGACAAGACCGGCAAGCTGCTCGAAACGGCCACCATCTACCCGCACGAACCCCGCCGCGACTGGGACGGCTCGATCGAGGCCCTGGCCCGCATCGCCCGCCGCCACCAGATCGAACTCATCGCCATCGGCAACGGCACCGCCTCGCGCGAGACGGAAAAGCTGGCGGCCGACTTGACGAAGCGCTACCCGGATCTCAACCTGACCCGCATCGTGGTGTCCGAGGCCGGCGCCTCGGTCTACTCCGCCTCCGAACTGGCGGCCGCCGAGTTCCCCGAGCTGGACGTGAGCCTGCGCGGCGCCGTCTCGATCGCCCGCCGCCTGCAGGATCCACTGGCCGAACTGGTCAAGATCGATCCCAAGTCCATCGGCGTGGGCCAGTACCAGCACGACGTCAACCAGCGCGAGCTTGCGCGCATGCTGGACAGCGTGGTCGAGGACTGCGTGAACGCCGTCGGCGTGGACGTGAACACCGCCTCGGTTCCCCTGCTCACCCGCGTTTCCGGCCTGAACGCGGCGCTCGCCAAGAACATCGTTTCCTGGCGCGACCAGAACGGCGCCTTCCCCTCGCGCGCCAAACTGATGGAAGTTCCCCGCTTCGGCGACAAGGCCTTCGAACAGGCCGCCGGCTTCCTGCGCGTGGCCAACGGCGACAATCCGCTGGACTGCTCCGCGGTGCACCCCGAAGCCTATCCGGTGGTCGAGCGCATCCTCGCCAAGCTCCAGACCGACATTCGCCAGGTCATCGGCAACCGCGACGCCCTCAAAGGCGTTTCGCCCGCGCAATTCACCGACGAGCGCTTCGGCCTGCCCACCGTCAAGGACATCTTCAGCGAGCTCGAAAAACCCGGCCGCGATCCCCGCCCCGAGTTCAAGACCGCGACCTTCCAGGAAGGCGTCGAAACCCTGAACGACCTGCGCCCCGGCATGATCCTGGAAGGCGTGGTCACCAACGTCGCCAACTTCGGCGCCTTCGTCGACATCGGCGTGCACCAGGACGGGCTGGTCCACATCTCGGCCCTGGCCGAGAAATTCGTCAAGGATCCGCGCGACGTGGTGCGAGTCGGCCAGACCGTGAAGGTCAAGGTGCAAGACGTCGACCTGCAGCGCCAGCGCATCGCGCTGACGATGCGCCTGAACGACGACTCGGCGCCGGTGCGCCGCGGCGGAGACAGCGGCGGCGCACGCCCGGCCGGCAACCGCGGACGCGACCGCGGCATGAGCTCGCCGGCGCCGGTGGAAAGCGCAATGGCGGCGGCATTCGCCAAGCTGAAGCGGTAGTCCTCATGCCTCCCCAGCCCCCGGGGCGGGGAGCGCGCACGCCGACACGGCGGGCCGAGGCCGTGTCGGTTACCCGCCTACAAGACCACCGCCTCCCGCCGCTCCGCATCCAGGTATTCCCTGGACTGCATCTCCAATATCCGCGACACCGTCCGATGGAACTCGTTCGCCAGCGCTCCCTCGGTATACAGCCCCTCCGGCTCGCATGCCGCCGACATGATCAGCTTGATCTTGTGGTCGTAGAACACGTCCACCAGCCAGGTAAAGCGGCGGGCCTCCGACGCCTGTCTCGGCCCCATGGCCGGCACGTCCGACAGGATCACCGCATGGAAGCGGCTGGCCAGCTCCAGATAATCGTTCTGCGACCGCGGTCCGCCGCACAGCGTGGCGAAATCGAACCACACCACCGTCCCGCTCAGCTTGCGGGCCTTGATCTGCCGGTTCTCGACCGATAGCACCGGCGGTTCGATAGGCGGCGTGTCGGCCAGCGCGGCGAAGGCTTTCTCCAGCGCGGCATCGGCCTCCGGGCCGAGAGGACTGTGATAGATCTCCACCTGCTCCAGCGCGCGCCGGCGATAGTCCACGCCGGAGTCCACATTGAGCACGTCCATCTTCTCCTCGATCAACGCGATCGCCGGCAGGATGCGGTCGCGATGCAGGCCGTCGGGATACAAGGTCGACGGTTCATAGTTGGACGTCATCACGAACGACGTCCCGTTATTGAACAGCGCCAGCAACAACCGGTACAGGATCATCGCGTCCGCCACATCCGAGACGTGGAACTCGTCGAAGCAGATCAGCCGGTAGCGGCGGGAAATGCGGCGCGCGACCTCGTCCAGGGGATCGGCCATGCCCTTGACCTCGTCCAGCTCCCGGTGCACGCCGCGCATGAATTCGTGGAAATGCAAGCGCGTCTTGCGCACCACCGGCACCGTGGCGTAGAAGGCATCCATCAGGAAGCTCTTGCCTCGCCCGACGCCGCCCCACATGTAGACGCCACGCGGCACCCCCGGGCGATTGAGCAGGCGCTTGAGCGCGTTCGAACGCAGCGACTTGAACTCCACCCAGTCATCGTAGTAGCGCTGCAGGCGGTCGATGGCCGCGCGCTGGGCGGCATCCGGCGTGAATCCGCGCTCGGCCAGGGCGTGTTCGTAGTATTCGCGGACGTTCATTACGGTCGGGCAAAAGACGAAAGTATACGACCAGCGCCGCCCTGTCCCGGGCCACGAGGGTCGGCCTCCTCCCCCTCCCACCCTAGGCCATTCGGATGCGCGGGTGCGCCAAAAGGTGACATTTCTCACGGGAATTCGCGAACGGGACACGTCCGATAACAGTCTGCTACCAGTTCGCCGCAGGATGTCACCGCGCGGGCCAAGCGCTCGGATATGCTGGAACGTGACGATTCCGCTACACAAAGGGGACAGCCATGGCAGCCACGGCACGCACTCTCTGGAAAGGCGCCATCAGCTTCGGCCTGGTCCACATCCCGGTGGCGCTCTATACCGCCACCCAGGAAAGCGAACTGGACTTCGACTGGCTGGACAAGCGCACCATGGATCCGGTGGGCTACAAGCGCGTCAACAAGCGCACCGGTCGCGAGATCTCGCGCGAAAACATCGTCAAGGGCATCGCCTACGAGGACGGCCGCTACGTGCTGCTGTCGGAGGACGAGATCCGCGCCGCCTATCCCGAGTCCACGCAAACCATAGAAATCGAGACCTTCGTCGCGGCCGACGAAATTCCTTTCATCTACCTCGAACGCCCTTATTACCTCGCGCCCCTGGGCAAGGGCGCCAAGGTCTACGCGTTACTGCGCGAAGCGCTGCTCAAGACCGGCCGGATCGGCGTCGCGCGGGTGGTGATCCAGACCAAGCAGCACCTGGCCGCGTTGATACCCGCCGGACCAGGGCTGGTCCTGAACCTGCTGCGCTGGGCCGACGAGATCCGTTCCTGGGAGAACCTCGACCTGCCCGAGGAAGGCAGCCATGCGGAAGGTATTTCCGCACGCGAAATGAAGATGGCCGTCCAGTTGATCGACGACATGGCGGGCAAGTGGGACCCGGCCCAATACCACGACGAGTTCAAGGAGAAAATCCTCCAGCTGGTGCAGACGAAGATCGAGGCCGAGGAAACCGAGGAAGTCACGAAGATCGAATCCATGGAGGAGGCCCGTCCCACCGCCGACATCGTGGACCTGACCGAGCTCCTCAAGCGCAGCCTGGAGAAGAACAAGCAGGCCGGCGGCGGGCGCGGCGGCCATGCGCGTGGCGGAAAGACCAAGCGCAGCGCGTAACCCGGCGCGGAGGAACGAGCCATGGCCAGGAACGACAGCCTTCGCACCTATCGCGCCAAGCGCGACTTTGCCCACACGCCCGAACCGAGCGAAGGCGGCAAGCCCGGCGGCCACGCCTTGTCTTTCGTCGTCCAGCGGCATGCGGCCCGGCGCCTGCACTACGATTTTCGCCTCGAGCTGGACGGCACGCTCAAGAGCTGGGCGGTTCCCAAGGGCCCCAGCCTGGACCCCGGCGTCAAGCGCATGGCGGTACAGGTCGAGGACCATCCGCTTTCCTACGGCAGCTTCGAAGGCCGCATCCCCGAGGGCCACTACGGCGCGGGCGAAGTGGCCATCTGGGATGCCGGCACCTGGGTACCCCTCGAGGATCCCCGCAAAGGCTACCGCGCCGGCAAGCTCAAGTTCGAGCTGCGCGGCACCAAGCTGCACGGGCAATGGGCCCTGGTGCGCATGCGCAAGACCGAGAAACAACCGGCCTGGCTGCTGATCAAGGAAAAGGACGAGTACGCCGCCGCCGGCCCCCAGGCCGATGCCGAGGAGGCGTCGGCGCCGGCTCCCGCCTATGACGAATTGCCCGGCCGCCTCGAACCGCAGCTGGCCACACTGGTCGACACGGCTCCGCCCGACCACGAGCACTGGCAGTACGAGCTGAAATTCGACGGCTACCGGGTACTGGCGCGGATCGAGAACGGCGAGGTGCGCCTCTTCACCCGCACCGGCAAGGACTGGACCGCCAAGCTCAAGGAGCTGCGCGATGCGCTGGCCGCGATGAAACTGGCCGATGCCTGGCTCGACGGCGAGATCATCGTACCGGACGAACACGGCATCCCGGACTTTCAGGCCTTGCAGAACGCTTTCGAGACCGGCGCCGCGCGCGGCGTGGTCTACTACTTGTTCGACATCCCCTTCTATGCGGGCCGCGACCTGCGCCGTCTGCCGCTGACCGACAGGCGGGCCACCCTGGAGAACCTGCTGCACGACGCCGACCGCGCCCACGTGCGCTTCAGCGATGCGTTCGAGGCGACGCCCCGCGATCTGGTGGCCTCGGCCTGCAAGCTCGGTTTCGAGGGCGTGATCGGCAAGCGCAAGGACGGCGGCTATCGCTCGGGACGATCCTCTGACTGGATCAAGCTCAAGTGCCAGAACCGCCAGGAGTTCGTCATCGGCGGCTATACCGACCCGAAGGGCACCCGCACGGGCCTGGGCTCGCTGCTGCTTGGGGTATACGACGACGAAGGCCACCTGCGCTACGCGGGCAACGTGGGGTCCGGCTTCGATCAGCGCACACTCACATCGCTGAAAAAACGCCTGGACGAACTGCACGCGTCCCGCTCCCCGTTCCAGCGCAACCTCGCGGGCCTGGGCAGGGCGCATTGGGTGCGCCCCGAACTGCTGGCGGAGGTTTCCTTCGCGGAGTGGACCGCGGGAGGCCACATCCGGCAAGGCGTGTTCCGCGGCTTGCGCACCGACAAGCCCGCGGACGCCGTCGTGCGCGAGAAACCCACCGCTCCTCCCAAGGAATCGGAAACCATGCAAAGCAACGGGCTGCCCTCCTCGTTCCGCGTCAGCCATCCCGGCCGGGTCATCGACAAGCAGAGCGGCATCACCAAGCTGCAGCTCGTCCAGTGCTACGCCGCGCTGTCCTCCCTGCTGCTGCCGCACCTGAAAGACCGGCCGGTGGCGCTGGTGCGGGCGCCCGACGGCATAGGCGGCGAGCTCTTCTTCCAGAAGCATGCCGACAAGGCCGCCTTGCCGGGCGTGGTGCGGCTGCCGCAGAAACTGGACCCCGGCCATCCGCCGCTGATGAAGATCGACGACCTCCAGGGGCTGCTGTCGGCGGCCCAGATGAACACTATCGAACTGCATACCTGGAACGGCGTGGACCGCGCCATCGGCACCCCCGACCGGATGACCTTCGACCTGGATCCGGGCGAAGGCGTGGGGTGGGCGCAGATCCAGGAAGGCACCAAGCTGCTGCATGTTTTCCTTCAGGAACTGGGCCTGCCGGCCTTCCTCAAGACGAGCGGCGGCAAGGGCATGCACATCATCGTGCCGCTGCGGCCCCAATACGACTGGGACACCGTCAAGGCTTTCTCGCGCACAATCGTCCAGCACCTGGCGCAGACCCTGCCCCGGCATTTCGTGGCCAAGAGCGGACCGCGGAATCGGGTGGGCAAGATATTCATCGATTACTTGCGCAACGGGTTCGGCGCCACCACCGTCTGTGCCTGGTCGGTCCGCGCGCGCCCCGGGCTGGCGGTATCGGTGCCCATCGCCTGGGACGAACTCGACACGCTCACGAGCTCCGCGCACTGGACGCTGCACGTCTTGGGCGACCGCCTGGCCACGGGCAACGCGCCCTGGGCGGATTACGAGCGCTCCCGCGTGTCGCTGGCCGATGCGATGCGGCGCATGGATTTCGATCCGTCTTCCGATGTCTGAACAGGCGCGGCGCGCGCCGACTTGACGCATTCCGCACAACTGGTAGGATCGGGCGGGTCGGGCTGCCTCGCTCCCCCATGGCGCGGGCGGCGCCGCAACCTTCCGTTCTTCTCCGGCTTCCTTGCCGGAGCATTTGCCACCACGACACTGTGTTCGCCCCCATCGCCCGCCGGATCCCCCGGGGCCCGCTGCTGACGGCCCCTCGCCTTTGGCGCCTCGCGCCAGGCCCTGCGATGCACGGCGATTTCGTTCCCTGCGGTTTCTCCAGGCCCTTGCGCGCCACGTTCCTCGACGCCCAGGAAGCCGCCGCCCGTTCCGCGTACGCCCGCTCCAAGCCCGGCTAAACGAGCACCGGGCGCGGCCCACGCCGCGCCTTCCCCTCATCCCACCGGCCGCGATCGACGCGCCGGCCTCCGAGGCCGGCCGCGGTGCCGCGCCGGTTCGGCACGATATCCCGCCACAGCGCGCCGTCGTGCCATCTCGCTCGTTTTGCCTGGATGGCCCATGGAACTCACCAAGAAATTCGTCAAAGCCAAGAACCCCTGCGCCGGCGGCTACCGCTGGTTCGTCCGCGGCCACAATGGCCAGGGAGACTATCAATCCCTCCTGGACGCGCTGGTCGCCGACGGCAGGATCGACGACGCGTGCTGGCTGCTGGATCAATTCGGCCCCATCGACACGGTACTGCGCGTGGACACGATCGACGCCCACGCCATCGTCTTCGCGGGCACGCTCGAAGTGCGCAGCGGCATCAACGTTGACACGATCGTGCGCGCAGGCCGGCACCTCTGCACCGAAGGCGGCATACGCGCGGGCACGGCAATCATTGCCGGCGGCGACATCCAGGCCGCCGGCAACCTCGCCAGCGGCGGCCATATCCGCGCCGGGGGCGACATCTCGGCGGGCTGGGGCATCCAGGCCGGGACCACGCTGGAAGCAGGCGGGCATTGCCGTGCCAAATGGGACATCCAGGCCGGGGGCGACATCTCGGTCAGGCAAGTGCTCCACGCCGACGGCAGCCTCCATTCCGGCCGCACGCTGCGCTGCGAGCGCGGCATCAAGGCCGGTGCCGACGTCACCGCGGCCCACGACCTGCTGGCCGCCCAGGGCATCCTCGCCGGCGGCGCCATCGAGGCCGGCAATCACATCGAGGTCGGCTGGGGCATGAAAGCCGGCGCCGGCATATCGGCCCTCGGCTCAATCCGCGCCGGCGAGGGCATCGAGGCGACCGAGATCGCCTGCGGGCCGGGCTATGGGATCTACGCCGGCCTCCAGGTACGGCGCGATGCCTGGGCCGCCAGCGCGAGGGTCGTCGCCGGGCGGCGGCCAGAGGGGCTGATCAGCGGTCATTGGGAGGAAGCAGACTAGCGCCTCTCCCGCTCGATTCCCTCCGGGCGCCATCAGGCGCGCCAGGCGCTCGCGACGTGGGACAGGCCATGATCCGCGCCCGCAGACAGGCCTTCGGACAACTCGCGCGCGGCCAGGGTCACGCGCTCGGAGAATTCCCTCAGGCGCCGGGGCTTGAACCTGGCATCCGGTCCCGATACGCCTATCGCGGCGATGACGTTGCCCATGCCATCGCGTATCGGCGCCGCCACCCCGCTGACCGCCTCGCGCCACTCGCACCGGTTGACGGCGTAGCCGCGCTTGCGAACCAACGCCATTTCCGCCACGAACGCAGCGGGATCGACAATGGTGTGGCGCGTGTATGCCGTCAACTCCTGGGACATCGCCTCCAGCCATTGGGGCGTGCGGAACGCGATCATTGCCTTGCCCGTGGCCACGCAATGCGCGGCGGCGCGGCCGCCTATCTGCGAATAGGCCCGGACCGGATTCAGGCTCTCGACCTTGTGGACGTAGACGACTTCCTTCTGGTCCAGCACGGACAGGTGCACGGACTCCCCCGTGGCTTCCATGAGGGCGTCCATGACGCCTTCTGCGTGGCGGCGCAGGTCGAATCCCGACAACGCCGCGGAGCCAAGTTCCCATAGCTTGATCGATATGCCGTACGAGCCGCCGTCGTGGCGGATCACGTAGCGTTGCTCGGCCAGCGCCTGCAGCAGCCGATGCGCGTTGCTCTTGGGCAGTCCCAGCGCACGCGCGATGTCCGTGACCCCCAGCGCCCCTTTGCTGCGCGCCAGCAGCTCGATGATGCCCAGCCCCTTGAGCAGGGTGTTGTTCATATTCGTGTCCCTCTGTTTCGTTCTACATAATAGAACAGTTGTACCGAATCTGAGAACGACAATAAGCTCTGCGCATCAAGGACCGGACCTGCCGGGCGGTCCTTCCCCGAACCGATAAGGAGACATCGCACTCATGAGCGACATCGAAACCCGCGAACTGCCGTTGGCCGGCGTTACCGTCGTCGAGTTCTGCTCGATCGCGGCCGGTCCGTTCTGCGGAATGCTGCTGGCCGACCTGGGCGCCGAGGTCGTCAAGGTCGAAGCTCCGGGTGGCGACGCCATGCGGGGCTGGCCGCCGCTGAGCGACGGCTACAGCGAGAACTTCGCCGCGCTGAACCGCAACAAGCAGTCCGTGGTGCTGGACCTCAAAACCCCGGACGGCCTCGCCGCGGCCAAGGAACTGGTCCGCGGGGCCGATGTGCTCATCGAGAACAACCGCCCTGGGGTCATGGACCGGCTGGGACTCGGCTACGCCGCGCTATCCGTACTGAATCCGGCATTGGTCTACTGCTCGATCTCCGCCTACGGCCAGAGCGGCCCCCGGGCCCAGGAAGGCGGCTTCGACCTGACCATGCAGGCGGCGGCCGGGGTGATGAGCGTGACCGGCGACTCCGACGCCCCGGTCAAATGCGGCGTGCCGGTCTCGGACTTCGCGTCGGGCCTGTACGCGGCATTCGCCGTGGCCTCGTCGCTGCTGAAGGCGTTGAAAGGCGGCCGCGGCGTGCACATCGACATTCCCATGTTCGGCTGCACGCTGGCCATCGGCGCGCTCCAGACCAGCGAATACTTCGGCACCGGCGCCAGCCCGCGCAAACTGGGATCCGCCCATCCACGCAACGCCCCCTATCAGGCCTACCGCGCCGCGGATGGCTACTTCGCCATCGCGGCCGGCAACGACAACCTGTGGCGCGCCGTCGTGCGTGCGGTCGAGCTGCCCGAACTCGACCGCGATCCGCGTTTTCGCACCATCCTCGAGCGGGCCCGCCACCAGGCCGCGTTGAAGGAGATCCTGGAGGAGCGCTTCGTGCTGCACGGCGTGGACCATTGGATCGAAGTCTTCCGGCAGGCCGGCGTGCCCCATTCCCGCATCAACGACTACGCATCGGCCCTGGCCGACCCCCAGGTGCGGCACATGGACTGGGTGCGCGAACTGCGCCTGCCCGGCGGACACGAGACCCGGACGTTCGCCTCGCCGGTCCGGCTGAACGGACAATCCCTGCCGATACGCCGCCCGCCTCCCGCCCTGGGCGAGCACGACAAGGCGATCCGGCGCGCCGCCGGGGAGGAACTGGCATGACGACGACACCCGCGCTAGCCGCCCGGCTGGCCGCTTTCGTCCGGGACATGGACGCCGCGATCGAGGCCTCGCCTTGCGAGTCCGGGGCGATGCTGGCCTGCGAGGCGCTGCTGCGCGAACTCATCGCCCACGACGACTGGCTACCCGAGGATTGCGCCCGCCCTCACCCGACCTATTACCAGCAATACCTGCTGTATCGCGACCCCGCCGACCGCTATTCGGTAGTCAGCTTCGTCTGGGGTCCCGGCCAACGCACGCCGATCCACGACCATGGCACCTGGGGCGTCATCGGCATGCTGCGCGGCGCCGAGTTCTCGCGCGCATACGCCAAGGTGGACGGGCGTCTCGTGGCCGCTCCCACCGAGGAACGCCTGGAACCGGGCCAGACCGCGCTCGTTTCGCCCACGGACGGCGACATCCATCTCGTGCGCAACGCGTTCGACGATCAGGTATCCATCAGCATCCACGTCTACGGCACGGATATCGGCAAGCAGACGCGCCACGTCTTCGACCCCGGTACGGGTGCCGCCAAGCCCTTCGTTTCCGGATACGCCAATGCCTGACGACAGTTTGCTCATCGAGACCGATGCCGGTCCGGGCACGCGGCGCATCACGCTCAATCGTCCCGGGACGGGCAACGCCTTGTCCGCCCCGTTGGTGGACGCCCTGGCCGGCGCCGTCGATGCCTGCGTCCGCGACCGCGTGCGGCGCCTGGTGCTGGAAGGAGCCGGCCGCCACTTCTGCACCGGCGTGGATCTATCGGCCCTGCACGAGGAAACCGACGATACCCTGCTGGCGCGATTCATCCGCATCGAACTGCTGCTGCAAGCCGTGCACCAGGCGCCTTTCGAGACGGTCGCCGTCGCCCACGGCAAGGTGGCGGGCGCCGGCGCCGACCTGTTCGCCGCCTGCCGGCACCGCATCGTCCGGGGCCAGGCGTCGTTCGCCTTTCCCGGGGCCGCCGGCTTCGGCCTGGTGCTCGGCACTCGCCGCCTGGCCTCGCTCGTGGGCACCGACACTGCCCGGGACTGGATACGAACCGGACGCTGGATAGACGCCGATGAAGCCCTGGCCAGCGGCCTCGCGCACGAGCGCATCGACGAGCGTGCGAGCGCGCTGGGCGCCTTGCCTTCGGCCGCTGGCCCCTCCCCCGACTTCGTCACCGGCGCGCTGATCGACCGGGTTCTGCATGGCGCGCAGGCCGGGGACACCGATCTCGGCCTGCTGACCCGATCGGCGGCCAGGCCCGGGTTGAAGCAACGAATACAAGACTATGCCGCCCGCATACGCGCGGCCAAGCAGTAGCCCCGCCTTTTCATGACAAGCGCCCGTTCCGGGCGCACGACAGGAGACACCCATGCTTCATCGTCTTGCGGCCGGCACGGCCATTGCACTGCTGAGCTCCCTCTCCCAAGCGGCCCCGGATGCCGCCGGCTATCCGGCGCGTGCCGTCAAGATCGTCGTCGGCTATACGCCCGGCGGCGGCACCGACATGACGGCTCGCCTGCTCGCCCAGCAGCTCGGCGACAAGCTGGGCCAATCGGTGATCGTCGAGAACCGGCCCGGAGCCGGCCAGAACATCGGCGCGACCTATGTTGCCCGGGCCGACCCGGACGGCTACACCCTGTTCCTGAGCTCTTCGGCGCTGGCCATCAATGTCAGCCTGTTTCCCAGGCTGGACTACGATCCCGTCAAGAGCTTCGCGCCCATCGCGGTATTCGGCCAAAGTCCCAATCTGCTGGTCGCATCCAGCAAACTGCCGGTGAACGACGTCAAGCAGCTCATCGCCTACGGCAAGCGGCATCCCGGAACGCTGAATTTCTCTTCGTCCGGCCACGGCAGCACCCAGCACCTGTCCGCCGAGCTGTTCAAGCTGCAAACGGGCATCTCGGCCACGCACGTTCCCTACAAGGGCTCGGGCCCCTCCATCAACGGGGTGCAGACGGGCGAGGTCCAGTTCACCTTCATCAACATTCCGTCCATGTCGGCGCTGATGGGCAGCGACAAGGTCAAGATCCTCGGTCTGACCAGCTCGAAGCGGTCGGCGGCCGTGCCCGACATTCCCACCCTGGCCGAGTCCGGCGTGGACGGCATGGACGTCGCCGCCTGGTATGGCCTGCTGGCCCCGGCCGGTACGCCGCCGGCCATCGTCAGGCGCCTGAACCAGGCCGTGAACGATGCGCTGGCGGACGAGAAATTCCGGACCCAGCTGGCGCACGCCGGCGTGGATCCCATGACCAGCACGCCGGAGTTCTTCGCCTCTTTCCTGGCCGAGGACATCGCCCGCTGGAAGAAAGTGATCGGCGCCGCGGGCGCCAAGGTTGATTGATTCGTCCCGACTTCCCAACAACAGGAGCCATACATGTTCGAAAACTGGAAAGCGTTGCTCGGCACCTTGCGGGCTTCGTCCAGCAAGCTGGGCAACACGAACCCGAAAATGCTCGAGGCCTATCGCGGCCTCAACGCCGCCCAGGGCGCCAACGGCGCGCTGGACGCCAAGACGCGCGAGCTGATCGCCCTGGCCGTGGCGGTGACCACGCGCTGCGACGGCTGCATTTCCTCCCACGCCGCGGCGGCGGCCAAGGCGGGCGCGACCGAGGCTGAGCTGAGCGATGCCCTGGGAACGGCCATCGCGTTGAACGCCGGCGCGGCCTACGTCTATTCCCTGCACGCCATGGAGGCCTTCCTCCAGAACCAGTCCGAGTAGCGCCGCGGCATCGCCTCGCGCCTTCCCCCTTGCCCACCAGGAGATCAGATCATATGAGCGCCTACGTCATCGACAGCGCGCTGTTCCGGGACCAGTTCAGCACCGCCGCCACCCGCGCCATCTTCAGCGATGAACAGACCGTCCAGAAATGGCTGGACGTGGAAGCCGCCCTTGCCCGCGTGCAGGCCCGCATGGGCATCATTCCGCAGAACGCCGCGGACGAGATCCAGGCCAAGGCCAGGGTAGAACTCATCGACCTGGCGGAACTGAAGCAGGAGATGGACCGCACCAGCCATCCCATCGTCCCGCTGCTGCGGGCGATGAAGAAGGTATGCGACGGCGATGCCGGAGAATTCATCCACTGGGGAGCGACGACCCAGGACATCGTCGACACCGGCACCATCCTTCAGGTCAAGGAAGCCCTGGCCCAGATCGAGAGCAATTACCGCCACGCGCACGCCAACGTCGTTGCCCTGGCGCAGCGCCATCGCACGCAGACCATGGCGGGACGCAGCCACGGCCAGCAAGCCTTGCCCATCACCTTCGGCTTCAAGGCCGCGGTCTGGGCGGCCGAGATCGGCCGCAACCTGGAGCGCCTGCGGCAGATGAAGGAACGGGTGCTGGTCGGCCAGTTTGCCGGCGCGGTCGGAACGCTGGCCGCCCTGGGCGACCGCGGCATCGAGGTCCAGGAGGCCTTGTTCAAGGAGCTGGATCTCGCCTGCCCCGAAATCTGCTGGCACGTGGCGCGCGACGGCATCGCCGAACTGGCCTGCGTGCTGGCTATCTGCACCAGCACCGCGGGCAAGATCGCCCACGAGATCTACAGCCTGCAGAAGACCGAGACCGCAGAGCTCGAAGAACCCTTCACCATGGGGAAAGTGGGCAGCAGCACCATGCCGCACAAGCGCAACCCGCCCGCGTGCGAAGGCATCGTGGCGATTTCCCGTGTCGTGCGCAGTACCGTCGCGCTGGGACTCGAAGGCATGATGGCCGAGCACGAGCGGGACAAGATCGTGCTGCAGACCGAGCGCGAGTTCGTCACCCGCCTCTGCTGCATGGCCGATGCCGCCTTCGCCAAGCTGGCCTACGTGACAGCCGGCCTGACCGTCAGGGGCGACAACATGGAACGCAACCTGTCCGTGCAGAAAGGCCTCCTGCTTTCCGAGGCCGTCATGATGAAGCTGGGGGACCATCTGGGCCGGCAGGAAGCCCACGAACTCGTCTATGAAATCTGCATGGACGTGTTCGAGCGCGGCGGCACGTTCAAGGACGGCCTGCTGGCCAACCCGACCATCGCCCGCCATCTCAAGCCGGAGGACATCGACCGCATGCTGGATCCCCAAGCCTACACCGGCGCTGCCGGCACCTTCGTCGACCGCGTCGTGGCCGCCCATCGCGGCGCCACGGCCTGACCACCCTTCAAGGCAAAAAAACGGCCTCACGGCCGTTTTTTCTTAGCATCCCGACTCCAGGGCACAGCGGATCCGGCTCCGCCGGTCCGCCAGTGCCGCCCCCTTGAGGGGGCGCCCGAAGGGCGTAGGGGGTGGGCTTCCCTTGTCAGAAATTCAACGCCCGCTTGTCCACCGCCAGCGCCGCTTCCTTCACCGCCTCGGACAGCGAGGGGTGCGCATGGCAGATGCGCGCGATGTCTTCCGACGCCGCGCGGAACTCCATGGCCACCACGCATTCCGAGATCAGTTCGGAGGCTTGCGGGCCGATGATGTGCACGCCCAGGATCTCGTCCGTCTTGGCGTCGGCGATGACCTTGACCATGCCCGTCGTATCCCCCAGCGCGCGGGCGCGCCCGTTGGCCAGGAACGGGAAGGTGCCGGCCTTGTAGGCGCGGCCTTCGGTCTTGAGCGCCTGCTCGGTCTTGCCCACCCAGGAGATCTCGGGCGAGGTGTAGATGACCGACGGGATGGTGTTGAAGTTGACGTGGCCATGCTGGCCGGCGATCCGCTCGGCCACCGCAACGCCCTCTTCCTCGGCCTTGTGCGCCAGCATGGGGCCGCGCACCACGTCGCCGATGGCCCAGACGTTGGGCAGGCCGGTGCGGCACTCGTCGTCGACGGCGATGAAACCGCGCTCGTCCAGCTTCAGGCCCACGCCCTCGGCGTTCAGGCCCTGGGTGTTGGGCACGCGGCCGATGGAGACGATCAGCTTGTCGACCACCAGCGATTGCTCGGCGCCGGCGGCATCGGTGTACTTGACCGTGACCGTCTTGCCGGCCTTGACCTCGCCGATCTTCACGCCCAGGTTGATCTTCAGGCCCTGCTTGGTCAGGACCTTCAGCGCTTCCTTGGCGATCTGCTCGTCGGCGGCCGGCAGGAAGGCCGGCAGCGCCTCGAGGATGGTCACCTCGGAACCCAGGCGGCGCCAGACGCTGCCCAGTTCGAGGCCGATCACGCCTGCGCCGATCACGCCCAGGCGCTTGGGCACGCCGCCGATGGCCAGGGCGCCGTCATTGGACAGGACCTGTTTCTCGTCGAACGGCAGGTCGGGCAGCGCGCGCGGGTTCGAGCCGGTGGCCACGATCACGTGCTTGGCGACGAGCTCTTCCTCGCTGGGGCCGGAAACCTTGATCGACCAGCCGCCGTCGACCTGGCCCGAGAACGAGCCGGTGCCGTGGAAGAAGGTGACCTTGTTCTTCTTGAACAGGAACAGGATGCCGTCGTTGTTCTGCTTGACGACGGTGTCCTTGCGCGCCAGCAGCTTGGGCAGGTCCAGGCCCAGGCCCTTGACCTCGATGCCGTGGTCGGCAAAGTGGTGGCCGGCGTGCTCGTAGTACTCGGACGATTGCAGCAGCGCCTTCGAGGGAATGCAGCCCACGTTGGTGCACGTGCCGCCCGGAGCGGGACCGCCCTTGGCGTTGCTCCAGGCGTCGATGCAGGCGACCGACATGCCCAGTTGTGCCGCACGGATCGCGGCAATGTATCCGCCGGGACCGGCACCGATGACGACGACGTCGAATTGCTTACTCATTTCATTTCTTCCAATTAGAACGACCCTATTCGACCCAGGGCACCGCCGATCCGGCTCCGCCGGTCGGCCAGTGCCGCCCCCTGGGGGGCGCGCGCAAGCGCGTAGGGGGGATCAGATATCCAGCAGCAGGCGCTGCGGATCCTCCAGGGCTTCCTTCATGGCGACCAGGCCCAGCACGGCTTCGCGGCCGTCGATGATGCGGTGGTCATACGACATGGCCAGGTAGTTGATCGGCCGGATGACGATCTGGCCGTTCTCCACCACGGGGCGGTCCTTGGTGGCATGCACGCCCAGGATGGCCGATTGGGGCGGGTTGATGATGGGGGTCGACAGCATCGAGCCGAAGACGCCGCCGTTGGAGATCGAGAAGGTGCCGCCGGTCAGCTCTTCGATGCTGAGCTTGCCGTCCTTGGCCTTCTGGCCGAACTCGGCGATCTTCTTCTCGATGTCGGCCAGGCTGAGCTGGTCGGCGTTGCGCAGGATGGGCACCACCAGGCCGCGCGGGCTGCCCACGGCGATGCCGATGTCGAAGTAGCCGTGGTAGACGATGTCCTTGCCGTCGACCGAGGCGTTCAGGATCGGGTAGCGCTTGAGCGCGGCCACCGCGGCCTTGACGAAGAACGACATGAAGCCCAGCTTGACGCCGTGCTCCTTCTCGAACTTGTCCTTGTACTTGGCGCGCAGGTCCATCACCGCCTGCATGTTGACCTCGTTGAACGTGGTCAGGATCGCGTTCTCGGATTGCGATTGCAGCAGGCGCTCGGCCACGCGGGCACGCAGGCGGCTCATCGGCACGCGCTGCTCTGGGCGGCCGTTGACCAGCGTGGCGGCCTCGTTGATCGGGGCCGGCTTGGCGGCGGGACGGTTCTCGGACGCGGCCAGGGCATCGCCCTTGGTGATGCGGCCGCCGCGGCCGGTGCCGGCCACGGATTCGGGCGAAATGCCCTGCTCGGCCAGCAGCTTGGCGGCGGCGGGCGAAGGAATCGAGGTGGCGGGCGCGGCAGCCGATGCGGCGGCGGGGGTGGCAGCGGGCGCAGCGGCAGGCGCGGCGGCGGCCGGGGCAGGCGCAGCGGCGGCGGGAGCGGCAGCAGCCTTGCCTTCGGTGTCGATCTTGGCGATCACTTCCTCGGAGGTGACGGTGCTGCCGTCGGCCTTGACGATCTCGGCCAGCACGCCGTCGGCGGGCGCCGGCACTTCCAGCACGACCTTGTCGGTCTCGATCTCGATCACGATCTCGTCGCGCGAGATCGTTTCACCGGGCTTTTTCTTCCAGGTCAGCAGCGTGCCTTCCGACACCGATTCGGAAAATTGGGGGACTTTTACGTCGACGATTGCCATGTCAGTTATTCCGCAAGTATGGGGAGTTCGTTCGCCGTCCGGCATTCATGGCCGAACGCCAGGGCCGCGCGATGCGCGGCCCCGGGAAAGAGGTTCACTTGGTCAGCACGATGCCCTTGAGGCGGCCGAACGCCTGGTCCAGCAGGGCCTTGAGCTGCTCCATGTGCTTGGAGTAGTAGCCCACGGCGGGCGAGGCCGAGGCGGGACGGCCCGCGTAGCCCAGCTTCTGTCCGGCCGACATGTTCTCGTACAGGTGATGCTGCACGTAGAACCAAGGCCCCTGGTTCTGCGGCTCGTCCTGCACCCAGACCACCTCGGTGGCCTCGGGATACTTCTTGAACTCGGCGGCAAGGACCTTGTGGGGGAAGGGATACAGCTGCTCGATGCGCGCGATGGCGACGTCGTCGGCACCGCGGTCCTTGCGGGCGTTGATCAGGTCGTAATAGACCTTGCCCGAGCACAGCAGCACGCGCTTGACCTTGGAAGCGTCGATGGACTCGTCGACCTCGCCGATCAGCGTCTGGAACGAACCCTTGCTCAGGTCGGACAGCGGCGAACCGGCATCCTTGTTGCGCAGCAGCGACTTGGGCGTGAAGATGACCAGCGGCTTGCGGAACTGGCGGATCATCTGGCGGCGCAGCAGGTGGAAGATCTGCGCGGCGTTGGTCGGCTGCACCACTTGCATGTTGTTGTCGGCGCACAGCTGCAGGAAGCGCTCGATGCGGCCCGACGAGTGCTCGGGACCCTGCCCTTCGTAGCCGTGCGGCAGCATCAGCACGAGGCCCGACTGGCGGCCCCATTTGGCTTCGCCCGAGCTGATGAACTGGTCGATCACGACCTGGGCGCCGTTGGCGAAGTCGCCGAACTGGCCTTCCCAGATGACCAGCGAGTTCGGCTCGGCGGTCGAATAGCCGTACTCGAAGCCCATGACGGCCTCTTCCGACAGGATGGAATCGATGACGCGGAACGGCGCCTGCGCCTCGGACACATTCTGCAGCGGCACGTACACGCCCGAATCCCAACGTTCGCGGTTCTGGTCGTGCAGGACGGCATGGCGGTGCGTGAAGGTGCCGCGACCCGAATCCTGGCCGGTCAGGCGCACCGGGTAGCCGGAGGCCACCAGGCTGGCGAAAGCCAGGTGCTCGCCCATGCCCCAGTCCAGGTTCATTTCACCGCGGGCCATGGCGCGTCGGTCAGCCAGCACTTTCTCGACGATGGGGTGGACCTTGAAGCCTTCCGGCACCGTGGTGATGCGCTCGCCCAGGCGCTTCAACTCGGCCTGCGGCATGGAGGTATCGGCGGAGTCCGTCCACTTGCGGCCCAGGAAGGGCGACCAGTCCACGGCGTACTTGTTCTTGTAGTCGGTCAGGACGGGATCGACCGTGTGGCGGCCTTCGTCCATCGCGGCGCGGAAGCGCTTGACGTATTCCTCGCCCTCGCCTTCGCTGATCACGCCTTGCACGACCAGCTTGTCGGCATACAGCTTGCGGGTACCCGGATGCTTGCCGATGCGCTTGTACATCAGCGGCTGCGTCAGGGCCGGGGTGTCCTGCTCGTTGTGGCCCAGCTTGCGGAAGCAGACGATGTCGACCACGATGTCCTTCTGGAACTCGACGCGGAAGTCGAGCGCCAGGCGCGTAGCGAACACGACGGCCTCGGGATCGTCGCCGTTCACGTGCAGCACGGGGGCCTCGATCATCTTGACCACGTCCGTGCAATACAGCGTCGAGCGCGCATCGCGCGGATCGGAGGTGGTGAAGCCGATCTGGTTGTTGATCACCAGGTGCACCGTGCCGCCCGTGCCGTAGCCACGGGTCTGGGCCAGGTTCAGGGTTTCCATGACCACGCCCTGGCCGATGAAGGCGGCGTCGCCGTGGACCAGCACCGGCAGCACCTGCTTGCCGCCGTCCATGCCGCGGCGCTCCTGGCGCGCGCGCGCGCTGCCTTCGACCACGGGGTTGACGATTTCCAGGTGCGAGGGGTTGAACGCCAGCGACACGTGGACGGGGCCGCCACGGGTGGAAATGTCGCTCGAGAAACCCTTGTGGTATTTGACGTCGCCGGCAGCCAGGCCGCCGTCGTCGTACTTGCCTTCGAATTCGGCGAACAGGTCCTTGGGCATCTTGCCCAGGGTGTTGACCAGCACGTTCAGGCGGCCGCGGTGGGCCATGCCCAGCACCACTTCCTGGATGCCGCGCTCGCCGGCGTGCTGGATCAGTTCGTCGATGGCGGGAATGAAGCTCTCGCCGCCTTCCAGCGAGAAACGCTTCTGGCCGACGTACTTGGTGTGCAGGTAGCGCTCCAGGCCTTCGGCGGCCGTCAGACGGTCCAGGATGTGCTTCTTCTGGTCGGCATTCAGGTTCGGCGTGGCCAGCGTGCTTTCCAGGCGCTGCTGGATCCAGCGCTTGATGACCGGGTCGGACACGTGCATGAACTCGACGCCGATGCTGCGGCAGTACGTATCGCGCAGCGCCTTCACGATCTCGCGCAGCGTCATGTGCTCGGCGGTCGTGAAGTAGGTGTTGGTGGCGGAGTAGACCTTGTCCATGTCGGCCTCGGTCAGGCCGTAGAAGCTGGGCTCCAGTTCGGGGATGGCCGGGCGTTCCTGGCGCTGCAGCGGATCGAGGTCGGCCCAGCGCGCGCCCAGGTAGCGATAGGCGGCGATGATGGACTGGACGTGGACCTGCTTGCTGGCTACCGACAGATCGCTTTCGGCCGCGCGCGGCAGGAAGGCATTGGCGCGGGCGCGCTGGGCGAAGGATTCGATGATGGGCGCATGGGCCTGGTCACGGGTGGACTCCTGTCCGTCGACCGCCGGCGTGTGCTGCAACTGGTCGAAGTAATTGCGCCAGTTGTCGGGAACGGAACCCGGGTTGTCGAGGTAGGCCTCGTAGAGTTCCTCCACGTACGGCGCATTACCCCCGAACAGATACGAGGTGCTGGACTCTTGGATGCTGGACATGATTTGCGCTTCACCTTGCCGGGTGTTTCACCCGTTCGATGCAGGACGTACCTTCCGCGACACGGCTTGGCCGATTAGCGGATAGCGAGTGCAGAAGGCGGTTGATGGAAACCTTTCGGTTGGTCGGGAAAAAATCAATAAACCTGTAAAGCATAGCACTTAGGGACTTCCCCTGCTTGGAAAACCGACGCGACTGTCGCGGTTTACCCGACGGACGCGGATTCCGCGTCCAGCCTGAAAGACCGGGCGTCCCGCGTATTGGTTCCAGCCCTCATGCAAGAAAGGGTTGCCGTGGCAACCCTTCCCTACTCATACCGCACCGCAGCAAAAATCCCGTGCCGCGGGACTGCCCTTCCCTATGCCGCGTGCTGCGCTTCCCGCGGCTCGAACTGGGCCGCCTCGGTCGAGCCGGCCAGCGCGGTGGTGGAGGACTTACCGCCTTCGATGGCCTGGGTCACCGCATCGAAATAACCCGTGCCCACTTCGCGCTGATGCTTGACCGCGGTAAAGCCCCGCTCCGCGGCGGCGAACTCCTTCTGCTGCAGTGCGACGAAGGCGGTCATCTGCTCGCGCGCATAGCCATACGCCAGCTCGAACATGCCGTAGTTCAAGGCATGGAATCCGGCCAGCGTGATGAACTGGAACTTGTAGCCCATGGCGCCGAGCTCCCGCTGGAACCGGGCAATGGTGGCGTCGTCCAGGTTCTTCTTCCAGTTGAACGAAGGCGAGCAGTTGTAGGCCAGGAGCTTGCCGGGGAACCGCGCGTGGATGGCCTCGGCGAACCGGCGCGCATAGTCGAGGTTGGGCGTGGAGGTCTCGCACCAGATCAGGTCGGCATACCCGGCGTAGGCCAGCCCGCGCGAGATCGCCTGCTCCAGTCCTGCCCGGGTCCGGAAGAATCCTTCGACCGTCCTCTCGCCGGTAATGAAAGGCTTGTCGTTGTCGTCGACGTCGCTGGTGATGAGATCGGCCGCATCGGCATCGGTGCGGGCCAGCAGCAAGGTCGGCACGCCCAGCGTATCGGCGGCCAGCCGCGCGGCGATGAGTTTGGAAACCGCTTCCCGCGTCGGCACCAGCACCTTGCCGCCCATGTGCCCGCACTTCTTGACCGAGGCCAGCTGGTCTTCGAAATGCACGCCGGCCGCGCCGGCCTCGATCATGCCCTTCATCAGCTCGAATGCATTCAGCACGCCGCCGAACCCCGCCTCGGCATCGGCAACGATAGGAGCGAAATAATCGACGTATCCGGGCATTCCCGGGCGTCCGCCCTCCATCCACTGGATCTGGTCGCAGCGCTGCAACGCGTTATTGATGCGCCGGACCACGCTGGGGACCGAGTTGGCCGGATACAGCGACTGGTCGGGATACATCTCCCCCGCGAGGTTGGCGTCGCCGGCGACCTGCCAGCCCGACAAGTAGATCGCCTTCAAGCCCGCCTTGACTTGCTGCATGGCCTGGTTGCCGGTCATCGCGCCCAGGGAATTGACGAAGGGTTCGTCGTGCAGCAGCTTCCAGAGTCTTTCGGCACCGCGCCGGGCCAGGGTGTGCTCGGGCTGCACCGAGCCCCGCAGGGCCACCACCCGCTCGGCGTCATAACCGCGCCGGACACCCTTCCAGCGCGGATTCTCCTGCCACTCCTGTTCCAGCTTTTCGACTTCGGCGTTGCGTTGGGACATGACTGTCTCCTTCAAGGTTGAGAACGACGGATGATCCTGGCGGCCGCGGTGCCGGGGAAAACAGGGCCGTCCCTACGCGGTGGCGTCGCATCGAGCGTATTTGCCGTGCGCGGGCGGCATGGCAATCAATCTATATATTTGCTGCGACGCAATCAACGACTTTTCTCTTCTACAAGATGAAAATATTTTCCTTAAATATCAAATAGTTAAAAATATAATTCCATGATAAGAAAAGAAAAATCGAGCTATGAAAGCAATGGATTTTGCGCAGCAACGAAATAACGGGATGGGTTTTGCGATGCGAGCGGCCGATTCAAGATGCGAGAATCGGGGCCATTACGCGCGCCCCGTCCCCGCCTGCCCGCGGGGCCCGGATAGCCGCACCCGTCGCAGCATCGGCGCCGCTTGGCGGCGGGACGAAAAACGCCCCTAAGCCGCTCCGGACCGCCGCTGCCCTTCCTCCGAGGGGTGCTTTTTGCCTTGGGCGGCGGGCGCAAAAAAACCCGCCTGGACTCCAGGCGGGTTCTTGGCGGCACCGCGCACCGGGCCGGCGGCGGCCCGGCCGATCCGGATCAGCGCTTGTCGAGATCCGGCACGTCGCGGGCGGGCGAGCCCGTGAACAGCTGGCGCGGACGGCCGATCTTGTAGTCGGGATCGGAGATCATTTCGTCCCACTGGGCAATCCAGCCCACCGTGCGGGCCAGCGCGAAGATGGCCGTGAACAGCTGGGTCGGGATGCCGATGGCGCGCTGGACGATACCCGAATAGAAGTCCACGTTCGGGTACAGCTTGCGCTGGACGAAGTAATCGTCTTCGAGGGCGATCTTTTCCAGGGCCATCGCCAGCTTGAACAGAGGATCGTCCTGCAGGCCCAGTGCTTCCAGCACTTCGCGGCAGGTTTCCTGCATCAGCTTGGCGCGGGGGTCGTAGTTCTTGTAGACGCGGTGGCCGAAGCCCATCAGGCGCACGCCCGAATTCTTGTCCTTGACCTTGGCAACGAACTCGCCCAGCTTGTCGACGCCGCCGGCGGCCAGCAAGTCTTCCAGCATCTGCAGCGCGGCTTCGTTGGCGCCGCCGTGGGCCGGCCCCCACAGGCAAGCCACGCCCGCGGCGATGGCGGCGAACGGGTTGGTGCCCGACGATCCGCACAGGCGCACGGTCGAGGTCGACGCGTTCTGCTCGTGATCGGCGTGCAGGATGAAGATACGGTCGAGCGCGCGCTCGATGACCGGGTTCACCTCATACTCCTCGCACGGCGTGGCGAACATCATGCGCAGGAAGTTGCCGGTGTACGACAGGTCGTTCTTCGGATAGACGTAGGGCTGGCCGATCGAATACTTGTACGCCATGGCCACCAGCGTGGGCATCTTGGCGATCAGGCGGATGGCCGAAATCTCGCGGTGCTTGGGCTGGGTGATGTCGATCGAGTCGTGGTAGAACGCCGACAGCGCGCCGACCAGGCCGGTCAGCACGGCCATCGGATGGGCGTCGCGGCGAAAGCCGCGCAGGAAGAACTGCAGCTGCTCGTTGACCATGGTGTGATGGGTCACCAGATGGTCGAAGTCAGCCTTCTGCTGGGCGTTGGGCAGTTCGCCGTTCAGGATCAGGTAGCAGGTTTCCAGGAAGTCGCACTTGACCGCCAGCTGCTCGATCGGATAACCACGGTAGAGCAGTTCGCCCTTGTCGCCGTCGATGTAGGTGATGCTCGACGAGCAAGCCGCCGTCGACATGAAGCCCGGGTCCAGAGTGAACATCCCGGTTTGCGCATACAGCTTGCGGATATCGACGACCGACGGACCGACCGTACCCTCGTAAACCGGGAACTCGGCCCCGGGGCTTCCATCGGAAAAGGTCAGGGTTGCTTTCTTGTCGGACAGTTTCATCGGATGTTCCTCTTCCATCAAAATCAAATCATTCGGACTCAGGCCGCTTCATACCGAGCGCAGCCGCTTCAGCAAGTCCTGCATGGCGGGCGTGGCCAGATCGCCGTCGGGCTCCTTGCGGGCCAACAGATAGTCCATCAGCTCGTTGTCGGACAGCTCGAGCAACCGGGTCAGCTCCGCCACGTCGGCGTCGGTAAGCTGCGATTCGTAGGCGTCCAGAAAACGCGTCAGTATCAGGTCGTTCTCGAGCAGGCCGCGCCGGGCGCGCCAGCGCAGGCGCGTCCGGTCATGCAGGGAAAATTCAGGCACCACGGTATCAGATCGCGCGCCGGGCCATCATTTCCTTGATCTTGCCTATTGCCCGCGTGGGGTTCAGCCCCTTGGGACAGACGTCGACGCAATTCATGATGGTATGGCAACGGAACAAACGATATGGATCCTCGAGGTTATCCAAACGTTCCCCGGTCGCTTCGTCGCGGCTGTCCGCGAGGAAGCGGTACGCCTGCAGCAATCCGGCCGGGCCCACGAACTTGTCCGGGTTCCACCAGAAGGACGGGCACGACGTGGAGCAGCAAGCACAAAGAATACACTCATACAGGCCATCCAGCTCTTCGCGGGCCTCGGGCGACTGCAGGCGCTCTTTTTCGGGCGGCGGCGTGTCGTTGATGAGGAAAGGCTTGACCGAGTGGTACTGGTTGAAGAAGTGCGTCATGTCCACGATTAGGTCGCGGATCACGGGCAGGCCCGGCAGCGGCTTGAGCACGATGGGCTGCTTCAGGTCGCGCAGGTTGGTCGTGCACGACAGGCCGTTCTTGCCGTTGATGTTCATGGCGTCGGAACCGCATACGCCCTCGCGGCACGAGCGGCGGAACGACAGGCTGTCGTCGACGTCGTTCTTGATGCGCACCAGCGCGTCGAGGAGCATCTTGTCGTTCGGACCCAGCTCGACCTCGAGCTGCTGCATGTAGGGACGCTCGTCCTTGTCGGGGTCGTAGCGGTAGATCTCGAACTTCACAACACGTTTAGCACTCATTAGGAGCACTCCAAAAAAGTTGAGCCCCCCCTACGCGCTTCGCGCGCCCCCAGGGGGTGGCGCTGGCGGACGGCGGAGCCGGATCCGCGGCGCCCAGGGAAGGGGTTGTCATATCGGTTAGAACGTTCTGGCCTTCGGCGGGAAGCTTTCGACGGTCAGGGGTTTCATGGTCACGGGCTTGTAGTCGAGGCGGTTGCCTTCGGAATACCACAGCGAGTGACGCAGCCAGTTCTGGTCGTCGCGCTCCGGGAAATCGCTGTGCGCGTGCGCGCCGCGGCTTTCGTTGCGGGCGGCGGCCGACACGATGGTGGCCTTGGCGACCTCGATCAGGTTGTCCAGTTCCAGCGCCTCGACGCGGGCCATGTTGAAGACCTTGGAGTGGTCCTTGATGGCGACCGCCTTGGCACGCTCGGCCAGCGCGTTGATCTGCTGCACGCCCTCGTCCAGCAACGCCTGGGTGCGGAACACCCCGCAGTGGCGCTGCATGGAGTTGCGGATGTCGTTGGCGACGTGCTGGACGCGCTCGCCTTCCTTGCGGCTTTCCATCGCGTCGACGCGGCCCAGCGTGAAGTCGGCGGCGTCGGCGGGCAGCGCCTTGTGGCTGCGGCGCTTGAGGTCGGCCGCGACGATGTGGTTGCCGGCCGCGCGGCCGAACACCACCAGGTCGAGCAGCGAGTTCGTGCCCAGGCGGTTCGCGCCGTGCACCGACACGCAGGCGCACTCGCCGATCGCGTACAGACCGTTGACGACGGAGTTCGGGTTGCCATCCTTGGGCACCACGACCTGACCATGGTAGTTGGTCGGGATGCCGCCCATCTGGTAGTGGATGGTCGGGACGACCGGGATCGGTTCCTTGATGGGATCCACGTTGGCGAACTTGATCGCGATTTCGCGGATCGACGGCAGGCGCTTGTTGATCGTCTCGGCGCCCAGGTGGTCGAGCTTGAGCAGCACGTAGTCGCCGTGCGGACCGGCACCGCGGCCTTCCTTGATCTCCTGGTCCATCGAGCGCGACACGAAGTCGCGGGGCGCCAGGTCCTTCAGGGTGGGCGCGTAGCGCTCCATGAAGCGTTCGCCATCCTTGTTCAGCAGGATGCCGCCCTCGCCGCGCACGCCTTCGGTGATCAGCACACCGGCGCCGGCCACGCCGGTGGGGTGGAATTGCCAGAATTCCATGTCCTCGAGCGGCAGGCCCGCGCGTGCCGCCATGCCCAGGCCGTCGCCGGTGTTGATGAAGGCGTTGGTGGAGGCGGCCCAGATGCGGCCCGCGCCGCCCGTGGCCAGCACGGTGGTCTTGGCTTCGAAGATGTAGATGTCGCCGGTTTCCATTTCCAGCGCCGTCACGCCGACGACGTCGCCTTCGGCGTCGCGGATCAGGTCCAGCGCCATCCATTCGACGAAGAACTGGGTGCGGGCGGCGACGTTGCGCTGGTAGAGCGTGTGCAGCAGCGCGTGGCCGGTACGGTCGGCCGCGGCACAGGCACGCTGCACGGGTTTTTCGCCGAAGTTGGCGGTATGGCCGCCGAACGGACGCTGGTAGATGGTGCCGTTGGGATTGCGGTCGAACGGCATGCCGAAGTGTTCGAGCTCGTAGACCGCGTTGGTGGCCTCGCGGCACATGAATTCGATCGCGTCCTGGTCACCCAGCCAGTCGGAGCCCTTGACCGTGTCGTACATGTGCCAGAACCAGTTGTCCTCGCTCATGTTGCCCAGCGACGCGCCGATGCCGCCCTGCGCGGCGACGGTGTGCGAGCGCGTGGGGAATACCTTGGAGAAGACGGCGACGCTCAGGCCGGCTTGCGCGAGCTGGAGCGAGCAACGCATGCCGGATCCACCGGCGCCGACTACCACCACATCGAACTGGCGGCGCGGGAGAGAAGATTTAACGGCGGCCACGACTTAGATTCTCCACAGAATTTGAGCGGCATAGACGACGGAGCCGACCAGCCACAGAACGGTCAGGACTTGCAGGGCCAGGCGAAGGCCGGCGGGCTTGACATAGTCCATCCAGATGTCACGCACGCCGATCCAGGCGTGATAGGCAAGCGACAGGAAGGCCAGCATGGCCAGCAGCTTGCCGAGCGGGAAGCTGAGCACTTCGAAATTGAACAGGCGCACCCAGTTTTCGTAGGTGAATTCCGGAGTGATCAGGGCGCCGATGCCCAGCACCAGCGTGTAGATGACCAGCACGACGGCGGTGATGCGCTGGATGATCCAGTCCTTGACGCCGTAGTGCGCGCCCACGACCAGGCGCTTGGGACCGATATTTTGCGGGGCCGACATCAGAATACTCCGAACAGTTTCAAACCGAAGACGAGGGTCAGCGCCAGGCTGACGACCAGCACGACGCCCGCGGAACGCTGCGCCTTGTACTTTTCCAGTCCCATGTGCAGATCCAGCGCCAGGAACCGGATGCCCGCACAGAAATGATGCAGGTAGGCCCAGATGAGGCCCAGCAGGACGATCTTGACCACGGGATGCGTGACGAAATCGTGGAACTGCGCAAAGCCGATTTCAGAGATCACGCTGCGCTCGAACAGCGGCAGCAGCACCAGCGGCAGCGCCAGGAACAGCGCGAAACCGGAAACGCGATGCAGAATCGACACCTTGCCGGCCAGCGGAAGGCGGTAGCGCGCGATCTGGGTGATATTGATATTTCTGAACTGCGGGCGGGGTTTTGCGGCAGAGTCGGACATCACGACCTCGGGTAAAGTAAGCAAACCATGAAAAAAACCATTGTTGCGTGATTGCGCATCAGGAGATTCGTCTCGGGGAACCCGCGCTGGCGCGCCGGTTCCCTCCGGGGTTTCCAGGGCTGGCGGAAAGCGCCGCGCCCAGGCCGCCGGTAAAGGCAAACGTGCTATTTTCGCCCATTCATCGCCACCGTATCAAATCGTGTCCCAAATCGGCGTCAGTTGAGGCTGTTCCGATAGTGGTAGCGGGAGGTCAGATACAGCCCGCGGCGCATCTCGACCGGGCGGTCGCCATAGGTGAACGATATGCGCTCCACCTGCAGCAGCGGGGTGCCCGCCGCGACGCCCAATAGCTCGGCTTCGGGCTCGCCGGCGGCAACCGCGCGAATCTTCTCGTCGGCCCGGATCATCCGGACACCGAACTCGCTTTCGAACAAACCGTACATCGGGCCCTTGTACTCGGCCAGGCGCTCGGCGGTCAGGCCCTTGAACAGGGAGCCGGGCAACCAGATCTCGTCGATGACGGTAGGCACCTCGCCGAACGACAGCACCCGCCGCACCAGCACCACGCTGTCGCCGGCGCGCAGCTCGAGCGCCTTGGCGACCTCCGCCGGCGCGCGCAGACGGCGGCACTCCAGGAAGCGGCTGCGCGAACGGGCATGCTGACCGTCGTCGGGCGCCAGCCGCAGGAACCGGAACCGGACCCGGTCCTCGTGGTGGGTGGCGACGAAAGTGCCCTTGCCCTGGCGGCGCAGCAGGATGTTGTCGGCCGCCAATTCGTCGATCGCCTTGCGCACCGTCCCCTGGCTGACCTTGAAACGGGCCGCGAGGTCGAGCTCGCTGGGAATGGCCTCGCCCGGTTTCCACTCGCCGCGGTCGAGGCTCTGCAGGATCAGCGCCTTGATTTGCCTGTATAAAGGACTGAAGGCCGCTCCCGGAGCCCCCGGCCCGGCGGCCGCGGACGCGCCGGCCGTCGCGGGCGCGTCGGACGAGGCGGACATGCAAGGCGAGTGCGGCTTGATCGGCATGGCCCGGATTGTGTCACAGCGTAAGCCGCAGTGTCCAACCAAAACGGTGAAAAATCTTATGTCTTATATAAAACATAAGATATGTTTATTGACGGTCCGAGCCGATTTTTCTAAACTCGGCGGATTATGCCCATCCACGCTTGCCGCGCCGTCAGCTGTTCCCTGGCGCACCGCCGCTTCCTGCCCGCCGTGGATGCCGGCCCGTCTCCCCGCCTCTCCCTTCGTGCATCGCGCCGTGCCCTCCCCCCGCGGAGTTACACTGCGCGTCGCGTCATTCCAACTCACCATCCTCTTCGGAGACTTACATGACCAAGCCCGCAATGCGCGTCGCCGTCACCGGCGCCGCCGGCCAGATCGGCTATGCCCTGTTGTTTCGTATCGCCTCCGGCGAAATGCTAGGCAAGGACCAGCCGGTCATCCTGCAACTGCTGGAAATCCCCGACGAGAAAGCACAGAAGGCCCTCAAGGGCGTCATCATGGAGCTCGAGGACTGCGCCTTCCCGCTGCTGCAGGAAGTCACCGCCCATAGCGATCCCATGACCGCCTTCAAGGACGCCGACGTCGCCCTGCTGGTGGGTGCCCGTCCCCGCGGCCCGGGCATGGAGCGCAAGGACCTGCTGACGGTCAACGCCCAGATCTTCACCGCCCAGGGCAAGGCCCTGAACGCCGTCGCCAGCCGCAACGTCAAAGTGCTGGTCGTGGGCAACCCCGCCAACACCAACGCCTACATCGCGATGAAGTCGGCCCCGGACCTGCCCGCCCGCAACTTCACCGCCATGCTGCGCCTGGACCACAACCGCGCCTTGTCGCAACTGGCCGCCAAGGCCGGCTGCGCCGTCGGCGACATCGAGAAGCTCATCGTCTGGGGCAACCACTCGCCCACGATGTACCCCGACTACCGCTTCGCCACCCTGGCCGGCAAGCCCGCCCTGTCGGTGGTCAATGACGACGAGTGGAACCGCAACGTGTTCATCCCCACCGTCGGCAAGCGCGGCGCCGCCATCATCGATGCCCGCGGCCTGTCCTCCGCCGCCTCCGCCGCCAACGCCGCCATCGACCACGTCCGCGACTGGGTCCTGGGCAGCAACGGCAAGTGGGTCACGATGGGCGTTCCCTCGGACGGCTCCTACGGCATCCCCGAAGGCATCATCTACGGCGTGCCGGTCATCACGAAGAACGGCGAATACGCGGTCGTCAAGGACCTCGAGATCGACGCCTTCTCGCGCGAGCGCATGGACCTGACGCTCAAGGAGCTGATGGAAGAGCGCGACGGCGTCAAGCATCTGCTCTAAGGGAAGCCTCCCTACCGGGTACAACCGGGCTGGCGGGGATCGGCGTTCTTTCGGCCCGGCACAGAAGCACGCGAGTACGATATCGTCTCGCGTGCTTTTTTTCGCCCCCCACAAGCCCACCGCCTCCAGCACGGCCGTCTCAAGAACCCAGACAGAACAACGCGCCCATGAAACACCCCGCTGAAGTCCTGCACGAATCCGGCAAACAACCCGCGGTCCTCCCCGTCTGCGACCACTATGCCGGCTCCGAAAAACTCATGCAGAAAAGCCTCGAACGCCAGGCCCAGGCCGGCCCCGTCTTCGACGTCACCCTCGACTGCGAAGACGGCGCCGCCGTCGGCAAGGAAGCCGAGCACGCCGAAATGGCCGCCCGCCTGGCCGCCAGCGACGCCAACCGCCACGGCCGCGTGGGCGTCCGCGTGCACGACGTCAACCATCCCTCGTTCATCAGCGACCTCGAAATCCTGATCGGCATCGCCGGCCACAAGCTCGCCTACATCACCGTCCCCAAGCTCAACTCCGCCAACGACGCCCTCAACGCCGCCGAATCCATCGAGCGCATCGGCCTGGAAATGGGACTGGGCCGCAAGATTCCCGTGCACGTGCTGATCGAGACCCACGGCGCGCTGCGCGAAGTCTTCCGCATTGCCGCACACCCCGCCATCGAATGCCTGTCGTTCGGACTGATGGACTTCGTGTCCTCCCATCGCGGCGCCATTCCGGCGCATGCCTTGACCGCCGAAGGCCAGTTCGACCATCCCCTGGTGGCTCGCGCCAAGCTGGAAATCGCCGCCGCCTGCCATGCCTATGGCAAGGTGCCCTCCCACAACGTCGTCACCGAGCTGAACGCGCCGGAAGTCATCGCGCGCGCCGCGCTGCGCGCCGGCCGCGAATTCGGCTACACCCGCATGTGGAGCATCCATCCCTCGCAAATCGATCCCATCGTCGGCGCCCTCTCGCCGACCGCGACCGACGTCGAAGATGCCGAGCGCATCCTGCTGGCCGCCGCGCGCGCCGACTGGGGGCCGATACGCGACGGCGATCCCCGCGCCGGGCGCCTGCACGATCGCGCCAGCTACCGCTACTACTGGGACGTGCTGCGGCGGGCGCACGCCGCAGGCATGCGGGTATCTGCCGAAGCCACACGGCAATTCTTCTCGTAAGCCGGCAACCGCATGCAATCCATCCTGTCGGCCGTCCTTCTCCTGCTGCTCGGGATGCTGCCCGCGGCCGCGGCGCGGGCGCACCCCCATGCCTGGATCGACGTTCGCAGCACCGTGGTCCTGTCCAACGCGGGGCTGGTTACGGCCATCGAGCAGCAGTGGCTGTTCGACGAGCTCTACACCACCTACGTCATCGAAGAGATGGCGGGCGGGCGCAAGCCCAGCGCGAAAGTCGTCGAGGGCTTCGCGGGCAAGGTCATCGAAAACCTCGGCCCATACGGCTATTTCACGAAGATCCGGGCCGGCGACAAGCCGGTCAAGATAGCGCCGGTCACCCAGTACCGAAGCGAAATGCAGGGCGACCGTCTGCTCCTGCGGTTCACCGCCCCGCTGGCGCAGCCCGTGGATCCCCTCCTCCACGCGTTCGAATTCTCCGTCTACGACCCGACCTATTACATCGAAATGCTGCACGACAAGCAGGCCCCTCCCGCCATCCGAGGAGGCGAGCCGGGCCGCTGCCGGCTGGAGTTGCGCAAGCCCCGGCCCAGTGCGGCGACGATCGCCCGCGCCTTCGCCATGGACAAGGGTGCGCCCGCGGACGATACACTGGGGCGTCTGTTTGCCGAGAAAGCGGTGATGGCATGCAAGTGAGCCGCAACCCGCAGCCCGCCCCAGAGCCGACACGGGAAAACCGGCAGCCGCCGCGCTGCGGTGCACTGAGGCTCCTGGGCTATGGCCTGGCGCTCGCCGCCATAGTGGTCGGCATGGCATGGCTGCTCCGTACCGACGCCTGGAACGAGGTGACGCTCTGGATACAAGCCACGCAGCGCGAACTGCACCGGCACCTGGCCGCGGCGATGCGCGGCCTGGCCGAAGACGGGCCACGCACGGCCTGGGCGTTGGCCGGCATGAGCCTGCTCTACGGCGTGTTCCATGCCGCGGGCCCCGGCCATGGCAAGGCCGTGATCGCCACCTACCTGGGAAGCAACCGGGTCCAGCTCCGGCGTGGCGTGCTGCTATCCGTGCTGTCGGCGCTGGCACAGGGCATCACGGCCATCCTCATCGTCGAAATCGCCATGAACCTCTTCGGCCTGTCGATGCGGCACACGCAGCGCGTGGGCATGCAACTGGAGAACGCCAGCTTCGCGCTGGTCGCGCTGCTGGGCGCCGCACTGGCGCTGCGCAGCGCGATCACGCTATGGAAAAGGCATCGCGCCGGCGCAGCGGAGGAACACGTGCCGGCAGGTTTGCCATCGCAGACCGGTTCGCTGTTCTCCACAGGCGGGAACATGCGAGCCTATTGCGCCGAATGCGGCGCCCTTCACGGGCCATCGCGCCGGCATATCGAACAACCGCTTGCGCTACGCACCGCGGGCGCCATCATCCTGTCCATCGGCCTGCGGCCTTGCACCGGCGCGCTGCTCGTGCTGCTCGTCGCTTATTCGCTGGACATGCGATGGGCCGGCATCGCATCCGTGCTGGCGATGTCGGCGGGCACGGCGGCGACGGTCAGCATGCTTGCCGCGGCCACGGTCTTTACGCGCCAGGGAGCGTTTCGGCTGCTGCGAACGTTTACCCGCAACGGCCGGCTCATGCAGGCCGCATTCGACCTGCTCGGCGTTCTCGGCGGACTGCTGATCCTGGCCATGGGAAGCAGCCTGCTGTTGGAGGAGTTTCAGACGCAGCCGCACCCGCTTTTTGCCAGGTAGGCGAGCGCCGCTTCCAGACCTCTCGTCCATGCGGGGCGCATTGCCTTACTTCCCCCCGCCGTCCTCGGCAAACGAGCCCAGCAACGCCACGAAGCGCTCGACGACTTCTTCGCGATTGCCGTCCGAGGTGCCGGCCATGTGGGGCGTCACCAGAAAATCCGGGCACGTCCAGAGCGGATCGTCCGCGGGCAGGGGCTCCGTATCGAACACGTCCAGATGCGCGTGCCGCACCAGCCCCCGCTCGTGGGCGGCCAGCAAGGCCTTGGTGTCGACGATGGGGCCGCGTGCCACATTGACGATGTTCAAGGGACGGTCGGCGCGCAGGACATCCAGCGTGCGCCAGTTGAACAGCGCCTGGGTCTCGGGCGACAGCGGGCAGGCGAAGAACGCCCAGTCCACGCTTGCCGCCCACTGGCCGAAGGCGTCGTAGCCGGCGGTCGGCCAGCCGTGCGAAACCGGCGTGCCGCTGTGGCGCAGCACGCGGCACCGCACGCCGAATTGCGAAAGATGCGCGCCGATGCGCTGTCCGATCTCGCCCCACCCCACCACCATGGCGTCCAGGCGATGCAACGCGCGGACTTCGTCGTGTGCCATCGGCTGCCAGACACGCTGCAATTGCTGGTCGCGCGCCGCATGCAGCTTGCGGGCGAAATACAGGAAGCTCGCCACCGCCGTCTGGGCCACCGCGCCGGCATTGGCGCCCGCGGAATTGGTGACCCGCACGCCGCGGGCGCGCAGGTCCCGATAGATGCGGCGATCGGCGCCCGACGCATAGGTATGGACCCAGCGCAATCCCGGCGCGGCCAGCATCGCGTCGTAGAACGCGGCAGTGGCCGGCGCGAGCCAGGTATCGGTGGATGGCCAGACGATGTCCCGCGTCACGAACGCTATATCCGCCTCGGCTGCATCCTGCAGTCCGATCAGCCTCGCGCGGCCAGGCCATTTCCGCAAGACGCCCGCCTCGGTCAGTTCTTGCGCGCCTCGCCCGGAACAAAGAATATTCATGGCCTCACTTCTGCAATGACATCAGGAACTGCCTGCGGTCCGAGACCTCCTTCGCGACGAAGCGCTGCAGGTCCGGCTGCGACAGCGGCAGGCTGTCCTGCATATTCTCGCGCATGAAAGCCTGCCAGGAAGGCCGCTTCTCCACGTCCTCAAGGGCCTGCGCCAAGCGCGCCGTCACCGTCGGCGAAGTTCCCTTGGCCACCATCACGCCCCGCCACAGGGTCTCCACCACATCGTATCCCTGCTCGCGGAACGTGGGCACGTCGGGAAAGAACTCGCTGCGCGATTCGCTGCTGATGCCCAGCAGCCGCACGTCGCCGCTGCGGATCTGCGCCATGGCCGTGCTCGGCGTGATCACCGCCGCGTGCAGATGACCGCCCATCAAGGCCAGCAGCGCCTGGTTCCCTCCCTGATAAGGCACCCACGTGGACTTGAAGCCCGCTTTCTGCTCCAGCCGGTACAACACATACTGGTGGAATCCGGCCGTGGCATATCCGCCGATGTTCACCTTGTCGGGCTGCTTCTTCAGCGCCTCGACCAGGTCCTTCAGGCTGCGGTACGGGCTGTCCTTGCGCACGGCCACGCTCGACGGCTCGGTTTGCAGCGCGCGCAGGAAAATGAAGTCGGATGGCTGGAAGCGGCTGTCTTTCTCTGCCATCAGGAACGAGGTCGAACCGGTGGCCGAGACGACGGTATAGCCATCGGCCGGCGCGTTCAGCGCCATGTTCATGCCCACCGCTCCCGTGCCGCCCGGGCGGTTCTCCACCACCACCGTCTGGCCCAGTATCTCGCCCAGCTCCTTGCCCAGCGCGCGCATCATGCTGTCGAGCGGCGATCCGGCAGCCGACGTGGTGATGAAATGGAGCGAACGCTCGGGCCATTCGGCGGCGCCGGCCGGCACGCTCGCTGCGGCGAGCGATCCCGCGAGCGCACAAGCGCCGAACCATCGGCTTACGGATTTCATGATGTGTCTCCTTGATGTCGTTATAAGTCGCCAGGCTTCAGAACGTCGCGGCCAGGTCGTCCTCGCTGTGCCGCAGGCTGCGGGTCGGATAAGGCTGAGCCGGCATGGACCGCAGCACCTGCTCGTCGATCTGCAGCCCCAGCCCCGGCAGCTCGGGGACCGCGATGCAGCCGTCGACGGGCTTGAGCGCCTGCGGCGACACCTGTTGCGAGAAAGACTCGAAGGGTACGAAGTATTCGGTAATGGTGAAGTTGGGCATGCATGCCGACGCATGCACGGTCGCGGAAAGCGAGAGCAGCGTCGAGTTGTAGTTATGCGGCGAGACCGCGATCATTTCCGTTTCCGCCTGAGCGGCAATGAACAGCAGCTCCAGGATGCCCCCGCAGTTGGAGACGTCCGGATTGATGATGTCCGCGGCCCGGCTGCGGAAGACGCTGCGGAAGTCGGCCCGGCCGTACAGCGCCTCGCCGGTGACCACCGGTATGGTCGTGGCCGCGCGCACTTCCTGGATGGCCTCCATGTTTTCCTTCTGGCACGGCTCTTCTATCCAGTACGGGTCCAATTCCTCCAGCCGCTTCGCCAGCTCGATGGCATGCACCGGCGCGAGCCGGCGGTGCAGGTCGAGCAGCAGCTCCACGTTCGGGCCGACCGCGTTGCGCACCGCCCGTACGACGGCCACCGCATGCTGGATGTGGTCGCGCGGAACGTAGGTGCGCCAGGGCCGCGGCAGCGGATCGAACTTCAGCGCGGTGTGGCCGTCCGCCACCACCTGCTCCGCGGCGCGGGCGTAGTCGTCCGGCGTCTTGAGCTTGTATCCCCAGCCGTTGGCATAGACGCGTACGCGCTCGCGGCAACGGCCGCCGAGCAGCCTGTAGACCGGCTGCTCCAGCAGCTTGCCCACGGCGTCCCACATGGCCATCTCGATGCCCGATAGGGCGCTCCAGAATTCCAGCGAAGAACGGCGCTGGGCATAGTCGTCAAACGCGACCTGGCAGAAATACCGGATGTTGAAGACGTCGCGCCCCACCAGATAGCGCAGCAGTTCGCGGGCCTGCGCCGCGACCGCCTCGTCGCGGTCGTACTGGCTGTAGCTTTCGCCCCAGCCGACCGTGCCGTCCTCCAGCTCCAGACGGATGAAGATCAGGTTCTTGCGCCAGCCGGGATGGACGGCCAGGCACTCCGCGTTTCGGACTTTCACGACTAGCCCCTTGCATGGGTTGGAATGCCGTCAGCGTACGCAAGGCAAGATAATTTGAAAATGATATGGATATGAGATATATCGATATCAGATTCATATCCCCTTCACGAGCCTGTCATGAGCAAATCCGTGGAACTGCGCCACCTGCGGGCGGTGCTGGCGACCGCCGAGACCGGGTCGCTGCACCAGGCGGCCGCCGCCCTCGGGACCTCCCAGCCGGCGCTGTCGCGGCTGCTGCGCGAGGCGGAGGAACGCATGGGCGTGCGCCTGTTCGAACGTTCGGCCCTGGGCAGCCGCGCCACCGCGGCCGGAGTCCTGGCCGAGCAGGTGGCGCGGCGCATCACGGCCGACATGGCGCGGTTGCACGACATGGCGAGCGACGGCCGTTGGCACTTGCGGGTGGGGTGTATTCCGCGCGCCCTCGACCTGGTCGTGCCCGGCCTGTTGCATCGCCTGCCGGGCGAACTATCGGACCAGGTCGAGATCGATCTGCTCGAGGACGACAGCCTGAGCCTGCTCGCGGCCCTGGCCCGCGGCGAGCTGGATCTGGCGATCCTGTCCCTGTTCGGAGAAATGCCCTCCCACCTGGTGTCGCGCAAGCTCTACCTGGACCGCAACGTGTTCGTATGCGGCGTTCCCGGACCCCAGATCCCGGACGGCCGGCTCACGCCGCAGGCCCTGGCGCGGCACCCCTTCGCGGCGCCCGCTCCGGGCACGCCATCGCGCCTGGAGTTCGACCGCTACTGGCAGCGCCACGACGTCCCGCCGCCCGCGTGCCGGGTGGCGGCGCGCACCTACGATGCCATCGCCAGCGTGCTGCCGGGCACGCCCATGCTGGCCGTCATGCCGCGGCAGGTCGCCCGGCGCCACGCCGGCAATGGCGGCCTGCGGATACTGGATGTCGCACATCCGCTGCCCGAGCGCCCCATCCATGTGGTCTGGCCGCGCCAGGCGCTGCAGCCCGTCACAGACCAGCTCATCGGGCTGATCCAGTCCGCGCAGGCCGGCTCGCGCCCCCCACCCCCTCGAGGGCAGCGCAGCCGGACCTGAGCCGGCTATTGGTCGTTCAAGCTGGCCTTGGCGGCCTCTTCCGGCGTCAGCCCCTCGTAGAACTGGTCGGTGAACCACTCGGCTTCCTGCTCGATGTAGGCCTGCGCTTCTTCGCGGCTCGCGCCCGCCGCCACCAGGAAACCCTCGACTTCGGTGCACCACTGGATGAGGGCCTGCAGATCGGGATCGTTGTCTTTGTCGGTAGCCATGAGGCTTTCCCATTGAATTGTTGCGCCTGACGGCAATCGTCAAGGATAGCCCAAGGCGGCCCGCATTCGGCCCGGCCGGCCGCAGCGTAAGTTCGTGCCTCCCGACGTGCCCTGCTCGATCAGGCGGGCGGGATCGAACGCAAATGATCCTAGGGTTTTCCCTCCTGACGGCATACGTGCGCCTCCGTATAGTTATGAAAAATATCTATTATGTTTTATAACTAATTCCAGGCCCGACCTCCGTGGCCCCTGCGGAGACTCTTTCATGCAGCTCAAAGAAGGCGATGAACTCTGGCGCCCCAGCGCCAGCCAGATAGATGCGACCCGGCTGGCCGCTTTCACTGCCTGGCTGCGCGCGACGCGCGGGCTGCAATTCGCCGATTACCAGGCCCTCTGGCAATGGTCGGTGGACGAGCTGGACGCCTTCTGGTCGGCGGTCTGGGAGTTCTTCGACATCCAGGCCGACGGCAGCCCACAGCCTGTCCTCGCCTCGCGCGAGATGCCCGGCGCGCGCTGGTTCCCCGATGTCCGTCTGAACTATGCCGAGCATGTGTTCCGCAACGCTTCCGACGAACGCCCCGCACTGATCGCCCGCGGCGAGTCGCACCCGCCCCGCATGGTGCCGTGGGCCGAGTTGCGCCGGTCCGCCGGCGCGCTCGCGGCGACGCTACGCGGGCTGGGCGTCGGCCCCGGCGACCGGGTCGTTTCCTACATGCCCAACACGCCCGAGACGGTCATCGCCTTCCTGGCCTGCGCCAGCCTGGGCGCGACCTGGTCGAGCTGTTCGCCCGAAATGGGTGTGTCGGTCGTCGTGGATCGCTTCCGGCAGATCGAACCCAAGGTCATGTTCGCCGTCGACGGCTACCGCTACAACGGCAAGCATCACGATCGCACCGCAGTCGTGGGCGAACTGCTCGAGGCGCTGCCCAGCGTCGCCCACGTCATCCACGTCCCGGAGCCGGGCGGTGGCGCCTTGCTTCCCGACTGGCGCAGCCTGCTGACGTGGGCCGACGCCATCGCGGCCGAGGCTGCGCTGGAGTTCGTCCGCGTGCCGTTCGATCATCCGCTGTGGGTGGTCTATTCCTCCGGCACCACAGGTCTGCCCAAGGCCATGGTGCATGGCCATGGCGGCATCGTGCTGACGCACCTGAAAACCAACCAGTTGCAGCACGATGTCAGGGCCGGCGACCGCTTCATGTTCCTCGGCAGCACCGGCTGGATCGTCTGGAACCTGATGGTGGGCGGACTGCTTTCGGGCGCCACCGTGGTGCTGTCGGACGGAAACCCGGCCTGGCCCGATGCCCAGGCGCTGTGGCAATTCATTGACGACCACCGGGTCACCCATTTCGGCTGCGGCGCCGCCTTCCTGATCCAGAACATGAAGCAAGGGGTCGCGCCCGGTCGCCGGTTCGAAGCGCTGCGCTCCATCAACTCGACCGGCTCGCCGCTGCCGCTGGAGGCCTACGCCTGGGTCTACGAACACATCAAGCGCGATCTCTGGCTGGCCTCGATCAGCGGCGGCACCGATATCGCCTCGGGCTTCGTCGCCTGCGCTCCCACGCTGCCGGTCAACGCCGGCGAGATCCAGTGCCGCGAACTGGGGGTAGCGGCCTATGCCTACGACGAATCCGGCAAGCCCGTGGTGGACGAGGTGGGCGAGCTCGTCATCACGCAGCCCATGCCGTCCATGCCCCTGTATTTCTGGGCCGACCCCGGCCATGCCCGCTACCGCGCGAGCTATTTCGAGGAATTCCCGGGCAAATGGCGCCATGGCGACTGGATACGTTTTACGCCGCGCGGCACCGCCGTCATCTACGGCCGTTCCGACACCACCATCAACCGCCATGGCATCCGGATGGGCACCGCGGAGATCTACCGCGTGGTGGAGGAGATGCCGGAAGTGCAGGACAGCCTGGTGGTGGACCTGGAGTACCTCGGGCGTCCTTCCTTCATGCCGCTGTTCGTGGTGCTCAAGCCTGGCGTCGACCTGGACGATGCCCTCAGGGCCCGCATCCGGGACCAGGTCCGCACCAAGGCGTCTGCGCGCCATGTTCCCAACGACGTCTACGCCGTGAACGAAATCCCCCGCACGCTCACCGGCAAGAAGATGGAGCTGCCCATACGCAAGCTGCTCCTGGGTGCCGAGCCGGCCAAGGTAGCCAGCCCCGACGCCATGGCCAATCCCGGAAGCATGCAGTTCTTTATCGAATTCAAGGCGCGGCTGGACACACTGCTGCAGCAGGCCTGACACGAGGAGCCTTACATGAAAATCGACGATCTCATCGCCATCGACATCCACGTCCACGCGGAAGTCTCGTGCCGCTGCGCGCCCGACGCGTTCGGCAAGGAGTTCGACGAGGCAGCCGAGAAGTACTTCAAGTTCACGCACCGCCCGACCATACCCGAGACCGTCGCGCGCTATCGCGAGAAACGCATCGGCCTGGTCATGTTCACCGTAGATGCCGAGGCCAACATGGGCCGTCGGCGCATCCCCAACGAGGAAATCGCCGAGGCGGCGATGGAGAACAGCGACATGATGCTGGCCTTCGCCAGCATCGACCCGCACAAGGGCAAGATGGGCGTGCGCGAGGCGCGCCGGCTGATCGAGGACTACAAGGTCGCGGGCTTCAAGTTCCACCCGACCGTTCAGGGTTTCTTTCCGAACGACGAACTGGCCTATCCGCTGTACGAAGTAATCGCCGAGGCCGGCCTGCCCGCCATATTCCATAGCGGCCACTCGGGCATAGGCACCGGCATGCGCGGCGGCGGCGGACTCAAGCTGAAGTACTCCAACCCCATCCACCTGGACGACGTGGCGGCTGACTTCCCCGACATGAAGATCATCATTGCCCACCCTTCGTGGCCGTGGCAGGACGAGGCGCTGTCCGTCTGCCTGCACAAGCCCAATGTCTACATCGACCTGTCAGGCTGGTCCCCCAAGTATTTCCCCAAGGAGCTGGTGCACTACGCCAACACGCAGCTCAAGCACAAGATGCTGTTCGGCTCGGATTTCCCCCTGATCACGCCCGAAAGGTGGATGCAGGATTTCGAAACCGCGGGTTTCCGGCCCGAGGTCCATCCCCTGATCCTGAAGGACAACGCCGCCAAGCTGCTGGGCTTTGCGTGATGAAACCCGCACCTCCGGCTCCCCATGCCGCAGGACCGGACGCCGACGGGCCGTCCGAAGCGCTCGACCAGACCTTCCTGCTCGGCCTGGTCGGCCACAGCGCACGGCTGGCCTCGTCCAGCATTCGTCCCTACTTCACCGAGCGCATGGAGGCCTACGATCTTCGCCAGGCCGAATTCGCGGTCCTTTCGCTGCTGGACGCCAATCCCGGCATCAGCCAGAAGCGCCTGGCCGACGCGATCAACGTCTCTCCCCCCAACATGGCGACGGTCCTCGGCCGCCTGCTCGAGCGCGGGCTGATCCGGCGTGAACGGCATGCAGCCGACCAGCGCACGCAAGTCTTGCGCCTTACCGCCGCCGGCGAACGCCTCTACCGCCAGGCTGAAATAACGGTGACCGAACTCGAACGGGAAGCGACTTCCATGCTGACCGAGACCGAACGGCGCGAACTGCTCAGGCTGCTACGCAAAGTGTCTAAAAGATAGCCCCCCCTACGCGCTTACGCGCGCCCCCCAGGGGGCGATGCGGGTGGACCGGCGGAGCCGGATCCACCGCATCCTGGGTCCGGGGCCGCTTTCTTGGGTTGGGGCACTTGTGCTTCGCTGGGTGCCAGCGGTAGCAGCGGCGTGGCAATTTGATGTTAGCGCCGGTGTAATACTGACCCACCTCGCCGGAGTAAATCTGACCCACCTGGGCAATGATGGCGGCCTTTTGGCCGCCAACAATGTTGACTCAGGAGCAAGCAGTGGAGATCAAGGTAATGGC